>Ga0316231_1001143_pt1 | contig 31257 bp, 29 predicted proteins | sample TBH18027metaG_FD_206002 | JGI IMG/M metagenome (GOLD analysis project Ga0316231, IMG submission 206002) | Freshwater microbial communities from Trout Bog Lake, Wisconsin, USA - TBH18027 | ecosystem: Environmental > Aquatic > Freshwater > Lake > Hypolimnion/Profundal zone | place: USA: Wisconsin... | reverse complement strand
CCTCGAAACGGGGAACGATAGCTGGAGAATTAAGACGAGAAAAAAGGGTTAAAAACACTCGCTGGGGTGGGTCAATTTTGGACGCCTATGGTGGGTCAATTTTGCAAGCCGATTGACAGCCTGGCATGGATTGAACCGCATTGATGATGATGTTGTGGAAAGACTGGGCGATCTGGCCCTCATCGGCCTGGACCGCATGCAGCGGCCTGGGGATGTCGACGGTGCTTTTGACGTTGGTGCCGCTCAGGACCAGCGCTCCTGTCTCCTCCAGGACCTTTTCCAGGCAGACCGTGCTTTTTACCGGGTTGCCACCCTTGGCGAATACCACCAGCCGCCTGGCCAGCGCGGCGGCTCTCAGGGACGCCTTCTCCGCACGCTCCAGCGCTTCATTGGGGTCCCGGGAGGTTTGGATAAGCTTCTTGGCGAAAGAAATATTTCCCATGACTGCGGTCAGGATGTTGTTAAAGTCGTGTGCGATGCCTCCTGCCAGCACCCCGAGACTTTCAAGTTTCTGGGAATAGGAGAGGTTACGCTCCGCCTGAAGACGTTTTTCCTCCAATTCCTTCCGGTCCACGATGCTTCGAGAAATGGAGACAATCCCATCGATAAGAGGGTTTCCCAACTGATTGCAGGCCACCGCCTCCATCCAAACGTAGGTCCCTTCCTTGTTGAGGTATCTATACTGGGCAGAGAGGCTCTCGCCGGGATTTTTAAGGAGCCTGTCAAAAGCTGCACTGACGCCGGGCTGGTCCTCAGGGTGGATCAGCTCAAAGGTGTTTCTTCCCGCCATTTCCGAATCGGTGTATCCGTGTATGGCGAAAGCAGCGGGAGAATTGTAAACCAGGGCACCCTTCTCGCTGATGATGCTGATGACGTCCGGAGAAAGCGACATGATGCTGCGGAAACGCTCTTCACTGGTCCTTAGGTCCTGGTACGAGGCAAACAAGCTGCGGGCGTATCCGGTGATGAGTTTGAAGAGCAGCAAGGCGGTGATCAAGACAAAGACGGAGCCCTTGTAGATTGAAATGCGGGCGATCAGGTCGGGATCGCGCACGGCCAGCACGACCAGGCTGTCGGAAAGGTAGATCCAGGCAAGGCTTACCATGCAGTAAACGCCAACGATTTTTGCGGCGTCCCAATGAGGCTTGTTGGGGGGAGGGTTCTTCATGCGGCGCTCCGTTTTCATCCGAGTCTCGCTGCCGCTTTAATTTACCTCATTAATCCGAATGTGTAAATAGTGGATGTCGGGATAGAGGCAGGTAGCCCATCAGGACCTGAAAACGTTTCCCTTCCTCGGAATGAACGGTCCGAAGGGGCTATCCTTCAACCTTGCGAATGCCGGGTCGCTTTTTTCGCGCCCCCTGCGTGTGGTACCAGACGCCGCAGATCTCGCCCACCTGGACCCTCTCCTTCCCCAGCACCTCGAACCAGACCGGCCTGATCTTGTCCCACTCGAAGACGACGGCACCCCTGATACCAGCCTTTCTGCCGGAGAAACCCTGCCCCAGCGTCGGGCTGAAAACAGCTAAGAGTTCCTCTCCAACTCAACTCCCTTCGGTGTAGTACACCAGTTGGCACCATTCCCGCCCATCCCAGACGTCGGAATTGATGACCTTCGCGGGCCCCTGCGTGAGGTAGAGGGCATGTTGTTCTTCGTTACTGTAGGGACAGGTGCTTTTGTAAAAAAGTACATTATGGTTAAATCGCTACCTTGATGACGCCAAAAAACCAGAATTTTTCGCCAACCTAGTCGCCCTGTAATAAATCTGTATAGTTAAAACATATTATTTAAGCGGCATGCATTTTGCTGTGTCTAGGCTCTCTGCATCATAACGGAAGGTCTTGTCCTTTGAGACCAGAAGCGTAGATTTTTTCCATGGGTATAGTACGCAGTCAACAATTGAATATTAACGACGCGCAGTATTATTGTTAATGAAAGGAGACCGTATGCAAACGAAGTGTTACACTACAATGACCGGAAAAAGTGTATTCATCGAAGTCAATGACCAGCCGTGGTACATCTCCATAAAAAGCAACGCCGGAGAACGTTTTGATCCTTTCTTCGAATACGATCAAAAAGAAGTCAAAGCTGCAGACATTGAAACGTTCATACCTAACTGGTCCAGGTTGTCATGGCAGGCCCCAACCAGCAGTGTCGGTTACTGCAAGACATTCGGTGCGGATGTTGATTTCATCCTTGAACTGCATTGCAGCGACAGAAACCTGCATCAAGAAGAAGTGATAAATTCGTTCCTAACTTTCATGTGCATGTCCAGCCTTCAATAGGGTCCTTTATATCTCAGGCTGGATTGGCGTCAGATTATTTCTGCCACGCCTTATGAAAGCAAGGCAAGAAGCTGAGAATCCCCCTCCCTCAAAACCATTGAAGGCCGGCGGGGAGGGGGCGTTTGGTCAGGAAACAGAATGTTATAGCCAGTTAGGAGGTCAATCCCTGTTTGAGATCTCACCTCAAACTGCACATGGTTCTCTTATCCTATGACCGTCACTTCGACGCTCCTGGATAGTTCCCGGGTGTTTACACCAGCTGGCACCTCTCCCGCCCGTCCCAGACCTCGTAATTGATGATCTTCCCAACCCCCTGGTTGTGATCGCAGACGCCGCAGGTCGCCCCGAACTGCCCCCTCTTCTTCCCCAAGACCTCGAACCAGACCGGCCTGACCCTGTCCGGCTCGCAGACAACGGCGACCTTCTCTTTCTCTTCACGTATGAACCGTGCGGAATATTGGCATGATGAGGGGGTATCACCTGATAACCAGTCAATGTCTACAATTTTGGGCCTCCGCACTTCCCAAACTGCAGATGGTGGAAGTGGTTGCGACTCGGTACACGAGGATGCGACTGAAAGAAGGGGGAAGAGATGCTTTCATTGGAAATTTTAGGAAATGCCATTTTTCTCATGAGGTGTGTGCCCTTGGCACAAACCAGAGCAGGCAGAAGAAACGACGGATAGGTATCAGGCAGAGAGTTCGCAAAAGACACGTTGCGTACTGGAAGGAAGGGGCGTCTGGCTCCTAAGGAATGGCTATTCCCCTTTGACTTGAACCAGGTGTCCGTGCACTCCTTGGGGGGGAGACCGGCACTGCCTTCGTCCCGTAGTATGAAAATAAAATAATTGACAAATAATAATTATCTGTCTATGTTTACACGGTGTCGCATCTTTGCATGACAGAAATCTACTGTGGCGTGGTTGTTGTGCGATGCCCTGCCAGACCTAAGTTCTTTACCCTCAATGCCGCTCACCATCGCTGGGTCGATTGTTAGGGGAGACTCCAATGGATAGGCCTATCAGCCAGTCAAAGGGAACCATCCAGCTGCGCAGCCACCTTGGTAAATCGTTATCGGCCTTTACCAAAGGGGCTAAGAATAAGAAGCGGTACGTTGATCTGAAGGGGTGCGCAGATGCTTTATTGCTAGCTGCGAAGGCTGAGCGACTGGCACAGGGCGCGGGTGTGACGCGGATGCTGCACCATAAGCTTGACGTACACCAGGTGAAGGTTGAACTGCAGAATGAGGAAATGCTCCGGACCCGGCAGACTACGGACGAGGCACTGGTTAAGCTCACTCGACTTTTCGATTGCTCCCCGGTGGGCCAATTCACCCTCAGCTCCGGCGGAGTAATCCATGCAGCGAATCTCCCGGGAGCAGCTCTCCTCGGGCTGGAACGCTCCCGGTTGCTCGGTCGCAGCTTCCCTTCTTTTGTCGCCCCCAAGGACCAGCTAACTATTACCTCCTTTATCGGGGAGGTACTCGAACGACGGGAAAGAAAGACGCTGGAACTGGTGCTGGTGCCGATCGCGAGTTCGCCGTTCTTTGCGCATATCGCCGCCGTTGCCAGCGCAACGGGGCAGGAGTGCAACATTGCGGTCATCGATATTACCCGCCGCAAAGAGGAAGAAGAGAACCTGAAGGCGCTCCGGATTCACCAGGAGATGCAGGCGAGAGAGAGGGAAAAAGTCCTTGCGGATGAGATCGCCCAAAGAAAGTGGTTGAGCGGGGAGCTAAATGAGCTCAATGACCAGATCGAGCATCGTGTGGCCGAGCAGACCAGAGAGCTGCAGTCCATGGTGCGGGATCTGCAGACCTTTTTCTATTCGGTCTCCCATGACCTGCGCACGCCGCTTCGCAGTATCAACAGCTACGCGAACGTATTGCTCGAAGAATACGGCGGGGTCCTCGACCTCGGGGTGAAGGGTATCATCAGCACCATCATCAACAGAACTGTACGAATGGACAATCTGATTAAGGACCTTTTGCTTTTCGCCAAGAGCAGCAAGGAGAAGGTGACACGTACGCAGGTGGACATGACAATGCTTACTGAAGAGGTCGTCGGGATGCTCTTCTCGGGGAAGCCAAGCAGTCGCATTGAATTCAGGATAGCAGAATTGCCACTGGCCGGGGGCGACCGGGTTTTGCTCACACAGGTCCTGGAAAATCTGCTTGCAAATGCGGTCAAATTCTCGGGATCTGCGTCAAAACCCGTTGTAGAGGTGGGCACGGTTCCCGATGAAAACGAAAACATCTATTTTGTGAAAGACAACGGTATCGGGTTCGATATGAAGTATGCCCGTGTCATATTCGGTGCCTTTCAGCGCCTGAGCCGCTCGGAGAATTACGAGGGGACCGGGGTAGGTCTAGCCATAGTCGAGCAGATCATAACCAAGCATGGCGGCAGGGTCTGGGCCGAGAGCAAGCCAGGTGAAGGGGCGACCTTCTTTTTCTCCCTTCCAAAGGTTCCGGAGCTGGATGTCAGGGGGGCCGATGTCGGGGGTTCTGCGAGGTCGAATGCCATGTAAATGGTTTCCTGGTTAGCATCGACCTTCAGTGAGGACCTATTCTGTGATGTCGCCGGACCCGGCCACAGCTCACCCCTGCCATACCTGCGCCGCGGCCACTGGAGGGAACTTCGTGTCGACCGGTTCCAAAGGGCGGGGCGGGTGTGGGTGCGCCCACCGATGTCAACAAGGGGCTGCAGCTGCAGGTGAAAAAAACGTCTATGAGGTTGTTTCCTTAAGGGATGAAGAGACGACTCGCGCCGTCCAGGCCAGATAGCCCGCTTGGGAGGAGGTTGTGACATGCCCGTCAAGCGCACCCGCCCCGAAGCTTTGCCCAGCGTCACCTACCGGATGCCGACCTCGTGCGGCAAGATCTACGTCACCATCACCATGGACGGCACCGGCAAGCCGTTCGAGATCTTCGTCAGGTTCGGCAAGGCAGGCCACTGCGGCGCCGCGATTTTCGACGGAATGACGAAACTCTTGTCCTACGCCCTCAGGTCAGGGATGGACCCGGCAGAGGCTGTGAAGGCCCTTTCCGGGATCATCTGCACCCTGGGCCGGCAGACCTGCCTGAACGCGGTAGGCGAGGCCCTGGCCGAAGTCCTCGGCCCGCCGGAGGTCAGGGAGGAATTCAATGCCGGCGTAGCCGCAGCAGCCTCAGCCGCCTCGGCGCCTCCGGCCAGATGCTGCTTCCTGGAAATCGCCGCGCCTTGAAACTCCCGTACAGGGCTACCTGCGGCATCCGCCCCGGCATGCGCATACGTTGTCGTACCTTATTGGGGGGAGTAGGTCTGTTTATGGCTTTGTAATGTTATGGTTGAGCGATACCACCCCCCTTTTCAAGCCGATCCGTCGAGCCTGCTGCCGGGGGAAGTTTCCCCCTCGCTGCGCAGCCAGGACAAGATGCGTCCTGGCTGTTGCAGCTACCACCTCTGTGGGGGTGCTCCCCGCAGCGCCCCTAAATAGGCACCTACAATGTAGGGCCAAAGCCGCTCGACAGCATCCCGAGCCGCTTTCCCGGCCCGGCCCCGCCTGTGGAGGGCCCCCTGCGTCTCCGCGTTCGCTGGCGCTTCCGCTTCAGCAAACGGCCGCTCCAGCTTCAGTCGCCGCTTTCACCTCACCTCCGGCAGCCTCCTCACGGGCAGGTTCGCTGCAACGCCGCCCGCCCGCTCCCCGGACACCACGGCCAACCGGCAGCCGGCAGTCGGCTGCCGGAAAACCCGGACCGCCGATCTGGCAGGCGCTTTGGCAGCCGGAGGTCCCGGCAGAACCAAGGTCTGAACCGGCGTCCCCGCCAGCCCGCTTGCCGGTCGACCCGTACAAACCCCATGATATTAAAGTAAATCCCTTTCTCGCCTCCGGCCTGCATCACAATTGGTCACAACTCGTATGTTCTGAAGGGTTGAACCGCCGAACAGGGTGGATTACGCTTACAACACGAGAAACCAATAGGTTGAGACCCGGCTCGGGGCAGGCCGGCCTGGTTTAAAAGCGGACCCGATAGCCCTGACCATCGTCACGCATATCGCCGCCACGGAGGGGACCAATGGAAGGACGTAACCGACTGGCTTGCGAACTCCTTATGGCCGGGCTCATTCAGAGCTACGACGACTACCGGAAGGTCGCAGACCACCTCGTATTCGGCTACGGCCGGGATGACATCCTCGGAATGCCCGAGCTGACCAGTTGGGCCGCGGCGTGCGACTGGCTCAGGGAAAGGTTGTAAGTCACTTGGCAAATCCCCGGGAGGAAATTATGTACCCACGCGCACAACTGGCGCGCGCCCTTCAATTGGCAAGCCTTGTCATATCCTACCAGGATTATTTCAAAATAGCCGAAGCACTTGAACGGGGAGATAGCAGGGATGACATCCTGCGCATGTCTGAACTTCAGAGCTGGCCAAAGGCGCATGAATGGCTCAAGGCAAGACTTTAACCTGAACAGGAACCAGTTCCGTCGTCACCGAAAATCTTGGCATGGGGCGAATTTCTCGGGCCGCAGACGGTTACAACCCGATACGGAGAACTGATAGTTTTCGACCGGAGAGGGAACGTACCGCATCGCTGCCACCGGCAATTCCTCCTCCGGCGGGAGCAATAACGCCGCCGGCGGGAGCTTCGGCGGCCTGGGCGGGCTTTCCGCCTGGCTCGGCAGCGCCGGTCCGGGGACCGGCGCTGCCCGGGAGAGGTCGGCAGACTTGAACGGCCGATGACAATCTGAGGTTACTGGGAGAAAACAGCTGCTGCGGCGCACATCGCCGACGCTCGACGATGGCTTGGGTGTGCGGTAGGCGGGAGGGTGGCAAAGGCGCCAGCCGGCGCGCTCTGCTGGACCGCCACCAGTAATAAGCCGGCATCGCCCGGCAAAAAGGAAAGGCCCCGATTTCCCGGGGCCTTTCCTCTTCGCGTCGTGACCTTCGGGCTACTTGGCATCGCCCCGTTGAGAGAGGGTGAAGTAAAATGCCGCGCCCCTGCCGACTTCCGCCTCCGCCCACACCCGGCCTCCATGTCTGGATATTATCCGCTCCACGGTAGCCAAGCCGATGCCGTTCCCTTCAAAGTCGCCGATCCCGTGCAGCCGGTGAAACGGTTTGAATAGCTGGGAGGCGTGCGTCAGGTCGAAGCCCGCACCGTTGTCGCGCACGAAATAAACGGGCTCGCCGTCCAGGTGGCGTGCCCCGAATTCGATCCTGGGGTGCGCTTCATTCTTGGTGTATTTCCAGGCGTTCCCCAGCAGGTTGGTCAGGACGATCCGGATGAGATTGGGGTCACAATTGGCAGTTATCCCCTCCTGGACGAAACTCGTAACATTGCGCTCCTGCTCATAATGGCTCAGTGCTTTGGTGATTTTTCCGGCCAACTCACTGAGATTGACCGTTTCCCGGCATATCTGGGTGCGCGACACCCGAGACAGATTAAGAAGGGAGTCGATCAATTGCCCCATGCTGACGGCGCAGGATTGAATCCGGTTCAGGTATCCCTTGGCGGCTTCATCCAACGTTTCGCCGTAATCCTCCTGAAGTATGCTTGCGAAACCGCTCAAACCGCGCAGCGGTGCTCTCAGGTCATGGGATACCGAGTAGCAGAACGATTCGAGTTCCTTGTTCGTTGCTTCCAATTCGGCGGTACGTTCCTTCACGCGCTCTTCGAGTTCGTCATTGAGCCGGCGGATTTTTTCTTCGGCTTCCTTGCGCGCTGTGATCTCCTCAGAGAAGATGACGATTCCACCGACCTCTCGCTGCGAGTCGAGCCAGGGTCGTATCTCCCAACGCAACCACTGAACCGAGCCATCCGCCCGCTCGAAGCGATCCGCCTCCGCCCTCACGACCTCTCCCGCGAGACCGCGACGGTGGGCCTCCCTCCAGTTGTCAGGTATCTCGGGGAAAACGTCGTAGTGCGACACCCCGGTCAGGTTGCGCCCCTCCAATCCGAAGTTCTCGCACCAGCGATGGCTCAGGTACAGATAGCGCATGTCGCGGTCAAACATCGCCAGCGCCGCCGGCGCATGATCGATTAAAAGCTTCAGCCGCTCCTCGCTCTCCCGCAGCGCGTCCTCTCCTTGCCTGCGCTCGGTGATGTCCTGCACCATGCCGCTGGAGCGGGTGATGCTGCCGCCGGCGTCGCGAAAATGCAGGCAGCGCTCGTGAACGATGCGAACCTCGCCGTTGTCCTTGCGAACGACCCGGTGCTCGATGTCGTAACGGTCCCGGTTTTCGCGTAACGATCCGGTATACGCGGCATCCACCTTCGCCCTGTCCTCCGGATGCACCCGATCCAGGAATGCCTCGTACGTCGCGGCGAACTCCCGGGGTTGGAGGCCGAAAATCCGGTACACCTCGTCGGACCAGGTCAGCCTGTTTCCGGCCAGGTCCAGATCCCAACTCCCGAGATGGGCGATCTCCTGCGCCTGCAGCAGGATGTCCTTGCTCCACCTCAGGGACTCTTCGGCTTCCCTGCTGGCGGTGATGTCGTCCGAGAAAATGACGATCCCTTCCGCTATGGGCTGAATGGTGAGTCGGTACCAGCCTCGCTGGCCATCGGGAAAGACGCATTCGTTGTCCAGTCGGTGGGTGGTCCTCTCCTGCATGCAGCACGTTCCCAGGGTAAAGATCCGGGTCCCGGCGATCCCGGGCCAGCATTCCATGACCTCCCGGCCGAGCATTGCTGCAGCCGGACGACCGTTGTGCTTCTCGGCTGCAGCGTTGATGTAACGGTAGCGCCAGTCGAATCCGATGATCTGGCAACCTTGCGGCATTTCGTCGAGAATCGCCCTGTCAATTTCGCTGTCAAGGTTCATGAGATCTGCGCCCTCCGCCCGCCGGTGCCAGGGCGTACTCGGTCAAAGGGTCTCAACCAAGCCCGGTACTTGGTCCAGGTCTGTTCCGTACCGTGGTGCCCAATGGGAGCCCGGGCGGGTGGGGAGAGGTTCCTCGCCGGTTTTCCTGCCACCCGTGCAGCCCAAAGGTGAGGCGGTTGTATTGGCAGGCAATAATCTGAATACACTACAAGAGCACGCATGCCGAGTCAACAACCGTTTGCCCCGTTGCAGGGGAAAACTGCTCGGAGCAGACGCGGTTTTACCGGTCCACGCCGAGGTCGCCAGGGGCCGGGCGCCTCGGGCTGGCAGGCTCGCTCCCCCTCATCTCCTGCGAGCCACCCGGCGCTTCCCAGGGGCGGCGGAGATAAGGTCCCCGCTACCCCAACAGATTGGGAAACGTGGTTGACAGCCCTGTCAAGATGAACTGGACGCCAAGTGCCAGGGTGATAAGACCGAATATTTTGGTCAACACGTCGAGGCCGGTAGACCCGAGCACCCTAGCGATAATTGGTGCTTTCAGGAATGACAACCATATTATCGCGGTCACTATCATTATTGCCGTCAGAATCAAAAGTTGCATGTTGAAGTCATGCGTACTTGTAGATGAAAACAGGATTATGGTTGACATGGTACCGGGTCCTGTCGTTAGTGGTATGGCAATTGGAATAATGGCGGTTGAAATTACCTTTGATAAGCTGACGCTTTCAATCGGAGACTCGGGCCTCTCGTGGCTAACGCTCATCATTGAAAATCCAGTTTTAAGAAGCAATAGTCCACCTGCAATCCGAAATGCAGGGATGCTTATTTCGAAGAAATTCAAGATCGCAACACCGGTAAAAAGAGAAACCACCATTGTGGTAAATGATGTCAATGTGGCTATATTGCATATTTTCAGGTGCTGTTTAGACGTGAGATTTCTGGTAAGGGCAAGAAAAAGCGGAATTGCCGCCACATTGTTTGCAACAGCAAACAAGCCGAGGAGGTAGTGTTGCAGAGACATTCCAATGAAATTTCTGGTCATATTGCAGCTCGGTCCTGTCGTTACCGGTAGTGTTGGTTTTTCCGCCCCAAAGGACAGATAGTCGGCTACCCGAATGAATTCAGCCCTGTCGTTTTGAACCTGCTGATGAATGCCAAGGACGCCTTTGTCGAGCGGGAGCTGCCCGAGGGAGGCATAACGGTGCGCTCGTGGAGCGAACACGGCAGGGCGGTCGTGGCCGTAACCGACAACGCTGGCGGCATCAGGGGGGATATCCTTGACAAGATCTTCGACGCCTACTTTACCACCAAGACGCTGGGAAAGGGGACCGGCGTCGGGCTATTCCTGTCGAAGTACATCATCGAGACAAACATGGGCGGCCGTCTTTCCGTTCGCAACGTCGACGGTGGAGCCCGAGTTCACGATTGAGATCTAACTTGCCACTGCTGCGGCCGATGGCACCCCGCCTCACCTTTTCCCGATTGAGAACGCCTGCCCCAGGAAGGCACCTATGCCGTAGTAGCCGCGGTGGCCGGTGTCGAACACGAGCGGCTGTATCTTGAGGATGTCCGGCACCCCGTCCGCACCGAGCACGGAGGGGGCCGCCTTCACGTCCACGATCTCGCCGATGAACTGGGTGTGCAGGCCGAGCTCCATGGTGTGGAGCAGCCGGCACTCCAGGACCAGGGGGAATTCGGCCGCGTAGGGGGCGTCCACCAGTTCGCTTCTGACCGGGGTCAGTCCGGTGGCGGCAAACTTGTCCCCGGCCCGTCCCGAGACGATGCCGACGTAGTCGGCGGCTTCGACCTGGGCCTGGGAGGGGAGGCCGATGGTGAAGGCCTGGCGCTCCACGATCGCCGCGTGGGAGTAGGTCGCCTTGCGCAGCGAAACGGCGACGCTCGGGGGCTGGGAGTTGCAGATGCCGCCCCAGGCGGCGCTCATCAGGTTCGGTTTGCCCTGGCGGTCGTAGGTTCCGACCAGCAGCACCGGAGTCGGGAACAGCAGGGTCTTCGCCCCGAGGGATTGCATCATCTAGGTCTCCTTCGTCGTTGTGTGGGTTGGCCGTCTCCGGCGGGGACCCGAACCTCAGGGGTGGTTCAGCGTAGCGATGTCGATCACGAAACGGTAGCGCACGTCGCTGTGGACCACCCGGTCGTAGGCCTCGTTGATCCGCTCGATGGGGATCAGCTCCACGTCCGCCGCCACGTCGTGGGCCGCGCAGAAGTCGAGCATCTCCTGGGTCTCCCGGATACCTCCGATCAGCGAACCTGCCAGGCGGCGGCGCTGCATCACCAGGGAGCCGGCGGAGATGGCGGTCGGCTCCGGGATCCCCACCAGCACCATGGTGCCGTCGTGCTTGAGCAGGTTCAGGTAGGCGTTGTAGTCGTGCTGGGCGGAGACCGTGTCGAGGATGAAGCTGAAGCGCGAGGCGTTCTTTTTGAAGGCTCCGGGGGCGCCGGTGGCGACGAAGTCGGTCGCACCCAGGCGCAGTGCCTCCTCGGCCTTGGCCGGGGAGTGGCTCAGGACGGTCACCTCCGCCCCCATGGCGCAGGCGATCTTCACCCCCATGTGCCCCAGGCCGCCCAGCCCCACCACGGCCACCCGGTCGCCCGCCCGCACCCCGAAGTGGCGCAGCGGCGAATAGGTGGTGATCCCGGCGCAAAGCAGCGGCGCGGTGCGCTCCAGCGGCATGCCGTCCGGAATGCGCAGCACGTAGTTCTCGTGCACCGTGATCCGGGTCGAATAGCCGCCATAGGTGAGGGTCGTGCCGTCGCGCTCGTATCCGTTGTAGGTGACGGTCATCCCCTTCTCGCAGTACTGCTCCTCGCCGTCCCGGCAGGGGGCGCACTCCCGGCAGGAATCGACGAAACAGCCGACCCCGACGGTATCCCCGAGCTGCCACTTGGAGACCCGGTCGCCGACCCGAGCTACCTTGCCGACGATCTCGTGACCCGGCACCATCGGGAAGATCGATCTGCCCCACTCGTCGCGCACCTGGTGGATGTCTGAGTGGCATACGCCGCAGTAAAGAATGTCGATGAGGACTTCGTGGGGGCCGGGTTCGCGGCGCTCGACGCTGTAGGGTGACAGGGGCGCCGTGGGTGACGTTGCCGCATAGGCGGAAGTTTTCAGCATAGTCCTCTCCTTGGTCTTCGAGGCAGCCGTGGCGGGCTGAATCGGGTTGAGGTCCGGGCGGGACCGAAAGGCCCCTTATGAGTTGCCCGATACCTTCCTGCCGGTTTCAGAAATTATTCGGGTCGAGCCCGGGAGTCATGTTGGTTATGGCTACCGGCCCGTCGTCGATGCCGTCCTTGAGCGTGCCACGCACCAGCACGACGTAGTCGGAGCTGGTCAGGCTCTTCGCGCACGCGGAAGCATCCTTGAAATCGAAAGAGATTGCCGCGAGGTGGTTTTTGTAGCTGTTTTCGCCGGTCAGGTAGAGTTCCTGAAGGTTGCTGAAATAGCTTTTGAGCACCTCGAGTACACTGTTCCCCGTCGCCTCCGCCTTTGCGGAAGCGTACAGGGTCTTCAACTGCAGTCTCGACGGGAGTCTCCAGTCGTCGAAGCCCGCGAAGCGTGCCTGGTTCATGGCCTCCGCCTGCTGGGACGCCTGATAATTCGTCAAGCGGTGACCGCTCAGCTTGGCGTTTTTGGTCCAGACCAGGCCCGTTCTGGTATCGGAGACCGTCAGATCCGTTGCCACCAGATACCTGGGCACTTCGCCCCCCGGGCTCCCGGCCGGCGCGGTCCCCAGGGGGGGCTGCGGCTTGACCAGGAGGGCGAGCCGCTTTTTCCCCGCATCTTCCTGGGCCTTCCGGGCCCCGGCGGCCTCCTCCTCCGCCTGCCTCGCGCGCTTTTCGGCCAGCAGGACCTTGTTCTCCACGTCGATCAAGCGACGCTCCTGCTCCAGCTTCTCCTTGGTGAACTTCGCGCGTTCGGCCGCCTCCCGGGCACTTTTCTCGGCCTCGGCCTGCAGGTCCCTCTGCTGCGCTGCCTTGGCATCCTCCAGGCGCTGCAGCTTTTCCCGGGCCAGGTCGGCGAAATCGCCGTCGGGATATTTCCTGAAGTAGGAGCGGTACGCGGGTGGGGTGTTCTCGCGGTCGGCACTCTCCCAGTACTGGATCTCGATCGCCTTCGGGGCGGTAACGGCGCTCGCTGCTTCGGGGGGACTCGGGAGGGGGGCGGCGGGCCGGAAGTAGAATTTCGAGGAGAGCACCCCGTCGAAAACCGGATGCTGCGTGCCGTCGGTATCCCGGCTCACCGCCACCGACACCTCCCGCATGACGTCCACCAGCTCGAGCCCCGGGCGCTGGATGGCCTCCACCAGGCGTTTGGTGAAAACGCCGTTGTTGCCGGACCTCCCGTCCGAAGCGGTGTTGCCCGGGTCGGTGGCATACAGAACCGATGTGGAGGCGGGGGTAACCACCTTGGCGAGCCCCCGCGAGGTACTCCGGCTCATCTGGGAGAGAAAGGGGTTGTCGCGGCAGGCATCCAGGACGATGATGTTGTTGGTGCCGGCGTCCCGCATGCGCTCCATGAGCTCGCCGAGCGCTATCGCATCGTGGCGCAGGTCCTCGCTGTCCTGCAGGTTGCTCCCGTCGAGGTCGACGGGTATCAGGAAGTTGCTGCTTTCGATCTGGACGCCGTGGCCGGCGTAGTAAAAGAGCCCGACGTCGGACCTTTTCAGCCGTTGGCCGAATTCCTTGATGGCGGAGAACAGCACGCGCCGGTCGGCGTTCTTCCTGAGGATCACCTCGAAGCCCGCCTCGCGCAGGGCGAGGGCCATCGCGTCAGCGTCCTTGACGGGGTTTTGCAGCGGGGCATCCCGGTAGCTGCCGTTGCCGATAACGAGGGCGAGGCGGCGCTCGGCAAGGCCGGGCCGTTGCGCGAGCCTGACCGAGCGGTCGTCGGACTGGGCATGAGAGGAGACAGCGCTGGTCAGGGCCAGCACAATCATCATGACGAGTATTCTCATAGGGCGTTTCCTGATGGCGGCGTATGCGACAATAAGCGGCATGGAACGGATATAACATACATTTCTCAACTGATGCAATGACTTCAACGGATTCGATCCGGTCTTTCTCACCGGCCCCTGGAATCGGGGTGACTGCAGCGAGTCGGCCCGGTTTCCTTCCGGTTCAAGGGTGACAGATTTTAAAAGTTTCATGATCTTGTAATCTGCAGGCAACTGAGTATATTTCAAAAGCCGTCGTAACGTCTCGCCTGCGAGGATCGTCGTGAATTTCCAGCGCCGCTTGCCTTTACCGCGGATGATCCTGCGCTGCCCGCTCCCGGATGCGCGACCGTGCTCCCGGCTCCGGGATTCTTCGGAGGCCGCCCGCCGCAGCAGCATCCCCCGGACCTGCCTGATCTCTCCGCCGTCCCAGCCGCTTTGCCGCAGCGACCGTGCCAGGCCCTGCGACCGGCGCCGAAGAAAAACCGTCCCCGATAATGAGTCGCAGCCCCGGCTCTGCCATCCGGAAGCCGGCGACGGACCGAACAACCGCAGGCAGCACGCGATCATCAGCGGCCACCGTCCGGGCGCTGCCCAAGGCGAACCCAGACGGGCGGCATACGGCCGGTTGATCTTGAACACGAGCGTCGTGAAACAGAGTCAGGAAAACAGCACGGGGAGGAAACTTATGATTGGTGGGCAACTGGAACCTTTGTTGGAGAAGCACCTGCCGCAGGAACTGGTCGCGAATCTGGCCGGAGCCCTCGCCAGCCTCCAGGACGAGAAGCTGCGCATCGTCAACACGGGACTTTTGAAGGCGGGAAAGAGCACCTTGTTCAACTGTCTGACGGAAAGCTTGTCCGATGACCTCTTCGCCGTCGGGGTGACCAGGAAAACCATCCAGTCCCAGCAAGTCGAGTTCGAGGAGTTCCTGCTGGTCGACACGCCGGGCATCGACTGCCAGGAGGAAGACACCAAAGCCACCGTCGCCGCGCTCAAGCAAAGCGACCTGATCATCTTCGTGCACAACATGAACACCGGCGAACTGGACATGCCAGAACGGGAATTTCTGGAGTCGGTGGCAAAGGAATGCGACAGCAAAAGGGACTTCGTGCGTCGCATGATTTTCGTGCTCACCAACCTGGACAAAAAGGAGGGCACCGGGTCGGAGCACATCGCCGCCAAAATCCAGCAGCAACTCGAGACGATCTTCGGCGGCAAGCCGAATCTGGTCAGCGTCTCCTCGACCAGGTATGCCAAGGGGGTGCTGGAGAAAAAAGCTCTCATGGTCGAGAAAAGTGGCATTCCTGCCCTGAAGTCGGTGCTCTACGCCAAAGCCGCCAAAATCGGCGAGCAGGTGCAGGGTGTCCGCAGGAAAAAAGCCGGCAAGGCCTATGATGCGATCGATGCGCACCTGCTGTCGCTTATGGACAAGGCCCGGCTCGATATCAAAGAGGCTGAAGTTCACATAGAGAACAGTCTCAAGGCGCTTGACAAGGACTTAAGCCGGTTCAGCAGGACTATCAGGACAAAGCTTAATCACTATTCGACTCTGTGAGGATACTATGAAAGACGTATTGGGCACGGCGATCAAGGTGTATGAAGAGAATATCAGTGAATTGTCCGCGCTGCCGGTCTCGGAAACAATCCTCCAGCGTTATCTGCCGACCGCGGACGATGCGGATATCGAGCGGATGAAGGCTCTGGTCTCCATCATACCGCAGCTGGCCGGGGAGATGGCTTCCTTTGTCCAGGACGGAGACCGGCTTCCGGAGGACCGCGCCTTGTGCGTCGCCGCGTTGAACTACCTGCTGATGCCGTACGACATCATTCCCGATGACGAGGAAAACGGCGTCGTCGGACTGATGGATGACGCCATCGTCATGGTCGAGGCGCTGGCTCGCATGCAGTGCCGGTCACCCAAACTCGATGAACTGCTGGCCCGCTACAAGCCGGGCGTGGACGCTCTGAGAAACGCCCTGCCCGACTGGCTGGGCGGGGCCATCGACGATTTTATCAGGAACACGGTCACGAGCGCCGGCGAAAGGAGGTAAGGGATGTTCTGGTTCTTGGCACCGGTTGTACTAGGGATAGGCGCAAAATTGTTCTTCGACGATGACAGTTCCTCGCCGTTAAGCTCGCACTCGGACTGCTCCGCAGAGGAAGAAAAAGCCAAGGCAGTGGCGAAGGAACGGGAAAGGCACAAGCGCAGGGAACGCGAGGCGATCTGCAGCTATGCCGGCGCCGAAATGAGCCGCATCGTCGGCAGCCACAACCTCGGGCCGAACCTCCCCACCTGCTTCAACTTTTACGAAACAAGGGAGCTCGCCGAGTTGGGCAGCGTGCTGCGCCCCTCGGGGCCGGGCCCGGAATACCGGATCAGGCATGAATTCCACGACGCGGCGGGAATCAAGGCGAGCACTGCCGCTGCCAACCAAGCCAAGGCCGAACTGGAAAAGTTGGAGAGAATGAGGGAAATCCTGAGTTCGCAGCGCCGTCAAGCGGGCGTGTAAACGGGAGATTGCGATGACATTTGTGGAAATCGGGAAATTCCATGACTCCCTTGACGGGCTTGCGGAGCAGTTCGCCGCGGTCGACAAGGGTGTTTCGGCGCAAAACGAGCGAATCGCGCAGTTGATCGGGGACTTCTCCGCCAATTTCGGACGCAACCTGCCCGGGAACAGGAGCCTCGGGAAGATACCCGCCCTGGAGGCCGGCCTCCGGGAGGTGAACGACCTGATGGCGCAGGTCATCGGCAACTTCAAGGAGAAGACGCTGGAGAGCCAGCGCCAGCAAAAGCTGCGCGACGAATTCAGCGATTCTTTCCTCGTGTTCGTCTACGGCAAGGTGAAGGCGGGCAAGAGCTCGTTGGGGAACTTCATCGCGGGGACGCATGCAGGCGGGAACCGGAGCTTCTTCAAGTTCGACCAGGCGGGGAACCTGAACGAATCCGGGAAGCTGGAGGAGCTCTCGGAGGACCGGTTCGAGGTCAAGGACACCGAGGCGACCACCTCGATACAGGGATTCCTGCTCAAGGGGATGACCTGGATCGATTCTCCCGGGCTCCATTCCCTGTCGGAGCGTAACGGCAAGCTCGCCGAGGCGTACGTCGACGCGGCGGACCTCGTGCTCTACACCATGTCTTCGGACAGCCCGGGGCGCTATTCGGATATGGAGGAGCTGGTCCGTCTGGCGTGTGAAAAGAAGAAGAGAGTCGTGGTGGTGCTCACCAAGTCGGACGAAACCTGTGAAGACGAAATCGACGACCAGCTGGTAGCGGTGCTGCGTCCCAAGCCGGAAAGCGCTCGCCGCGAACAGGAAGGGTACGTGGCGGCCGAACTGAGGAGGAACCTCGCAGGCGGCTATCAGAACATCCTGTCGGAGGTTTTTTGCATTTCCAAGCTCCTTGCCGAAAAGGCCGTGGAACATGACGACCGGGAACTGTGGGCGGGCAGCAATCTCCCGGTTTTCTACGACTTGATGACGCAAACCCTGCTCAACGACGCCATCGCCATCAAGAGGGACGTGCCGCTGCAGCGGCTGAGGTCGTTCGTCGACGGCATCGTGGGCGAGGGGGGGACCGGCCAAGGCGGGGTCGCGGCGCCACCCACGATCAAAGCCCTCGTCGGCAGGCTGGCCGAACAAAACGTTGCGGTACGCCAGGCGATCGAAACCCTGAACGACAAGGGACGCCTGCTGAACGACTGGCTGGAAAGCCGCATCGACCCCGCCATCGAGGCGATCTTCCTCGACCCGGCTCTGGAGGCGGGCGCCAAGGGGAAGGCCATCGAGGCGTGCGTGCTGCAGCTGATTTCCGAGGGAGTGACACAGCATGTCGAGCCGATCCTTTCCGACTTCAACTCGGACCTGGTGGGTCGCCTGGCGCTGGGGCTCGCCCCCGAGGAGATTCGGGTGAGCGACACCTTCAAGGAAATCCAGATCAAACAGAGCCACACCGGGAAGGGATCTGCGCTGGGCGGGATACTGGGAGGCGTGGTGGGGTTCTTTCTGGGAGGGCAGGTCGTCGTCGGCTCGGTGATCGGCTCTGCGCTGGGCGGCATGGCCGGAGATGCGCTGTCGTCCTCGGAGACCGCCCGGGTGCGGGTGGGCGACGACAGCTTCGAGGTGAGCCAGAGGCTCAAGAGGAAATGTTCCCTGCTGGCGCGGCAACGGGTGGCCGGCATGCTGGATGAAATACGGGAAAATTATTTCCGGCCCATCGAATTGCAAACGGCGAATACCCAGGCCTCCGCCGTCGCCTTGAAGGCGGATCTGGAAAAGGTCTTTCAACTCAACATTTAGCGGGGTTCCTCCATATGAACAACTATCAAGCGGATCTGGTGTCGGCCGCCAACGAGGTCGCCGTCATTTCCCGGGGACTGCTGCCCGCGGAGGAGCTGGAGAAGCTGCTGGCCGAGGTGGCCGGTAAGACCGCGGACCTGCGACCGGGGATCATGTTTTACGGCGTGTACAATGCGGGGAAGAGCACGCTTTTGAACGCGCTCCTGGGTGAGGAACGCGCCAGCGTCGCGGACAAGCCGGAGACCTGCGCCGTGACCGAGTACCTGTGGAACGGCTACCGGGTGTTCGATTCGCCAGGCATCGATGCCCCGAGCGAACACGAGGCGGTGTCCAGGGATCACCTCAAAAGGGTCGAGGTCGTGCTGTTTGTGGTCAGCAGCAACGGCGTGTTCGAGGAGCGCAGCATTTACCAGGAGATTGGGCGCATCGCCGGGTCGGGCAAGCCCGTGATCCTCGTGCTCAACAACAAATCGGGACTGGAACCCGGTTCCGCGGCACTCGCCGAGATAGAGGCGAAAGTGCAGCAGAACCTGCTCAAGTACGGTGACGCCGGGGGGAGTCTCAAACTGGAAGAGATCGTGTCGACGGTCATCGTAAACGCGAAATCCGCTCTCAAGGCCCGACTGGAGCACAAGTCGCTCTTGCTTGAGAAGAGTAACCTCTGCGGTCTGGAAGCGGCCATCAAGCGCCAAATGGCCAAGACCAGCGCCATGGATAGCGTGCGCACGGTCGTTGCGGGGATCGACCAGGTCATCATCAAAGGCCTGACCGCCATAGACGATTGCATCAAATCCGCCGACGCCTCCGGTGTGGGAAGCCTGCGCTCCCAGATAAGCGACCAGAAGATGCTGTTCCTGAGCCGGACCCGGAGCCTGGTCGCGGGCGAAATCAACCAAATCTGTCAAAAAGTGCGAGCGCTGATCGAAGCGCAGTCCGGTGAAAACGCCATCAACAGCGCGATAGAGAACTGGCTGCAGGAGCTGACGGACCGGCTGCAGGCGCTGCAGGACATTTTCCTTGCTGACATCGAGGGGCGCATCGAACGGGAACTGGAAACTCACAGCGGTATCGAGGCGGCGCGCCCCGATTTGGCCGGTGTCGGACAAGAGGGCGGCGCAGGGAAGGGCTTCCAAAACATCATCGAGGAGCAGGTACGCAATGCGCTTAAGGGGGTAAAAGAGGGACATCTCAAAGACGTGTTGCTGACCATGCGGAAATTGAAAGTCCCGGGGCTTAAGGGGCGCTGGGAATCTACGCTCGGAAGGTGGGCCGGGAAGTCCCTCCCCTACGTGCAGGTCGTGCTGGCGCTCTGGGAACTCTGGTCAGGCTACCAGGAGGACGAGGGGGCGCGCGACAAGGTCCGGCAGCAGGTCATGCAAACCAACAGGGCGGTCGACGAACTGCGCGTCAACCTGAAGCGCAGCTTGGACGAGCAGCTCGACTGCTGGATGTCGCAAATTGACGGTGAGCTCAACAACCTGTTCAACGCCACCGCCAGTGGCGTGAAGGACGAAATCGATGCCCTCATAGGGAAGCAGGCGGGACTCAATGGCATTCGCGAAAGACTGGACCGGCTATCCGCCTGAAACCATGAAGAATGGGTTTCTCGGGCAGGAACCTTTACAGCAAAATTCAAATCGACCTTTCGCACGGCAGGTCCGGGTGACTCCAGTCTGCAGTATTACCGGTCTCGCAAGGAAAAGATCGTCATTATCCCGGGTTTTCTAACGGAGCGAAGTGGACTGGGGCGCGGCATATATCCTGTGGGCAGTGATTGCACGCTGCCTTGGGGGAGACAATTCAGCCCTTTGGTGGGGGACTCACCCTATGAGGTGTACCTTGCCAACTGGCCGTCCAGCAATTTAGGCAAGGCCCTGCTTGAACTCAATGGAATCCTGATGTCGGGCGTGCTGCCCTATCTCACTCCTTTCCATTTGACCGGTCCACTGGGTTTACTCTTCGGCGGCGGGCTTGAGCTCAAGACAGTCAAGCGGATAAAGGCGATCTGGGATACGGCAGTCGATAATGCGGACGCCTTCGCGGCTGAGTTGGCAAGCGAGGGAAAGTATAACGGCATCAAGCTTGTCGTCGGACATTCGCTGGGCGGCAGAATCGCTTTGAATTACCGCGAGCAGTTGATAAGAAGTTCGGGCCAGTCACCGATCGACCTGCCGGATGTCATAACGCTGGCCCCCGCAATCAGTCATGACGAGCTGGACTTTTCCTTGCGGGGAGCGGGCTCCGGCGGCTCGGTGGAGGTCTTTCACAGTAACTGGGACCTGGTCCTGAAGTTTTTGTTCCGCTTGGGCCAGTTCCAGTTCGCCGGGTCGATCGGAGAGAACGGAGTGCCCAATCTCCATGCCGACGGGGTCAGGAATGTCGATGTCACCAGCAAGCACGGGCGCAAACGGCGCGGGCACGATGAATATGAGCCGGATGTCGTGAAACTGCTCACGGCGGAATCGGCGCTATGGGGGAAGCACCATCCGGTCAGTCAAGTTTAAAGTCCTCCCGAGAGCAGCATCCTCAGGCTCGCTCCCTCAGGCTCCAGGCACCTTCCCCAGGCCGGGCAGGAATTAAACCCAAGAAAATCGGCCTAGAGAGTATAATGGCATCAGTAAAGTCCGGCCGGATTTCCGGAAGGTCCACGATAACCCTCGATAAATCATCAGGAAGAAAAGGGCTGATGTATGGCAGTCGGTTGGTCCCGAGATGAGGCGGTGCAGGAACAAATAGATGCGACAGTGGAGTCCGGAGTCCAATCGGCGGTAAGCCGATTGCCGAAAGGCGAAAGCTCGACCCACTGCCGGGAATGCGAGGTTGCCATTCCCGAAGCGCGCCGCAAGGCAATGCCTGGAGTTCGATGTTGCGTCCAATGTCAATCCGAACTTGAAAAGGGTTTGCAGGCTGCTGCACTCTACAATCGCAGAGGCAGCAAGGACAGTCAGCTAAAGTAGCTTCCAGGTCAGAGCCCGGATTCCCTCCAGCGAACACCTCCCCCTCAACTCCCCAAGCTCCCCTGGCAGCTGCTGCCGGTGCCGGCGGTGCAGGCGAAGCAGTGCTGTCCCAGCCTGACCGATCCCCCCGTCAGGTCGTCCAGGGTGACGGCCCCGATGTAGTTGTCGGCGACGTCGATCGGCAGCCGCAGCACATGGTTGAAATCGCAGTCGTACAGCTGCCCCTGCCAGTCCACGTTGACCAGGCTGCGGCACATGACCTTTGCCAGGTTGTCGGTGTTGAAGTTGTCCGTCAGCAGCTTCAGGTAACCATCGAGGAGCCCCTGCTGCTCCAGGTCGCAGCGGAACCTGCCAATCGGCATGTTGGTTATGGTGTACAGGCTGTCGAAGGTGATGCCGAAGCGCTCCGCCAGGTTCTCCCTGTAGGCCGCTTCCAGCTGCGGCTGCGGGCCGGGCAGGAAATCGCCTCCCGGATTGTACACCAGGTGCAGCTTGGGGCCCGCCGCCCCGTAGCCTATCCGGTTCAGCTCCTGGAGCGCCTGGATGCTCCTGGCGTAGACGCCCGAGCCGCGCTGGGCGGTGACGTTCTGCTCCAGGTAGCAGGGGAGCGACGCCACGATGTCCACGTCGTTTTCCGCCAGGAAAGCCGGCAGGTCCTCGAAACCTTCCCGTCCCAGCAGGGTCAGGTTGCTGCGCAAGATGATGCGCTGCACCGAACTCGCCCGGCGCGCCCCACGGACCAGGTGGCGCAGGTGCGGGTTCAGCTCCGGAGCCCCCCCCGTGATGTCGACGACGCTGACGGACGCCCGGGCGACAAAATCCAGGCAGTCATCGATGACCTTCTTGCTCATGATTTCCGTGCGCTGCGGACCCGCTTCCAGGTGGCAATGGCTGCAGCTCAGGTTGCAGGCATAGCCGAGGTTCATCTGCAGGCAGAAGATGGAATCCTTCACGATGGAATCACCGCTGGTCTGCACATAGTCACTGAACGTTCTCATCTCTATCTATCCTTTCGATTCATGCTGTCCGATGCACTGCGACCTGGTCGGGACGTGGCTCATGCTGAAAATACTGGTCGCCCGAAGACAAAAAATACTGTAGAACCAAGGTACCTACAGCAATTGGCCGTCGATTGCAAGTTCATTGCGGCTTGCGACCGTTACCAAGGCTACCATTGTAGCATGGTAAGGGTGATCTCCAAACAACTGGATGCGGGAGGCGCGTCTTGAGGGCGCTCCGCGCGGCACGCGCAGCTTTACACCAACGGGGAAGGGGAGTACGTCATGAAGATTTGCATCTATGGAGTCGGTGCCGTCGGCGGTTTCATCGGAGCGCGGCTGGTGCAGGCGGGGTGTCAGGTGAACGCCGTGGCTCGCGGCGCCACCCTGGAGGCGTTGCGGCAGCACGGCTTGAGGCTCATAAGCGACGGCGTGCAGAGCACCAGCGCGGTGCATGCCAGCGCCGACCCGCGCGAGTTCGGCGTGCAGGACCTGGTGGTCGTGGCGGTCAAGGCGAACTCGCTGGCCTCCGTGGCGCGCGAGATCGCCCCGCTGATCGGGCCGGATACGGTCGTACTGACCTCGATGAACGGGGTGCCCTGGTGGTTCTTCGACGGCTTCGGCGGGGAGTACGCGGGGACCAGGCTCGCCGCGGTCGACCCGGACGGCTCGATAGCCGCGGCGATCGGGTCGCGCCATGTGGTGGGGTGCGTCGTGCACGGCAGCTTCTCGACGCCCGAGCCCGGGCTGGTGCGTCACGGTTTCGGCAAGCGGCTCATCATCGGGGAGCCCGACGGCAGCGACTCCCCGCGGCTGCGCAAGCTGGCTCAGCTGCTGGAGGAGGCGGGCCTCACCATCGAGGTCTCCCGCACCATCCAGATCGACATCTGGTTCAAGCTCTGGGGCAACATGACCATGAACCCGGTCTCCGCGATCACCGGCGCCACCTGCGACCGGATACTGGACGATCCGCTGGTGGCCCGCTTCTGCCTCGACGCCATGGCGGAGGCCGCCAGGATCGGCGGGAGGATCGGCTGCCAGATCAGCCAGAGCGGCGAGGAGAGGTGCGAGGTGACGCGCAAGCTGGGGGCGTTCAAGACCTCCATGCTGCAGGACCTGGAGGCGGGGAGGGCGGTCGAGCTCGATGCGCTGGTCGGCGCGGTGCGCGAGATCGGTCAGTTGACCGGCGAGCCCACCCCGAACATCGACGCGCTGCTCGGCCTGGCGCGGCTGCAGGCACGGGTGCGCGGGTTGTATCCCCCCGAGGCGTAACCCAAGCTCGCGTTGCCGACTCGCTGATGAAGAGCTCCGCTCTGCCAATCGATGCCGCTGTCTCCATGAATATCAACTTTTAGAATAAAGTTGATATTCCAAATGGATCTTTATAGGCGGCGTTTAATGTGGTATTGAGGATGCTGTACTGCGAGGCCCCAAATGCCCAGGGTGAATATGGAAAATCCCCCCTGGCTACGGTGCAATAACGTCTGCTGTATAATCCCTAAGTTACTGGAATGATATGATAGAAGATAATGGGCTCCGTTTATCATCAGTTCGAATAAGTCCTGAAAGAATTTCTGAACTGGACGGCGATCATGTTATTAGATCCATCGAAAAGAAAGATATTCTTTCTATTGTGCTGAAATATGGGGCTTCATCTGAAAGACTAGCCGTGCAGATAATAGTAGGTATAGTTTCGGCAATGTTAGGGGTTTATGTCGGAGCTATCCCAACTTTGAAACTGATCTCATATATTTATTTAGGAACAGGTGTTAATGTTGGCCACTTAGGAAAAGGTTTGTTTTTCTTAGTATTCCCAATTTGTTTCATGCCATTTGGTATATATTTGATATGGATAGGCATCCGAAAGAGGTATTACCTTCTGGTAAAAACCAGTACATATCAACGTAGAATTTTGTTCAGTGATAACGTATCAGTTACTGAAATATCAGCATTTACTGATTTGGCTAAAGCAAAATATTTTTATCCAATCGACACCAATATTATAAATAATAAGATGTAACATACCACTCCGCCTGAACGCTTCTTACCCAGGTGGTTGTCAACTCGTGATCTGAATATAAACTTTTACTAAAAAGGTTATATTCATGAAGGTGTAGTAAAGCCTGGTAAGATATGGTCTTGCGGCGTTTTTGCATTTTCTCGGCCCTGCCGGCGCACTTTTGAATATAAGGTATTGCCAGTTTTAGCCACTAAAGTTGATATTTAAATAGCTGCCTCCTGCTCACGAGCAACTGGCCACAAATGGGCTCTGCCATCAGGGGCGAGCCGATCCGTGATACGAAGGATATCCGGCTTATCAAATGCTCCTGGCGACGCTTCACGTTTTGCCTAAATCCCACATCTAAATTGGGGCGCCAGCGACGCTCTCCGTCAACGTCAAACAGATATCATCTGAACTATCGCAGGCGACCCCACTCAAACACCCCCCTTGTGTCTTACATTCAACTTCCACCCCATTTCACAGGTATGACAGATCTACACCCCTGCCAGCGAAGAACCCGATATTCGCGGCGTTGGATTTGCGCCCGGGCCCGGACAGTCTGAACTCGGGCAGGGCTCGACATGATCTACCGCATTGGGCTTCATTTTCGGGCCCGCCTGTGATATCTTCACAGATTAACCTTCACTATAGAGCCGGGCCTCGCCCGGCGCTGCATGCATTTTTCCGGGGGCTGAGTCCCTCGTGGAGTATCGTCACACCATGAAAATGCCAACTATCGCTCCCCAGGTCCTGCTTGCCGTACGGGGGACCGTTGCCGCTCTCCTGGCCCTCGCCATCGCGGTGCATCTGCATCTGGAATGCCCCTACTGGGCCGCCATGACCGCGCTCATCGTCATCCAGCCCACGCGCGGACTCCTGCTGGAAAAGAGTTTCTACCGCCTGATCGGCACGGGCGTCGGCTCGCTGGCGGGGATAGCGATGCTCCATTTCGCCCGCTCTCCGGTCATGCTCATCGCCGCGCTCGCCCTCTGGCTCGCCGGGTGCGTCGGCGCCGGCAACCTCATCTACGGCCTGCGCTCCTACGGCGCCATGGTGGCCGCCTGCACCGGCGCAGTCATCGCCCTGGCCGGCTACGGCAATCCCCTGCAGCTGCACGCTCTCGCCTTCGGAAGAGTCGCCGGCATCATCATCGGGATCGTGGTTTCGACGACGGTGACACTGTTCTTCACCAACCGGCGCTCCAAACGCGAGACCCTGGCCCGGCTCACCAAGGCCAGCGCGTCGGGTCTGCTCTGGCTCTCCTGGATGCTGCAGCGCAGGGACGAGAAGGCCCTGGCCGGGCTGCGGCAGGACGTCATGGTGGAAATAGCCGAGGTGGAGGGAACTATCGATTCGGTATGGGCGGGTTCTATCGATCTCAAGCATCGTAAGCGCCAGGCGAGGAGTCTGATCTTCTCGCTGCTGACGCTGCTGGAAGCCGGCAAGCTGGCCGGCGACACCCCGAATCTTCCGAGCCCGGAGAGCGAAGCCTGGCGCGGGGCGCTGGCGGGGGACCTGGCGCAGGTTGCCCGCCACCTCGATGAACTGGGTACCCTCAAGGATGCGGCGCGGCTTGAGGCGGTGCTTGTTGAAATGCGGGCGCGTCTCCCGCTGCTAGGGAGGACGCTGACTCTGCTGGTGGCATCCCTGCAGCAGCTGGTCGACACCTGGGACCGGGCGGCTCCAGGCGAGGAAAGGCCGGCGGTGCACCTCTTCATCCGTCACCGCGACTGGCGGGAGGCGGGGCGGGCCGCCTTGCGCGCCGTCTGCGCCATTGCCGCCGTGGGCGCCTTGTGGCGTCTTACCGGGTGGGGGGCAGGCCCCCTGATGCTGGTGGCGGCGTCGATCATGGTCAGTTTCTTCTCGACCCACGACCGCCCCTCCGTCCTGTTGGTCAACGTATTCTGCGGGGCTTGCGTCGGAGTCGCGGCGGCGTTTCTCTGCCGGCTGGTCCTGCTTCCCGGAGTGAGCGACCCGCTGCTGCAGGGGATCGCCTGCATTCCCGTTATCATGGCCGGCATCATCGCCCAGGCCTATCGCCGGACTGCGCTGGGAGCCATGGACGCCACGCTTTTTTTCCTGCTGGTCATGCAGCCGGGGGTGCCGCAGGTGCCCGCGCCTCCCCTCTACCTGGAGGGGGGTGCCGCCGCGCTCGGCGGGGTGGCGGTTGCCATCCTGGCATTTCGCTTTTTGCTGCCGGTCGATCCGGCCCGGCGGCTCAACTCCCTGCTGACAGCGATTCTGCGCGACTTGACAGCCATGGACGGAGCCGACTCGCGAGGGCTCGCCAAGAGCCGCGCACGCACCCAGCACCGGGTGCTGCGCATGCTGGTCACGGCCCGGAAGTTCGACTCCAACCTGGGTCCGATCGTGGAAGGCGGATTGTCAGCGCTCGTCATCGGGAGGAGCCTGCAGTTATTGCGAGAATTGGCAATGGAGGAGGCTGGCTCGGCTGAAACCAGCGAGGCAGTCCACGAGGCCACACTCAGTCTTTCAGACGCGCTGCGGCATCCTGAGACAATGCTTGGCTCGCTGGAGGCTGTTGCCTGCCGGCTCAGTCTGTCGGTGGAACCCTACCTAGAGACGTTGAGCTGAAACTCTGAGCTGTTGCCGTGTTCTTTTCAGCGCCGGACCGGCAGCGGGAGCCTGATCTCCACCTCGAGGCCTGCTTCCGGGAGGTTCCTGGCGCTAACCGTCCCGCCGTGCAGGGAGACGGTCTTCTCCGAAATGGCGAGCCCGATCCCGGTGCCGCCGCTTTGCCGGTCACGCGCCTCTGCCACCCGGTAGAAGGGGCGGAATATGTCGCAGAGCTGCCCCTCCGGCACCCCGGGGCCGCAGTCCCGGACCCGCAGCACTGCCTCGCCTGCCGCACGCTCCAGGCTTATCTCGACGCTGGTGCCCTCCGCGGTGTAGCGCACCGCGTTGCGCACCACGTTCTCCAGGGCGCGGCGCAGCAGTTCCCGGTTGCCCTGCAGCACCAGGGGAGGCGCCGGCGCCAGCTGCACGCGCCGGTTGCAGCCGCCCGCCTCGAAGTCGGCATCCCGTGCCACCTCGTCCAAAAGCTCCGCCAGATCCACCTCGGTTTTCTCCAATGTGGCGCCACCCTCCAACTTGCTCAAGGCCAGCAGCTCGCCGATCAGCAGGTTCAGCCGCTCCCCCTCGGTTTCGATGCGGTCCAGCGCGGATTGCGCCGACGCGGGCGACTGCTTGCGGGCGATCCCCAGCGCCACGTTCAGCCTGGCGAGCGGGGAGCGCAGCTCGTGCGAGACGTCGCGCACCAGCTGCGTGTTGGCGATCACCAGCTTTTCGATGCGCGTGGCCATCAGGTTGAAGTCCCGGCCGAGGTCGGTCAGCTCGTCGCCCGCCCCGGCGCCGCTCACCGCCACCCGGCTGGCGAGATCCCCGTGGGAGAGCCCCTGGACCGCCGCCCGCAGCTTGCGCACCGGCGCGGTGATGCGCCAGGACAGTCCGTAGCAGACCAGCCCGCTGACCACGAAGGTGATCAGCATCTGCAGCCAGAAGTCGGGCGGGAAGGGGAAATGCCTGAGCGGCTCATGGCGCTCCGGCCCGGGGAGGACCTGCGAAGCGGCCAGGTACGGCTTTCCGGAGGGGCCCAGCACCCTGACCACGACGACATCCCGGGCCCCGTCTGCCGCGCCTTTCCCGCCGCCTGCAGCTACCGTCCGGCGCACCGCGTCGCGCAGCCCGGGCGCGACCCCCTCCGAGAGCGCCGACCCGTCGCCGGCAAAAAGATAGGCCTGCATGGCGCCCGGAGCCCCCGGTTGCCCGCCGGGCGAGGTGTCCACCGCTCCCGGCTCCCCTCCGGGAGGGATGCCCGGGGGGGGCGGCTGGTCGTCGCGGACGCCGATTCCCGCCGGGATTACCGGTTGAGCGCCGGGAAGCGGGGCCGTCATCCCGTCCCGTTCTCGCAGGGCGGCGGCGTTGGCGCCGTACAGGGCGAGCGCCTGGCTCAGAATCCGGGTGCGCTCCGCATCGAAGTGGCGCAGGCGGTCCTCGTGCATCGGCGCGAGTTTGAGATTGAAGGCGAGCAAGAAGAAGACCATGCCGGAAAGAATCGTCGCCAGCCAGAACCAGAAGAAGAGTTTGATGAACATGGTCCGCATGCAGCCCCCTCAGGTCGCCCGGTTGCGCTCGACTGCCGAATAGCCGTACAGGTAGCCGATGCCGCGCACCGACTTGATGCGGTCGTCGCCGCCGGCCGCGGGGCCCAGCTTCTTGCGCAGGCTGCTGACATGCACGTCGATGCTCCGGTCGTAAGAGCTGAACTCGCGCCCCAGCGCCTGCCGGGTCAGCTCCTCGCGGCTGATCACCGTGCCGGCCAGGCGCAGCAGCGCCTCGAACACGGAGAACTCCAGGGAGGTGAGGTCGACCGGAACCCCGGCGCAGCGCACGCTCCTGGTGCCGAGGTCCAGCGTCACGTCGCCGACCTCCAGGACGTCCGGCTTGACCGCACCCGCGGGCTGAGCCGCCAGGGTGCGCCGCTGTATGGCGCGCAGGCGCGCCACCAGCTCCCGCGGGTTGAACGGCTTGGGGAGGTAATCGTCCGCGCCCATTTCCAGGCCGACGATGCGGTCGATGTCCTCACCGCGGGCGGTCAGCATGAGTACCGGCACCTGGGAACTCTGGCGGATGCGGCGCAGCACCTCGAAGCCGTTCAGGGTGGGGAGCATGACGTCGAGGACGATCAGGGCATAGTCTCCGTCCAGCGCCTTGTCGGCTCCCAGCGCCCCGTCGTGCGCGGCCTCCACGTCGAATCCCTCGCTGCCAAGGTAGCTCCCCAGCAGTTCGCACAGCCCCGTGTCGTCATCGATGATCAGGATTTTTTTCTGCATCTGGTCGCTCCGGCTTCCAAGCGTCTATCTAATTTCTTGACAGTATAACCGCAATTCAAGTGGAGATGCTGTTAAGAATTGTAAAGAAAGTCGGGAGTATAGGGCGGGGTGCTTTACAAATCTGCACATCTCTTGACCCAACTTAACCGCGTTCTGTCCTAGCATGGGTCCAGGTACAGAAGGGCGCTTGCCGACTCGAGGCCGGCGTTTGTCAGGCTTGCCTGAAGCAGACCTGTATGAGCATGCTAACAAAAGGAGACCAAAATGAAAAGACACGTAGCGGTACTGGCGTTATCGGCAATGCTTCTTAGCGGCACGGTCCTGTGCCAGGCCATGCCTGGCCCGGGTGAGCAGTCGCGTCCCGGGTGCGCTGAGCCCGCCGGCCGGGAACCCTTCCCGGCGGGGCTGGCGCGCATCCTCGAGCTGAGCGAGGCCCAGAAGGGGAAGATACAGTCAATCGTCGACGAGGAGAGGGGGAAGGGCAAGGGCCGGCACGAACAGGAAGTGGAGCTGCACAAACAGCTGCGCGCGGCGGAGCGGGCCGCCACCTTCGACGAGCAGGCGGTGAGAAGCGCAGCCAGCGCGCTTGCCGGGCTGGAGACCGAGCGGATCGTCGCGCGCGCCAGGACCCATTACCGGATCGGCACCGTGCTGACCGCGGCCCAGCGCTCCCTGGCGGAAAGGCTGCTTGCTGAGCGTGACGAGCGGCCCGCTCCCCCCTGCGGCGCCGAAATGCAGGGGCGCCACGGGCACGGACCAGGGGAAGAACACGGACTTGGCGAAGGGCGCGGGCCTGACGACTGCCCCGGGTGGAGGTGATTCCATGGAACTTTCGATGCTGCAAACGCGGACAAACAGGATCGGGGCGCCGGAGTCGGATGCGGACTCCCGGGTAGTCTTCGATCAGCAGAACACCACCATGAACCTACTGGGCATGACCCTGGTCGAGGTGAAACCGGACAGTGAAGTCTGCCGGAAACTGTCCTCACAGCGCGGGGTTGCGGTTCTCGTTGCCGGAAGGGATTCCGAGGCGTTCAGGGGAGGGGTGAGAAGCGGAGACATCATCGCGGAGGTTAACAGCACCAAGATCAGGTCCCTGCAGGATATGAAGAAGGTCCTGAGAAGCCACGACCCTCACGACCCGATGTTCATATTCCTGTTGAACAGTGGCGGCTGGCGTTTTACCAACCTCTCATTCATAAGCGGCTTCCCCGAGCGCGTCTATGAGAGAGAGGCTGAACCTTGCACGGGAGGGTGACATGAGGAGTGGGAGCTGGAAAACGATGGTATTCATCCTGGCGCTGGTGGGGCTGATCCCTGCTTCCGGCCGGGCAAGTTACGGAGCCGATGAACGCAGGCCTCCGGAACCTCCCCAGCAGGCGATCGACGCCTGCAAGGATCAAAGCGAAGGGCGCACGGTGGAGATGGCCACGCCTCGGGGCGACGCCATGAAGGCGGTCTGCAGGCAGATCGGCGCCCAGTTGGTGGCGGTCCCCGAGGGAGGGTCGCCCTCAGGGAATGGCGGGCCTCCGAGTGGAGAGCCCCCGGCCGGCGGCACTCCTGGCGGCGATCCTCCTGCCGGTGCAGATCGGCAGGGCGACGCTGCAAAGGGCGGTGCGGAATGACAGGTGGATTTAGCCTCTCCAGCCCACTTTGTAAACAGGACATTTTGGCTGTGACATGCTAACATCCGTCTCTGTTTGGGATAGGGGCCATTACGTTGACCGGATTGAGCAGTATCCCCCCTGCGAAGTAGGGGGGAAGGCTCGCGCAGCGAGACAGGGGGGTCCTTCCCTGCGCCGAACACCCCCCTGCTTCACTACGTTCAGCTTCCCCCCTATTTCATAGGGGGGACAAAACGGAACCACCCCGGGCCAGCCCCGGAAGAAGTCTTAAGTGTCCCCCCTGCGAAGTAGGGGGGAAGGCTCGCGCAGCGAGACGGGGGGGCCTTCCCTGCGCCGCACACCCCCCTGCTTCACTACGTTCAGCTTCCCCCCTATTTCATAGGGGGGATAAAAACGGAACCACCCCGGGCCAGGCCCGGAAGAAGTCTTAAGTGTCCCCCCTGCGAAGTAGGGGGGAAGGCTCGCGCAGCGAG
>Ga0316231_1001135_pt1 | contig 31417 bp, 28 predicted proteins | sample TBH18027metaG_FD_206002 | JGI IMG/M metagenome (GOLD analysis project Ga0316231, IMG submission 206002) | Freshwater microbial communities from Trout Bog Lake, Wisconsin, USA - TBH18027 | ecosystem: Environmental > Aquatic > Freshwater > Lake > Hypolimnion/Profundal zone | place: USA: Wisconsin... | reverse complement strand
CACCAGGGTCCTCTCCAGCAATTCCTTGCTGATGTCTACTCCTGCGGCGGTAGCGGCGGCGATCCAGAGTTCAGCAATTTCTTCGTCCGTGTTGAACTGGAATCCATAGATCAGGCTGAGCTTCTGCACCGTGCGCATGGTGATAGCAGAGAGGACTCCCAGGTCAGGCACAATCGTGGCAAAGCCACCGAGTCCGAAGCCTGCGCCCTCGGCACCTGCCATCTTCATGCCCCCATTCACGGTCTGCATGGCGATCGAATCGAGTTCTGCTAAGGGAACAGAGAATAATCCTTCATAGCTCACCACAGGAACGCCATGGGCCATGCGGAGATGCATGAGGTACTCGTCGGGATGTACGCGCACGGTCTCGTATGCGCGGGCAAGGGCGGACTTGAAAACGTCCTCCATATGCCGGGCAATCCATGAACTGCTCTCTACGGGTTCATACATAGCACACTAGTGTATCGGATGCGGCGCAGGAAAAAAGGTGGCATGAGGGTATTTCCGCGCTTCGGAAATCAGATACGGAATCGATGATTCGCGCCTCGGCTCCACGGCTCTGAATGGTGTCTGGAACGAGAATTCTGCCATGCCTCTCTGCATGTGCTAGCATCAAAAGACATGCCCGCAGGAAAACTACACATAGTACCTCTAGGTGGCTTAGGCGAGTTCGGAATGAACTGCATGGCCATCCGTTGGAACGATGACATCATCGTCATCGATGCCGGAATGATGTTTCCCGAGGATGAATTGCTCGGCGTCGATGTCGTCGTTCCTGCTCTTACCTACCTGGTTCAAAACCGCGAGAAAGTCCGCGGCGTGCTGCTCACGCATGGGCACGAGGACCATATTGGCGGTATCCCCTGGCTGATTTCTCAGCTGAATGTGCCAATCTATGCCACGGAATTCACCCTTGCGTACATAGAAGACAAGCTCGAAGAACGCGGCCTGTTGGATGACGCCGAACTGAACGAGATGGTGCCGGGTAAACGCTTCCAGATTGGTCCTTTTACGATCAATCCGATCCAGGTCACCCACTCCATCGTCGGCCCGGTCTCGATAGCAGTGCATACGCCACTGGGCGTAATCATCCACACTGGTGATTTCAAGGTCGACCTGACGCCGACCGACAATAAGTTGTTTGATCTCCACACCTTCGCCGAATATGGCAAGGAGGGTGTGCTGGCGCTGTTACAGGATTCGACGAACGTCGAGCGAGCCGGCTACACCCCCAGCGAGCGCGTGGTGCGTCCGAAGTTCGAAGAGATTTTCGTGCACGCCAAGCGAAAACTGCTCGTTTCCTGCTTCTCATCTTCCGTTCACCGGATCAAGATGGCGTGTGAGATGGCGCACCAGTTCCGTCGCAAGATTGCGCTGGTAGGACGCAGCATTACCGAGTCAACGGAGATTGCTCAGGATCTGGGCATTATCACTTTGCCCAGTTCGGCCTTCATCACTTCAGGGCAGATTCGCGACTATCCGCCCGAGCAGGTCATGATTATGATCAGCGGCACCCAGGGCGAACCGATGAGCGCTCTCTCGCGAGCTGCGGTCGACAATCATCGTCACGCCAAGATCGAGGCGGGCGACACGGTTGTACTCAGTTCCAGGGTGATTCCCGGCAACGAAAAAGCGATTTACCGCGTCATTGATCATCTCTTCAGGCGCGATGCCAAGGTGATCTACGACGACGGCTCCAAGCCGCCCGTACACGTCAGCGGACACGCAAGCCAGGAAGAATTGAAGCTGATTATCAACCTGGTGCGTCCACGTTACTTCATTCCCGTCCACGGCGAGTACCGCCAACTCAAGCAGCATGCCGATCTGGCAGGCGGCATGAAGGGCGCGGTAGGAAACGTGATCATGATCGAGACCGGCGACATTCTGGAATTCGACGAATTGGGTGCGCGCCGCGTCGGCGTTGCGCCGGTGGGCCGCGTCTGCATTGACTCAGGCTCGAACTCGGACGTGGTCGAGGAGTTGATTATCCGGGATCGTACGCACTTGAGCGAGGACGGTTTCGTGATGCCGATTCTGGCCATCAACAAGGTGACCGGAAAGCTGGAAGGTTCACCGGAGATTGTGATGCGCGGTTTTGCCGGAGCACCAGACGACAACGGTTTTGTGGACGAGGCACGCAGCACCGTCCGGCGTACCCTTGAACACTCAACCAAGGAAGAAGTGGCCGATTACGGACTGATCAAGGAAAAGATTCGGGTGGACCTGAAGCGCTATATCAATCGCAATACGCAGAGACGTCCACTGATTATTCCTGTCATCGTTGAAATCTGACGCGCGACGAGGAGATGCGCGGAACAACGGCGCTAAAGTGCGTCGTTGCCGCGTTCCTCGTTGCGTATACGAATAGCCTCATCGATACGGGAAAGAAAGATTTTGCCATCCCCGATTTTGCCGGTTTGTGAAGCGCCGATAATGGCCTTCACGACTTCGTCGACTCGCTCGTCACGCAGGACGATCTCCAGCTTGATCTTGGGAAGAAGGTCTACGCTGTATTCGCGCCCACGATAGAACTCTGTGTGACCTTTCTGGCGGCCATGGCCACGCGCTTCCAGCACTGTGAGTCCGTCGATGCCGATGGCGATGAGCGCCGTTTTCACTGCGTCGAGCTTCGTCGGTTGAATTACCGCTTCGAGTTTTGTCATGATTCTCCGTGTCTTTCGCGCTTACGTTAGCAGCGATTGTCGACGAGCTGTTTATTAGTCGACAGAGTATCCTTCTTGTCCATGTTGAGTCAGATCGAGTCCCAACACTTCCTGTTCCTGGGTGACGCGTAGCCCAACCGTGACGTCTACAATCTTGAGCAGAATCAGTGTCCCAACCGCCGCGAGAATCCACGCAATTGCCACACCCGCAAATTGATTCAACAACTGGTGGGCATTGCCGTCAAATAAGCCGGAACCTGTCACATTTCCCTGCGCGTCTTTGAACATGGGGTTTACGTAATGGCTGGCGAATACACCGGTTAAGATCGCGCCCAGGGTGCCACCCACTCCGTGAACACCGAAAGCATCGAGCGAATCATCGTAGCCGAAGGCAACCTTGACCTTTGCCACCATGAGGTAGCAGATCGGCCCGGCAATCAATCCGATGAGGAGTGCCGACATGGGACCAACAAATCCGGCCGCTGGTGTGATTGCCACCAGGCCGGCCACTGCACCAGAAATTCCACCCAGAGCGCTGGGATGTCCCTCGTGAATCCATTCAGCCGCCATCCAGCTAAGCGCTGCTGCAGCGGCAGCAAAGTGGGTTGCAACGAAAGCGCTGGTGGCGAGGCTTCCGGCTGAAAGCGCACTGCCAGCGTTGAATCCAAACCATCCCACCCACAACATGCAGGCGCCAATAAACGACAGAACCACGCTGTGCGGCGGCAGTTGCTCCAGTGGATAGTCTTTACGTTTACCCAGATACAGTGCACACATCAGGGCCGAGACTCCGGAAGTGATGTGTACGACTGTGCCTCCTGCGAAATCGAGACACGGGAAGCGGCCCCCCAGAGAGGCATTCAGCAGCCCTCCCTTACCCCACACCATGTGAGCCATGGGCGAGTAGATGATCAGCGACCACAGCGAGAGGAAAAGCAGCATTCCGCTGAACTTCATGCGTTCGGCAAATGCGCCGGATATTAATGCCGGGGTAATGATGGCGAACATCAGTTGATAGACCATGAAGGTCTGCAGTGGGATTGTGCCCGCATAGTCAGGGTCAGGAGCCGCGCCGACGCCGTGCAGGAAGAGATGTTGGAGGTTTCCGATGAAACTTGTGCCGGGGCCGAAGGCCAGACTGAATCCAACAACTCCCCAGATCACGGTCACCACGCCCATCATGGCAAAGCTGTGCATCAGGGTCGACAAAACGTTTTTCCGGCGCACCAGGCCACCGTAGAACAGCGCAAGGCCAGGACCGGTCATCATCAACACCAGTGCCGAGCAGACCAGCATCCAGCCGTTATCGGCATTGCTTCGTGCTTCTGTAACCTGCCTTTGGAGATCGGCAATTTGCTGCTGAGAAACGGTTTGAGCGCTCGCCGCCAAGGCACAGAAAAACAGCAAGAAGAGCAATGGAACGAGGCGGCTACAGCGCACGCCGTGACAGCGCGCGTCGTGGCGCGCTGAGGTAGATATCCCTTGCATTTTTTGACCACCATTAAACAAAGAGCTCTGGATATAGACACATTCTATACATTCCCTTCGCTTTGAAAATAGAAGAGATTGAGATTCTGAAGAATGCAGTCCAAATACCTCAGTTCACGGATGCGCTTTTTATAACATTTCAAGCGGCTCGGGAGCACTCGGCGGAGGAAAAGCTTTGTCTAAGTCGGTAAGGTCTTGCGCATCCAGGTGGACGGCAACCGCTGCGCGATTCTCCTGAACGTGCTCAGGCGTTCCTGCCTTTGGGATGGCAATGATACTGGGGTTCCGCAACACCCATGCGAGTGCCACCTGTGCGGGCGTGGCATTGTGACGACCGGCAATCTTCTTCAGCGTGGAATTTCCCAGCAAACGGCCCTGCTCGATAGGCGAGTAAGCCATGACGGGGATCGCCTTTTTCGCGCACCACGGCAACAGATCGTATTCGACGCCGCGCCGCGTCAAATTGTAGAGGACTTGATCGGTAGTTACGGCTCCGCCGCCAGGGAGGCTTACAAGTTCAGGCATGTCTGAGATATCAAGATTGCTGACGCCCCATTGCCGAATCTTCCCTGCGGAGATGAGCGACCGAAAAGCAGTGAGCGTCTCTTCAAACGGCACATGACCGCGCCAGTGTAGAAGATAGAGGTCCAGATGATCTGTCTTAAGCCGCCGCAGGCTGTGTTCGCACGCGCTTATTGTGCCCTTCACGGATGCGTTTCCCGGCAGCACCTTGCTGACCAGAAACACTTCATCGCGCCGTCCGGCAATCGCCTCGCCGACCAATTCCTCAGAAGCGCCATTACCGTACATTTCTGCGGTATCGATCAAAGTCATACCAAGGTCCAGTCCAAGGCGTAACGCGAGAATCTCTTGCGATCGACGGGAACGATTTTCAGCAAGGTGCCACGTGCCCATCCCGAGCACCGGAACCTTGTCTCCTGATGGAAGTGTGGCTGTGGGTACCGTGGTGGCAGGCAGCATAGTTCACTATGGTAATCGGTGCTTTCGGGTGTCATCAAGCGGTGATGGCACACCGCAGTCTGCGTATGGCGAATGTGGGATTCGCCGAAGCCTACCCTAGATGCTTCTTGAGGAAGTTGAGCGACCGCTCGCGCGCCTCACGCGCCGATGCTGGTTCGAAGCTTGCGCGGGCATCACAGTTGAATCCGTGTCCAGCGTCGTACCAGTAGATTTCGACCTCAGGATGGGCGGCATGGACCTTCGCCACTTCGTCGGCTGGAATGTGCGCGTCCTTTTTGCCAAAATGCAGCATTACAGGCGCGGTCAGTTTCTCGCTGGCATAGTTGCCGATGCGGCCTCCGTAGTAACCCACTGCCGCTGCTGGGTGGAACCTTGCCGCAGTCACCCACGCCAAGGTCCCGCCAAAGCAGTAACCGATCACGCCGACCTTTTTGCCCGTTTGGCCGGCAGCAAACTCCATGGCAGCGGCAATGTCCACCAGAGCTTTTTCCGGATCGAGCTTTGGAATAAAGCTCATCGCCTTCTGATAGTCAGCCCCGTCGTAACCAAGCTCTACTCCACGTTCAACGCGGTCAAAGATCGCAGGAGCCACTGCCAGAAATCCATCGCTCGCATATCCGTCGGCCACGGAACGGATATGCGAGTTGACGCCGAAGATCTCCTGCACAACCACCAACCCTGCGAGAGGTTCACCCTTTGGACGCGCTACATAGGCGCTTAGTTCGTGTCCATCCACTGCCTTTAAGTTCACATATTCGCCCATGTCCGGTCCTTTCCGGTATCAACTCCCGCAAGTTTTCAGAGCACCTTGCACGCCTCTTCAAACTCCAGGCGCGGGTTACGCGGGAAGAGTTTGTCCTTATCGCCATAGCCGAGGTTGCAAAGAAAATTCGACTTCCATTTGCCATCGGGGAAAAATTCGGCATTCACTTTCGCATTGTCAAAGCCTGACATGGGACCGCAATCCAAACCATGGGCCCGTGCGGCGAGCATAAAGTAGGCTCCCTGAAGCGAACTGTTCCTCAAACCTGTTTCCTCAATCACTGCTGGCTTGCCGACAAAATAGGAACGCATATCTGCATGTGGAAACAACTTGGGCAGCGACTCATAGAATTCAGAATCCCACGCAACAATCACAGTAACCGGAGCAGCCTTGGTTTTTTCCACGTTGCCCGGAGCGAGGGCTGGAACCAGGCGATTCTTCGCTGCTTCGGTAGTTAAGAATACGAATCGTGCCGGAGAGGCGTTCGCACTGGTAGGACCAAACTTCGCCACATCATAGATTTCCTTCAGAAGAGCAACGGGCACAGGGGTAGGGAGCCACGCTGTGTGTGTTCGTGCCTCGCGGAGTAATTGATTGAGAGCCTGATCAGAAACCTTATTAGTGTGCACTACCGCATCTTTCGTTTCCATTATTCTCCTCACGGCCCCGCTATCAGGGCCTTCTTTGTAGATGCTTTTTCACTCCCGTAGGATTCGGCTGGGCTCGTGGACTCTGTCTGAGTTACCGAAGGGAGCTGCGATAAATCGTGACGCTGGGCTTGTCGAGCGTGTGAATGACAACCAGCGTTCTCAGACCGCGGGGATTTATGCGGACGGCTTCGGCAACGGGGTCCCCGGCGATCGCTACGACGTAATCAGCCCCTGAAAAGGGCGCGCTGCGAGCAGAGTCCCACGCGAATCGGGTGGACTCAGAGATGATGTGGTCAAAGTGGATGCCCGACTTCTGGATGGCTCCCACGTAGTCGCTGGTGTACATGAGGACAGTTGAATGGTCCGGAAGTTCGGAGAGGGCCTGTGCAACCTGCGTCTCTAATTGGAGTCGGCCACGGCTATTGGCCCAGGCTTCGCGATAGCAGATAGGAATCATCCACTTGCGTCCCCAATTGCGATCTTGCGAGCGCTTGGAAAAACACCCAGCAGAAGAGCCGTAGGCGAAAACAGCGATCAGGGAGAGTGCCACCGTGGAAGCAACGGTCAGTGGGCGGCGATGCAGTCGCGAGACTGCCCACGGAATAAGCGACGCAAAGACAGCGATAGCGGGCACCAGTTCAAGGCCGTAACGCACGTTGTAGTAAGAAAAGGGCCACCATTCAGGGACGAAGATGGGTACGCTGCCGTAGGCGATGGAATACGCGTAGAACGGAAGCGGTATCCAAAGCAAAAGCAGCGGTGCAAAACGCCGCAGATCGAATGCGGCAACAATGACTCCAGCGGCGGCCAGCAGAATGAGCCAGTTCTGGGGCAAGCCCTCGCCGGTATTCATGCGCGCAGCTTTCAGGAAATATTGCGCGGCGACAACGGGGTGATCCTTCCCGGGATAAGGAGGGTCGCCCAAATGTGTGGATCGTTTTTCAATGGCCTGTGCTGAGTAAGGTCCGTTGAGCCAATCAAGTGGATGGCCTGTCCACATGTAAGTGTGCGCAATCCAGAGTATGGGGCACAGGGCGAGGAGCAGAAGGAAGGAAACCATGGAGCGAAGAACGCGTCTGACCTCCTGCTGAGGGGGCCGCACGCTTAGCCAGCGCACGGCGGCGAAAACGGCGATGAGCCCGACGATGAAGGCGATGATCCATCCGTCATAGCGGGTGAAAATAGCTGCTGCAAGGCACATTCCGCAGCGCTCGATGGCCCGCCATCCAGGAACGCCGGGGACAACTCCGGGAGACCCAGGGGACAGGGCACGAAGGAAGTCGTCAAAGTAAACCAGTGCCCAAACGATAGCCGCGAGGAAGATGGATTCGGTCATCGCCGTCGATTGCATGTAGAGCATCGACGGATTGAAAGCGTAGAGCGCCGCAGCCAGGGAGGCTGCAGGAGCCGTAGCGCGGGCACGCACGAGGCGGAAGATTCCCGAGACCCCGAGCACATAGGCGATCATCGATGGAATCGATCCGCCCACGCCGCTACGCCACAGAGAATCAAACGCGACAAATGGCGCGACCAGCAAATGCGGCAGCGGGAGCCATACGGTCCCAATCTGCCCCCATCCAGGATTACGTGCATCGGTGAGGCGGCGGGCAATGTTGAGGTGAGCGACAGCGTCCCCGTAGAGGAGAATGTCTCCGCGACGGTAAAAAAATGCGAAAGCTATTAGTGAAAGCAGGAGCGCGAGCAGGGAGACGAGCATGAATTCGCTATTGCGTTTAAGCTGCTCGTCTTTTGCGCTATCGAGAACCAATGCGGAACCGTCCAGAACTTGTGATTTAAACCGACTGCACAAAAGCAAAACCGCTCAGAGATGGGCGGCGTTTCATCCCAGGTTATCGCCCAAAAGCGGGGCGCGAACCTGGGGCACCCAGAATTCTTTACGACCCCGACACTTCTTCACTCGCAACAACGCTAGTCAAGGTGGGTGAGGCTACGAAACAGTTTGAAACGCTCTTCGATCTCGTCGCGCGTGAGTGAAATGAGACGCTCGGGGCCAAAGCACTCGACAGCGAACGAGCCCATGACACTGCCATAGAACATGGCTCGAGCTAAGACGGCGCGGGTGAGTTCGGGCTGCGAAGCAAGGTAGCCCATGAAACCTCCTGCAAACGTGTCTCCGGCACCGGTGGGGTCCAGAACTTCGGCGATGGGTAGAGCAGGAGCGCGGAACGGGTGCGAGCCATCGGAAAAGAAGATGGTGGCACCATACTCGCCATGCTTGATAACCAGCGACGTGGGACCAAGAGTGAGAATCTTTCTGGCTGCAAGCACAAGGCTGTTTTCGCCAGTGAGGAGTTTGGCTTCGCCGTCGTTGATGAGAAGGATATCGACTTCCTTCAATGTTTCAAGGAGCTCGGGGCGCTTGATGTTAATCCAGAGATTCATGGTGTCGCCGCCGACCAGCGCTACACGTGGCATTTTGCGACGGACGTCAAGCTGCAGCTCGGGTTGAATATTCGCGAGAAAGAGAATTTCGGAGTCTTCGAATGCGGCGGGTATTTTTGGGGCGAAGTTTTCAAAGACGTTGAGGTCGGTGAAATTAGTTTTGGCTTCGTTGACGTTTTCGCCGTACTCACCGCCCCAGTGAAATGTCTTGCCGGAGGCATGCTCGATGCCACGAGTGTCGATACCGCGCCCGGTGAGAACAGCCTCGTGCTCCGGAGTGAAGTCGTCTCCCACGACGCCGACGACACGAACTTTCGTGAAGAAGCTGGCGGAGAGAGAGAAATAGGTGGCGGCCCCCCCGAGGATCTTTTTGCGCTCACCAAAAGGCGTTTTCAGGGTATCGAATGCGACTGAACCGACAACGAGGATCGACACTTTATGCGCCCGCCTTTGCGCTGAGATATTTACCGACAAGCAAGTCAAGCTTCGCGCGGGTGGCAGAAGGAATGGCGTCTGGAGCAGTCATAATGGCCATGGCAAGCGCTTGTCCACACTTGCAACTGCGCTTGGCAGGCAGTGCCGCTACGGCCTGACGAACCACCTCGGCGGCGTTCTCTGCATTGCGAGTAAGGACGCCGATAATTTGCTCAACAGTTACGCTGTCGTGATCGGGATGCCAGCAATCGTAGTCGGTTACCATGGCGATGGTGACGTAGCAGATCTCGGCCTCGCGAGCCAGTTTGGCCTCCTGCAGGTTGGTCATGCCGACAAGGTCAAAGCCCTGCTCACGGTACGCATTGCTCTCGGCCTTGGTGGAGAACTGTGGCCCTTCCATACAGACGTAGGTACCACCACTCCTGGTGACCACACCGGCGCTCGCTCCGGCCTTCGCCACGATGGCGGCAAGCTCGGGACAGACCGGATCGCCAAATGCAATGTGGGCAACAATGCCTTCACCGAAAAAAGTGGAGACGCGCTGCTTGGTGCGGTCATAGAACTGGTCAGGAATAACGAAATCAGTGGGCTTGAGTTCTTCTTTGAGCGAACCTACGGCAGAGAGCGACAGGATGCGCTCTACGCCAAGCTGCTTGAATCCGTGAATGTTTGCGCGGAAGTTTAACTCGGTGGGAAGGATCCGATGACCGCGTCCGTGGCGGGCGAGGAACGCAACCTTGCGTCCGGCGAAGGTGCCTAGGACATAAGGATCAGAGGGTGCGCCGAAGGGAGTTTCCAGTTGAACTTCGTGAACGTCAGCAATACCTTTCATGGAGTAAAGGCCGCTGCCACCGATGATGCCAATCTCTGCCTGTGCCAATGCAATCTCCTGCGTCTGTAACAAAAATAAGCGGAAAGCTGATTATACCGGAGGCGGCCAGGCCCCACGTTCGCGGCATATCCAAGACCCACATCTGCCAACGTATCTAAGACCCACATTCGCTGACTGCGGCAAATATGGGTCACCTGTGATACCTACTGCGCGGGCAAAACCTCAAAGGGCTTCTTCACGGCAGAAACAAGGGCCGCGTGCAGTTTTGCTGCATCTTCCGGTGTGAAGGATTCAAGCGCGATGACCGAGGTGCCGTCGATGTAAAGGCACACAGTTCCCTCCTCGGTACTCCACTGGCTTGGCAGCTTCGTGGGCTGGACGGACGTGTAGCGCTTGGAAAGTTCGGATTCGTAGAGTGAGCCAAACTGATAGGCCGCAGCGGGCGTAGTGAAATTCACGACCAGCGCGAGCGGGACCGGCGCGTCCTTGGGCGCCTTTTTGTTGGAGAGCGTCATGTAATACCCTCCGCGCCAGGCGGGGGCGAGTTGGGCAGCGATCTTCGGGCCTCCCCACTGGCGGAGGATCACGCGCAGGTCGACTTCACCAAGACCGGAGAAGTCCGCGCGATGCCAGCCGGAGCCGAGAATCTTTTCCAGCGGCACCACCTTGATTTGAGTCTGCGGCTCGTGGGAAAGATATGCGGCGGGCTCCATGATCTGGTGAGTATCGAGCGGGGGATGGTCAAGCACTCCTGCGAAAGCTGCCTGCTTGCCGCGCTTAGTGTAGACTGCCACCTCAAAATCGGTGCCGTACGTGTAGGGAAAGAGCATCGCCTCACGCAGGTAGATGGGCGCTTTGGCGTACAAGGGCGTGGAGTCTTCGTTGAGCATGGAGGAGCGCATCGATTCGACAAGTTCAGGCGCACTCTCAACGCTCTGGCCGGTCGGTGTGAGTTGGTAATCGAAGAGGACGACCATGGCCTGGCCCTCGATAATGGACTGACGAGCGGCGCGCTGTTCGTCGATGACCATTTGTCCGGTATCGTCCTTGGTGTCTTTGCGGACGTTGAGCCATTTGTCGAGATCGTAGCTCTGATCCTGCAGGGCATGAACAAGTTCGTGAGCCATCACCGGCTTCTGAACATCGGGAGCGACCCAGTCGAGGAGGAAAACAGTCTTGCTGTGCGCGTCATACCATCCCTCAACCTGTTCCTTGTAGAGGGCCAGCATGTATTCGCGGAGATTGAAATCGCGAGGCAGCAAGCCAAGCTTCTTGAGCGCGACAGCCGAGCGGTCGAAGCGCTCCCCGTTTCCCTGCTCCTTCATGCGCTTTTCAACGTAGCTGGCGACCTCTTCGCGGGTGGCCAGTTGCTTTTTTACCGGGTGGCGGATGGGGAGGCCAGAGTGTTCGCTAGCAAACTGCAGGATGTCATCGATGGAGCGGAAAAACTCCTTCGCCTCGGCTTCGGTAAGGTGGTGCTCGGCGGCGGGAGGCGGCTCAGGAGCGACCGGTGGTTCCTGGGCTGGGCAAACGACGGCAAGCGAGAGCAGAAGAGGCCAGAGCAGTTTGCGGAAGAGTACCATCCACGTCCTTTGCGGAAAAGCCTATGGAAAAACGATAACACTGGATGAACCAGACAGGGTGCTCGATTCGCCCGGAAGCACGAATCGCCCCATGTCCGTTATAATCGGACGTTCGAGTGCGCTCGCTTATGTCTTCTACTTCCCTTGTGCAGAAGTTCGGATCGCAGGCGGTTACCGGGGAATATGCCGGAGCTGAGACAGTGTTGAATTTTGGTTCAGCGGCAGAGGAGCTGAATGCATTGCGGCATGGCTGCGGAGTGTTTGACCTGGGCTGGCGCGGGAAGCTCGTGGTGAGCGGCGAAGACCGGGTACGCTGGCTGAACGGCATGGTCAGCAACAACACGCGCGATTTGCGGCAGGATTTCGGCAATTACAGCTTTGTTTTGAATGCGCAAGGGCGGATTCAGGGCGACTTGCTGGCTTTTCAGCGCGGCGAGTTCTATGTACTGGAAACCGAGGCAGGGCAGATTGCGGCGATCCGCGAGTTCCTGGATCGATACATCATCATGGATGACGTTGAAATTGGAGACGTCAGCGGGAAGCTCACCTCGATTGGAGTGGCCGGGCCGCGCGCGGCAGAGGTGTTATGCAAAGCTGGACTGAAACCCGGAGCGGCCAAGCCTGGGCAGGTATCGGACGGAAGCTGGAAAGGTATCGGCTTCTCACTGGTACGGGACCCGATTGAGGTGAGGAACTGGTACGAGCTCTGGCTGGCTCCGGAAAATGTTGAGCAGGTCTGGAATGCCCTGGTGGATGGCGGCGCAGCGCCTGTGGGAGCCGAGGCGCTGGAGTGGCAGAGGATTCTGCTGGGGTTGCCGCGCATTGGCATGGACACAGGAGCCCGCGAACTGCCGCAGGAGACCGGACAGGATTATGCATTGCACTACACAAAAGGCTGCTACATCGGTCAGGAGATCGTGGAGCGCATCCATTCGCGCGGGCAGGTAAACCGCCGCTTTCTGGGATTGATCGTGGACGGCGACCTCCCGGCCCGTGGCAGCAAGGTGCTGTCCGAAGATAAGGAAATAGGCGAGGTCACCAGCAGCACGGAGATGGTGGTAGATGGAGTCCGGCGGACGGTGGCACTGGGCTATGTAAGGCGCGAGGCGGCGGCACAGCACGAGAATCAGGCCAAGAGCGTAGAAGTGGGCGGAAGCTTTGCAAAGATTACCGGATTGCCGATTCAGTTTTGAATAGAAGTTATTTCTGCGCGATGGAAGAGTGAGATGGATAAGGAAAAGAAGCCAGAGTTTGTAGTGACCGATCGCCGGAAGTTCAACGTAGATGGAGAGCCTAGACCGGGAGCTCCGGAGGAACCAAAAGTAGACCCTGCGGCACCAAAAGCAGACGCGGGTTCGAGCCAGAACATTGCGGCACCAGCGAGTGCGGCCAAACCTGAGCCTACATCTGCAACGGATAAAAAGCCGTTAGGTAATAAACCGGCAGAGCAGTTTGTTCCTGAGCCGGTCACCGAGACTGGGTACAACGGCGATAAGGAACGCAGCCAATTCGGCGGACAGAAGATGGAGTTTATTCATCTGCTGGACATGCTGGTGCAGACCGCGATGATGTATGCCGGCGCGATGGAAGGCGGGCCGCAGGGTAAGGTTGATATCGTCGGGCTGCGGCAGATGATCGACCTCGTCTCCGTGTTGGAGTCAAAGACCAAGGGCAACTTGACGGAGCAGGAACAGGCAATTATGACGAACACGGTGTTCCAGTTGCGCATGACGTACATGGAAATCGTGAACATGATTGACCGGCAGGCAATGCAGAAGGCGCCGGGAGCTCCGCGCAAGTGAAGAACGGCACGGTAACCGTTTTGGGCAGTGGCACTTCGATGGGCGTACCCACGATTGGATGTGACTGCGCGGTCTGCCACTCGACGGACCCGAAGGATCGGCGTACCCGGCCCTCGGCGATGGTGGAGTGGGAAGGACATCGCATCATCATCGATAGCGGGCCCGACTTCCGCGAACAGGCGATAAGGGAAGGCATCAATCGGCTTGACGCGGTGCTATACACACACGGACACGCCGACCACATACTCGGACTCGACGATCTGCGTCCCCTGACGTATCCACGGGTTACGGGCGGGAAACGTCTTCCGCTTTACGCAAGGCCCGAGACGGCGCGCATACTGCGGTCGGTGTTTAAGTATGTTTTCGATGACGACTACAAATACGGCGGCATTGCCAAGGTAGAGTTGCGCGAGATCCGTGAGCCTTTTGAATTGCTGAACCTGAAGGTGATTCCGGTTCCGGTGATGCACGGCGACGAGAACGAGATCTTTGGCTACCGGATTGGACGCTTCGCATATCTGACGGACTTCAGCACGGTGCCGGATCGCTCGATTGAAATGCTGCAGGGAGTGGAATTGGTTTTTCTGGATGCGCTTCGCCATGAGCCGCATCCGACACACTCAACGGTTGAAAATTCGCTAAACATTGCGGCCCGCATTGGGGCCAAATCGACCTACTTCATTCACATGAGCCACGACCTTGCGCACGAGGCCGCGAATCTTGCACTTCCTCCCGAGGTGCGGTTGGCATTTGACGGTTTGCGCGTCGAAATTGACCTGGAGAGCTGAACGCGTGCAGGTATTTGAATCACTTGAAGAGATACCCCGGAACTTTGGACCCACAGTGGTCAGCGTGGGCAACTATGACGGCATCCACCGCGCGCACTGGAAACTGATCCAGGCAATTTGCTGCCGGGCCAAGGAACTCGACGCACGCTCGGTGGTAGTGACCTTCGATCCACATCCGGCCAGGATTCTGCGACCACACGGCGGACCTCCGTTGATCACTCCATTGGCTCAGAAAATGGAACTGTTACGCCAGAGCGGAGTGGACGCAGTTTTGATGCTTCCCTTCACCCGCGACCTGTCATTGATGCCGGCGTTCGAGTTCGCGGAAGAAATACTATCCACCGGACTACATGCGATCGAGTTGCACGAGGGATTCAACTTTCGTTTCGGACACAAAGCTGAAGGCGATATTGACCGTCTGCGAGAATTCGGGCGCAAACTTGGCTTCTCGCTGGTGGCACACCCACCGATGATGTGGGGCGAGATGATGGTTTCAAGCAGTAACGTGCGTGCCGCGGTGCTCGGAGGCAAGGTTGAGGCGGCGCGTCATTTGCTGGGACGCGTGTTTGGCATCGATTCCTCACCAGGACGCGGACGGGGGTATGGGACTAAGTACACGGTTCCGACGGTAAACCTGGCACGCTACGACGAACTGATTCCGGCGTTCGGCGTGTACGTGACGGAGATGCAGATTAACGGCGAGACTTTTCAGGCAGTAACAAACGTAGGCAATCGCCCCACATTCGGAGCCGACTCGTTTGCCATTGAGAGCTATATCCTGAATTTTCACCCGATCGACTTATCGAGCAATACGCCGCTACGCTTGAATTTTCTACACAGACTTCGCGGAGAAAAGAAGTTCCCCTCAGTAGAGGCACTGAAGGAACAGATTGGCCATGATGCAGCTCGAGCACAGCGATATTTCCGAACATTGAACGCACTGCGCAGTATCGAGAAGACTGCCGGCGACTGAACCGGGGAGGTGTGCCTTGGCCCAGCTCAAGAACGTTCTACTCGCTACATTTCTGGCGAGCGCCACGCTGCTCTACGGGCAGTCTGCCGAGCAGCAATACAAGCACAATTGCAAGAAATGCCATGGTGACGACGGCAAAAGTCACGGGATGGTCGGCAAAATGGTGAAAGCCCCAGACCTGACCTCCGATGCGGTCACCAAGCAAAGCGATGCCGAGTTGGCAATTGTCATCAGCAAGGGCAAAGGCAAGATGGCAGCCTTCGGCGAGAAGCTAGGCGGAGATACCGGCGTTGCTGACATGGTGAGCTATGTGCGGACGCTGAAACTGAAGAAGTAGCGTTATTGCGCAGGCTCTCCCGGCGGTGCAGGACTGTGCTGCTGCGTTTCAAGCTGCACAAGAATCGTTGACGCCAAGACCAGCAAAATCCCTGCGGTCTGAATCTTGCTGACCAACTCTCCCAAGGTCACGGCTGCGATCAGAACGGAAAAGACTGGCTGCAAGCAACTGATGACAATAGCGCGTGTAGCGTCCAGGTGATGCAATCCCGTCGAGTACAGTGCGAACGGAATGAGAATGGAAGTAATGGAGAACAACCCCATGAAACCCCACTGTGGACTGGTGTAGTGGGCCGCGATGACCTTCCATGGTGGGTTAATGAAGACCCATCCTATAGCAGCTCCCGCGAGCGACCATGCAAGCACTGTCCATGGATCATGCGATTTGACCAAGTGTCGGCCAAACACGTTATAAAATGCGAATGCCACCGCAGCGAGAAGAGCAGCAACAACCCCAATGACATCAAAACGAATCTGGCCAGGAAGAATGGCGAGCCATGGGAACTGGACCGACTGGCTAACCACTCCGATGGCAAGAACCGAGCCTGCGACTGAAACAAGAACGCCGCCGATCCGCAACACGGTCGGACGTTGCAGCTTTCGCAGCAGCATCCAGCACAGGACCAAAACCGGGGCCTGGTACTGCAGGATGATGGCGGTAGCGACGTTAGTACGCTGGATGGAAAGGTAATTCAAATAGTTTGAAGCGGCGATTCCGAGCGTGCCCACGATCATGCAATCGCGTATGTCGACCAGCTTCATGCGCACAGCACCCCGGCCACGTGCAAGCAACAGCAGAGGAAACAGGACGCTGGCGGCTAAAGTAACGCGGCTCTGTGTGAGCATGAGGGGCGAGACGAACGGCACAAAGGTTCCGAACAGATGGAAGCGTCCGAGGAACACGGCCCGCCCCATGCTGGCAGAAATGGCCCAAAAGAGTGAAGCTCCGCCAATACAGCAATAACCAATCATGGATGACGCTTTGGAGGTGCGGGGACTTTGGCTCATAGGCTCAATTGACCTACCCGGCCTCCTCGGCGGTGCCACTTTGTCAAGCATCTACTGACTCCTGTGTATCCATTAGCGCCGGTTGTCGCCTTGCGGCTCAGGATGAATCAACACACGAAACAACTGCGGCGACTCTCGCTTGAACTGCATCTCAAGCCCGGTCATAATCTCATGCACTTTCAAGAGCGGGAGTTGGGCTTTCATGGTGACGTGGCATGAAAGAAAAATGTGCTCACGCACCCGCTTGAAGATGAGTTCGTGAACGTCCACTACATCAGGAAATGCAGCTCCGATCGCCTTGAGCTTTCCCTCAAGTTGGTGATCTTTGAAAATTGCATCACTGGTTTCTATGGTGGCTGGTTCGCTCTCAATGTGAGTAAGGATCGAGGTAATCTCGGGTACGTGCGCGCGGATGTCTGCCTCAAGGGCGGTAACGCGATCATGGGCGGCAATCAGCAGCATGTTCTCATCGAGTTCAACATGTAACTCGACATGAATGTCACCCTCAAGATCTTGCACGCTAATGGCATGCACCATGAGGTTGTTGCGAAAAGCAGCAGCGCGAATGCGATCAAACGTACTTTCCGACTTAAGTTCTCGCGGGACTGCGTTGACAAGAATGTCTGCGTCACCAAGGAGTTTGTGAATGCGTTGCCGAACCTGGGAAACGACTCCGTCCGACGCCTGGAAGGTTACATTGCGCGCCAGCCCTATCGAGACATCCGCAAAGTAGCGGCTGCCCGCCTTACGAATTCGGACACGTTCGATTGCGAGCACCCCGGGAACACTGGAAACTTGCGCGATCAGTGCATTGCGCACCCCGGTGGGCGCGGCATCGAGCAGTGCATCAAGGGTCTCACGCGCCAAGCGCCAACTTACCCAAACCACAACTCCGGCAACACAAAGGGCGGAGATAGGGTCAGCGTGGCTAAGCCAAGCCACATGGTAATGCCGGCCAGCCCAGACAAAGCCGAGACCTACAATCACAACCGAACTGGACCAGATATCGGTGGCGAAGTGCAGCGCATCGGCCTGCAACGCCTGACTGTTGTACTTGTCGGCGACGAGCTTAAGCGCGCGCGAACGCCAGGAGTCGAGCAGGATTGAGGCGCTCATCACGAGGACGGCCCAGAGGCTTGGCTCGATCTCAACAGTCTGATAAAACAACCGGTGAACAGCCTCCCAGACAATCCATCCGCAGGTAGCCAGCAGAAGCGCAGTTTCAATGAATGCAGAGAAATTTTCGACCTTGCCGTGCCCGTACTGATGATCCGCATCGGCAGGCTTATCGCTGACCCTCACCGACAGCAGAGTTACTACGGAAGCCACGAGATCGAGCGACGAGTGCAGCGCTTCCGAAATAATTCCGAGACTGCCACTTAGAAAGCCGACGATAAACTTGAATACAGTGATCACAATTGCGACCAACACACTGTTGCGCGCTACGCGAAGTTTCTCGACGCGCATCAGTTCAGGATTCATCGCCACAGTAACCATGCAATCAGCTTATCGTGGCGGCACACCAATGCCAATAGCGGCGACTGTTTTCGTCCGAGTCGTTGGGTTATGCTAGGATCAGGTTTCGAAATACATCTGTTCGCCGCAGTGTGGCCACATCCAACCGGCCCCGGCCGCTCGCAGGTATCCACAGCTAAGTTGAGGCTCCCGCTTTGAACGACCCAAGCCCCACTATCCTCGTGACTGGAATCGCAGGCAATCTCGGCAGGCGGCTGCTCCCATTGCTCTCTGAGTTCCGCACCGTTGGCATTGATTTGGCTCCGATCACGGAGAGGCCCGACGTTGTGGTACATCCGACGAACCTCGGGCAGGAGAGTTCCTGCCGGGAACTGGTTCAGTTGCTGCGCGTAACCGACGCAGCGGCCGTGGTGCATCTCGCATTTGTAAGCGATCCATTACTTACCGCCGAGGCCGATCTGAAACGCGCGTGGCAGGTGAATGTGGCTGGAACGGCGCGGGTGATGGAGGCAATCGCCGAGGTCAACCGGCACGGAGGAAATGTACAAAAGTTCATCTACTTGAGCAGCGCTGCTGTGTATGGAGCTGAGGCAAAACCGCTGGTGGATGAAGAGGCTCCGCTGGGCGGCCACACACTGACCTATGCAGTGCAGAAGTCGGAAGCCGATGCGGTGGTGCGCTTCAGGGCGGGCAGCATGGGAAAGTGCGACACGTATCTTCTGCGTCCGCAGATGTTCGCCGGTGCGCCGGTTGAGAATTATCTGTTGAACACCCTTCGCGGGCGGGAGTTCGGCACTGGCAAACTGGCCGCGACCATGCGCCGTAAGGGTATTCGAGTCCCACTGCTGCTGCCACCGGGAGAGTGGCCCCTGCAAAAGCTATTTCAGTTTGTGCACGTAGATGACGTGGCCCGTTTGATCGCATGGTTGCTGAGCATGGCGCCAACGCAAAGCGGAAAATTGACGGTACTAAACGTTGCTGGGTCAGGCGCGCCGGTCAGTGTTGCAAAATGTGCAGAAATTTCCCAGGCGCGGGTTGTCCGGCTTCCCTCTGGATGGATGTGCGCGAAAACGTTGACGCTGCTGTGGAATTTGGGAGCCTCGGCGGTGCCGCCGGATGCGTACCAGTACATATCAGGCTCTTACACTATGAGTACGGACCGCCTGCGACGGATGCTGGGATCGGACTATGCCGATGTCATACAGTATTCCAATGAAGCAGCGCTGCGCGACAGCTTTGAGACGGCGGAAAGAAGCCAGCCAATTTCTGAGGAGCCAGACAAAATCGACGCCGGTTGAAATGCCTCTGCAACCGCACCTGATATTTAAAACTGCAATGGGGTTCCTCGCGCTGCTCGGAATGCCCCACTCTGTTTGAACCTATTTCCTTCCCCAGTACACTCCGGCCACGCCAAAGGTGTAAGGCGTGTAGTTGACTTCGCGGAAGCCTGCAGCTTTCATACGGGAGAGCATCTCCGAGGGCTGCGGAAATCGCGCCACGCTCGCCGGAAGATATGCGTACGGGCCTTTGGTTCCAGACAACACCGAGCCAATCGTGGGAAGAACGCGGCGGAAATAAAAACGATATAACTTGCCGAGCAGTCCCTTGGGCTCGCCAAAATCGAGGATTGCAACTTCACCTTCAGTTGCCAGCACGCGATGGATTTCCCGTAATCCCGCGTCGTAATTGGCGAGATTGCGGAAACCAAAAGCCGAGGTAACCAGATTGAAGCGGGCGTCGGCAAAAGGCATTTGCAACGCGTCGGCCTCCACCCACTGCAGAGGGAGTCCCGCACTCTTCTGCGTGGCGCGGCAGAGCATGGGATGTGCGAAATCGGCGCCCACGATGGATGCCCCATTTGCGCCCGCTTGCCGATAGAGTGCAAAGGTCATGTCACCCGTCCCGCAGCAAAGGTCGAGCACTGCAGCATCGCTGCGGCGCACAATGTGCCGGAACCGGCGGGCCGTACGCCACCACCAGTACCGGTCAACATTGAGTGACAAAACGTGGTTCAACAAGTCATAGCGCGGAGCGATGCTGGAAAACATCTGGCGGACCGCATTGGCCGCTGCCGTCTGATCCTGCGCAGGCTCCACGCGAGCACCCTGCGTGTTGGAATCAGGATTATGGGCTTGCTGTTTCACTTCATTCACCCGATCATCCCTCACGCGTGAGAGAGATTTCGCAATTCCTCAACCACCTGAAGCACGGCACGTTCGGGAACATTCGTGACGATCTCCACCTGGCCGATCTCGCGCAGCAGGACAAAATGTATCTGTCCGTTCAATGTCTTCTTGTCGCTGTCAAGGCGCTTGAAAATCGCCTTCGGCTTCGAATCAACACTGGGCAGCGAAGCGTACGCCAGCACCAGGCTGATAATGCGCTGCGCCGATTCCAGTGAGGCTTTCTGCATACCTACCGCAATCAGGGAAGAAGCCACCATGCCCCAGGCAACGGCCTCTCCGTGAAGAAAATGTTTGTAGTTGGTCTCAGCTTCCAGAGCGTGTCCAATGGTGTGCCCGAAGTTGAGGATTTTGCGCAGACCGTGCTCTTCTTCATCCTCGCCAACTACATTGGCCTTGACGCGTACCGATTCCGCAATCAACCACTCTAGTTCACTCGCATGGCGGGCTAACACCTGTTCGCGTTTCTGCTCCATGAATTCGAAGATCCGAGGATTGGAGATTATGCCCGCTTTGAGCGCCTCATAAAGGCCTGAGCGGAACTCGCGATCAGGAAGCGTGACCAGCACTTGCGGATCCATCAGCACAAGTTCGGGCTGCTTGAACACACCCACAAGATTCTTGCCGACCGTGAGATTGACGCCAGTCTTGCCGCCCACCGAAGAATCTACCTGTGCAAGAAACGTGGTTGGAATCTGTACAAAGCGGATTCCGCGCATGTAAATACCGGCCAGAAAACCTGTAACATCGCCGACGACTCCCCCACCAAGCGCAATCAGCACCGTGTTGCGATCGCTCTTGAGCTTGACGAGCTCGCAGGAGAGTTTTTCAACCGTCGAGAGCGTCTTATATCGCTCGCCTTCGGGCATTTCGATCACGTCCACCTTCGCACTATCGGATACGAAAGAATCGAGCAGTATTTTTTCCCAGTGTTTACGGATGGGCGCAGACGTGACGACCACGAAGTGCTTTGCCGTGGGTAGGGCTTCACGAATATAGGTGGCGGCAGAACGCAGAAGTCCTGCCTCGATGATTACTTCGTAGGACTTCGACCGGGTTTTGATCTGTATGCGAATCAAGTCTCCATCTTACCAGTCGCGATACGCCTGCGCAGCACGGAGATCAATCGATGCGAATGTTTCCGGCATGAGTTTGCAGGTGTTAGCATGGATCGTCAACATGAATTCATACGACTTTATTATCGTAGGCGCGGGGATCGCCGGCCTGCGGGCCGCAATCGAGCTAAACAAGCATGGTTCCGTACTCTGCCTGGCGAAACGCGATCTCACAGAATCCAACACACAGTATGCGCAAGGCGGCATCGCAGTTGCGCTCGGACCAGACGATTCTCCAGAGATACATCTGCTGGACACCCTTGCAGCGGGCGCAGGACTGGTAGACGAAAACGCGGCTCGAACCCTGCTCACCGAGGGCCCTCCGCGGGTCCGGGAACTGATCGACTGGGGCGTACGCTTTGACCGCGACGAACACGGGCAACTTGCATTCGCACGAGAAGGCGCACACTCGCGCAGTCGGGTACTGCATGCAGACGGTGACTCCACCGGACGCGAAATCAGCCGGACGCTGCGTGAACATGCCAGTAAACTCAGCAACATTCACTTTGGCGGATTCGGATTCACCCGCGACCTGCTGCTGCTGAATGGACGCGTAGTTGGGGTCGAGACTCTGAGCGAGGACGGGCATACGGAGGCCGTAACTGCACGCGCGGTGCTGCTGGCAACGGGCGGAGCGGGGATGGTCTTTGCCAACACGACAAATCCCGATGTAGCCACGGCAGACGGTCCCGCAATGGCATTGCGTGCGGGGGCAGAGCTGAGCGACATGGAGTTCGTGCAGTTTCATCCGACGGCACTATACGTAAAAGGGGCTCCGCGATTTCTCTTGTCGGAAGCAATGCGCGGCGAGGGCGCCTACCTCCGCAACAGCGCACGCAAACGTTTCATGCAGGACTACCACGAACTGGCGGAACTAGCGCCGAGAGACGTGGTGGCAAGGGCGATGCATCGCGAGTTGGAGTTGAGTACAGCGGCCGAGCCCATGATCTATCTTGACGTAACCCACCTGGATGGCGAAAAACTCAAGCAGCGCTTTCCAAACATCTTCCAGACCTGCAAACAATACGGGCTGGACATGACGCGCGATCTGATTCCTATTCGCCCAGCGGCTCACTATGCGATGGGCGGGGTGCGAACGGACGTGAATGCCCGCGCATCCTTGCCCGGGCTCTACGCTGCGGGCGAAGCCGCCTGCACCGGAGTCCACGGCGGAAATCGGCTGGCGAGCAATTCCCTGCTCGAAGGACTGGTGTTTGGCATGCGCGCCGCACGCGGCATGGCCTCCGAGATTGCACCATCGAATTTCAGCGGGACGATGACACCGCCGGGCGAATTCGCGTTCGGTGATGGCGATGATGTGGCGTTACGGCTTGAGGCACAACAGTTGATGGAAAGTAACGTAGGTATTGTGCGCGACCAGCAACGACTTCAGCAGTCAGTGATCAGGCTGCAGCAGATACGCCTGGAACTGCCGTCCCCCACGAATCGGCGACGTGCCGAGACCCGAAACATCGTCGAGAGCGGACTGGCGATTGCGTGTTCTGCGCTGGCGAGAACAGAAAGCCGTGGGAGTCATTATCGCTCCGACTTTCCGGTCAGAAACGATTCCCATTTCCAGAAACACACTGTACTGATTGGCGGCTCGGTGCATTTCGAATAGGAGCAGCAAAGTTAAATTGACTGTCTGGAGATCGGACACCAGGCCCTTGGCGAATCCCCAAGTCACTGTTATGATTACCAAGTACGGAAACCTAGATCACCCAGGTTTGTGGGGCTATAGCTCAGCTGGGAGAGCGCATCGTTCGCAATGATGAGGTCGTCGGTTCGATCCCGACTAGCTCCACCAAAGAATCAACAACTTCCGGCGGTATCGTTCCCTGCTCACCCTGTTTTGTGTCGCGGTGTCATAACCCACCGTTTCAAACCCCAATAGCCTTCCGGTAGAGAGTGTATTCAGCGCCGTGAGCCAGGGCGTGCTGTGTTGACAGTCAGATAGTCAGAAGATGAACTGCCGTAACTGCGTCCTCTTCTGTGTCGGACCATGGTGTCATTCGCCTCAGGCGACTTTTTGAACCCATTTACTCCGCCACGCAGGTGCCGCGAATGGATCAGCAAAATATTGTGTCTCGTGCACAACCTTACCGTTACGGAACTCCATAATGCTCACCGTGTATGCTGACCGCGCCTCGTAGACGATTGTGTATTCCGTGATCCAGAGATCACCTCGCCCGAGAATTCGCTTGACGTCGAAACCTGACGGCTTACCGGGATGGTGGCTTCGCAGGGCCTGCAAATTGCTTCGCCCCAGGATTCGCTCGCCCGACTGGGGATAGTCACAAATGGCGTCGTCATCGTAAATATCGTGCTCTGCGTTTGCGTCGCCTGCAGCCGACGCGCGCCAATGCTCATCCAGGGCCTCACGTATTTGTTTCTCTTGCATCGGCTGTTCTGAGTGCTCTTCGGTTTTCATGTTGATCTACCTCCTGGAATGAATCCGGGTTTGCGAATTCCTCTGGATTGTTCGCTGCTGCTGTCTCCGCCCCGCTTTTGGGGTTTGATGCCCGGCCCACAAAAAGGCATCAACAAAGGTATCAAACGTTTTCGTCAGTGGACCTATCCGGATGCCGCTTCCAGAAATTGCCAGCAGGTCGCACGAGAGCGTTCTGTAATGACATCGACACGCATCGAGACCAGTGCTCGAGTCATCCAAGGATCACATGCATCTGAGAATGCCGGTCCCGATCGTCTGGCTTGTCCTATTGACCTTGACCTGTGATGCGCGCGCGCAACACACCCGAAAGCCTGTGGCCTCCTCCCCCGCATGGAACGATAATGCGCTCATCACCCTTCAGAGAACGGAAGGGGCCCCGTCGCGACCAGGCGATATCAAGATCGAGTTTTATGGACACGATGCATTCAAAATCACGTCGCCGGGCGGCTTGACGGTTCTGGCAGATCCTTGGCGAAATGACCCAACAGGCTTTTATCCAAAGTGGTTTCTGGGCGAGTTTCCTGCCGTAAGGGTCGACATCGTTCTTTCAACCCACGCTCATTTCGACCACGATGCCGTCGAGAAACCGAGCGGACTGATGGTGCTCGAACGTTTGGTCGGGCAGTTTAAACTCGGCGACATCAAAATAACGGGCCTCGCGGACAAGCACAAATGTGAGTCGGCGGCTGCCGATGAACCGGGTAGTGTCCCCGCACCCGTCCATATAGAGACCTGTCCACCAAACAACGTGATTGGGTTTGATAACGCGATTCAGATCATTGAGACCGGCGGGTTGCGGATCGCGATCTGGGGCGACAACCGTGCGACGCCTGATCCCTTTCTCGATCAATATTTAGTGAACCTTGACGTGCTCATTCTGCCCATGGATTCAGTGCTCACGCGCACTGAGGTCGATGCCATTGTCGGGAAATATGATCCTAAGGCCGTAATTCCGGCCCATTATTTCCTCAATGGATTGACGACCGACGCCTCGGGTCTGGAATCGGCCGATGGGTGGGTGAATTACCAGGAGAAGGATCATCATGCGGATGTTCGTCGCCTTGACAGTGCGGATTTGACGTTCAATGCAGCCGTGCTGAAAGGGGCCCATCACAGGGTCTATTACTTCGGAAACCACTTCGAGAAAAAGTAGAGAATCCTGCTGCAATGAGCTTTTCATTACTAATCCGGAGACTTGCCCAGCCGATCCCGGTGTCCCAGCATGTTTGTCTCGCTTCTTCAGATTGCGAGTGTTACCATTTTCGGATTCATCCGGAGACATACGAATGTCCGATTCTCTTCGTCCGCTTACGACTGGGCAGTTACTCGATAAAACTTTTCAAACCTATCGCCAGAATTTCGTTCTGTTTGTCGGAATCAGCGCGGTTCCACATGCTTGTCTATTGGTGATGCAACTCTGCATGCTTGCGATGGGCATTGGCACCGTAAGGACTCCCGCAAAGGTTGCTTTGACCTCAATCATCGTCGGCATCTTCGCTTTGTTCATCTCGCTGGTGGTGACAGCTATCACCACGGCGGCCACCACCTTCGGGGTATCCGACGTATATCTCGACAAAGAGACCAGCATCAGCGCATGTTTTGCTCGGGTGAAGGGTAGGGTCGGCAAGGTCATTTACGTTTCGTTCGAACTTGGGGCCAGGGTCTTTGTCGGGTTCTTGCTGCTGATCATTCCGGGGATCTATTGGGCCGGAAAGTACGGACTCGCGGTGCCCGCAGTCGTGCTTGAAGATATAAAGGGAAGAAAAGCGTGCGCCCGAAGCGCCGAACTGACAAAGGGCTCCGTCGGACGAATCCTGACAATCTACTTCCTTATCTGGGTACTCATCGTCGCTGTCAGCGCCGGACTCATGGCTGTACTGCTTTTCGCGGCCCCTAGCCTGAGGCGAGCCGCAGGCACCACGAGTTCCAATGTGCTGCAGTATCTGGTTTCCGCCGCGGTGAACACGCTGATTTCTCCAGTCATGTCAATCGCATTGACGCTAGCCTACTACGATCAGCGTGTTCGCAAGGAGGCTTTCGACATTGAGAACATGATGAGCATGCTCGGCGAGCAGCGCGCGGCGTCTGCAGAGAATACCACCAGGGCGACGTTGTAGGAGCGGAGCAGAGGCTTGGCGATCCGTAGACTGGCCGTTGTATTCGCGATATTGATGGGGAGTAGCTTTTCATTCGCTCTCCCCACGCTGCCCTGTGCTTCCGTAGCGGAATATCGTGCACTGCTTGGTCAGGTCGAACAGCGCTCAGGGCAGCCGGATGTATCACTTGCGGAACTGGCGGATTCAGTGCCGGCACTGTGCGATTTCACGGCCGCGGGCCACACTTTTCATCTATCCAACTCTGAAATCCAACGAAGACTTCGCGAGATCGCCGCAACGACGGAGCAGAAAACACGCGGCGCCAAGGTCAAGGGTTTTCGGAGTGGGTTACAGAGGCAGCTTCGCGGGGTTGACGCCTACGAACTGAGTATCGATCCAACTGCCAAACCGAAGCTGCAGCAGATCATGCAGCAGCGTGAGTTTCGCCGCGTGGGCGGCCAAGACCGGATGGCGCTCCTGCAGGAGTGGATATTTGTGATCCTCGAGAAGTTCTTCTCGCGAATTTTCAAGGATCCATCGCGGGTGGTACTCGGGGCGAAAATTTTCGCCTGGTCATTGTGCATTGCCGTCGGCTTGTTCATTCTATTCAAGCTTTACAGGTGGACGATGCGAGAGCGTCCACTGGAGGCAGTTCGCGAGGTAATTCCATTCTCACCCTCGGCAAAGTACTGGCGCGACTGGCTTGGCGAGGCGCGCGCATCCGTGGCGCAAGGCGAATTAAGAGAGGCAGTGCATGCCGCATATTGGGCAGTCATCTCACACTTGGAATCCTCCGGCGCCTGGCGCCCTGACCGTGCCCGCACCCCACGTGAGTATCTGCGCCTGATCTCCCTTGGTGATCCGGCACGTCCCTTGCTCTCTGAAATTACGCGCGACTTTGAGTTGATCTGGTATGGAAACCGCCTTCCGAAGCTTCCTGAATGGGAGTCATTCCTGACGAAAGTGGAGCAGATCGGATGCCGCTGAGAGTCGCCCCGGAAGACCGCAAACTGGCGATTGGATTTGCCGCCCTGCTCACACTGGCGCTGGCACTATCGCTTTTTGCGATCCGCACGGATTCAGGAAGCGGAGGGTTGCCATCCTCATACTCTGCCGGGAACGATGGCACAAAAGCCGCATTTCTGCTGCTGCAACAAATGGGATACTCGCCAACGCGCTGGACGGAAAACCCACGTGGGCTGGCCAGCCTGCCATCGAACTCTACGCTGATCCTCGCCGAGCCCATGCCGAGCGAAGACGGCGACGTGGAGGCGGTGCGGCAGTTTCTCCGAAGGGGTGGACGCGTGGTCGCGACCGGCACGGGCTTTACGCGATTCGTGCCAAAACATACGGCGCCAAGCGGAAAACCGCATTTCCAGTGGAAGTCGTATCGACCCCATGAGCCTTCTGACCTGACCAGAGGAATCGACGAAATTGTGCTCGCACCTCAAATCTCATTTCGCAGTGAAGGATCTGAGTCTCCTTTTCTCGAAGGAGATGAGAACCCTGTCACCCGCTTCTCCTATGGCGCTGGCGAGGTGATCTGGTGGAGCACCACTGAGCCAATGTCAAACTCCGGCATTCGGGAGAAGGACAACGCACAACTGCTGCTGAACTCCGTAGGGGAGGCCGGGCGTGGGCCGGTGCTTTGGGATGAATACTTCCATCAGGGTGGCAGGACGGTTGTCGATTCCGTGCTGGCAAGCCCACTGCGTTGGGGACTGCTGCAGGCTGCGTTGATTGGCGCGCTGGTCTGTCTTACGTATTCGAGGCAGTTTGGTCCGGCGCGGTTGAGCGTGGCGGCGCCGCGATTGGCTCCCATGGAGTTCGTAGAGACGCTCGCAGCCCTGTACCAAAAAGCCAGGGCGGCACACATCGCGGTGAAAATCGTGTACGAGCAATTTCGAGGGGCACTGCAACGCCGTTTCTCGGTTCGCACCAATGCGGACGCTGCGTTGGTGGTGGCAACCATCGTCGATCATCTTCCGCAGGAGAGCGCTGAAGACATCAGGGTGCTGATTCATAAGATCGAGGCGGCGAGGGAAAATCCAAACCTCCGGGTTGCGGAGGCAACGTCGCTGATTGCCGCAATGCACAGATTGAGCAAGCTATTGAAGCTAAAGGCTGGGGGAGAATGATGAATTTACTGGGCGCGGTTGTGCGTCATGTAAGCGATGAACTGAACAAAGTGATCGTGGGCCAACAGGAACTGGTCATGCAGACGCTGGCAACCGTGCTCTGCGGAGGTCATGCGTTGATTGAAGGCGTGCCTGGTGTTGCCAAAACGCTCACCGTAAAGTGCATGGCGCAGGTGTTGAACGTGGGATTCCGACGCGTGCAATGCAACTCCGATCTAATGCCCGCGGACATCGTGGGCACCAATGTATTTGACGCGAAAATTGCCGACTTCCGGGTTCATCAGGGACCACTCTTCACCGAGTTGCTGCTGGTGGATGAAATCAATCGCATGCCGCCCCGCACCCAGGCTGCGCTGCTGGAGGCGATGGAAGAACGGCAGGCGACCATTGACGGTGTAAGCTATCCGCTGCCTCGCTACTTCACGGTTTTTGCCACGCAGAATCCTATCGAGTTTGAAGGAACGTATCCACTTCCGGAGGCGCAACTGGATCGCTTCCTGCTGAAGATTTCGGTTGGCTATCCGGACCTGGCCTCGGAGGTCAGGATACTTAATGAGCACAACGCGCTGGATTTAGGCAAGGTGGAGGAACTCGGTCTCACCGCGCTCGATCCCGAGGCGTTGGAAGACGCGCGCAGGTCGGTAATCGACGTGACGGTAGAGACGGCTTTGACTGAATACGTTGCTCGCCTGGTGCGCAAGACCCGCGACTGGCCGGCGATTCGGCTGGGAGCAAGTCCGAGGGCAGCGATTGCTGTGCTTCGGGTTTCGAAGGCTTTCGCTGCCATGGAAGAGCGCGACTTTGTCATCCCGGACGATGTGAAAACGGCGATGAAGTGCACGCTGCGTCACCGCGTTCTGCTGAATCCTGAAGCGGAGTTGGAAGGCGTTACTCCCGATGAAGCGTTGGAGCAGGTGGTTCGCTCAGTCGAGGTGCCTAAGTGACGACTGGCTCCATGCTGCCGGCAACCGCAAGAGCGGAAGGAGTAAAATACGGACGCTTTCCGTTTGCCGCTGGCCAGAGACTCTTTGCGTTGCTGATCGCAGGCTTGATCTTTGTTCCGCTGATGTTTGTGACGACACGCTTCGGATGGGCGCTGATCGCGTGGAATGTTTTCGTGGCGCTGCTGTATGTGTCCGACCTTCGGCAACTTCCCGCGGCAGGTGGGTTAAGCATCGAGCGCAACTTTGATGGCGTCTTGAACCAGCTTCAACTCTCGAAGGTGACCCTAACGATCACGAACTCTTCCGGCAAGGATCTCCGCTGCACGGTTATAGACGACGTTCCGGCATCGCTCATGTTGCTGCCCCCGGAGTTGTTGATTGACTTACCGGCGAAGGGATCGGCTTCGGTATCGTATGAGATTCGGCCTCCGAAGAGGGGCGATAGCGATTTCGGAAAAGCGTATCTCCGGTATGAATCCGCGACACTGATTGCACAGGCATGGGCTGCCTTTGATCTTGCCGGGAGCGTGCGCGTTTACCCCGCGCTGAAGGACCGCGCCCAGCAGCAGGCCGTGCTGTTACGCAGCCGCCAGATCGAGTTGCAAAGGCGCATGTTCAGGCAGCGCGGCCATGGCCGGGAGTTTGAGAGCCTGCGCGAATTCCAACCGGGCGATGAGCTTCGCGATATCTGCTGGACGGCGACTGCACGACGTTCGAAGCTGGTGACCACCGTGCGCCAGAGCGAGCGCAGCCAGACAATCTGGACCGTGGTAGATTGCGGGCGGTTGATGCGGGCGCGGTTGGACGGCCGTTCCAAGCTTGACTATGCCGTGGAAGCCGCTATTCGTTTGGCCCAAGCTGCAAATTACGGCGGTGACGCGTCGGGCATGCTGGCCTACGGGACACGAATTCAGCAGCGCCGGTTAGCGGATAGAGGCCATCAGCACCTGCACGCAATGCTTGACCAGCTTGCCTTGCTGCAGGAGGAGAGCGCGGAGGCCGATCATCTCCATGCGGCGGCGACGTTGCTTACGGACCAGAAGCGCCGGGCAATGATTGTCTGGATCACCGACCTGGCGGATTTGGCAATCACTCCGGAGGTTGTCACTGCGGCACTACAGGCAGGAAAACGGCATCTCGTGGTGGTAGCCGTGCTTGGCCAGCCAGATGTCGTGCGTCTGACCGAAAGCGCACCCGCGACCCCGCAGCAGACGTTTCTCTATGCGGCGGCATCGGAGACGATCCGTCGGCGTGAGCTAATGCTGGCACGGCTGAGGAGTCGGGGAGTACACGTCATCGAGGTGAACGCACCGCAACTCACGGGAGCTGTGTTGAATAAATATCTGGATGTGAAGCAGAAGAATCTGATTTAGCGTGAGCTCCCAATGAGACCCAGGCCAGCAGGACAGCAAACAACGCCGCGCCGAGCGCAAACTTCAGCCAGGGATTAAATCCAAGCGGTGAGACAAAGCCCTCCACAATGCCCGCGACGATGAGCAGCGGTATGGTTCCCAATTCCAATTTCACTGCCTCGGTCCCGGCGATGCGCATAGATTCGCGTCGGCTCAGGCGTCCGGGAAAGAGAATACCGGTGCCGAGACGCAATCCTGCGGCTCCGGCGAAAAATATCGCGGGAATCTCAAGGCTACCGTGCCCTACAACGAAGCTCCATAGCGAGAGCGACATGCCGTGGGAGCCGCAAGCTGCGCCGACCACGCCCATCAGCAGACCGTTGAAGGAAATCATGTAGATGGTGCCTATTCCCGCAGTCACGCCCATGGCAAAGGTCATAAAACAGACGGCCAGGTTGTTGGTCATGATGGCGCCTGAGGCCAGAGGCTTGATGCCCACGATGGACTCGGTCCACATCTGATGGCGCTCGATGCTGTCGATCATCTGGGGGCCGAGCACCTGCAGGGCGAAGTCCGGATTATGCAGTGTCAGCAGAACGCCAGCCATGCCGCAAAGGAGGAAGATCGAAGCAGTCACGACGAGGTAAACCCGCATCCGCCATGCGAGCGCAGGCCAGTCGCGCGCGAAAAATCTGAGCAGCATATGAAAGCTGGTCTTCTTGCCGAGGTAGATGATACTGTGGGCTCGTCCCAGCAGTTGATTCAGGTGGCGCGAATAATGCGTGCCAGTTGGGTCCTGCCGCAGGATCGACAGATCGGCGGCAACCTGCCGATAGAGTAATCCAAACTCGCGAAGATCGGCGCGGGTGAGATTCACCGTTCCACCATTGCCGCATTGCGATACCAGGGATTCGAGCCGCTCCCACTGAGGTTTCCGCGTCTCAATCCAGAAGTAG
>Ga0316231_1001134_pt1 | contig 31449 bp, 20 predicted proteins | sample TBH18027metaG_FD_206002 | JGI IMG/M metagenome (GOLD analysis project Ga0316231, IMG submission 206002) | Freshwater microbial communities from Trout Bog Lake, Wisconsin, USA - TBH18027 | ecosystem: Environmental > Aquatic > Freshwater > Lake > Hypolimnion/Profundal zone | place: USA: Wisconsin... | reverse complement strand
GCGTCACAGCAGTTCGACCGGAGGTCAAAGATGGTGTGCAGGTCGGTCGGCAGGTTGTAGGTGAGCGTCAGCGTGCCATTGACGAGGGCGGCTTCGACGGCATCCTGGCCAAATTTCTCTTCGGAACATTGCTCCAGGATGGTGAGTAAATAATTCTTCATGGAACTCATAGATTTATTTTTGTTTGGAAAGGGAACGCCGTCCACGCATTGCCCGGCACTTGCTCGAAAGCATCTTCAGAGGCCAGCGTGGGTTGAGGGTTTTGTTCAGCGCCGCGCGGGGTGAGGTCCGCGCGGCGCACGGCGTGGGTGGGGAAATGCGAGGCCGACGTTCGGCTACTTCTTCCGGCCTTTGGTTTTTACACCCGAAACAATGGGACAAACCTGATCCAGCAAAAGATTTTGCTCGGGCGTAAGGATCAGGTGGCGGGCGGCGTGAAACTCCTTGGTGGGTTTGACGCAGGACTTGGCTTCGAGGGCCTGTTCGCAGTTGTACCGTTTGAACAGTGCCACGACGTCATCCAGCAACTCCTGCGCGTGATCCACGGGAATCATGTCGCCGTTGACTTTCAACTCGAAAGCCTGGCGGAAGAATTCCTCGGTGCGATCACCGAGAATAGGCAGGATGGGCGACTCGTCGGGGAGGGATTTGTACCTGTTATTGAAGTTAATCAGCACTTCGCCCTGGGGCGAGTTGACGGCCACGCTGGAGGGAACCTCGTGCTTGCCGTGGTTGACGCGGAAGTATTCCGGCGCAACCATGAACTTCAACTCCGCCTTGTTGGTGTCGAGCGACCCAGTCAAGGCGTCAAGCTGTTCAGTTTGCTCGATGATGGTTGCGGCGAGTGCGCCGGCCAGTCCGTTGGCGTCAGGGAAGACGGGGTAAACCGTCTTCTTGGAGTCGTCCTTCTTGGCGGCGATGCCACCAAAGGACACTTTGCGGATGCCTGCCTTGACGGGCGGCAGCGGTTGCGTGGGTGCGGCGAGCTCGCCATCGTCGGCGGGCTGCAAGCTCGGCGGTAAGGCCGTGCGACTGTTCGGTGACGGCCGGGTGGCCGCGGGGTTGAACCGCGTGGGCGGTGTGGTGTTGATGGTTTGCATCATAAATTCAAGGGGTGAAGCGCGAAGGCCGCGTGAACTTTCGTTCACGCGGCCCAACGCAAGGCGCAATGCGCACCAGGAAACGCCAACAACAGGTTGGCGAAATTAATTAGGGGAGGGTGATCTGATTGGGGCTAACGTTCCAGCAAAGGTCAAGGCAGTTAGCCTCTCGCTTGCCTTGAAGGCAGTCTATTTGTTGGCTGATATGGGCCATCTGGATCGCCTCTGTGAGCGCATCAAAGTTGCCGGCTTTCAGCAAGGCGGCGAGGGAGGCGTCAACCTTGTCGTCATGGAAGCTGAGGTGATCCAGCAGGAATTGATAGGCCTCCGCTTCGGTGGCGCAAGCGGCGCTGTAAGTGTCATCGCTGTCCCGTTCGCTGTAAACGGCCACAGACCAGATGGTGATGGGTTTCATAGATCAATGCGCGTCTCGTTCATCGCTTTTTCGAGGAGCCGGTATTCCGCCGCGTCGGTGTTTTCAGGGTCGCGGTCGTCGAGTTGGAGGTGTTCGACTTGGAGCGTCGCGCCTCGGGGGGTGAGGACGTGGACGGTGCCGTTGATGGCGTCGGTGCCGATGTAGATGCTGGTGGTGGTGTCGAGTTGCATACTTTTTTCTTCCATTTTTTCTGCTTCGGGGCGGGGTTAAGTTTTCCGCTGACGCTGTCGGGCGTCAGGTTGAAAAACGCATTCGCCGCGTCGGGGGTGACGATCTGGCGATAGTTGGTGAACAGTATCTGCTCGGTGTGGCCAGCCATGGCAGCGGTCACCCGCGCCCCGTATTTTTCCGTGGCGTAGGAGCAGAAAGTGTGGCGCAGCACGTCGTGGCTCCAGGTCACGCCGGCGACGGCGGCGAGCCGGCGCGTCCGCTTGGCACCATTGCGCCAGCCGTACTCCACCGCCGGGCCTTGTTCTGGCGCCGCCAACGGGAGGGCCAGCCATTGGGCGAGCACTCCTTCGATCTTTACCACGCGGCGCAGGCGCTTTTTAGTTTGTTCACCGCCCAAGTCAAAGCCACCGCCGCGCAGGTTGGCGAAGGTCAGGCTCTCGGACTCCTCGGGGCGCAGTCCGCCGAACAGGATCGGCGCGATGTATCCGATGAAGGACGGGTCGGTGTGCTTCACGGCGTTCAAGAATTTCTTGCAGTCTTCGAGGCTGAAAATCTTAATCGGTTTTTGATCGAGGCGGGGACGGTCCACGCCGGCGGCTGGGTTGCGCGTCACAAGTTCGAGTTTTATGGCCCACTTGTACAGCGTGTCCACATCTTTCTGATAATTGCGCTGCGTCTTGGGTTGCCAGCCATTGTTGTGCATCCAGTCGCTCACGTCCTTGGAGGTGACTTCGTGCAGGTTCTTTTGGTTGGATCGGGCGAAGTTGTCGAGCGAGCAACGGAGCGTGGCGATGTAGTGCGGACGGCAACGTGCCAGATCCTTGGCGGCGATGCACTGGTCCACTGCCGCTTGCACAGAAATCGGTGTTGCGTTCGGCTTGGTTGCGCGCCAGTGAGCGACGGCTTTCATGAGGTCGTCCGGCCCCAATTCTTGGAGCGCGGCCAGCAACGCGACTTGCTCAGCTGTATTAAGTTTCATGAAGTCGCCGCCGCCGCCGACAGATTTGCGGGAGTCGGTAAGCTGCTGTGCATACTCGTCCGCCGCCGCTTTGTTCTCGCCAAAAAAACGGTGATTGAGGATGCCAGACTTGCGTAAATCTTTTGGAACGGTGACGCACCAAACAGACTTTCCGTTGTTTTCACGCAGTCGGGGTTCAATTTTTCGGATAATCATAAAATGGGTCAATACAGCGACAATACATCGAGGCCCGTCCAGAGTCAACTTGATGCGGGTAGAGTTGTCCACATCCGGGTTTGGGGGCGGGTGGGAAAAAGGCACAAAAAAGCCAGCAAATACGGATATTTGCTGGCTTTAACGACCAATCAAATTGGTTGCGGGGGCGGGATTTGAACCCACGACCTTCAGGTTATGAGCCTGACGAGCTACCGGGCTGCTCCACCCCGCGATCAAGAACCAATACAATCTCACATCCTGCGACCCAAGGCAAGTTTATTCAGAAAGGATTTACGCCATACCGAATCCAGTAACCGGGCAGTTTCAAAAACTCCAGACGCATCCGCTGGTTAAGGCCGCTTTTGTTCCAGTCGGCCCGGTCAAAACCGAAGTACGCCGGGCGCGAATAAAACCGCACCGCCGGCACGAAATGGGCGAAGGTTTTTTCCGCCCGTCGCGCGTGATACCACGAGGTCACGAGAATCGCACTCTGGATTTTGTCCCGGCGCAGCAGCTCGCCGGTGAATTGCGCATTTTCGCGCGTGGTGGTGGACCGACTCTCGAGTTCGATGGCCCGGGCAGGCACGCCGCCGGCGATCAGCAGCCGGCGGTTGATCTGATCGTCGCCTGCGCCGGTGATGATGACGCGTGGGGCGGCGTGCAATTTGAACAATTGCGCCGCCCGCAGCGCCCGCTCGTGCTGGCCCCCGCCGCCGCCGATGACGATCAGGACGTCGGCCGCCACCGGCCCGCTGTCCACCGTCAGAAATTTTTCCGGATAAAACCAGGCGGCGAGACCCAGGAGCACCAAGATGATGACCGGCCACTTGATGAGTTTGAAAAAGAATTTGATCATGCAATCTGCTGGAGATCTACATCGGCGAACGGCCGGGCAAAGTCCAGCCTGAATTCACCGTTAAAACTTGAAATTCCATTCCCGCGTCAGGTATTTCTCCTGCGCGAGTTTTTCCATTTCAGCCAACGGGGGATTGCCCATTTCGCCCTCCGCATTCCATACTCGGGCAAGCGCGACTTTCACCGCGGCGGCTGGCAAATGCAAGTTGGCCACAAATTCCGCATGTGACCGGCTGGCGCGGTAGTCCGGCTGCAAAGACGGCATGGGTAGCAGTTTGCTGATCAGGCGCAAATCGCAATTCAACAGCAGCGTGCCATGAAAGAGCAGGAACTGTTTGCGGCGCCGCTGCGAGTTGCCGGCCACTTTGAGGAACGCGGTCGGAGGAACCGTAGCGCGCTCCCGATTTGGAATCGGGGGTGTGGGTTTTGGCGGCGTCTCGCCGCCAGTTCGGGAACCGGGCACCGGGACAGTGCCCGAACCTGCCGGTTGGACGACTGGCCTCCTTTGAGGTTCATGAAAAACCTCGACGGCCAGATCCGTGTGGCCGCGCACGGAAACCAGCGGTGGCGGCGGGCCGAGGGCCGCTTGCACCGCCGCGCAATTCCGCTCCATGATGAATTGATTCGCGGAGGAGATGGTTCGCGTCGGGCCGTTCTCGGTGATGCGCAAAATCAGGCTATAATTCAGTCCGCCGGGCATTTGCACCACGGCGCCGCCGCCGGAGCAGCGCCGGAAGATCGGAACGCCCTGCGTAGTGCACGCGGCGATGTTCACTTCCGCCGCGACCTTGTTTCCGTAGCCCACGACGACAAAAGGCTCCTGCGGTTCCCAAAACATCAGCGTTTCGCCGCCGTGGCCAGCCTCGCACCAATCGAGCAGCGCTTCGTCCGCCGCCAGTTGCGCGGCGGGAATGGGGAGCGTGAGATCAAGCCGTTGCATGGGAGGAGGTCAGGTGGAATTCAAGCTGGCGCGCAGGCAGGGGAGCAAGGGTGGGAACGGCTCGTCCCCAGATTTTTCGGTTTGCGGCGCCTGCTGCGGTGAAAAGCTGTCCCTGCCCCGCTGAATCCGGCCCGGCGCGGTGGTGATTTGGCTGGTGTTGGGGAGACAAATTCACTTTAATGTGCCAGAATTGTTATCGTAATGACAAACCAAGGTTAACTGAGTGAAATCATCCAAGAAAGAAATTTACGGTTCCCGCGACGCGGCTCCGGGTGGCGGCAACGGCGACAAATTATCGGAGTCATTCCGATCGGTCTTTGAACTGGCAATCGAAAACCAGGGCGCCGAGCGCACGGCGCAATTGCTGGAGAAGCTGGCGCATGAGCTCCGTTCCGTACCGCGCCCGTCCGGCGGCCTCACCACGCCCTATGTGAACACCATTCCGGTGGAAATGCAGCCGGAGTATCCCGGCGATCGCCCGGTGGAGCGCCGCCTCAAGAGCATCATGCGCTGGAATGCGATGGCCATGGTCGTCAAGGCCAATTCGACCACGAACGTGGGCGGCCACATCGCGTCTTTTGCCTCCTCGGCCACCCTGTATGAGGTGGCGCAGAATCATTTTTTCCGCGGGCGCACGGCGGATTTTCCGGGGGACCAGGTTTACTTTCAAGGGCACGCCGCGCCGGGCATGTACGCGCGGGCGTACATGGAAGGCCGGCTGGATGAAGCCCACCTGAAAAATTTCCGGCAGGAGCTGGCGGAGGGCGGCGGATTGTCGTCTTATCCCCATCCCTATCTGATGCCGGAGTTCTGGCAGTTTCCGACCGTTTCCATGGGCCTCGGTCCCATCATGTCGCTCTATCAGGCGCGGTTTAACCGCTACTTGCAAGCGCGCGGGCTGACCAACTGGAAGGAAGAACCGAAGGTCTGGGCGTTCCTGGGCGATGGCGAATCGGACGAACCCGAATCACTGGGCGCCATCACGCTGGCGGCGCGCGAGAACCTCGACAACCTTATCTGGGTGGTGAACTGCAATTTGCAGCGGCTCGATGGACCCGTGCGCGGCAACGGAAAAATCATCCAGGAACTCGAAGGCCTGTTTCGCGGCGCGGGCTGGAATGTCATCAAGGTGATTTGGGGCGCCGACTGGGACGACTTGCTCCGCCGGGACAAGTCCGGCCTGCTGATCAAGCGCATGGAGGAATGCGTGGACGGCGACTATCAGAAATACGTCGTGGAGCCCGGCAGCTATACGCGGAAACACTTCTTCGGCAAATACCCCGAGTTGCTCGAACTGGTGAACCATCTCACCGACGAGCAGATCAATAAATTGCTGCGCGGCGGCCATGACGTGCGCAAAATGTATGCGGCCTACCAGGCGGCCATGGAACACCCGGGCCAGCCGACGGTGGTGCTCGCCAAAACCGTCAAGGGCTACGGCTTGGGCGAGGCGGGCGAAGGTAAGAATATTTCGCATCAGCAGAAGAAGATGAACGAGAAGGAGCTCCGCGAGTTCCGCAAGCGTTTCAACATCCCGATCACCGACGACGTGATTGCCGACACGCCGTTCTTCCGTCCCGCGCCGGACAGCGTGGAGACAAAATATCTGCTCGCCCGGCGCCAGGAATTGGGCGGCTTTGTGCCGGCCCGGATCGTCGAGCCGGTTACGCTGGAGGTGCCCAAGCTGGAGGCCTTCGCGGAATTTTTTGGCGCGGGCAAAACGGAGATTTCGACGACGACAGCCTTTGTGAACATTCTGCGGACGCTGCTCCGCAACAAGGCGATTGGGCGGCACATTGTCCCGATCATTCCCGACGAGGCCCGCACCTTCGGCATGGATGCCCTGTTCAAGGACTACGGCATTTACTCCCACAAAGGTCAGCTTTACGAGCCGGTGGACAACAAATCCCTGCTCTATTATCGCGAAACGAAAGACGGCCAGATTCTCGAAGAAGGCATCAGTGAGTCCGGCGCCATGTCATCGTTTCTCGCGGCGGCCACCAGCTACGCCTCGCACAGCGTGCCGATGATTCCGTTTTACGCCTATTACTCGATGTTTGGGCCGCAGCGCGTGGGGGATTTGTTCTGGCTGGCGGGCGACATTCGCGCCCGGGGCTTCCTGCTGGGCGCCACGTCCGGCCGCACCTCCCTCAACGGCGAAGGCTTGCAGCATCAGGATGGGCACAGTTTGCTGCACGCCAGCACCATACCCACGTGCCTGCCGTACGATCCGTCGTTCGGTTTTGAACTCGCGGTCATCATTGCCGACGGCCTGCGCCGGATGTACGTCGAGCACGAGGACATCTTTTATTACCTCGCGCTGTACAACGAAAGTTACCCCATGCAGGCGATGCCTGAGGGCGTTGAGGAAGGCATCGTCAAAGGCCTGTATAAATTCAAGCCCGGCCCGGAGACCGGCCCCAAGGCGCATATTTTTGGCAGCGGCTCCATCATGCAATCCGCTTTGAAGGCCCAGATGATGCTCGTGGAAAACTACGGCGTGAGCGCCGATGTCTGGAGCGCCACGAGCTACAAATTGTTGCGCTCCGACGCCATCCGCTGCCAGCGCTGGAACATGCTGCATCCGGCCGAGCCGGCCAGGAAATCGTATCTCGAAAATGTGCTGGCCCGGGAGCAGGGACCGTTTGTTGCGGTGTCAGATAACATCCGCACCGTGCCTGACCAGATTGCTCCGTGGGTGCCCGGCGGATTATTCACGCTCGGCACGGAAGGGTTTGGCCGCAGCGACACCCGGGCGCGGCTGCGCCGGTTCTTCGGCGTGGACGCGGAGTGTACCGTCATCGGCACGCTGCACGCGCTGGCGCAAAAGAACCTCATCAGCCGCGATGTGGTTGCGCAGGCGATCAAAGATCTCGGCGTGGACCCGGAACTGGTGCAACCGCAGATTGTATAGCGCAAGGGGCCAATGAAGCGCAGGCGTCCCGCCTGCGGGTTCGCCGGGCGTCCCGCCCGGCGATGGAACTGGCGGCGAGACCGGATGTTGCATGGGCAACGCTGTACCGCAGACTTGGAAGTCTGCGGCACGCCGGTTTTGACTGCGCCCACCTGACTGGCTATGAAATATGCGCGCGAACCGCCTCAGTTTCGCTTCCGAAACATTCAACATCGAATAGCCAACGAGCTTGGTCGGGGACCTGCCTTCGCCCGGCAGCTACGGCGAGGCAAGCCGGCGCTCCGAACACTTCTGGGTTGGGCGTTGAATGTTGATGTTGAAGGTTGAATGTTTCTTCCTGTTAGGGCATCACCTTCCGTGCCCGCCGCCGCCATCCATGGTTTCGCCTTGAATGAGGTAGATCAACGGCAGGAACATCGCGAACACGATGCTGCCGACCACCACCGCCAGGAAAATAATCATGACCGGTTCGAGCAACGAGGTCATGGCCGTAACGGCGCGGTCCACCTCCTCGTCGCCGCTGTCGGCGATTTTCAGCAGCATATCCGGCAGCGCGCCGGTTTGTTCGCCCACATCCACCATGCCCCCGACCATGGGCGGAAACAACTTGGAGGATTTCAGCGGTTCGGCCAGCGTGCCGCCCTCTTTCACGTTGTCATGGATGCGTGCAATCAGGTCGCCCACCACGAGGTTGCCCGCGGTTTCCTTCACGATTGTCAACGCCTGCAGGATGGGCACGCCGCTGGTGAGCAAGGTTCCCAGCGTGCGGGTGAATCGCGCCAGGGATATTTTGCGGCAAACGCCGCCCACCACCGGCATGACCAGTTTGAAACCGTCAAACCAGCGCCGGCCGTTCCGGGTGTGAATGAAAAATTGGAAGGCCGCCACTGCCGCCAGCAGCACCGCCCCGACTCCAAGAATATGGTCCCTGACCAGTTGGCTTATTTTCATTACCGCCAGCGTGAAGGCTGGCATGGAGCGACCCTGCAGCAAGCCTTCAAAGACCGCTTGAAACCGGGGAATTACGAATACCAGCAACAGCGTGAGCACGCCTGCCGCCACCAGCAGCACCGCCGCCGGATAGAACATGGCCGCCTTCACTTTGCCCTTGATCCGCATCCCTTTCTCCATGAACTCCGCCTGCCGCCGCAGCACCACCTCCAAGACACCCCCCAATTCCCCGGCCCGGACCATGTTCACGTAGAGCGGACTGAAAACTTTGGGATGCGCCGCCAGCGCTTCGGACATGGTGCCTCCGGATTCCACCGTTCGGGCAATCTCGGAGATGACGTATTTCAGGGCTGGCTGCCCCTCCTGCTGCAGCAGCAGGCGCAAGCCGCGCAACAAGGGCATGCCCACGTTTACCAGCGTCGCCAACTGGCGAGTGAATACCGTCAAGGCCGCCGGCTTGACCCGGCCGCCGCCCAGCCGCAACGAAATCAGCCGAGGCTTGCGGAGGGCCACGGAGCGCGGCCGCAACGGCACCGGGGCGACCGGTCGGACCATGGTGGGGAACAATCCCATTTCCTTGATGCGCCGCAGGGCCTCGCTTTGGTTCAGGACCTCCAGCGAACCTTTGCTTCTTGAGCCGGCGGCGTCCACAGCTTCATATAAGTAGTTGGACATACGATTCTGATTGATTGGACCGGGCTGCCGGCGAATCGTGTCGCTGCGGTTCCAATGAACCAGAAAACATCCAACATCCAACATCGAACGCCCAACATCCAGTGAAGACGCGGAAGGGAAGCCGTCGGGTGTTCGATGTTGGGTGTTTTCCATTGGTTCAGGGGTTCAATGCGCAATATTCTTAGTGGAATTCTCACACCTACCCTCTTCTCCTTTGGGGAGGAGAAGGAACGACTTGTCGCCAAATCCCAACTTTGATTATCCGGCGGCCAGCGCGATTTCGAAGTTGGCGCGATAGCCATACAGGCAATGTTTCTGAAGCGCCACCCAGCCGGCGGTCTTGTTTCCGAACGCGGCTTTCAGCGCGGCAAATCGCAAGGGAAGGACGCCCGGCCATTCGGTACCCGCATCCTTATTCCAAGCCGCAATCTCGGCGACGCGTTGTTTCGCCGAGGAATCGCCGACGGCTTTCGCGAGGCGCAGGACATAGGCGGCTTCGACGCTCCCGGCCGGCGGTTGATAGCGCAAGAGATGGGAGGCGAGGGCGTTGGCCTGCAGGGGTGCGCCGACCTGTATTGCCAGCCGCCAGCGATAATACACCAGATCCGCGTTGCCGATCGTCTCGAAACGTCCGACCCCGAATTGCGGCATGAATTTGCACGCCTCCGCGAGGCGCTCGCGGGCGTCCTCGAGGCGGCCGGCGGCCGCCAGCGCGGCGGCCTCGGCCAGTTCAATCTCTTTGCGCAAATGCCACTGGGCGGCGCTGCCTTCCGCAATGCCTGGCATGGGCGCCAGCAATTCCCGGCGCGCGTCGTTCCAGCGCTGCTGCAAAAATGCGATTTGCGCGCGGGCATAACGGGCCGCATCGGACTTGCCCCGCCAAAGTTTGCCGGCCTCAGCCGCGCGGCCGGTTTCGATCAGGACTTGATGTAGAAGTTGCGTCCGTTCCGGCAACCGCCGGGCGGCTTGACGCAAGTAAGCGAGGGCCGGAGCAAGATGCCCCTGCTGGTATTCCCACCAGCCGAGCACCAGCGCCGCGAAGCCATTCTTGTTTGCCAGCGGTTTCAGGAGCGCGGCCGCCGGGCCGACTTTGCCCAAGTCCAGCTGGATCGCGCCCAAGGCTGTGTCGCGCCATTCATCCGCCGGCTGCGCCTCCAAAATTCGCGCCCAAGCCGCGCCGCCCACCCAGCCGGTCTTGGCCGCCTGTTTGATTTCACGGGAGGAAAGTGATGACGCAGCGAGCACAGCCTTCCGCGAAAGCGCCAGACGGGGTTCTTCCTCCGCCAAGGTTTCAGCAGATATCACGTTTCCGATTTTCGCGCCGCGCGTGAAAGCCGATTCGAGATTTCGAATGTCGTGTCTGCCTTTCCAAGGCACGGTAGAAAAGGACTCAACCCAGGTCAGTTCCGCGCCCGGTTCCAGCAGGTCGGCTTCAATTTGCGTCGGCAGCCTGCCGGATTGGATTTCGCAATACGATTCCACCCAAGCCTCACCGCAACGGCCCATCCAGACTTCGGCGTCGTGACCCGCACCGACGGACCACAGCTTGCGGCCGCGGCAGATGCGCCGGTCCGCGTGATGCACCATCGCCCAATTCTCGCCGGGCGCAGCGTAGCCGAATACGTCGCTGCGGTAATCGGGCCAGTAGGCGGAGATGATGCGGTCGTGGTTCTGCCAGTGTGACCAGTCGGCACCGTGCAGTTGTGGCCAGTGCTCGAACTTCATGCCCAGGTCGCAGCCATGGTGCAGCACGGGTCCAGGCTGATACAATAGCCGGGTTCCCGGTTTTGCCGGCACGGCGATGTTGGTCCACCAATAACCCGGCTGCGGCTGGCGCGAATGGTTCTTCAGCGTGATTTTCGCCGCCACGCGATCCGCCTGCGGCACCAGCACGACAGTCAGTTCGCATTCCAGCAGTTCATCCACCGAGCCCCAGCGCAGGCCGGCGGTGCCGTCGTCCAGCCGCACCTGCTCTGTGCGCACCGTCATCATGCCGTGGACGGAATGGCCGAAGCGAAAGGCGTTGAATTCAATGCCGCCAAGCAGCCATGCGCCCGGCAGGCCGACGGGGGCAAATTGAAACGAGGGCGGCAGCCAGAGCAGTTCCTGGCCGATTTTTTTATCAAAGAGGCCGAGGATGCGTCCGCCCAAATCCGGACAGACGGTGACGCGCCAGCGGGCGCTTTCCAGGTCCACGAATTGAAACTCGCGCCACGCGGTCTGTCCGTCGGCTTGCAGCCATTGCGGATAGGGAAACGCGGAACTGAAGATGTTTTGGCCCAGCCGTGATCGCAGCGGCTCCGGGGCGCCGGCCTTGATCTTGAGATAATCAATGACGCCCGGCTTGCGCGGAAGCGCCGCGCGTTGATCGCGTTGGAAGGCGAGGCCGGCCACGCGCTCACGGCGCAGTGAAATTTTGCAATGGGCTGATTTCATGTCTTAGCGGAACGATGTGGTTGCAGAAATCTTAGCCACAGATGGACACAGACGAACACAGATAAAAACCGGAGGGAAAGTTGGTTTAAGCCAATGCCTGATCGCTCACTGGTTGGGGTGTCTCTTTTTCGCAGCCCGAAAATGGCTCCGTATCTGTGTTCACCTGTGTCCATCTGTGGCTGAAATGAATCGTTCCAGTCTAGTGAATCCAGCGGCTTTCGTATGGCTTGAGTGTGGCCCGCGAGGGCGCTCCCTGGCCATCGAAAACGGTGGTCGTCTGCGGCTGGCCGCTGTGGTTGACAACAACGAGTTGCCCGCTTCTGGGATAAAACGCGCAATCGGTGTTGGGATTGGTGCTGAACCATTGATTGAGTAGCTCTTCCTTGCCGGCAGCCCAGAAAATGGCGCGGTACAGGAGACGCGCATTCGTGAGGTCGTAGGGCAGCGCTCCGAAAAAGACAGAGCGGCCCCGGCCATGGGTCTTCGCGGCGGCCATGACGTGCAGGCCGTTGGCGGCGAGCAGTTGCGTCTGCGGATCGCAGACATAGACGAAGGTCTCGTGCGTGCCGAAGTCCGCCTTGCCCTGGAGATCCTCGGTGATGAAATGCGACGCCACCACTTCGGTGCGGACGGTGGCCGATTGCAGGGTCGAGCCGACTTCCTTGTCCACGCCGAGCACGTCGGCCAATTGGAAATAGCGGCCCTGATGGGGAAACGCCGTCGGCCCGCGGCAGCCGATAAAGCCGCCGCCATTGGCGATGAAGCGCCGGATGGTGGCAACGACTTTGCCGTTGGCCCACCAGCGTCCGCCGCTCCAAGCGGTTTCGGCATCTCCGTCGTTAATGATGACATTGACGTCTTTGGGAATCCCCGTTTGCTCGACTTCTGCAAAGCTTAGGAACTGTATTTCGACCGGCAGGCCGGCGAGACATTCGAGCAGGTTCGTGCCGGCGACTTGAATCACATCCGGCCGCTTGACCAGGAATTTTTGCGGCGCGCCAAAACTATTGATCCAGGCTTTGTAATTGCCCCAGCAATTGAGCACGGCCACTTTGATGGGGGCCTTTCTTGATTCGCCGCCGCCGGAGTTTGCCTTGAAGACGCGAAATTCCCGGCACAGTCCAGCCACATGTTCCACGAAAGCGGGAAATTTGAGCGCGAGACTCAAATAGCCACCATAGCCGAGGCGGTCCACGGGCTTGCGCAGCAGCGCGCGGCGGATTTTGATCCAGTTGCTCAGCGATTCGGCGAGCGGATCGCCGCCGGGGCGGAAAACGTCCGGGAAAAAATACGGATACAGCCGCAGCTCCTTGACGAGACCGCCGGGCGTGTCGGAAATGCGCCGGAGCGCCACGCCGTCCTCCGCCGCGCCCACATGGATGTCAATGCCCATATCCAGGAAGGTCGGCAGGTACGGCTCGACGCCAATCCAGTGGTCGCCCCAGAAAATCGCGGTGCGCTTGCCGGCGGCGTGCGCCTTATCCACCAGCGCCTTGCCGAATTTAACCACGAACCGATGGATGAAATTCATCCAATCGAGATAGCCTGGCGACGGTACCCGGCAGGCGGCATTGTAGTAACCCTGGTCCACGAAATCCTCGGCGCGGAGGCGATAGCCGTGTTCCTTCGCAAAATCCTCCAATGCCGGCACGCTGATGGTGTCCTGGTAGCCCGTCCAATCGCGGAACTTGTCCACGGCGGCCGCGTCTGAATCCACCGCGAAATGATAGGCGAGGGTGGTGAGGCGGACGACGTCGGTCTGTGGATGGCTCTGTAAATACTGGTCGTAGAACTTCATCAGATGGTCCCAACATTCTTTGTGGTAGGGGTCAACGCTGATGACATGCGGTTTGGTCCAATTATTCGTGAGATGATTATACATCGAGGTCGTGTCCCAGATCTGGAACACGAGAAAATTCACCGTGTACACATGGAACGGACTTGCCCCCCGGATCGTGACCTCGCCGGATTTCGAACTAAAGACCCACTGGGACGCCGGCAGCACTTCACCGGTTGTGCGGTTGATGACTTCCCAATATTTCTTTGCGCTGTGCTTGGTATCAATGACGTATTTCTCGCGGTAAAATCCCGCCATCGGGTCAATCACCACGGTCGTGCCCGTGGCGGTGACGGGGTCGGACATCAAAAACTTTTGCGGCAACTGGTCCATGTGCTGGCGCGGATACGTTTGCTCCGCGCGGACGAGGCAGGTGGTGGAATAAACCTCCAGGCCCAGATCGAGCATCTCCTGCGAAAGCTCCGTGCCGTCGCTGTCGCGGATGGCGTCCGCACCCCATTTTTTTGCGAGTTCCACCACCATCTTCTCCTCACCGGCTTCCGCAGGGAGCGTGATCGAGCCGGGGGCGGGAGGAGTGGCGAGCTTGGAATTGGCTTGGCTTCTTTTCATATAATTCATCGGGGTTTCCGGTCGAAATAATCCTCAATTTCCTCCAGCGTCTTGCCTTTGGTTTCGGGCATGACGAACGCGGCGGTGACAAAGTAAAGGACGGTGCAGCCAGCCCAGATGAAGAACATCGTGTGAAAGCCGCTGGTGGCGACGACCATCGGGAAAAACAGGGCGCTCAAGAATTGCACGCCGTTGTTCAGCACCATGGCGATGCCCATGCCGGTGGAGCGGATGCGCGTCGGCATCAGTTCCGTCAGGGCCAGCCAGACGCATACGCCCGGGCCCAGCGCAAAAAACGCGATGAACGCGCAGAGGATGACGGTGACCCATTTGCCGGTGTCCGCCGAGGCGATTGGCCCGTAGCTGGCGCGCAGGATTTCCAGTTTGCCGGCGTCGTTCACGCGAGTCTGCTCGACTTTTTTGCCGTCTACGGTGGCCCATTTCTTTTCCGTTTCCGGTTCGATTTTCAGGACGCGGTCGCCTTCCTCGGCGGCATTGGAGAACGCCGTGGCCACTTTCGGCTTGGTGTCCTGCGCGAATTTGTAGGAAACGACAAGCTGGCCTGGCAGTGAGTTCTCCAGCTTGGCGAGCGTGGTTTCGTCCACTTTCACGGCCAGACTGCGGCCGTCGGCGGAGAGGCCGGCGCGCACCTGCGCGAGCACGTCCACGCGTTTGGACTCGAAGTTATTGAACACCATCCCGCCGGCGGCCAGGCAGAGAATGATGCCGCCCGTGCCGATGGAGAGCAGGATTTTCCGTCCGAGCTTGTCCACCAGCAGCGCGCCGAGCAGCGTCACCGCGCAGTTGATGCCGGTGATGATTTGGAGATTGAACGCCGCTTGCTTGGCCGTCAGGCCCGTGCCCTGGAGAATTTTTGCCGCATAGGAAAGAATGGAATTGATGCCCGTGGCTTGCGTGCAGGCGAGCACGACGCAGGCGATGACAAACGGCACGACGTATTTGCGCTGCCACAGCGAACCGCCGCCCGCGGCCAACGCGCCTTCGGCCTGGCCGCTGCGCTGGGCCATTTCACGTATTTCGAGATCCGCCTGCTCCGGTGGACGGGAAAGCCGCAGAATGTGGGCGGCTTCATCGGCACGGTTGCGCTGGAAGAGCCAGCGCGGCGATTCCTTCAGGAAAAAGGCGGCCAGCGTGAACAAAATTCCTGGCACGCACGCCGTGAGAAACATGTGCCGCCACGCGGAATCGTCCGCCGCGAAGATTTTGTCCGGGTCGCCCAGCGCCGCCGCCACGGCGGCCTCGTGCGCTTCCGCGAAGAACGTGGCGATGAAGGCCGCCACCACGAAGCCCAGCGTCATGAGAAATTGAAACGCCGAGGTGCCCCGCCCGCGAAGCGCAGCCGGCAAACACTCCGCCATATACAGCGGCACGACCACGCACACCACGCCGCCGGACAACCCCATGAGGATGCGTCCGGTCAGCAGCGAGACATAGCCTGAGGAAATGAAAATCATCAGAATGCTCACCACGAACATCACGCCGGCGAGAATCATCATTTTCTTGCGGCCGAGCAGATCGGCCAAGGTGCCGGCGAACAGCGACGCAATCACGCCGCCGAAAATATAAATGGACACCATGAAGCCCTGTTGCGCGGCGGTCATCGGAATGGTCTTGTCCAGGTACAGCAAGGCACCGGCGATGATGCCATAGTCAATGCCTGCCAGCAGCCCACCCAAGCCGGAAACCAGAATCAGGAAGGGGATGAACACTTTGCTGCCGCCACCGGCGGTCTTACCGGCGGTGGCGCTGGGGTGATCGCGCGTGGGAGGGGGAATCGGAGCAGCCATGATGGTTTGCGGGTTGGTTAGTTGATTTTGTCCACGGCCAGATTGTCAATCACCAGGATGGCGCGGGTGTCTTCCGCGCCCTTTTGCTTTTTCCGCTCAACGGCGAAATTTTTCACGATGCCGAGATAGTAGTCCCCGAACGCGCCGGTGGTGAATTCGGCGCTGAAATGGCGGGTCTCCAGCTTCGCGCCGGGCAAATCCTGCGCCAGTTTCTCCGCCGCCGCGCCGCCGTCGTCGGTGCGCATCACGACTTTGTACTGGCCGTCGTTACGGGTTTTGTAATCGAAGCTGACGCGATATTTCGTGTCCGGTGCGAACTTCAGCCGCGCCGGGATGGTGCGGAGGTTCAGGCCATTGTCCTCGTCAAAGGTCTTGAGCGAAAATTCGCCCTCAATGGTGTCGTCGGTGTAGGGATGGTGCGTTTCGGAAAGATGCGTGCGCGTGCTGCCCTGGTAGCCATAAACGAACGGGCCCCAGCCTTCGTCCACATTTTCAAAATCCTCGAAGTAGTCGTGGCCGCGCAAATCGCTGCGCTGGGTGGCCACCACCCGGACGTCGTCAAATTCGGCCGCCGAATCCGCCGCCCCGACGTCGGCATGCAGAACCAGCTCCACCTTGTCCAGTCCGGGCGGAACGTCGAACAGCACTTTCACGCGCTGAAAATACGTCAGGTATTTGTCCGAGTTGTCGCTGTAATTCTTCACATCGGTTTTCTCCACGCGGACGCTCTGCGGCGCAAAGGCCACCGGCGCAACCTTCGCGGGAGCGGGCGCCAGCAAGCCAATTTCCGCGCCGGAGGCCAGCGGATTTTCACCGGAGTCATCGAACATCGCGGAGGTTGGCACGAACCGGAAGAAGCGCGCCGTGACCGGCTCTTCAAACGGCACCTCAAACGTTTCGCCGCCCTGGTCGTGCTCGGAGAACGAACTGGAGACCACGGCCCGGCCCCAATTCGTGCAGTCGTCGCTGAAATACAATTCAAAATTATCAATGGTGCCGTTGCCGCGGTTGGGGCGCGGCGTGTAATAGAACCCGAGGCTCGTGGTTTCGCGGCTGGTGTCCACCACCACTTCATGCGGATAGCCGGGCTTCTTGGTTTTGTATTCCGTGTGCCAGATGGTGGTTTTGTCGCCATCAAGCAGCAGCGCGGCCGGCCCCTCCGTTTCACCCTTTTCCTCGCTGTCCACGCGCACGATCTTCCAGCCGTCGCGGTTCAAGGGAATGAACCCGGCCGGACCTTCACTGGCGGCGCGAACCGTGAGGCTGGCAGTGCGCTGGCCCTTGAGCTGGACCCAGACGGAGGCCGCGTAGGTTTTCCCGCCCGCTAAATTGTAAAGCGTCTGCGACACCTCGCCCGCCGCGCCGGCGTTGCCCTTGATGCGCAAGTAAGCCTGGCCCTTGTTGTCGCGCGTCATTTGGAGATGGCCCGTGTTGCCGCCGGCTGCGCAGGGTTTCCACCAATTAAAGCTCGCGCTGTCGAAGCCCGGATCTTTGACCAGCGCGCCTTCGCCCCAGACGATTTCGGGCGGCGCCGGCGGCGTTTCCTTGTAAAGGACATAGGGCGTGCGCGGCTTGGCATCGAGCGTCACGTGGCCGTCAGTGACGGGCACGGCGCAAACCCACACGCGGCCCAGCGGCGTCAGCTCGTAGAGCCGTGCTTCAGCAACGGATTTCCAGCTTTCCGGCAATTGCCAGGTGGTGCTTCCGCCTTGGTCGTTCCAGTGGTAGATCTTTGTCTCCTGCACCGGATCCCAGGGCAGGAACAGCAAACAGTCGGTGGGCGGCGTGTTGGTGCCCGGATAACGGCAGGAATTCCAGAGCCGTCCGTCGCGGTATATTTTCATGACGCCGCCTTCGTCGGTCGCGGCCACCCCGCCGCCGAAATCAATCCGCTGGTCGGTCCAGCGCTGGATGGGAAAATATTGGAGGTATTTTGACGGCAGGTTGACCGCGAAGGTGGAGCGGATGACCGCGGTGACGTCGCGCTGCGAATGCCAGCCCATGAAGCCGTCGTTCTGGCTGCCGCGCAGGAGCGGATCGTGCGGCCAGACATCGCGGTTCTGATTTTGGATGAAACGCGCCAGTTTACCGGCGCGGCCCCAGCCCCAGATTTTTTGCGTCCAATCCTGCGAGGTGTGGTTCCAAGTGACGTAGCGTTCCATATAGCCGGGGAATTCCGTGTATATGCCCAGGCCGAGGCTGTTCATTTTGGTTCCCAGCTTGTAGGCGTCCCAGCCGGTGCCGGAATAAACGTCCACATACACCCAATCCAGATACTGGAGGTCGGCGCGCATTTCATCGAGCCGTTGGTAGAGCTTGCCGGAAATAATGTCGTAGTGCTTGTCCACCAGATAAGACTGGTCCAGCCAGGCCCAGCCCCACTTGTTAGTGTCCACCAGATCGTAGGAAAAATGCTTCGCCTCCGGGTGGTATTCCGTGGTGTTGATGTGAATGCCGGCACTGGCGTTGAAATCCTTCATTCGCCGCATCGTGAAATTCAATTCGTCGCGCCCGCCCTGACGCCGGCCCACATTGCCGCCGTAATCGGAATGCGAGCTGTCGTGCCCTTCGGCTTCGTAGCCTTTGAACTGCACTTCCTGTCCCAGCCCGTCGGTGTAGAGATACATCATCTTCACGTTGTCCAGCACCCGGAGAAACGGATGCTGCGCGTAGCTGGCGAAATTCATCGCGATCTGGGACACCAGCCGCTGCCGCGCGCGGTCCGCGCCAAATGGCGGAGGCTCAATGGCGCGATAGGCAATCGCGCCGTCCTGCCAGTCCACCACGCCGTCACCATTTTGGTCGGCGGTGACCACCACGCGCGCCAGCGGCAGGGCCATCGTCTCATTGGTCACCGCGCGATAGGTCCACACCGGGCACCAGAGCGAGCAGATTTTATCTGCGCCCGCCAGGCGGGTTTGGAGCCACAGCCGCTGATCGTCGAGCAATACGTTGTCGTAAATGGAGGCGGCGAGCTGCGCGGTATTCAGCACGGCGTGCGTGAACGGCAGCGGCTTAGCGTCCGGCAGGCGGTCCGCGATGGACGATTGCACGTCGCCGATATGGGAATACCATTTCAAGTTCAATTGCGTGGCGATGAACGCCGCGCCCGGCTGGGACGAGCGCACGGAAACCAGCGCGTGGTTCGGGATTGCGACCGTGAGGACCCGGAAATCGCCGCGCTCGCGGATGTCCGTGAACGCGAAGTCCAGCATGTTGGACGACACCGTGAGCCGGACCGTCATGGTGACCTTCAGTTCCGGAAAATCCAGCGTGTACACCGCCGTGCTTTTGCCGGACGGGGAGAACTTCACCCGGGGTGTGTAATTTGTGCCGTTGACGGCCACCGTCTGGAGCGGCTCCGGCTGCCCGGGCAGGGTCGCGCCTGAGGCATTCCAGCGATATTCAATTATGCGCGGAAACGTTGTGTCCACTTTGACCGTCAGAACCGGCGAGGTGATTTCCCGCGTGCCGGCCAGCAAAGGCAGGGTGACCAACAGGCTGCCAGCGGCGAGCCACCGCCGCAGGATTGAGGATTGGGGGGCGATTTTCATGTCTAAGCTCCAAGCTTGGAGTTTGCCAGAAGATCAGGCAATACCACAAAAGGGTGAGCGCAGCGGGCGACTTTAAAACCGGGGCGGCGACGGTTGGTCCCTGGGATGGCGCAGGACGCAGGTTTGGCAATCGGCGTAGTGTCGGGTTTACCTTTGGCGGAGGTGTGCGGACGGGGTTTCTTGGTATGCCTTCTCGCTGCGGCGGCTGCGGGCGGGGTTGGGGTGGAATTCCGGGGACAAACTGTCCTCCCCCTTTGCCAAGTTCCGTCGAGGAGATCGTCTCGAGAGAAGACGCGCAAGGGAAGGCATTGGATGTTGGGTGTTGGATGTTTTCCAACGGTTCAGGGGTTCAATGCGCGAATTTATTCGGGGAAATCTTTCCGGGCGGCAGATCGGCTTGTTTTCGGATGGCCGTCTTTTGAAATATAAGGCAACCCATCAGATTTTTGATGGATCAGGCCAAGAGCAGCGGCCTTAACCGATGCAATCATACGTGTCTCCGGTTGGTGAAGGGTGTGGCTGGTCCACAATGCCCACAATCGAAGCGTTGAGTACTTTCTTGGCCTGATCCGGTTGGAATTTACTGTTGCGCCGCGACCTTGGCGGTGGTGTCGGCGATTTCCAAGCAGACGACCGAGGCAATCTTGTCCGGCGCTGCCGCCGGTAGCTCAAGCGTCACGCCGGCATCGGTCCGGCTGCAGTTCAATTCCTTGTGGTCGGCCAGGACGTACGCCTTGGTGACTTTGCTCAAGAGGCCAGGCACTGCAAATTTGCCGGTCGCCGGCCAGTTAAAGATGAGCAGGTAAAGCTTCCCCGGCTTGCTGGTGCAGCGCCAGTCCCAGACTGGGGTGAATTTCGGTTTGCCTTTCTTGTCTTTTTCCGTGTCGCTGAACTTGCCGTGGAGATCGCCGAAGGGCGTGGGACTGCTGCCGTAAATCGCCTCGCCATTGACTTTCATCCACGCGCCCACTTCGGCCAACCGCTCAATGCTCGGTTGCGGAATCAGGCCTTCGCTCGTCGGGCCGACGTTCAGCAGATAATTGCCGCCTTTGCTGGCAATGTCGCACAAGTTGTGAATGAGCGTCTCGGTGGACTTCCAATTGTCGTCCGCGCGTTTGAAGCCCCAGGTGCCGTTCATCGTCATGCAGGTTTCCCAGTCGCGGCCGGGATAACCCTGCGCCGGGATGTTCTGCTCCGGCGTCTCGGTGTCGCCCTTGAACCCGCCGCCCAGCCGGTTGTTCATGATGATTCCCGGGCGCATTTGTTGCACCACGTCGTAAAGCTTCCGGGCGCGTTCCAAGGTCATGTCCCGCGGCGTGTCCCACCAGAGCACGGCGGGAAATTCGCCGTAGTTCGAGAGAATTTCCTTCACCTGCGGCACGGCGATTTTGTCAATGTAATCGTCCATGCTGTGCTCCTGCGCCGGGTCCCATTTGCCGCCGGAAGCCGCGCCGCCGTTGTTCCAATCCTGCGCCTGCGAATAATAAAAGCCGAGCTTGAGGCCGTTTTTGCGGCAGGCGGCGGCCAAATCCTTGAGCGGATCGCGACCGTAAGGCGTGGCCTGAACAATGTTCCATGGGCTGGCCTTCGAGTCGAACATCGCGAAGCCGTCGTGGTGTTTGGAAGTGATGACGATGTATTTCATCCCGGCGTCCTTGGCAGTTTTCACCCATTCGTCGGCGTTGAACTTGACCGGTTTGAACTCCTTGGCAAACGGCTGATAGTCGGCCATCGGAATTTTGCCGCGGTTCATGATCCATTCGCCGGCGCTGTTCACGGGCTGGCCGTGATAATATCCGGCAGGCACGGAATACACGCCCCAATGGATGAACATGCCGAACTTGGCCTCGCGCCACCACGCCATGCGGGCGTCGCGTTGTTCCTTGGTTTCAATTTTGTCAGTCGGGTTGGTTTGCGCGGTGGCGGCCGGCACGAGGGCGGCCAGCGTCAGCGCGGCGGCCATCACGAGTTGTTTTGTTTTCATGCGTTGTGTGTTTTCTTCAAGTCGAACGAGATTTGTCCCAGGTGAAAATCCATGGGCTGCGTTTGTAAACAGACGAACCAAACCAGCAAAGGTTTCATTTTTCCGACGATGGAAACCTGTTCGTCACCAACTCTGCGAAACGGCGGTGTTCCCAGGTCGTCTGGTCCTACGGCATCTGCCTCGCGAAGTTCCGGATGGAGCCATCTGCCCATAACCCGAAGGTCAGAAGTTCAAATTCCACGCTTCGCAGTTTGACTCGCGCCTCGCGTTTCGGCAAACTGTGCCATGGAGAAACCTAAAATCAGCCCCCCCCGGATTCCTGTGCCACCACTTGTCGCCGGCCAAGTCTGGCGCGTGGCCGGATTAAATCTGCGTGTGACGAGGGTGGGGCCGATGTTGGTGGATTACAAAATCGCCAAGCCCGATGCCGTCCGGGTCCCCAACCGGATGGGCGGCAAATCGACCATCAGCCAATATCTCAAGAAGAACAAGGCCGTGTTGATTGAAGGCTAAGGCCGGGTCCGCGTTGCGCGTGGCCGGCTTGGTTGCGGCCATGGCCATGGGAGCGCGGGCGGCTCGCCCGCGAGCTGTTGAAAATCATGAAGCCGTCAGCCGGCGACCCGCAACCACGCCCGATAGGGCAGGGTGGCGATTGGCGCCAGCCCTGCGGCATCGCTTCACATTTGCCCGTACGCTTCTTCGACGACCTGTTTGAATTTGTTCTCGCCAGGTTTGACGATCCCGAATTCGCGTTTGGCGTTCTCGACCGAATCGCTGGCATGGGCAGCGTTGACCATGATGGTGGAGCCGAATTCGCGGCGGATGGAGCCAGGGGGCGCCTTGGATGGGTCGGTGGGGCCGAGGACATCCCGAATCTTGTTGACCGCGCCGACGCCTTCATAAACCAGCGCGATACACTTTTGGGTGCCGGGCTTGGGCCAGTCGTCCTGCGGAATCTCTCCGGGCGCGTGGCCGGACATGAAGCGCACGATGTTGTCGAATTGCGAATCGCCTTGAATGGGGCCTAGAATTTCGCCGAGCGCCTTCTGGTCGGCCTCGGAGATTTTGAAGTTGAATTCCTTCTCGAGGAGATCTTTGGCTTTGGCACTGACGCCGTCCTTGAGCTTGGCGCGCAGAAATTCACGGACGGGGCCGTAAAACTCCATGGCTTGCGCGGTGCTCATGTTCAGGACCTTGGCTCCCACGATGAACAGGCCGGTGCGCGAGAAGAAGTCAATGACATTGCCGGGGCGGCCGGTGGCGAATTTGAAATTGTCCGGCTTGATCAGCACCAAAGTGCGCTCGCCCGTTTCGCCGGGCGGATAGGCAATGACATTCTCCAGCACCCCGCCGTCGGCATCGGAATGGCGGGCCCAGATTTTGAGTTTGGTCCCCGCTTCGTCGCTGTTGGGCGCGGCCAGGACGGCTGGCTCGAAGTAGCGGACACTGCCATTGTCGTCCATGATCAGGTCGCTATAGGTGTCGCGGATGGTTTCGCCACCGCGGCGATTGGGGCTGAGGTTGCCGACTACGGAGCGGACTTTGCGCACGGCTTCATCGCCGCGAAAGAGCAGGGCCATCACCCGGCGGCGGCGGCCTGTCTTGGGGTCGGGCGAGAAGTTTTCCAGGACGTAATCGCGCAGGAGTTCCTGGATCTTCCGGTCTTGGGGATCTTGCGCGGAAACGATGGTGGCGGCGTATTCCTTGACGAGCTCCGGGCTGGGCGCAAACATCCGTAAATCCGCCAGGTCCAGACCGGTGCGGGTGATGAGGCGGCTCAAAATGCCGCCCGTACGGGATTTGTACAGCGAGTATGGGGTGATGATGACGTAAGCGAGCTGTTGAGGCATAATTCAGGCTTGCGACGAGGGATTAGGGTTGGGTTCGGGAGTGGGAGGTGGAGTGGCGGGCGCGGGCGCGGTAGCGGCCGATTTGCCCAGAATCTTAAACATCACGGTGCCGCAGGTGGGGCATTTGCCCTTGATGGCTCTGCGGCCATTTTTCATGGTTTCCTCAACGCCATCGGCGATGGGCTTTTTGGCCTTGCACTTGACGCAGTATCCTTCAGACATAAAAAAATTACCGCCAACGCTTCATGCGGCGAACGGTCTGGATAAACTACCTATTTAAGCTCGCAACGTCAATTCCAAACGTAAAGCCCACAGCCACAATAACTTTTGAATGCGGTTTGCGACGTTGACACCGAAAAACCAAGCCGGAAATCCGAATTTTGAAAGAAAGGAAGCCAAATTCCAAATCAACCTAGCGACGCAGAGAACACGGAGAGCCGCAGGGACAAATCACAAACTCTGCGTTCCTCCGCCTTCTTAGCCGGTCATGTGGAGCTCCACATAACCGGCTTAGCGTCTCTGCGTTTGCTCTGGCGCTTGTTCTTTCGCCTACCCTCATGCGCCGGGTTTCGGATTTCGTTTATTGAAAGAAACGCGTCAAACGGCTAGCTCACTGGTGCTTCCGCGCCTGGCATCTGCCCTGCCGCCAATCGGAAGAAATAGCCCTTTTGGGCCATCAGTTCCGTCTGCGTTCCCGTCTCCACGATCCGTCCGCCGCGCAGCACGACAATGCGGTGGGCGTGGCGGATGGTCGAGAAACGGTGCGCCACAATCAGGGTGGTGCGGCCTTTGGTGAGGCGCAACAGTGCATCTTGCACAAGTTGCTCGGAGGTGGTGTCCAGCGCGGACGTGGCTTCGTCCAGGATGACCAGGCGCGGGTTCCGGACCAACGCCCGGGCGATGGCCAGCCGCTGCCGCTGCCCGCCGGACAGGAGCGCGCCGCTTTCGCCCAACTCCGTGTCGAGACCCCGTGGCAGCGAGCGGACGAATTCTGTGAGGTTGGCATCGGCCAGGATCTTCCAGAGCGTGTCATCGGAGATTTTCTCCAGCCCGTAAGTGACATTTTCGCGCACGGTGCCGTCGAACAACAGGGTCGTCTGCGGCACGACGCCGATCTGGCGGCGATACGTCCGCAAATCCAGTTCGCGCAGGTCGTGTCCATCCAGCCGGACGCAGCCGGAGGTGGGCTGGCGAAAACCGATGGCGAGGTTGACCAGCGTGGATTTGCCCGCGCCGGATTCGCCGACGAACGCCACGGTTTCGCCCGGGGCGATGCGCAGGGAAATCTCCGCCAAGGCCACTTCACGGCCGCGCGGGTAGCTGAAGCCGGCGTGGTCAAAGACTATTTCGCCGCGCAGCGGATTGGGCGCGGCGGATTTGCCGGCGTTGTGCTCGACTTGTTCAGTTTCGAGCACTTCGCCCAGCGAGCGGACGGCATCCGCGCCCTGGGCGAGGGCGGGGAACACGCTCAAGAATTGCTGCACCGCGCCGATGAGCATCCCGAAATACGTGTGATACATCACGGCGTCGCCCACGGTGATGCGATGCTGCACGACGAGCCACCCCGAAAACACCAGGCAGGCAAGCTGGAAACACATGAAGGTGAACCAGGAGCTGGATGCGAAGAACTCCGTCAGCGTATCCACCTGCATCCCGCGTTCGCGAATGCGTTCAAAGACGCCGCGCACGCTGCGGGTCTCGATGGACTCCAGCCCATGCGCGCGGGTGACGGGCAGCATTTGCAGCATTTCCCCGACGCGGGCGTTCATCTGCTCGGTCTCCACGCGCATGGCTTGGTATTGTTCCTTGAATCGGCGATCGAACAGTTTCAGCAGCGCCACCCCCGCCGGCACGGTGACGAGAAAATATAGCGCCAGCAGCGGCTGTTTGACCAGCGCGATGACGGCCACGTAAGTGATGACCAGCAGGCCGTTCAAACCCGTGTGCATGAGATGGCGGCACAGGCCGTCAATGGCGTCCACGTCGCGCAGCAGCTTGGTCTGGAGCGCGCTGGTTTGTTTCTCCTCGTAGAACGTGATGGAAAGCTGCTGGAGCCGTTCGACCAGCGCGCTGCGGAGATTGAATTGCATGTGCCGCAGCGCGCCGCTCATCAGCCGCACGAACGAGGTGTGGACCAAAGGATTTTGCAGCAGCAGCAGGAAGTAACCGCCGGCGATGAACAAAATCTTGCGGAACGCGCCGGGGTCGTCCCGGGTCTTGGTCAGAATGTCCACGATCATGCCTACAGCGAGCGGTAGCAGCGACGCGGGCGATTGTTTGACGACGTAAAGCGCCACCGCGCCGAACACGCGGCCGGGCTGGTCGGAAAACAGGTTCCAAAGCGTCCGGCCCGGGCGCTTTGAATCAAAGCGTCCGTCGAGCAGTTTTTCCCAGGCTGGAGGGTGTTCTTCCATCGGGGGATTTAAACAGGGTGGCGGATATGTGACAAGTGACGAGTGATGCGCACAGTTGTTGGCGGCCCCAAAAGAATCCCCAAAAAAATCCCTTGCCACGCTGCCGTCGTGGTGCTTCAATCGCCGAAGCCGCGCACTTTTTATGTCACAGTCACTTGAGGCTTATCTGCCGAAAACGCGCTTCCAATTGCCGGGAGGAGATTGCTTTGTTGTCGCTACGATGTGGGATGAGGATTCATGCCGGTAGTTGGTGCTATTCCAATATTTTTCTGTTGGCTCGCAGAGTCCGGCAGTGGAGTTCGCCGTGTCGGCCAAGTCCGCCGATGCCATCATTGCCGCCCTTCAGGATAGTGCGAATCAGGCCAGATGCATCAGTGGTGAGCGCACGCTCGTTTATCCGCCACCAGTTCCGGAGGCTTCGGCCGCACGTCCGCCCAAGAAAAAACGTCAGCCTCGAAAAGAATGATGCGCTGGCCCAAGTCGCTGGAGCCAATCTCTGATGGCGTTGGAAACCGGCCTGTTCTTTTTGGATTCCAAGCATCAATGTTCAAGTGAAGCACCGCATACCGGACGAATCCGGGAAACTTTCAACCTTCAACCTTCAACCTCGAATATCCAACGAGCCGGGTCAGAGACCGGCGCTCCGAGCACCTCGAAATTGGGCGTTGAAAGTTGAATGTTGAATGTTTCCCATCGTGCGGTCCATCGGCTTGATGGCCGTGAACGCGAGGCGCGCGTGACAAACATGACGAATCGTCGTCAACCCTGTTCAACATTCTGGAAAATATGAACATCAGAAAAACCGTCCGGTTGGATTGTCACCAACGGCGATGGCACTTGGGATCGGCACTGCTGATTTATGTTTTGTGGTTGGCAATTCTGTCCCTCATGCCACCAGCGAGCGCGGCTTCTGCATTGACGCCAGCCAACAACCCAATTGCCAGCGACAATAAATCAGGCCAATTGTCCGAGGCGACCCGGCATCGAGCCGATGTGTTGCTGTCACGCCCGGAACTTTCCGCGTATCGCGGCTGGATCAAGTATCTGCGATTCTAGGCGGAACGGGAGATCACTCGCGCCAGTGTGACGAATGACCTGCCCCGCACGAACGTGCTCCGCTTCGCCGATTGGGTGCGTCGAATCGAGGCCAACCCCGGGGTGCTGGGCACTCTTCGCGGAGTCCAGGAATGGGCCTGCGAATCACCCGCCGATGACAGTGGCCAGCCCTTCACAGCATGTTATTTGGGCCGTGGTATAGCATATAAAGGGCTGTCGCATATAAGTGGCTTGCACAAGTTTGGACCGGGGATTAAGCTGCTTCAACCTATGAGCCAGCGGCGTTCGAACCGGGCGCCAAGCTCTTGATTATGGATCATTTGCAGTTTTTACAATGGCCGCAAAAGTCGGTTTCAATATACGAACCGGACGTCGCTAAATATATCCATAGGCGCAGGGTGGCTTTTTCTATTCGCGGTCGTCGGTGTGCGTTTAACCCTTTTGCGATGCCCGCGTTGTCGTCACCATTTTTTCTTCACTGGATATTCCAGCAATCATTTCGCACAGCATTGCGTTCATCGTGGCTTTCCGAAGTGGACGGAGATAGACCCAGATGAGAATGTTGCCGCCTGACAATTTTCTGGAGCCATCCGCAGTTGACCCGACGAGTTCCACTGCCCGGCCAACGTCTCAGGTCGGCGTTGGCTCACTGCATGATCGTTAACGAAATGCGTGAAGATTCTCCATCATTGGGAACAGTCGGGCCGGCAAACCTGTCCGAGTGCGGCATTGGGTGCCTCTCCAACCCGGAGCATCCAGGGTATCAGTCCAAAGTTGGTTGGTTGCGACAGACGTTTGACGAAGGCGTCCGCCTGCTGATGTTCCGTGATGGCGAAGGCAAGACATTGGGGTTCTTGGAATACGTGCCCGGTGAATTTGCCTGGCGCCCCGTGCAGGCCGCTGGGTGGCTCTTTGTGCATTGCCTGTGGGTGTATCCCCGAGGACAAAAGATAAAAGGACTGGGCAGTCGTCTGCTCCAGGCTTGCGTGGATGAGGCTCGAAGGCAAAAGGCATTCGGCGTGGCTGCGCTCGTGAGCGATGGCCCTTTCATGGCGGGCAAAGAGGTTTTTCTAAAAAATGGTTTTCAGGTCATAGACGAACGCGATCGGTTTCAACTGGTGATTTATCAGTTGGCAAGTGGCCCGGAGCCGCGCTTTCGTGAGCTCCAGGGAAGCGCCTCCGTTTTTCCAGGCTTGCACATCATTTATTGTGCGCAATGCCCGATGTTGCCCAAGTCGGCGGCGGACCTATTGGAGATGGCTGCCGCGAATGGCTTGAAATGCAAGGTAACGGTGCTCAAGACCGCCCTGGAGGCACAGAATGCCCCTTGCTATTCCGGCGTTTTTGGTCTGCTGTGGAAAGGCCGACTGCTTTCAGACCACTATGTGAGCAAGGGCCGATTCAAGAATCTCCTCACGAAGGAAATCCTAAACATGCGCGGTCGAAACGAAAGCGTGGCGGAGGCGTACCAGAGACTCCTTGGGTAGCATCCACGGCCACTTAGCCGCGAATTGGGACCTTGAAGCATGCAATCGGAGCGCCAGCCTCCGGTACGGCTCGACAAAATTCTTGAAGCTGGAAACGAGGCGGGCCATGAGGCCGGCGCTCCGGTTTCAAACTACCTTGGCGAAGCAGCGCACGTTTTCCGGCGGGGAATTGCGCGGCACTTCGCAACCCGCACCGGTAATCCATCGGCCTCCAGCGTCGGCGCGGCATTTTGCCAGTTCGCGTCGCACATCCGCCACTGTGCCGTTCTTGACCACGTTTACCGTGTGAACATTGCCCAGCAAAATCTGGTCGTTACCCACCGCCGCGCGGGCCGCGCGCAGGTCAACCAGCGTGTCCAGATCCACAATCTCACAGCCGAGCGTGGCGAAGGCGTCAGCCAGATGAGTGGTTCGCCCACAGATGTGGAGGCGCACGCGGCCGCCGGCGGCATGAATGCCGTCCACGAGTTGCCGCTCATACGGCAGCACAAACTCGTCGTACAGTTTGCGGTTGATCAGCGAGGCGGCGGCGTCGCCCACGCCGATGATGTCCGCGCCGGCCTCGATTTGCGCCGTGGCAAATTCCAGCGCGATCTTGGTCGTGAAGTCCGCGAGCGCATGGATGAATTCCGCGTTGTCGTAGTAATCCATCATCAGCGTGTTGATGCCGCGCAGGTCGGCGCTCTCAGCGCACGGGCCTTCGACCCAGCCCTCGATCAAATGCGTATCACCCATTTGCTGGCGGAGCAGGCGCACCGCTTCGAGGCGATTGGCCATGCGGCTGCCCGCGCGATGCGGATCGGGAAGGCGGAGCGAACTCAACCTGCCGGTCTCGGCCAGCAGCGCCTGTTCCTCGATGATGGCGGGCGGGGCATCGGGCGGATAATAAATCTCGGCCCCCAAATCCGCCGCCTCGCAGCATGGATCCGAGATGACCGAGACGTGGTCAAAGCCAAACTGCCGCGCGGCAGCACACTGGGCGGCGGCCTGGGTGGCGGCGCACGTCGCGTAGTCATGGTATTTCGCGCCGATCAGATCAGCGGCCCACATCATGGTGATGGGCATGGCGGGCGGGCGATCCACCGGTTTGCCGGCGATCAGGTTTAAAACGCGTTCCCTTGAGTTCATAAAAACTTTCCAACGTCAGAGCGGCGACAGCTTGATGGTCAAAGATTCGTAACCCAGCACGCGCTGATAGCTCGCCTCGGTTTCCACCCGCTCCTTGGCCGCCAATACCGTGACGGCCGCGACCCGCTCGGTGCATTTCTGGAGCAGCGTGCGGAGCAGCAATCGGGTGTGCGGCGCGCCGAGGCAGAGATGCGCGCCGAAGCCGAAGGAAAGATGGGGATTCGGTTTCCGGTCCAGGCGAACTTCGTCGGGAGACTCAAACGCGGCTTCGTCCCGGTTGGCCGACGCCCAGCCGAGGGAAACCCGGCCGCCGGGTTTTACCATGATTCCGTGAACCTCCGTTGCCACCGGGCACACGCGCCCGATGTGCGTGAGCGGCATGAAGACGCGGAAGAATTCCTCGCTGGCGAGGACAATCCGTGCCGGGTCCTGGCGCAGAAACTCCAGCGCCTGCGGATGCTTGCCGAGATAGGCGAGCACGCAAGCAATGCTGTGAATGATCGTGTCCCGTCCGCCGGCAAAAGTGAGGTTGGCAAAGCCCATCATCTCCTCGCGCGTCAGGGGCCGGCCCCGGAAAGTCGCCTTCGTCAGGGCGCTGAAGAAGTCTTCCCCCGGATTCGCCACCGCTTGGTCGATGCGCCGCTGCAAATAATTTTCCAGCGCCGCCCCTTTCTTCTGTCCGTCGCCGCCATCGCGGAAGACGTGCGTGCCCCAACGGATCCACGTTTCCGCCTCCGCTTCAGGAACGTTGAGCAGGTAAGTCAGCGCGCGAGACTGCAAGGGCAGCGCGAACTCCCGAACCACCTCAATGGATTCCCGGCCCAGCGCGTCGCCCAACATTCGACCCATGAGCGCCTCGACTTGGGCCGCCACGGCCGGCTGCTTGGCCCGCAGAAAAAATGGCTCAACGATTTCCCGATACTCCGTGTGTTCCGGAGGATTCGTTTCAATGGGCAGTTGCCGCATCGTCCGGACATCTTCCTCCGACGGGATGGGCACCCGGAACGGCGCATCCGAACTGAACGTCTTCCAGTCCTTCGCCGCCCGGCGCACGTCTTCATGGCGCAGAATCATCGGCACGTTCTCGCCTTGAAATTGACAGCTAAGAACGCCCGCCGCTTTGCGATCATCGCGGAAGGGATCGGGACCGGGTATCATGGGCTACAGCGTCCAGCCGGGGCGATATTCGGCGCGGACATATTTGTTCGCGTCGGCCAGGTTGGTCACCTTCATGTTCGCCGCATCCCATTCGATGCGGGCGTCCACGCGTTTCGCGAGGTTGCCGAGGAGGCAGGTTTCCGTCAGCGGACCGCTGTAGCCAAAGTGCGCGCCCGGCTGCCGGCCCGCCTTGGCAGCGTTGACCCAGTCCATCTCGTGCGAACCTTTCACGCGCGGCAGGGTCTTGGGCGGGCGCTGGAAGGCTTTCATGGCGGTCTCGGGAATTAAGCGCGGGCTGTCGCCATAGACACCGCACATCAATGCGCCTTTGCTGCCCTTGAAAATCACGCCGCCTTCATTCGGCAAATCCTGGCCATCGTCGAGCTGCGGCGGGCGCGGTGGACGCATGCCTTCATACCAGGTCAGCTTTACTGGTGGCAATTCTGCGCGTGCGGGAAACTGAAAGGTGACAATCGCCGATACCGGATGGATTTCCGGATTCAACCCGCACGAGGTCGCCTCGACGCTGGTCGGCGGACCAAGTTTGAGCGACGATACGACCGAGTCCAGCGTGTGCGCGCCGCGATCCCCCATCATGCCATTGCCGAAATCCCACCAGCAACGCCATACCGCCGGATGATACGCCGGATGGTACGGCCGGGCCGGGGCCGGGCCGAGCCAGAGATCCCAATTGAGCTTGTCGGGCACGGCGGGCGTATCGGTTGGCCGAGCCGCGCCCCACTTCGAACTCCAGTACGCGTGGCCCCACGGATAATACGACAGCGAACACCAGGCATCCACTTCGCGGACTTCGCCAATGGCACCGGCCCAAATCCATTCGCAAATCAAATGGAAACCTTCGCTGCTGTGCCCCTGGATGCCCATTTGGGTCGCGACCTTCGATGCGGCGGCGGTTTGGGCGAGCGTTCGCGCCTCATGCAAGTCGTGGCA
>Ga0316231_1001126_pt1 | contig 31637 bp, 30 predicted proteins | sample TBH18027metaG_FD_206002 | JGI IMG/M metagenome (GOLD analysis project Ga0316231, IMG submission 206002) | Freshwater microbial communities from Trout Bog Lake, Wisconsin, USA - TBH18027 | ecosystem: Environmental > Aquatic > Freshwater > Lake > Hypolimnion/Profundal zone | place: USA: Wisconsin... | reverse complement strand
CACTGCCGCCGGGTTTGGAGTACACCCAGAACCGCCCTTCCTGATTCAACCAGGGCAGATGACTCCTACGGGCCGAGAGCCCGGGGAGTTTTCATATCTGCCTCCCTCAGCTCAACGCCTACTCACACTGAATCGCTTCGATGACGATGCGCAGTGAGGTTATTGGTATGGGCTTTCAGAGCATTCTGTTCCGCGAGTCAATCGATCACGCGCAGTGCGACCGTTGCGGACCGCCAGACTGCTTTCGCGATCTCTGTCTGCAACAAGCAATCGACGCTATTACCGCAGGTTTCCAAGAGTATTCGCTCGCGCAGTTCTATTGCGCACCATTGAACGACCTGGACAGCATCGCATACCGCCAGGAAATTCTGCGGGATCTCGAAGAGCCGGTTCTCATGGAAGCACTGGAAGAGTTCTCCGACCAGATGCGCTCGATGCGTGAAGTGCTAGGCACTGCAAACAAGCTCTACTACAAGCGTGCCATTGAGAGGCGATTCCTGGCAGCTGCCGGAATATATTGCGACGCCGTGGCCTGCCTTTCGCAGCATTTGTGGGTGTGTGAGCTGAAATCTCGAGGCTTGGTCGCATTTCGCTCCCACCTGACCAACTACCTCGCATCAGCGTACTTCCACGATCTTAAGACGGAGGCGGAGGCACTCGAAACAGATCTCTCCAATATTCAATTTTCAATACTGATCGACGGCGATGCCATCACAGTGCTCAGCTTCAACGGGGAGAGAGATTACAGCGAGATCGTCGAGGCCACCTTCGATAAATTCAGGCGGGACATAAAGAATGTACGCCCCGTGAAAGCGCCGCCACCCGGACAGATGAACCACGTCGATGCACAGGTTCTGGACCGGGTAGCATTGTTGTTTCCGGATGCATTTAGCGCGCTCGATGAGTTTTGCTCTAATCACGATGACTATCTCGACCAAACAATATCGCGCTTCGATCGGGAGATTCAGTTCTATATCGCTTACCTGGCACACGTGAATAAGCTTCGGAAGGCTGGACTGTGCTTCTGTTATCCGGAGCTCTCAGAGGAATCGAAAGAAATCTACGCTCACGATGCCTTCGACATTGCTCTGGTGAATAGGCTCACTAAGGAAAAGGTTCCGATTGTCACGAACAACTTCTCCCTGAGCGGCCCGGAGCGCATACTCGTCGTCTCTGGACCGAACCAAGGCGGCAAAACGACCTTCGCTCGAATGTTCGGGCAGATGCATTATCTGGCAAGCCTCGGGTGCCTTGTTCCGGGCAGCGAGGCTCACCTCTTTCTGTATGACAAACTCTTCACCCACTTTGAGCGCGAAGAACACATAGAAACTCTTCGCGGGAAGCTTCAGGACGATCTCGTTCGGATTCGGCAGATACTCGACCGTGCCACGCCAAATAGCATCGTCATAATGAACGAGATATTTGCATCCACGACCCTCGCTGATGCGCTCTACCTGGCTAAAGAGATCATGGCGAGACTTACCGAATTGGGCTCACTCGGTGTGTGTGTCACATTCCTTGATGAACTGGCGACGTTCAGTGAAAGGACAGTCAGCATGGTGGCCACGGTGGACGAACTTCACCCGGCGGTCCGAACATTCAAGATCGAGCGGCGCCCTGCTAACGGGCTTGCTTATGCGCTCGCCCTCGCAGAAAAGCACAGGGTGACCTACGACTGGCTGCGGAAGCGGGCTCGGATATGAAAACACAATTGATGTACCGGGACCGTGACTTCAAACTGGATACAAAGCTTCCTTGGCAGGCAGAACTCATCAGCCAGGACCTTGAGCTCACAACTCTCCTCGAGGCGATGGCACGGGGCGACAGCTTTCTGCTCGAAGTCTCCCGTGCAGCTCTGCTTTCCGGGCTGGGCACCGATGTGGACACAATCCTGTATCGGCAGGACATTCTGAGGGACTGCCTCAATAATCAGGCACTGGTCACGGAGCTTTATTCGCTCACGCTAGGGGCGATAGTGGAAGCAAAACGTGCGTGGTGGTGGGGATTGTCGAACCGATCTGTTAGCTCAATCCTCTCCGGAGCCACCTCTCTGCTTGAGCTATTCCTGCCGCCTCTGAAGAGGCTGCGAAGCATTGCTGTAGAGGATTCAGGGCGATTTGCGTCGCGCGGCTTTGAAGCATTATTCACGCTGTTCAGAGACGAGCTTACCGAGGAATATCTGGACCTTATCGCTCGTCATTTGGTGGAAGTAAAGTTCCGTCGTGGCGCATTGATCAGCGCCAGTCTAGGAAGCAGCAACGAGAGCACGGACTATATACTCCGTCAGACGGACGGGAAGCAGCGGTCGTGGTTTCAGAAGGTTTTCACCAAAAGGCCGGCAGCGTACACATTTCATATTCCTGAACGGGACGAGAACGGGGCGCGCATTGTGTCTGAAATGCGGGGGCGAGGCACTCACCGCGTAGCAGTTGCGCTTGGCGAGTCGGCAGATAACGTCCTCGGATTCTTCGCAGCCTTGCGCATGGAACTGGCTTTCTACATAGGCTGTATAAATCTTCACCAACGTCTCGCTGCCTTGGATGCGCCGGTGTGCTTCCCAGCACCTGCCTCGTCATGTGAAAGAACTTGCCACTTCTCTGCCTTGCATGATGTATGTCTTTCGCTTCGCCGAAAGGAGTCTGCTGTTGGGAACTCATTGAATGCCGATCGCAAAAGCTTGTGGATCGTCACCGGTGCGAATCAGGGCGGCAAATCGACATTCCTGCGGAGTGTGGGATTGGCGCAGATGATGATGCAATGCGGAATGTTCGTGGGAGCACAGGAGTTTACGGCCGCGACCTGCCCTGCCGTGTTCACGCACTATAAGCGTGAAGAGGACGCAGAGCTGAAGAGTGGGAAGCTCGACGAGGAACTCGCCAGGATGAGTGAAATCGTGGATCACCTTACGCCGGACTCAATCTTGCTCTGCAATGAATCATTTGCCGCAACCAATGAACGCGAAGGATCGGAGATTGCGAGACAGATTGTCACGGCGCTGCTGGAAAAGCGAATCAAAGTCATCTATGTCACTCACCTATACGGTTTTGCGCGAGGTTTCTTTGATAGAGGAGTGGACGAAGCAATGTTCCTCCGAGCAGAACGAAATGTCGACGGTGCACGAACCTTCAAGGTGATCGAAGGCGAGCCCCTACAGACCAGCTTCGGAAGAGATTTGTACTCTGCGGTGTTTCGAGACGCCGAAATCGAAGCCTAGCTGCAAATACGCTGCTAAGCGGCGCGTAGGGCGAAAAGGGAACACCAAAAAGAGTTAGCTGAATCTCTTGACATTCCGATGAATCGCACTAAACTGGCTCTGTTGTTACCGGTGAAGGAGTACCGCCGCTAACCGCTATCCTTTCTAGTTCCAGGATGGCTGATGACTCCTGACAAGGATTCTTGTCTCGGGAGTCGTTTGCGATCCAGTTGCTGGCTGCGATCTGAGCCAGACCCGCGAAACAAGCATCCGCACAGGTTCTGAGCGAAAGCGTATTGGCTGCAGTGGCTGTTCCATTGGGCCATGCGTGGCGTGCACTGCCGCGATCTGCCTGCTTTAGTTGAAGCTCGAACACGGCGCTGAGACTGATGAGGAGAAAACATGAACGCGAACGGGAAAAATGGACAGTTTCAAAACATTCTCATTGGATATGACGGGTCGAAAGGCTCACAACATGTACTTCAGATCGGACTTGGAATCGCGCGAGGAATGCACGCAAGAGTCGAGCTGCTCGCGGTAGCTTCGCTTCCGGAACCGGCAATGCTCGTGGAGTCGCACGCCTTCTTAGATGGCGCCCGGAAACGCTATACAAGCGAACTGGAGCAAATTGCCAAAGCTGCAAGGGAGACTGGCATTGAAATTGAGACCGATATCAAGGCCGGGCATCCCGCAGCTCAGATTATCCAGCAAGCGGAAATGAACAAGATCGATCTGATTGTGCTGGGAAGGCGAGGGACTTCCCGTCTTTCCCAACTCATTATGGGGTCGGTTTCAGAACGAGTTCTGCGTTATGCCTCTTGTCCCGTGTTGGTAACAAGCGAGGTGCCTGATGAACATTCTTTGTCCTAATTGCTGGCACGAACTGAACGATTCTCTCGCGGTTTGCCCCGGCTGTGATTCGACAGTGGACTTGTATTCGCGCGACTATGAGCATCGGCTGATCGCGGCTCTATCTCGCAGCGAAGCGGCGCGCCGCGCACACATCTGTTTGATTTTGGGCTTACGGGCCAAACGAACGTCAGTACCCGCACTTCTGGAATCACTCCACGACCCGGAGATCATCGTGCGCACGGCTGCACTTCGCAGCCTCGGGGAGATCGGGGACAGATCCGCCATTCCCGGCATTGAGGAGTTAACAAACAGCGAACATGAAATGCTGCGTGCTGTCGCCAACAGAGTTCTGAAGACGCTAGTGGGCACAAGAGAGGAGTGGCGTCACCGGTCAGCATCGTGAGCGTGCAATCGAGCATCTTTGGGCGGGAAATGGAGTTGGCAGAGCTTCGTCAACGACTCCGGGCGGAATCGTCATTTCTGATCCATGGCAGTAGCGGCTCTGGAAAGACGGTGCTTCTCCGCTCGGTAACCGCAAACATGCCGAAGGTGCTTTATTGCGCCGATTCGAGGACGGGACACTCAGTATTTCACTCACTTGCTACTGAACTCCACCTACGCAAGAATGCCAGGATTCGAAGGGCGTGCGGACGCGGGGGCGATGAAGCTATCAAGCATAAATCGGTTTTGGTTCTGCGCGGGCTAGTCCTCGATGCGCTCCATGATGGCAGATACTGCGCCGTACTCGACCATTTAGCGGCCACATCAGCGGGGCTGGCCGCCGATGTTCGGGACATGATGCTATGGGCAAACACTCCCGTAGTTGTAATCGCACGATCTGAGCATATGGAGGATACAGGCTTTCTTGGCTCATATTTTGCGCTTCGCTCGGAACGGATGCACATAGCTCCATTCACGCGCAATCAAGCAAGGATATTTGCCCAAGAGGCCATTACCCAGGTTGGTCTTGAGGCCTCCAATCAAGAAGAACTCTTGAACGGGATCGTCGAGCTTAGTCGTGGGCTACCAGGCGCGATTATCTCGCTCGTGCGTATGTCATTGTTGCCGAAATACAGGAGTGGACAGTACGTGAAGTTGTCCCCTTTATACATCGATTATCGCTTGGCATGGCACGCAGCAAATGCACTCTAGGAATGGCCATATGAGTTCTGGGCAAAGGGGGACAGTTGGGCAATCGCTGGAAGCCGCGCAAGAATCGCACGAGAATTCTCAATACTTTCAAAGCCGTTCACCCGCGTATCGCAGGTAGACCCTTCATGCCCATTTACCAATAGAAGGATCGGTTGATGCTAGACACATCGATAGTTCGTCGGAATTCGGCTTTGCGATTTGTCCTCGTGATAGGAGTGGTGAGTTTTTTCGCAGACTTTACCTACGAAGGTGCACGCAGCATCACGGGTCCCTTCCTCGCAATGCTTGGTGCGAATGGAGCCATCGTCGGGGTGGTTGCAGGACTCGGGGAGTTGCTCGGCTACGGCTTGCGAATGGTGTCGGGAACCGTGAGCGAGAAAACGCAGAAGTTCTGGACGATCACTCTTTCCGGATACGCGATACAGATGATTGCAGTCCCACTCCTCGCATTTTCTAACAGCTGGCAAATCGCGGCGGTTCTCATCATCCTCGAGCGGGTCGGAAAAGCAACCCGCAATCCTCCGCGCGACGTAATGCTTTCACATGCTGCGAAAGAGATTGGCTATGGATGGGGCTTCGGAATCCACGAAGCGTTGGACCAGTTCGGCGCTCTCTTTGGCCCGCTAATAGTAGCTGCCGTCTTCGCACATCGGGGTAGTTACGCAGCGGCGTTTGCTGTTTTGGTCGCACCCGCCATCATCACGTATGGCATGCTTCTGATTTCGCATCATCTATATCCACACCCGGAAGGTATGGAAGACCATCATGCTCCAAGTTCGAGCTCTAACAGTTTACCCAGAACGTTCTGGATTTATCTCTGCGGCGCAGCGCTTGTTGCCGCGGGGTTTGCCGACTTTCAGCTGATTGCATTTCATCTCACCAAGAGCAACTCAGTCGGTGCAATTTGGATTCCGATCGCTTACTCGATTGCAATGGCTATCAGCGGTGCTGGATCGCTGCTATTCGGACGACTCTTTGACCGTTTCGGATTGAGTATTCTCGTTCCTCTCACAATCATTTCAGCGGCATTTGCGCCTTTAGTCTTTCTAGGTTCTTTCTGGACAATTCTCACAGGCGCTGCCCTGTGGGGACTGGGAATGGGAGTGCATGAATCGATCATACCCGCAGCCGTCGCGACCATGGTTCCCGCTCAGCGCCGCGCCTCTGCCTACGGAATCTTCACCGGCACTTACGGTGTTGCATGGTTTCTGGGAAGCGCCGCATTGGGTTTTCTCTATGACATTTCCGCCCACGCCGCCATTGTGTTTTGTGTAGTCCTACAAGGATCGGCTCTTCCGTTCTTTATGAAGGCAAAAGCGGCTCACGCACATTTGGAGGAAGCAGGAGGCTAACGATATATGTCAGAAGACTGGAGCTGGACGCCGACAAGGCGATTGTACGGCCAAGGGTGCTAGAAATCGCGAGCGCGATAGAGAAGGTCGCTGGGGTGGCGTTTGCATTCGGAGCCTTCGTTATTTTGTCGCACGCTATTCTGATGCACGCCGACGACTCATCCGCGCAGAGCAGCAGTTGTCTTATCTACAGGTCGATGGAATTCACAGTATCAACAACGAGACTCACCTGTTCTGCGCTTATAGAAACGTTAAGTGATGTACTTCCTGCGACTCGGGACTTGGCGTGTGCATATCCCGACAACGAATGTGGTTCTGGTCCGGTCCGAATTTGAATCAGAAGACACCGATCTGAACTACGGCGCGGTCCTGAAGTCCGGATCTGGGGCCAGCGGTGGACCGGGATCGTTCGCTTAGGATTTCGCTAACTATATGATTAGGTGCCGGTCTCGGGATCGCTTTGAGGATTTGCCGTCCTCGCTCCGGCAGTGAGGCCCCTTCCTCCGAAACTATTCACGATGTAAGCTGAATGCATCCCGCACTGTAAAGTATGCTCATCGTCAGGCACGGAGAATTCATGTGAAGCGAACTCAAAGATTGTTGTCCTTATCATCGTTGCTGCTCTTTTCCCTTAGCCTGATGGCACAGTCTGTTCCTGGCCGGCTTGCCGTTACACAGGAACCAACACCGAACCTTGGACAACTGAAGACGCGGTTGATCGCATATCACGATTGCCTGCGGCCACGTGGCTGTTATGTGCCCGACTTAAACCGGCAGTCCGACTTGGCGATTGCATATCTGCAACGTAGGGTTGCGAGAGTAAAACCTGGAGAGAAACTGGCACTCGTTCTTGATATCGATGAGACCGCGCTGTCAAATTGGGATGAGGAAGCACAGGACGACTTTGGGTATATTGCAAACGACTGGAATGTTTGGGTCGAGAAGAAACAAGCCGCGCCGATTGCAGGGACGCTACGACTTTACAACGAGGCTCAGAAGCACAATGTTGCAGTGTTCTTCATTACCGGGCGAAGCGCCGCGCAGACGTCCGCCACTATGGAGAATCTGAACGCAGCAGGCTATCACGACTGGACGGGCTTGGCCATGCGTGGTCCGCATCCTTCCGGACAAACCACGGCAGAGTACAAGTCAGGGGAGCGCAGGAAGATTGTCGAAGCTGGATATCGCATAGTTCTAAACGTTGGTGACCAGATGAGCGATCTAACTGGCAGCCCGCACGCGGAGCTATCTGTTAAGCTGCCCAATCCCTTTTACTACATCCCGTAGAGCTTCTTATACCCAGTACTCCTGTGGCGAGAATGACCCAGCGTCTGAAGCAAGCGCTGGAGACGCTTAGCGAAAGTTCGATTGGAGACTCCTATTCGTAAGCACTTAAGCGAGTCTTTTTAGAATCTACGCTGTCTTTGGTTTGCCATTTCGGGGCACGCTCATCTAGATTGAGTCTCATGAGATGTCTGAGATATTGGGCGTTGATTCTTTTCCTGGGAGTGGTGCCTGCTGCGCTCGCGCAGACCGCTGAGAAGGCGATCGCTTTCACCTTCGACGATCTACCGGTGAGTACTATCGGGCAGAATCCTGAGCCTGAGTTTCAGGTCCAGGCATCGCAGATCACGGCGAAGATGCTGGCAATCCTGAAGAAACACAACGTTCACGCTACGGGATTCGTCAACGAGATGAAGCTCAATACCCCAGGCGCTCGTGACTTCTACTCGGGACTGCTTGAGGACTGGCTGCGAAACGGGCACCTTCTCGGACATCATGGTTACAGCCATCTTCAGTTTGGAGAGGTGACACTGGCAGCCTACGAGGACGATTTTCTTCACGGCGATGTGATCGTTCCGCTGCTGCTCAACTATCGCGGAATCAAAGAGCGTTACTACCGCTACCCATACAACGATACTGGAGATACAGCGGAGAAGAAGAACGGCTTCCTGGCCTTTATGGCCGCGCACGGTTACGCTCCAGCTCCCATGACCTACGGAAACTACGATTGGATGTATGCGAGCCTTTATGACGACGCGATGGCGCGGAAGGATGCAGTATTTGTGGAGCGCTTGAAGCACGAGTATCTGGTCGAAAGCCAGCGCAACATTGATTTCATCGAGGAGCTTTCGGATATGGACTTTCATCGCCAGATTCAGCAGATCGCCGATCTGCATGTTAATCAGATGAACGCGGACCTGCTCGACGAGCTACTAACCCTCTTTGAACAGAAGGGTTACAAGTTTATCTCCCTGCCGGAGGCTCTCGCCGATCCAGCTTACAAAACTCAAGATCAATTTGTTGGTTCCGATGGCATCTCCTGGCTGTTGCGCTGGCAGCCAGCTCTGGGGATTCCCATTGACTATAAGGATGATCCTGAACCTCCGAAGTGGGTTCAGGATGCCAATGCCGCGCTGGAACTATCAGGGGCGCCGCGCTAGTTGGCACGCGCAAGCGCGTAAGGTGTGCACGGCCAGTCGTGAATAGTATCCCGCCACCTTGGCGTTTAGACTGCCAGTGACGTGCTTGCGGAGGGCGCGCAATGGCATCCCGTAGCTCACTCTCGCGTAACGGGTATCTTTTATAGATAAGTGGAATACAATTCTACGTTTTTGAAAATGCGTCCTCGCCTTGTGTTTATGCGTCAAAGCCAGAGAAGGAGCATACCTTGGCTCTTGAAGTCAGCACCAGTTTCCCTCCGAATGCGGTAGCCTTCAAGATCGCGATTGCTCTTGCAGTCGGAATGCTGGTTGGCTTCGAGCGCGAATCTGCCAGCAAGGACGTTGGTATAAGAACATTTGGGCTGACAGCTTTGCTTGGGGCCTTATGTGTCCTGGTATCGCCAGCTTTTGGCGTCGCCGCCATGGCGGGCGTGATCGTGCTGATCGCGCTGCTCAACATACGCAGCCTTGTCGCGAATCACTCGCTTGAGATCACAACCTCAGCGGCGCTGCTGGTGACCTACACCCTCGGTGTGTTGGTAGGACTTGGCCACAGCTTTACCCCTGTGGCCGCCGCCATCCTAATGACACTCTTGCTTGCGTGGAAGGTTGAGCTGCGCAAGTTTGCTGGCGGAGTCACAATCGACGAGTTGCGTAGCGCTGTGCTGCTTGGCTTGATCGGCTTGGTGATCTACCCCATCTTGCCTGACCGGTTCGTAGATCGCTGGCAACTGGTGAACCTGCGGCAGGCATGGATCACGGTTGTGGTGATTGCTGGAATCGCATTTGTCAACTACGTACTGCTCCGCCTCTACGGGAATCGTGGACTGTACTGGACTGCTATTCTGGGCGGACTGGTAAACAACCGTGCAGCGGTGGCTGAATTGATGCCAGTAGTGGCCGGATCCAGAATTGTAAGCGTGGTCATGTTTGCGACGCTAGCAATGTTCATGCGGAATATCGCCATATTGGCCATGTTCGCGCCCAAGGCGCTACTTACGGCAATCGGGCCGCTGTTCGCAATGGCACTCGTCTCCTTGTTGCTCCAGACCAACCAGAAGGACGACGAGCCAGGACGAGAGTTGGCTCTGAGTTCGCCGATTTCCTTACGAAGAGTGCTGTCGTATGGAGCCCTGTTTCTTGCCATCCAGGTTCTCGGGACTCTAGCCGAGCGTCGGTTCGGCAATCTGGGCTTTATTGCAGCTAGCGGAATCAGTGGCATCGCCAGCAGTGCGAGCGCGACCGCAGCCGCCGCCAACCTGAGCGCCAACGGAAAAATCATCCCTGAACTGGCAGGAACGGCGGCAGTCATCGCATCCATCACGAGTGCGCTCACCAACCTGCCGCTGATCTTCAAGCGTCTGTCTCGCCCACTGCTAATGAAAGTTGCGTTTTCTACATCGCTGCAAGTCGCGACCGGAATTGGGGTTCTCGCGGCGCAGCGCTATTTACATTTCCGCTAGATTCTCCGCAGGTTGAGATCGGCCACGATAGGTTGAGCCAGCCTCGGACTAGAATCCTTGCATGCTGATATCCGAGATCGCATGCGCCTCTTCCACCGGGCACGACTGGTGAGTGCTTGAGGAAAATGCTACGCACTCACGAGGTTGACCGCAGCGAATCCGCTCTCAAAATCGGCAGATTCGAGTCTCCTGGCTATTGTTCTGGCTGTGCCAGTGCACCGCGCTGGTTTTCTAGAATAGGCCTCAGCGCGAGAGCGAGCGGTATGATGACGACGGCCGTCATAGTTGCGGCCAGGATACCGACATTCCGAGTGGAATGATCGGCAATAGCCCCGTAAGCGATCGGCGCAAGACCGCCAGCACCAATGACACCCGTGTAGAACATCGCGAATCCATGGCCGATGTCGCCTTTGGGAGCTAGGTCGGGGACAGTGCCGTAAAGTACGGACGAGGTGCCGTTGAGGACGATGCCGAGAAGCGGAAGGACCGCGAGCATCGGCGCAAGTGGCAGTATAAGGGTCGCAGCCATCAGCAGTGCGGTTGCAGCCTCCGTGACAATCACGCTCCACACCACACCCATATACTGGCCGAGCCAACCGCATGCCGCTTTGCCGAGTGCTCCGCCGATAAAGAGAAGGGCTAAGCCGAGACCGACCACTGCCCCCGATCTGCTGCGGGAGTGAAGCAGAAACGGCAGGAACAGGAGATAGCCCATCCGTGTCGCCGTGTCGAGCGCGCCAATGGTGAGGAGCAGACCGAAGCCCTCGCCCCTTCTTTTCCTTGCTGTGGATTTATCTTCAACTGGCGCGAGGAAGGGTTGCCGGGGTACGAGGGCCAACAACGCGAGTGCCACCACCAGTCCGACAAAGCCCATGATTCCGACGACAGGCCGCCAGGCAACAACAGGCAACAGTAGCGCGACGACGGCTGGAAAGACTGCCTTCCCGAGATCGCCAGTGAAATTGTATATGCCGAGTGGCCCGCGAGAACCACTTCCGTAAGTATTCGTCACCAATAATGAGGCTCGCGGATGTTGAACGCTCGATCCAATGCCGCCTAAGACCAAGCCGATGCAGAGGCACGGAAACCCGAATGGAAGAGCCGTCACCAGAAATCCCGCTGCCGCAAGGAAGGTCGCCAACGCCAGCGCCACGCGCGGGCCGAGTCCGGCGATCCGTTTGTTGCCCGGAACCTGCAAGCCGCCCATGGTGCCATAATAGAGTGCCCGAACCACTGCCAGACCGGCATACGAAAGGCCGAACTGCGACTGCCAGACCGGCAGCAGTGCATATAGCTGATCCGTGTAGCCGTCGTGCAGCATATGAGCAAGACACGCTCCGGCGAGATTTCGCCGCTGCGGCGAAAACCAAGCTGGCCGCAGGATCGATAATGAGTCTGTCGCGCTTGTGCTCTGCATTCGAAGTTTCGTCTCCTCGACCTCAAACCCAATACACACGTCAAAGTTGGAGCAATGCCAGTCCGTGTTTTGAGTCCGTACTGCAAGAAGTCGGTTGCTCCTTAAGGAACACGTGTCTGGCGCATGCACAGCCCATTGCCATTGCGCTTTCACCCCCAGTCGAGGCCAGTATACCTGTCGGCTCGGAAACCAAGCCGTTCTAAGTAAGCTTTATTGTGGTTTCCATCGCGATCCTGCGCGCACGGACAGCACAGCTGGTGCGCCGGAGGTAAGGAGTGCGTTGCCTGATTACGAGAGTACGAAAGATAGCACGATGGTTCTTAAAAGCCCAAGAAGTCGGGATCTGGGAACCCAGAGCGGACCGAAGTCGCTCGATCAGGAGTTCGATCCATAAGTGACTACATGCCGGTATCGGATGACGCTGGCCGACCTCCCGATACTTATGCCTCACACAGAAGCCATCGGTTCAAAAGTCGCTTTCAGCAAGCGTGTGGCTCAAGCCTCCTTGGAATACGAACATTGCTGGGAATCTCCGTGTACTCGTTTCAAGGGGCCGTTCATCGCCCACCTCCTAACTAAGACAAACACAGTGCCACAACATCATATTTCAGGAATCCCCGACACTCTGCCTTCAGAAATCCAGACCTTACGGCCTCGCGTCGGATCAGCCGTGATCTTATCGTTTGAAATTCATTGCTAGCCCAGCTACGCTGTTGGACATCCGTTGGCGAAGAGAAGTTCGTCACCTGTGAGCAAGACGTGAAGCGCTTTATCGCCAGTACGTTGCTGTTCTGCATGTTCTTCGCCGTGCTTCCGAGCTTCGGCGCCGAGAGCCAGCCGCGCTGCGCCTGCTGCCGAAACGAACGTACCTGTCACTGCTGCAATCACAAGAAGTCGTCGTCGGAGCCGTCACTTGAGGATGGTCGCTCCGGCTGCGGCAAAGAGTGTGCCTGCTCGTTCCATCCCAATTCATCTGCCATCGGGAGCGACAAAGGGACTAGCGTTGCCTTGACCGCGTGCGCGAACTCAGATTTCCTTGGTGCTGACTCGCGCATCGGTTCGGCCGCCTACCTCACGGTTTCCGGCCGCGCGCCCCCGCTCTCCTAGCACAGCCTTTCCATCATCGGTCAGCTTTGCCGTGCTGTTGCGCGCCTGCGTGTTGTCGCCTGCGTGCAGTTGCGTGGCCTAAGCGGCTGCAACGCGGGGAAAATGCGACGCTCCAGCCCTGCTTGCAGAGCGCTCCTTCTTCAACTGTGGACGAAGCCCGCCTTCGCCACGCCATTGTATGCGTTTGACCGGAGAGGATGAACGTGAAGAATAGATTCTGGCTCGCCCTTGCGACGACGGCCCTCCTGCTTATTCAGGCCCAGGCGATATTCGCCCAGCAAGCAGCCCCTGCAATACAGTCCGCTGCCACAGGTGGCATCGCCGGCGTGCTCAAAGACCCCAGCGGGGCCGTCATTGCCGGAGCCCATGTCGAGTTGCGCTCGGCCACCGGCAATTTTCATCAGTCCCAAGTTTCCAATTATCAAGGCAGTTTTTCTTTTACCGCGCTTCCTGCCGGGAGTTACCAACTCGCGGTTTCCGCTCCAGGCTTTGCCAGCCGAGTGGTTGGCCCTTTGGTCGTGCTTTCCGGCGCGGAGCTTCCCGCCAACCTCTCGCTCAAGATTGCCCCGGCAGCCTCCACAGTTCAGGTGGAGGGACAGGAAACCGGTTCGATTGCCGCCTCGGCGTTTAAGGTAAATCCTGAAGGTGCCGCCGAGAGCCACAATATGGCCGACCTGCTGGCCGAGGTGCCCGGCGTCAGCCTGCACGCCAATGGCGAACTGGCCTCGATACCTTTCCTGCATGGATTGGGAGATGAGCGCACCAAGATCGTGACTGATGGCATGACCATCTCCAGTGCCTGCCCTAACCACATGAATCCAACGCTCAGCTACGTGGCGCCTGCGCAGGCCTCGCAGGTCACGGTGCTGGCTGGAATCACGCCCGTCAGCCTCGGCGGAGACAGCCTGGGTGGCACCATCTCGGTTGAGTCGCCCATGCCCATCTTTGGCGAACGCGGCCAGGTGCGCGAGGATGGAAGCTTCACCGGCTTTTACCGCTCCAACGGCAGCAACTGGGGCGGCTCACTTCGGGAGTGGATCGCGAACAAGCACTTCGGCCTTGGCTACACTGGTGCCTTTACCACCTCCGAGGACTACACCGACGGCGCGGGCAACAAGATCACCTCCACTGCCGCACAGAGCACAGACCATGTCGTCACCCTGGCGGGGCAAAGCGGACGCAATCTCTTCCTCGCCACCGGAAGCCTTCACCACATTCCGTTCGAGGGCTTCGTCAACGCCTACATGGATTTGACCCACAACAACGCAAGCTCGCTAAACCTGCGCTACCGCCGCACGCTGAACGCCGGCTCGCTCGATGCTCGCTTTTACTGGCAGAACACCTTCCACATGATGGATTTCCTGCCGGACAAAGTGAGCCTGAGTGTCGCCGCAGGCTACGGCACTCCTTCCATGCCGATGAACACGCATGGCCGCGACCTGGGCTACTCGGTGCGTTACGAATCGGCGCTTGCCACCCGACACACATTGCGACTCGGCAATGAGTTGCATCACTTTCGCCTGGATGACTGGTGGTCTCCGGTGGCCGGAGCCGCGCCGATGATGGGTCCCGGCACCTTCCTCAACATCAACAACGGACGCCGCAGCCGACTGGGTAGCTACGCCGAACTCTTCAGCAAATGGACGCCGCGCTGGTCCACCCTGCTGGGTGTGCGCAACGATACGGTATGGAGCAATACGGACGACGTGCAGGGCTACTGCACTGCGCCCTACATGGGCATGGCCTGCCCTTACACCACGGATGCGGCAACCTTCAATGCGCAGAACCACGCCTATACCGACGTCAACTTCGACCTGACCGCGCTGGCCCGCTACGATGCCAACGCGCATGCCAGCTTCGAGTTCGGCTACGCCCGCAAGAACCGCTCGCCCAACCTCTACGAACGCTACGCATGGTCCACCGACATGATGGCCGCCAGCATGATCGGTTGGTTTGGTGACGGCAACATGTACATCGGCAACGTGGCGCTCAAACCGGAGACCGGCAACGTTGTGAGTGGCACATTACAACTGCACGGCCTGTCACCGAAGCCCTGGGAGCTGAAGTTGACTGCGCACGTCAATTCCATCCAGAACTACATCGACGTCAATGTGATGATGCCCGCGTCGATGGGAATGACGCCCCTGCTACAGTTCGCCAACCACGGTGCGCGCATCTTCGGTAGTGACCTCTCCGGCTTCCAGACACTGTGGCGCGGCGACCGCATCGGCACAGGCAAGCTGAGTGGAACGCTGGCCTATGTGCATGGCACGCGCACCGACAGCGATACTCCGCTCTACCAGATGATGCCGCTTAACCTCCGCCTTGCATTCGACGAAGAGGTGAAGGGCCTCACCGCGGGCATCGGCTCGGAGGTGGTGGACCGCAAGAGCCGCCTCGATCCTAATCGCCTGGAACTGGCGACGCCGGGTTACACGCTCTTCAATGTTCACGCGGCATATAGGAGCAAGTACATGCAGGGTGGCTTTCGCATCGACAACCTCTTGAATAGCCTCTACGAACTGCCGCTGGGCGGAAACAATCTGGACAAATATGACTACGTCACCGGCATGATGACGCCAGTCACTGGCCGAGGCCGCTCGGCCTCGTTGAACCTGACAGCAACGTTCTAGAACGAGCTTGGACTCCCACTCAGGCGGGCAGACCTGCTTGAGTGGGAGCTGCTCGATCGAGCCTGAAATCGAGGATGCCTTTCGGTCTCCATGAGCTATGACAACCGTTTGACGAAACGATTGGCCAAGTGGATCAGTATCCATATATGCCGATTTCAACTTCGACGCGGTCCTGATGTCGGGTTCTAGGAAGCCAGCGCTAACAGCATGGTTTGCGCGCTGGGTTAGTAACGTTAAACGCCGATGGGACAGCGCATCTAGCCGCCGCCCCGAATCCTAGACGCTGGCCGACTTTTGAGGACCTATCCGTTTTTGATGAGCGCATTGGCGATTTGGCACTAGTTGAGAAGTTGTATTCGGGTGCCGCTGAATACAACGCATGAAAGGCGTCGTTTCCCGGTACGCTTTGCCAATAGCTTCAGAAGCGGCGCGGCAACCAAGTGAACCGACTGTTTCTCAAGGGACTGCAGAAGTCGGAACACAACCCTTTGAAAACAGCTGGCCGAAACCGGACGCCTGACCTGTCTACAGGACTCTGGGTTTAGAAAGGATAGCTTGACATGAACTTTCAGGGAATGTTTCAATGCTGGATCAATCTGTTCACATTTAGATGAGGGTATCAACGTGGGCGGCCCGACGGGTAACCAAGTGGCTCTTTGCTTGGAGAGCTTTCTCGGAGACCAGCAGGACGAGTCTTCGGTACACGAGTTCTTTAATGAGTGGTTCGGAACAAAGGGCAGCATTCATTTCTTCCTCTTCAAAAAGAACCTCCGCGTTACCAATATTCAGATAGCCGAACTGGTTGCCCTGTTAAGAACCCATGTCACAACGGGCACTGCCGATTCCACTGCGATCCAATTCCTTACGGTTTCGGAATTCAAGAATAGCGTACGAAGGCTTATAGAAACGCTAGGGACAACTGCAGGCACCGCACTCGACGAGTATGCAGGCCTGCTCGAACGCGTGGTTGTTCTTGAACCTAGATTCGGATCCTGCACTGTCTACGCCCCGCCTACTCTTTCATTCAACGTGGCCCTGATATGTCGTGAGTCGGGGTATATACATTCGTGTGGGGAGTGCATCTTTGTTAGAAACGTATATAAGACTGAGCCCGAGGAATTCTTTCGAGATATCGATGCGTATTTCGCGCGGAATAGTGCTCTGACCAAGCCTCTACTATTCCGTGTCTACGCGCACGAGGACTTTACTCGGAGTGATCGAAGTCTCAAGACCGAGCTGCGACACGGCCTGGATGACGTCAAAGTGTTTGTCGAAAAGTTCTACATGGGCTCCAAGACGCTGTTGCAGACCTTGCGCGAACTCGCCACTCGTTATGCAGGCAAGCTGGTAATTGCTGAGGGCGATTACAAGAACGACGAGCTCTTGCGATCAAGTTCCAATGTCGATGTTGATCGCACGTTATGGCTCGTTGTGGATCATGACATTGGAGAAATCGGAAAACATCCCGGGGACCGGCATTTTTTCATCTGCTATGAGCAGACATTCATCAACGAGAGTCCATTCCATATTACTGACGAAAACAAGCCCGCATGGATGGACCACACTACTATTCCTCAAACGCTAATCGCCGCGATGTTGAATATTACGCGACCTTACTGGCCAAACCGCAACCCAGTATGTATTTGTGATCCGTTCGTCGGCAGCGGAACAACACTTGTAGAGGCGTTGAAGTACCAGGATGTTCACTTTTGGGGCTTCGACTTCGAGCATTTTGCGCCACTTCTTTGCGAAGACAATGTCTCCTTCTTTGCTCGATCGAAGGCCGAGTTAGAGGCACTCAATAATCATCTGGGCTTACTTCTGTCCTACGATGGGCAGTCCGAGGTGCCACACAACCCAGCATTCGCTGCACGCGAATGGGCTTCAGATTATTACCAGCAAGTTCCCAAGGATTCAGAAACTGGCACCGTCGAGCTACGGGCACACGAAGTAGCCTTTTTGCGCTCTCGGCCATTCTTGGATCGCGTCGTTTTTTATTTAGTGCTGAAAACGAAACGCCGGAAGATTTCCGCCAATAGTTCAGCGACTTTCCATGCAGCATTCAATGAGCAGGTATGGGAGTTCACTTCTCAGCTGAAGCGCCTCATCAACTTGCGAAACCGTCAAGCAAACGCGAGCGGAAGTACTTTGATATCTGGAGACTACTCAAAAGCATGCTCGTACCCGCCAGAGCACTTCAGGGCGATTCTTGACTCATCGGCCGAAATATTCAGCCTTGCGCGGAGGCCTATTGAAGACGCAAATGATCAACAAATTTATGACGTAATCGTGACGGATCCGCCTTACGGTTTCAACACGGAGGACAAGGTCGAGAGCCTGGCGAATCTCTACAGGAAAGCAATTGCAAGCATGATCATGTCTCTGAGAGATGGCGGCCAGCTCGTCTTCGCTGTGCCCGACTGGTCACACATTGGTCGACATCTCCCAGCGTTCGCCCAGCGGGACTTTATCACACATCAAGTCCTGGTGGTTTCTGAGCGGCTTGGTCGCGAAGTGTTCAGTACTGCGGCCCAAGCCCCTCGCTCAAGTCAGTTGATGAATCCGCCGTACTATTGGGAGTCTGAACGCGCGCTGCGCAGGGCAATACTCCACTTCCGTTTTCGCATTCGTCCAGATTACAAATGCTGTAAACTTCCGGTAGACAACAAGTGACGCAACCGCGAGGGTGTCCATGATCATCAAATCGTCAGTCAAAGGTGGAATGAGCACCAGTGTGCCACGGTGCCGATCAGGAGCACAAATTATGGGGCATTCGGTGAATGTTGACTCAATTAAGATGCAATGGTCGGAGCTTTCCGATGAAGAGAAGGCATGTCTTTTGCCTGTACTGCTCAACAGTATTGTCGCTTGGCACGGATGGTCGCTAAATGATCTAAGTCGCTTGGACTGGCTCGAGAATCAGTTCGAAAAAGCTGGTCTGCCCTTTCGGTCCAGCTATCCAAGTTCAAAGTAGGACTTTCCTACTAGTTTTCTAAAACCAGAACTTTGGTGACGATGCAGGCGGTCGATTTCGGTCGCCTGTTTTCAGCGGGTTGCGCTCCACTTCTGTAGTGGCTTCCAAGACAGATTTCTTCTGGTCTGGCCGAGTTTTCGTGTCTCCAGAGGGGTGGCCGCCGACAGTCGGCCACATACATGGATAGACCGCCAAGAATCGCCTAGTCGAGGCAAACGCGGCAGTCCCTACTTCGCGCGAGATCGGTCCCGGTGCATATTTTTTGATCGCACAGGTGTTGTGAAGTGTCAGTTGGCGCCAACAGGGCAAACCACTCATCCAGCGTGGTTTACTTGTCAAAAGACCGGATTACTATCGATAAACTCCGATCTCAACCGCGACGCGGGCCCGAGTCGGGTTCTGGGAGGCTAGCCCGTTTACTGGGTTTGCTTGCGCGGAGGTTTGCCTGCGAGAGCGAGTCGGCGGCGATGACCTCCGTCGATCGCCTCGGCTTTTAGATGCGATTAAGAACCGCGGAAGGCGTGTGCGGCTCACGCATCGCACTCCTGCGCTAGGTGGTGCAGCCCGGAACAGGCTAGAAGCATTCTTGTCGAAATGGTGGAACAGTCGCGGCAACGTTGAGTGAAATTCGAATCCCGGAGGGAAGATCGGCAGGCAGAGGAGTAAATCACTTTGTTGATAGGCTCCGCTAGTAGGTAGATTACCCTAGGCACCGAATGTGCATGCATTAACCTTCCAGATTCCTATCGCGAATGTGGCATATGGACAGGTATTTACCCTATCCATCGTCATTGCCGTGTTCTATTCTGCTGACAACATTGCGATTATTGTGATCACCGATAGGCTTCTGCCTTGTTAGCGAAAGGAGAAGTTAGGCATTTGGTAGATTGCACATTCTAAGTAGTTTACGTGAGGTAGTGCGTGGTAACCATCCTCGTATTCGACCGCCAATCGCTATACCAGGCGTCGATCTCAACCCGGCTTAGCCGACTTCTCCCAGAATCCACACAGGTAGCTGACTGTGCCACTGAAGCCGAGCTTGCAAGCCGTATCACAAGCAACCCAGGGGCTACTCTATTTCTCGGTCAAATATCCTTACGTTCAGAAGCAATGAAGCTCGCGCGGCAGTTTTCCTGCCCTGTGGTCTGGATTGCCGAGCGTAAGGATGAATACCTGCCTCTACTCAACCAACCTGCGATTTGTGGAATCCTGTTTCGCACAGCGAATGCAGCTGACTTGGCGGAGTGTATTGCAGCACTGCGGGAACACCGGACGTGGATTCAGTCGCTGGATTGCCCAGATGACACCACATCCTCCGGCCAGGACAAGTGGGGCCTGCTAACGCAAAAACAAAGATACATAACGGCCTTGCTGGTGGAAGGCAAGCAGTGCAAGGAAATCGCGGCTCAGCTTGGGACAACCTGCCAAGTTATCAAGAACCGCGTCGTTCTGATCTACGACAAACTCGGTGTGCGTAACCGCTACGATCTGCTCAAGGCACTTCTGGAGGCTCCTCCGACCTGCGAGAGCGCTTCCATGAGACCCCGTGCACCCAAGAGGTAGCCGCGTAACAGACGATTGCTCAGGTCGATTATCCCCACTCGACCTGAGCACACCCCCCTGGTCGCTCGCGAACATCAGCAGTGACATTCTTCCGCGGCATCAGAACGCAAAGGATGTACCATCGGTTCGCAGCCTGCTACATCCAGGTAATCTTCACTGTGGTGACCGGACGAACTCTTCCTCTATATCCTCCCCCCACGTTTTGATGCGCATTTTCATAGACTAATAGTAATAGTTATACTATTGTATATATGAAATGTTCAAGAACACGGAAGAGACCCTTGCCGCGCTCGAAAAGGTTGGCTATTTCACTACTCACGAGATAGCCAACACGATCTATGCTGCCGGCGACACGAATCAGCCAATTCTTCTGGAAGGCCCCGCAGGCGCTGGAAAGACGGAGATGGCCCTTGCCGTCAAACGCGCAACGGGCATGAAGCTCATGCGCCTGCAGTGCTACGAAGGTCTCACTGACAAACAGGCAATTGGATGCTTCAGTGATGAACTGCGTCAGTTGTTCGTGCGTTTTCACGATGGGACCTTTGACGAAGCCGCGAAGAAGGTCTCAGACCGTGCCTTCTATTTGGCTGGGCCGCTGCTGAGCGCGCTCGAAACGACAGATCGATGCATCCTGCTCATCGATGAGATCGACAAGATTAGCCATGCTTTTGAGGCTCAGTTACTTGAGTTTCTCGGCGAATGGCAGCTAACAATCCCTGGCCTCGGCGAGATCAAAGCAATACATCCGCCATTTACTATCGTCACGGCCAACGACGAACGGCAACTTGGCTATCCTCTTTTGCGGCGCTGTGCCCGCATATACATCGACCACCCGACACCTGAACAGGAAGCGGCTATTGTCGCAAGCCGTACGCCGCATTGTCCGAAGGCCATCCACTACTTTATCGCGGGTTTTGCAAGGTCGTTGCGCTCTTTCAAGATGCAAAAGCCTCCTTCGATTTCGGAGATGATTGCGCTGGCTCGCGTGCTCGACAAAATGAAGCTGCAAGAACTTCGGGATGAGCATAAGGCCGTCATGCTTCCGTTCATTGCCAAGACTGAGAAGGATCGGGCCAGCCTGTTAGTCCCTGGGCGATTCGAGAGCTTCATGGACAATGCACGAATCATTGCAGACGAAATGTGTCGGCACGACATTCAGATGGCGGCGCAGGCGGCTGCACCTATCCAGGCGGATGATGCCACCCGGCCAGCGCCGGTGATGGCGTTAAAGGCGGTGACTCGATGACGCAACTCTGGGCTGGAGTGTTCGTATGGTTGGCGTTTTCCGCTTCTGCGGCTGCAGGCATTGTTTCGGAGACTGGCCGCGATGAAGTGGTCTACTACGCCGACGCGTATGCCGCTCACTATGAGATTCCAAAAGAGCTGGTCCACGCGATCATCACCCAGGAGTCTGGTTGGAATCCAAGAGCGGTGTCCCCAAAGGGCGCCATGGGACTGATGCAGTTGATGCCGGCGACCGTTGCAGCGTATGGTGTGCAAAATCCCTTCGACATTTCAGAAAATCTCTCCGGCGGGGTTCGATACCTGGCCGATTTGATGCAGCAGTTTGACGGAGACTTCCGTCTGGTGTTGGCGGCATATTACCGTGGCAGCCGCCCAATCCTACGTCGTGGTCTCCACTACTCCGGCGCAGATGTGTATGCGTACGTTGCGTCCGTTCGACGTCTCTACCTTGCGGAGCTCGCTCTGCACAAATCCCCAGCTAACCTCGTCCTTGGAGGCGATTAATAATGATGAAGCTATTTGTCTTCTCTCTTGCTCTATCTATGACTGCAGTGGCCGCATCAGCTCAGTCGGCATTGCCAACTCCACCCGTCACCGCCCCTCCATCTGCCACTGGCGCCACCGTGAACACATCTACGGCTGCAGCCCCAGCGCCAGGACCAGCCTCGCAAGCAAGACAGCAGATCCAGGCGGTAGCGTCACCTTTATCAATTGACGCTCGCATTGAAAGCCGCCCGGTCGATAGTTCCATCGTTGGCGAGGTTCATTGCAAGCCCCTGTACATCAGTACAATTCATCTCCCTGAGGCGGTCACCTCGATTGCAGTTGGTGCGCCCACGCTGTTCACTGCCGAGCACGTCGAAAATGAGCCGAAGTTGGTTTACGTGAGTCCGCTCACCCACGACGTTGCAGAGAGCAATCTGCTGGTCGCACTGGCCAGTGGCGAAACGATCAGTCTGAAATTGATTTCGTCAGGGAAGTCCGCTTCGCAGTATGACGTCGACTTTGTGCTCGACTACAGGACTGAAAAGGCTTTATTGGCTTTTGCGGGGCCACTTGAGTCCGGCATTCCCCAGCCTGAGTTGGCGGCGACGAAATCGCTCTCGGCGCCGTTCGTGAAAAGCTATCCGGTTCGATCCTCCTTGCGCACCGTGCAACCTGTTTCCGTGATTGACGCTGCGCTCGCGGATGAAGCAGAGCTTGCAACGCCCCACTGGATTAGTGCCGACGATCTCGTAAAGATGGACAAGGCGAACGCCACCGCGACCAGATCCATCGCCGCATCTCTAGGACGAGAGGTGCAGGTTGGCGACACCATGATGGTGTCCTACTCCGTCTTGAACGTCAGCAGAGATTGGGTCCAGGTGTTGACACCACAAATTCAGCTCGGAAACCCAGTTCAAAAGAAACCCAGCAAGAAGGGAATTCTCGCCGAGCCGGTGTCGATCCAGGACTTTCGCCAGAATGTCTTGAAACTAGCACCCGGCGAACGCTTGGACGGAGTGGTGCAGTTCTCGCGTCCTGGATTCAAGCAGAGCAGGGAAACGCTACTTCTGCAGCTCGCGACGGCCGATGCTGTCGACCATCCCGTAATGATTCCACTTCCGTTTGTTGCACCAGGATTCTAGGAGGAGAAACCCATGGCCCAGACGACACCGGAACAACCGACACTCATTTCTCCGACATCCGAAACGGAAGCTAAACCCTTCATGCCACCGGCGAAGAAGAATCATGTACCAGCCGGAGTGGAAAAATTGATCATTGTTGGCATTACACTGCTCGCGACCGTGCTAGGCGTGGTATTCATCTTCTCGCATAAGATGTCGCCGACCAAAGCACACAGTCAGGCCGCCACGCGAATACCTGCTCGGCAGCAGACCTCCGCCGCTACTGATGTAATGCCAGCCGACCAAAACAACACACCGAGCGCCGCAACGGCTAACGATCCAGATAGCATCACGCCGAACGCAATTCTGGCGACCAAAAACAGTCTGGAAGCGCTTAAACGCCACGCGAAAGAGGCAGCTGCTACCAAACCTTTTGGAACGGGGAACGGAACTGCCAGCAGCATGCAACAGGCGCCAGGGTCTGCTAGCTTTAAGGCGCCAGCTTCTAAGCAGTTCAATGCTTCACCAAGAACGATCGGCTCCATCGCCCCCTTTCAGCCCCCGCCATACAACGGATCCGCTACGGGGCAAAGCTTCAGTGGGCTTGGGGCCGCAGGGGCGCAATACCAATCCGGAGCCTCCTATAGCGAGTCAATGCGCACATGGAACGATGAGGTGACCAAGACACGCATCGTCTTCTCGCACAAGAGTGTGCCTGCAGTTGACGCAACACAGTATCTGGGACCCGCGATCACGAACTTTGGTTTGGAGCCTGGCTTCCACGTTGCCGCCCGGCTTGAAGCTTCGGCTACTACGTCGGTCGCGGCTCCTGTCACCGCCGTGATCGAGTACAACTACGAGCGCACCGGGCAAATTGTCCTGCCAGCGGGGAGCCGTGCGATTGGGCGCATCAACAGCGCCGATGCGCACGGCAACATGGCAATCTCATTTGATTCCGTCGATCTTCCCAACGGCTCCACTGTGCCTATCAGCGCGGTTGCGGTCGATACAAACCTGCGCTCTCTGAAAGGTCAGGTGACCGGCAGCAGCCGCGGCAAGGCCATGCTCGTCGCTACGCTCTCCGGAATCGGCCAGACAACGGCGATGATGCTTGGGAACAACACAAGCACGGCATTGAGCGGCCAAGACATGATGCGCTCGCAACTCTCACAGAACATGGGCAACACCGCCGATACCCAGATTGCCAAAATGATCTCGAACGAGAGAGTCATCGTTACGCTTGCCGCAGGCACCGAGTTCTATATGGTGTTCACCAAGGCAGCGCTGCCACAGAACTTAGCCCAGCAGTCGCCGTTGGCAACTAATTCCAACCACCTACAGGCCGTTTCAGCGCCACTGTCTGGACGATAGGAAACTAGCTGAAATGGCTTCCCATCACCTGCGCCGATCGTCCTCGGAATTGGCCCGCCGCGAGTTCTCCAAACGCGGCGGGCAATCAGGGCCACGTAAAGTTTTTTGAATGCCCTTCCTCACGGTTCCCACTGAATTCCCGCACCAAAATGGGCATCATGGGTATCTCTTTGGCGGCTCCAATATTGCGTTGATAGAATGAGTCACTCTCCCGCGAAAATCGATTTCCTGAAACTTTCTTGTTCCTGCACGTAACGATTCAATGCAGCACTGTTGAGTTCGTCGATATCAATTTCCAGGTAGTTCTGTCGGATATATTGCAGGAGAGCTTTCATCGCCTTATGTAGATCGCCGACGCCTTTTTGAATCGCTTGCCAGGCCTTTTCCTCTTGCTTCGTCCAGGCACGGTTCGGAGGCACCGTGAAAACACAGTGATCAGCCCCGACTACTTGTTCATATCTCGTCCCGAAACTTACTGTGGTATTCCATGCTCGATGCATCGCGTCCACGCGGGCCAAAAGTTCTTGATCGAAGAGGTGAAAGAGATAGGACTTGCATACCCCGTTGAATCCTTCAAACAGGTAAATCGCTCTGCCATGCATAACTTTCGGCGCTTCTTCGACGTGTTGTTCGAGAGTCGGCCAGTGAACATTCTCGAGGAGCCAGCGCAGGTTATTGATATCCCTCTGCCTTTGGATTTGCTCCGGCGTCAACTTCCGAAGTTCGGACGGCCTCTTGGGATCGGCACTAATGACAGACTTGATCCCTTCTGTGAGCAGGTCTTCCAACGGTTTGTAAGGGCCCTTCTTAGGGACGGACGCCTCGCTCAATGTATAAGGCGACGCACGGTGACGATCAAAATCAAAGGGTAGCTCTTGCGGGAAGAGCCCAAACTCTTTGTTGAAGAGGAGGATGATGCGATTCCATCCAAGCTGCGCCACGGCATAGCCCAACTCAAAAACGACATTCGGATTCGGACTGCTTTTTGCGGGCTTTCCTGAGGTTTTGTAGATGGGCGTCACATCACACACGAAGATATCGCTTGCGTCGATTTTCTCCATGATCGAGAGAGGAATATTCGGACTACCAGGCACCCTCTTCGTAGCCTCGTCCAAAGTGATCGTGAGGTTCTGACCAGACATTTCCGCTTCCACCCTGGAGCTCGCACCACGAAGAGCATTGCGTATAGCGTTAAGGTTGGTCGATTTTGGCGGATCGCTTCGCCAAGAATAAAAAATGATAACTTCTTTCTCGTCGGACATTGAAAACCCTTCCTCTGGTGACTGGCTCGATCTCTGGGGATAACTGTGAAACAGAACGACCGGTACAGTATCTCTTGCTCAGATCATTACGCAAAGGAAAGCCCCTCAACTGCGACGCCCTCGCGAGATGACGCTGTGGGGAGTCCTGGAAACGTTCGCAGGTAGTGAGACGCGCTTACATTCAACCCTGTCGAGTGACATTTTCATAGAAGCCCACTAGCCGGCGAACAGGAGCCTTGGATCGGGGCATCAAGGTTCGGTAAAATACTCGGCATCATGACGCGCAACGATGCCTGGAATCTGTTGACGGAATTTACGCAATCAGAGAGCTTGCGGAAGCATGCGCTTGCCGTGGAGGCCTGCATGAGAGCCTATTCCCGCAAGTTCGGCGAGGACGAAGAAAAGTGGGCCGTCACCGGCCTCATTCATGACTTCGATTACGAGAAATATCCGACGTCGGAGGAACATCCGTTGAAGGGCGGCCAGATTCTGGCAGAGCGCGGCTATCCGGATGACATTCGCCGGGCCATCATGGGACATGCCACGTACAGCGGTGTTCCGCGCGATACGCGCATGGCGCAAACGCTCTTCGCCTGCGACGAACTCGCCGGTTTCATCACGGCTGTCGCGCTGGTGAAGCCTTCGAAGTCACTCCGGGAGGTGGACGCCAAGAGCGTACGCAAGCGGATGAAGGACAAGGCATTTGCTCGCTCGGTGAATCGCGAGGACATTGTGAACGGCGCGGTGGAAATGGGACTCGATCTGGATGAGCACATTGCTTTCTGCATAGAGGCAATGAGGAGCGTGGCGAGTGAACTCGGGCTAGCGGGAATCGCCCCGGTGGCTGGTGCGTAGGACGAGACTGCTGAAGGCACCCAATGAAGGAGGACTGGAAAACGCGGCTATTCGTAGCCACCTCTGGTGGACGGCGCGTTGGCGATTTTCATGCTTATCGCTTCGTGTCCAGGCGGTTGAAGATCACTTCAAATGAACGATTCGCAGGACAGCGAGGCTCGCCTCAGTATCGTTGGGATCAAACGAAACCGTCCCCTCGTTATCTCCGTCTTGAACCACCACACAGCCCGCAGTTATCAGTTTGTGCCGGGACGAAACCCAACGGGCGGTTATTGTCACTGTCAGCAGATCGTCCGTGTGTTGACAAATGTGTCCGCTGATCCCTGTGACCACAGGTCCGTCGTCGGTTGCGGCCACCTCCAGACGATAGTCCCGCGCCCATGACTCCAAGTCCGTGGGGCCTAGAAATCTAAGGAACATAGCTGAATCCTAAACGATCTGAATGCATTCTAGGATGGAAGCCGGTCAGCGCCTCGGCATGATTCCGATCAGGTATCGGAGCTCAGCGACGTTGGCGAGTTGAATGTGTCCGATTCGTCCGACCATAGTCGCGGCTGAATTGCCGCAACCCCCGCCCGGTCCAAGTTCGCGATTCTCGTCTGCCACTTCTCTACGAGCTTCGCAGCTCTCACTTGTTGGAGTTGTGCCCGCTTGAGCATCCGCTCTGCGTGTTCTCGCTCACGATTTGTGCCTGACGTCTTCATGTTCGCCATACCAAAACGATCGCAACCAGCTTACCGGATGGCCGACATCAGTTCTTAAGGCTATCGACAGCCATTTGCAGGATATGCTCGACGCCGTCTTTGTCGGTGCCTTCCAGCGTCTTCACTGAGCGAAGGAGCGCGAGAACCTTTTCAATGGCGAGTAGGGCGGCTTGGTGACTGGACTTCGACATTGTGATGTTTGCTTATTCCTTGGTGTTGATTGTAGCGGAACATCGCTGGCTACTACGCCCAGCGATCTTAGCGCGCAGGAAGAGGGCGTTCCGGCTGACGAGCTCTGAGCCATTTTCGTTCGAGCTACCCCGCAAGCCAACCGACTGAGATAGATCTCCGTCCGCCTCCGTTGTCGAGGTGGAATCCACCGTCATGGAAGAAATCTTGCCCAACCCGAGAATTTCAGCATTATTTTCTTGCGCAATATAATCAATAGTGACACTATGACAGTTATTACATATTGCACACGGAGGGTGTATGAACTGTTTTCTCTCGCGCATGAAGATCCGCTACGGAAAGTTCATGGCGATTGTCTCTCTCTTTACACTGTTGTTGTTTCCGGTCGCAGGCACTGCTCAGAATCTTGGTAAGTCGCCAGCGGTCGGTCAGGCTGTGCAAGGACAACAGGCAACTCAGGTTGAGGGCACGGTGCTCAACGCCGTCAACTGGATATGCAACGTGATCTGCCCGGTGATCGCTGCCGGCTGTTTTGTCGCCGCCGCATTCAAGTATCAGGCGAACCGGCCATACATGAGCAGTATCGTGGGTGGCGGTATTTTCCTCGCGGTTTCTGCCGTCACGCGCCTCATCGAGTATTTCATCGCACAAGGCCAGCAGGTCGGAGGCAGCCTTCACCAACTCCCCATCTTCACGAATCATCCAGTGGTCGCCGTGCTGCACCACTTCGTGAGGAATGTCTAATGACCACCGCTCTACCGGATTTTGTGTCGGAGATCTCCGGCATGATGGTGACTCTCCTTCCGGTCGCCGCCCTCGGGTCGATCGTGCTCGCGGGTTTGCGATTGCGTGGGGAAGGAGGCATTAACTACGACGCCGGTGGGGGCTTCTTCAAGTGGCTGTTCTGGGGAGCGCTCCTGCTGACCCTGCCCGCAATCTTTTCTGCGACCATCCCCGGACTTTTCTCTGGTGGGCCAGCTCCCGTTCCGCCTTCCGGCGCCGGAACCGGGACGTTCGGTGCGGTTGCGACCAGTCTCACCACGGGAATCACAAGCTTCGTCAACAATATCCTCGTCGGTCGCATTGTGCCTGTGATGGCGGCTGCCCTGTGTTTCAAGTCCATTCTCGATAGTGCCGAGGGGCATTCGCCGTTGCCGTCGATCATTTCAGCACTCTTTGTGCTTGGTTCCCAGGCATTCTGGACACTTGCAAAGACCTGGTCCACCTCTTCCAGCAGCACAACCTCCACCGTAGCGTTCGCGTCCGCCGACGTCCTCGACAGCATGTTCAACTACCTGGCCATGACGATCAGCCCGTATGTAGCAGTCCTCTGCTTCGTAGGAGCGGCGATCAACTACCAACGCTCAAAGCCGTGGGGCGTAGTGGCCCTCTCTGGACTCGCATTTCTGAGCTTCAGCGGATTGTGGTCACTCGTTACGGGTTGGATGGGGGCCGCGATCACATGGTAAACAACCTCCGTCTCATCAGACTGCGCCAGCTCGTCCTCTTCGCGGTTCTCCTAGCCGTCGCGGCGATTGCTGTTGCGGTGCTGGCGCGTTTCCGGATGGGCCTCATAGTGCTTCGGGCCGGGTTTGCGGTGTTCAACGTTCTCTCGTTTTTCTATTGCCTATCGCTGGTTGGTCAGAAGGCGTGGGAAACCAGCGCCCGAATCGCGAACGCGTTTCGCCACCCGGCCAAGGAGTCAAGCAATGTCGAGTGCAACTGATCCGGCACAGGCAATCCTCGCGATGGTGAACTGGATTGGCCTAATCGTAACGCCGGTCATGGCTGCCTTGTTCCTTGCAATCGGAGTTTACAAGTACTCCAAAGGCGAGAGTATGGAGCGCTCGGTGATCGGCGTCATGGTTGCCATCAGCATCTCCGGCATCACCCGCCTTGCGGAGTACTTCGTCGCAACGAGTGCTGGAAACTCAGTGGTCACCGACACCTACTCCAATGCACTACTGAACCTGACCAATTGGGTGGCGAACGTAATTCTGCCCGTCTATGCGGCGATTGAGGTAGTGCGTGCCGGAATTTGCTTCGAGGACCTCAATACCATGCGCACCGATCTCAGACCCGTTAAACACTTTGCCACGGCGATGATGTGCTGCATGGTCTCGGCAATCATGCGCTTGATCGAGTACTGGGTCGCCAACGGCCAGCAAATAGGGAGCTAATCGAATGTCTCTGCAAGTTTCTCAGGTATCGCGCAACCTGCACAATCCGGTCTATCTCATGGGGCTCGAAATCGAGGACATGATGATCATCGGCATCGTCTGCATCGGGGCCCTCATGGGCGGCCAGTTTCTCTTCCCGGACCGCTACCTCGTATTTCTTCCTCTCAACTGGGCACTGATGCTGCTGGTTCTGATTCTTGGAGTGCCCTCACTGTCCATCTTCAAGTACGGCAAACCACGCGGCTATATGAAGGACCTGATTGCGTGGTACACCAAGCCGCGCGCTTATGCAGCGTGCGAGCGCGATGAAGAATTTCCCGCTCAATATCTGTCCGGGGAGGAGGACTAATGCCAATTACAACCGCAGAGCATAACCGTTCTCTCGTGACCCCGGGAATTTACTCGCTGCTTCCCATACGCGATTTCCTTCCAGGAGCACTGACAGCTGCTGATGGCGTCATGGTCCGAACCGATGGTTGCTACGTCGCGGGCTTCCACCTCGGCGGCTCACTGACGTACTTCGGCGACGACGCCGCCATGAACGAAATGAAGGCGCGGGTCGAGGCCCTGCTTCGCACCGTTCCCGAAGAGAGCATGCGCGTCCAGTTCCGCTACGAGGTGGTTGAGAACGCGAACGGTCTCATCGATCGCTACGAAGCACTCCAACGCACGGAGTCCGAAGTCGCAAGACGAATGGATGCGATTCGAATCGAAGGCTGGAGAAAAGAAGAAGAGCACAGCGAATTTCTGACGCGACTGGCCGCAGTGTATTTCATCTGGGATCCCGCGCTTCATGAACGCCTGAATCGCACTACGACCGGCGTGCTGGACGGTCACAAAGGTGAGGCGAAGGCACAGGCGGCGCAATCGACGGAGACTGAGCCGAGCGGCGGCTTTCCAGGTGCTATCAAACGCCTCTTCAAGAAAACTGCGGCGCCGGTGTCGGCCGAGTCTCAAGCACAGATCGGCAAGAAAAAACACCTTTCCATTGTCACTCAGTTTGAGAGCTTCCTCCGCGGCATTGAGTCGTCGTTGAAGACGGCGGGCTTAAATCCATCGCGCATGGCAGCGGATGAGTTTTTTGCGGAGGTGAGCCGTGCGCTCAGTCCAAACCCGATATCCCGCCGAGGCTTCCGCCCCCCGAACCACCTAGACACCTGCCCGCTCACCGCGCGCGAGCAACTGGGGAGCGTCTCGATCCTAGATGAGACGGAAGACTACCTCAATATCGACGGCCTCCTGTACGGTTGCATCACGATGAAGGTGCCGCCCGAGGCCACCTTCCCAGGAATCATCCGGGAACTGCTCACCTGCGGATTCCCGCTAACGATCTCCGTCCACGTCGTCATCCCGAACCAGCAAAAGGTGATTGAGAAGTACAAGAGCCGCTACAAGAAGATGCAGGCGGCGCAGTTGGACAAGGATGGCAATCACAAGGTGGACGTGGGCGCCGCTGTCCAGGCGCGCGAACTACTGGAGATCCAGGAGCGGCTCATCTCCGGCTCCTGCAAGACTACGCAGGTGTCGTTCTCCATTACGTACCGCACATCCAAACCCGCAACGACTTCCAAGGAATATGAGCAAGCGGAGCGTCAGCTCGCAAGCTTCCGCCAGCAATTATTGCAGGTGATCGCCAGGAGGAACGGTGCGAATGCGCTGGCTGAGACGCTGGCGAAACGCCGCATCTTCTTCGGCACATTGCCCGGTCTCGCAACGAGTGATCGTCGTGAAATGGACCTGCTCAGCGAGCACGCCGCCGATCTGGTCCCGCTGGAGATGCCGTGGAGCGGTATGCAGCGCGAGCCGCTGACCTTGTGGCACACACCGTACCGCCACCTGCTTCCGTACTCACCCTTTGACGCGAGCCTGGAAAATGCCAATGCGCTGATCTGCGCTAATTCCGGCTCCGGCAAAAGCGTTCTCATCGGCAAGCTGCTCCTGACGTGTGCACGGCGCGACACAAAAGTTTCCATCCTCGAGCGCGGTGATTCCTACAAGACCGCCGTCGAGTTGATGGGTGGCCAGATGCTCAAGATGTCGCTCGACTCCAAGTTCACGATCAATCCATTCGATC
>Ga0316231_1001125_pt1 | contig 31640 bp, 20 predicted proteins | sample TBH18027metaG_FD_206002 | JGI IMG/M metagenome (GOLD analysis project Ga0316231, IMG submission 206002) | Freshwater microbial communities from Trout Bog Lake, Wisconsin, USA - TBH18027 | ecosystem: Environmental > Aquatic > Freshwater > Lake > Hypolimnion/Profundal zone | place: USA: Wisconsin... | reverse complement strand
TACTGGCAGCCTCGCGATCTGTCGCGGCACATGAAGAACGTGAAATGCGCGGTGCTGGTGGTAGGAGGGTGGTTTGACGCCGAGGATTTGATGGGGCCGTACCGGACCTTCAACGCGATCAGCAAGTTGAACCCGGAGACGCCGACGACGCTGGTGGAGGGGCCCTGGGTCCATGGGGGCTGGGCGCGCGGCGAAGGGAGCAAACTGGGCGACGCGCAGTTCAACGCCAAGACCGGCGCCTACTTCCGCAGCAACATTCAGTTCCCCTTCTTTGAGCACTATCTGAAGGGCAAGGGAGCGGCGCAGCCCAAGGCGGTGGTGTTTGAGACCGGCACCAACGTGTGGCGCAAATACGATACCTGGCCGCCCAAGGCAGCGGCAGCGAAGACTCTCTACTTCCATGCCGACGGCAAGCTGAGCTTTGAGCCGCCGACAGAGGCCAAGAGCAGTGACGAGTACCTGAGCGATCCGAACCACCCGGTGCCGTTTGTGGGCTATACCACGGACACGGTTCCGCAGCGCTACATGGTGGACGACCAGCGCTTTGCCAGCTACCGTCCCGATGTGGTGGTGTACCAGACGGAGCCGCTACAGGAAGACGTGACCATTGCAGGGCCTGTATCGCCGCGGTTGAAGGTTTCCAGCACCGGCACCGACTCAGATTTTGTGGTGAAGCTGATTGATGTGTACCCGGAGGATTATCCAGACCCGGACAACTCAGCGAACGGTGGCAAGCGCATTCTGGACGCGCCCCCGCTGCACATGGGCGGCTACCAGCAGTTGCTGCGGGGCGAGCCGTTCCGCGCCAAGTTCCGCAATAGCTGGGAGAAGCCGGAGCCGTTGACGCCGGGCAAAGAGACCGACATCAACTTCGAGATGCCGGACCTGAATCACACGTTCCGGCGCGGCCATCGCATCATGGTGCAGGTGCAGAGTTCCTGGTTCCCGCTGACGGACCGCAATCCGCAGACATTCACCGATATTCCGTATGCCAAGCCGGAGGATTTCCAAAAGGCAACGGAGCGGATCTTCCACGAGAAGGACGCGGCCTCAGGGGTCGAGGTGGATATACTTCCGCAGTTGTGAGCATTAGCCGGGGACAATCCCCGGCAAACCACCCCATTGATGGGGGACCAACCTTTGAAGAGGAAGAAGATGTTCGATCGCATATTCCGCTCAATGATGCTGCTTCCGGCCGCTCTGCTGCTGGCTGCTTCGCCTGTGATCCACGCTGAAGAAGGCATGTGGACCTTTGACAATCCGCCATTGAAGCAACTCAAGGCGCAATACAACTTCACGCCGACGCAGGCCTGGCTTGACCACCTGCGGCTTTCAAGCGTGCGGCTGAACGATGGCGGGTCCGGCTCGTTTGTGAGCCCGGACGGACTGCTGCTTACTAATCACCACGTAGCGCGCGGGCAGTTGCAGAAGAACTCAAGCGCAGCGCATGATTACCTTCGCGATGGCTTTTATGCGGCTACTCCCGAGCAGGAGATGAAGTCTGCCGACCTGGAAGTGAACGTGCTTGTGGGGATGAAGGACGTGACCGCACGAGTGCAGGGCGCGGCCAAGGGCGCGAGCGACGAAGCGAAGGCGCTGAAGGCCCGCGACGCCGAGATTGCCCTAATTGAAAAGGAGAGCAAGGACAAGACCGGTCTGCGCTCAGATGTGGTTGGGTTTTACAGCGGCGGCGAATACTGGCTCTACCAGTACAAGGCCTATACGGATGTGCGGCTGGTGTTTGCACCAGAGCAGCAGGCAGCATTCTATGGCGGCGACCCGGATAACTTTACCTATCCGCGCTACGACCTGGATATGGCGCTGTTCCGCGTGTATGAGAACGGCAAGCCGCTGCACTGCGACAACTACCTGAAGTGGAGCGCCAAGGGCGCCGCTGCCGGGGAGCTGATCTTCATCTCAGGGCATCCGGGCTCAACGCAGAGGCAAGACACGGTAGCCGAGCTGATGCTGCAGCGGGATGTGGCTGGCCCCGCAGTTATTGAATATCTTGAGCGGCGCATTGCGACCGCGCAGGCTTTTGCCAAGCAGGGGCCTGAACAGGCACGCCTTGTGGGCAGCACGATTTTTGGTCTGCAGAACAGCCTGAAGGTTTACCTGGGCCGGGCCGAGGCGCTGAGCGACAAGGTGATCGTGGCCAAGAAGCAGGCCGAAGAAAACGACTTCCGCGCCAAGGTGGCTGCGAATCCTGAGTGGAAGAAGGACTACGGCGATGCGTGGGAGACGATTGCCCATGCGGTGGAGTTGGAGAAGCCGGAGATCAAGAGCCAGTACTTCCGTCGCGCCGACAGCCGGATGTTCTCGCTGGCGATGATGATTGTGCAGTATGTCGCCGAGGTGAAGAAGCCGGATGGCGAGCGGCTTCCGCAGTTCCACGAGGCGGGTTTGCAGTCGCTGAAGTTTCAACTGCTGTCTCCCGCGCCGGTGTATCCCTCGACAGAAAAGCTGTTCATGAGCGCGGGTCTGAAGCTGGCCGAAGAGAAGCTGGGCAAGCAGGACCCCTGGCTGCAGGCGATTGTGCAGGGCGGCGACGTAGGCAAGACCGTAGAGAATCTTGTGGACGGAACCAAGCTGGCAGACCCGGCATTCCGCAAGTCGCTGCTGGACGGCGGCGAGGCCGCGGTGGCTGCTTCAACCGATCCGATGATTGCGGCGGCGCGGCGCGTGGACCCGATTTCTCGTGAGACGACGCGGCGCATGCGCGACACCATCTCAAGCCTGCTAACGCCAGCGGGCGAGAAGCTCGGCAAGGCGCGCTTCCTGGTGTATGGCAAGGACGCGTATCCTGACGCGACGTTTACGCTGCGGCTCAGCTATGGATCGGTGCAGGGGTACCCCTACAACGGTACGATTGCACCGCCGATGACTACGTACTACGGGCTGTACGACCGCGCAATCGGCTTTAATAACAAGCCTCCGTTTGAATTGACAGCGCGGCAGGTTGCCGGGCGTGACAAACTGGACCTTTCAACGCCGCTGGACTTTGTTTCAACGGGGGACATTATCGGCGGCAACTCTGGCTCGCCGGTTGTGAACCGCTCGGGTGAACTTGTTGGCCTGATCTTCGACGGCAATATCGAATCGCTGGCTGGAGATTTTGTGTACGACGGATCGCGGAACCGCGCGGTTGCGGTGCACTCGTCAGGCATGATCGAGGGCGTTCGCAAGCTCTATAACGCCAACGCACTTGCCGATGAACTGGAAGGCAAGAAGTAGCAGAAGGGCATACCAACCAATGCTGAAAAGGGGAGCCGACAATGGCTCCCCTTTTTTGCGATCTATTTTGCCGTGAAGCTGAATGGTAGAGGCGCAAGGGCGCGTTTGTCAGCCTTCTGACTCCCGCCACGCGCACAAGGATTCAGCGTGCGCAGCGCTGCCGTCGCGCAGCCAGGCGTCGAGTTGAGCGGGGTCTTTCAACTGCTGGCCTCGGACGCGGGGCACGGCGATGAATCGGCATTCCAGCTCAGGCAGGGCGGTCATGTCGCCCCAGAGCTTTTCAAACTGAGCCACCGGGAAGATATCTTCCTGCCCTTTGCCCCAGCGCTTTTTCACATCTTTGAGGGTGATGTAGGTGGGCATGCGCGCAGCCACCTTGCGCACCGCTTGATTGACGCGCGGCGCATCGGAGAGGGAATCGCGCGTGAGGCCAAAGACAGAGAGCAGGCGATCGATATCTATCCAATATGTGGCGCTGTTGTAGTAGCGGAGACTGCTCTCAAGCTCTTCACTGGGAAAGGCCAGTCCCTCGACGAGGCGGACACGGCCATCGACGCGTGCGAGGCCGCCGCCGCGGTCTTCAAGATGGCGGGCGATGACCTCAGTGGTGATGGCAGCGCCGGTGTGGATGTGGTAACCGAGGATGGCGGGATTACAATCGGCGGCTACGGTGTCAATGTTGTGCACCATGAGGTAGCTGAGAGCGGGGCGCTGCTCAAGCAGGCGCAGCAGGGTGCCGTTGCGAAGCAGGTTTGAAACCTCATACCAATGGCCGACGGGGTGGAGGCATTGCTTGGGGACATTGTTGGTGTAATCAGAGCCCTCGCCTGCGCCCTGCGCCCACTGAATCAGCGCGGAGTGCAGGCCTTCACGCACTTTTTGAGCCTGCGCGTCGAGGAGTTGTTGGGGCATCTCATTCCATGCGTAGCGGAGATCCTGGGCCATGGGAACCATGCGCAGGCCGATGCTGCGTCCGGGGGAAAGCAGCAGCGGGCCGGGGTAGCCGTAGTTCTTTTCCGCGGCAAGGTGAGCGGCGATGGCCTCGTGGGTGAGGTAGCTGGTGGTGATTACGTGCGGAATGGGGGTGCCGCACTGGCGGCTCACCTGGAGGCTTTTGGCGAGGTGAACCTCAATGAAGTTGCGATACTGCCCGCCGAGCTTGCAGAAGGGATTGAGAGCCTTGACGACTCCGGAGCCTCTTGTCCAGCGGGTGCCAACGCCCCCGGCAAGCGAGACGACGGCGACACGCCCTGCCGCCAGGGCTTCAAGGCCCGCGGCGCGGTGACTGTCATCGACGGGATGCGCCTCGGCATCCTCAATGCGGCTGGTTTTTGGCAGGCGGTTTTGCGCGAGGCCGATGCGGCCGGAGCGCAGGTCTTGACGGATCTGCTCGTGCTGCACGCGGTCAAAGCCGTAGTCGTCCAGGAGGGCTTTGAGCGAATGCGCCTGGTCGCCTTCGGTGTCCTGACTGGCCGGCAGCATGTGGTCAAACAGGGTGTGAATCATGCCGGAATAATCTGTGCTGGTGCGGCAGGCCTCAGTAAAGCGTTCGAGTTCCGCACGTCGGACGACCGAAAGGCGGGGCATCTCAGTTCGAATGAGCGGCGGCACGCGGAGGGTGTAGTAACCGGCGGGCATGAGCGCCTTGTCGCCCGAGAGCAGCGCGGCTTCAGTGCCTTTTTCATTGATTGCGAAGTCGTAGACGACGGGCTCCATGGCGAAGGGCACACTGCGCTCCATGTGGCGGCGCGTCTCGCTCATGATGGCCTGCATGCGGGCCTGGGCTTCAGGTTTGCGGTCGGGACTGAAGAGGAATCCCATACCGCCGCCGCTCATGCCACCGAGCATCCAGAAGCCCCAGAAATCATCTCCGAATTCCTCGCGGGCACGGCGGATAAGGGTGCTTGTGTAGAGGTTGACCGCCCAGGGAATGATGGTCTGGATGGGGCCGTCAAAGTTGCGCTGCAGGCAGCCGCCGAGCGCGCGAATATCGCCGCGCTTGAGGTTAGCCGTGATTTCATCAAGGATTTTGATCGCCTGACGGCGACCGAGCCACTCTGTCTCACTTCGCAGCAGATATTTTTCAGTGACCATCTCAAGGATGGGACCAACATCCTGCGCCATGCCGCCGTGAACTAGCACGAGGCTTTGCTGGAGTTTTTCGCGGGCGGTGCGGGGGATTTCTTCGTCAGTGAATATCCTGTGATCTGGCAGCAAGCGTCCGCGGCTGATGCCGAACTCGGGGTCACCCTCGACAGCCTGAACGCCGTGAATGAGCTTGATTCCAGGCCAGACGCCGCCGGAATCCTGCCATCCGCCACCGCTTCCGCCCAGCCACTCACCGAGGATGGCGCGCGCGGCGACGAGCCTGCGGTCGGGCTCTTCCATGGTTCCTGTGAGCGAGTGAATTTGACCTGTGGCACGCATGCAGACGGCAATGATGCCGGCCAGCAGGCTGGTGGAGACCGCGAGACGAGAGCCCTTGGGAATGTCATTGACGCGGATTACGACTTCAATTCCGTAGCCGGGTCTTCCTGTTAGTCGCTCCAGCAGACCGGCGAGAGGCTGCGTTGCGCCCTCGATTCCGGGGGGAACGATGCCGCTGGCAATGATGCCCGCTTTGAGCAATCCCAGGTAATCGCGGGGGAAGTCAAACATTTCAGCGATTGAGGACACATCGGCGGTGGCGTGCAGATCCACGCTGGTAAGGCGGATGACGGGCTCATCGATGACACGGAACCAGGCGTCGATGGGCGGTGCGGGCTTTGCGAAGGCCCCCTTATCACCGCGGACGGCAAGATTGATGGAGGCATTGACTACACGAGCGCCCTCAGGGAAATCCATGCCGAGGAAGAAGATGTCACTCCATCCGCTATGCGAAAAATCCATGCGGACGGGGGTAGTTTCATGCAGGATGGGGAAGACGGGATAGCCGACGAGCAGCTCGGGCGCGAGGCGCAGAGGGTAGTCGAAGGTGTGGGCGGCACGGAACATCCATTGATTACCGCGCACGCTGCGCACGCTGCTGCGCACCTGGTCAGCGAGTGTCTGGAAGGCGAGCGCATGGTAGCTGGCGGCCAGTGCGCTGGAGATGGAAGCGCTGGCGCCATGCCGGGCTTGTGCGGCGAGGAATATCTCCAGCGCTTCTTCAAAGCGCCGCTGCAAGAGGTTTTTGAAGCCGGCAAAGGGAATGAGCTCCGGCGGGGTGGCGGCTGTGAGCCGGGGAAGGTGAAAACGATGGATGGCGTAAAGAAAGAAGAGCGCCCGGACGCGCGGGTAGAGGTTCTCACAACTGCGACGGAAGTTATCGAGCGCGTCGCATTCGGCGAGGAGCTCGTGGATGGTGAGGTCCCGGCACAAGGCATCCAGCGAGAGATCGCGCTCCTCACCGTTGCTGGTGATTACGGCGATAAGGCGGCTCACGAAGACGCGCCTTCCTGTTTGCAGGCAAGCTCGCGGTCGGCGAGAAGCTCAACCATCTGCGAGAGCACTTCAGCACGGTCACGGCCGCTCAGCGCCAGTGCGAGCTGGGCAATCAAGAGCCCGTATGGCTCACCGAGGTCGTAGCGACGCCCCGTGTCTTCAATGGCAAGGAATTGCTCCTGGCGCGCGAGCTCGGCAAGCGCATCGACCAGAGTAATTTTTGTATTGGGGGAGGCTGCGAGCAAGCGGTCAAGAATCTCCATCACCGCGGGTGAGAAAACGTGAATGCCGAAGAAGCAGAGATAGTATCCGGCACGAATACCGGGGACGAGCAGGCGCTGCTCCGCCTCAGTGGGCGTGGGCTTCTCAATGACTGTTTCGACGCGATAAAGGTCAGAGCGCGAGGGAACGCGGCGGCCGCCGATGGTTCCATAACGGGGGAGAAGGCTCTCGCGGGTGAGTTGAACACCACTGACGGAGCAGCGCTCCTGCTGCGCAAGATCAACCAGGCGCTTGGCGGAGGGCTGGAGAGCCGAGTTGACGTAGAGGTGATCGCCGACCATATGCAGAAAGGGGTCGCCCTTGGTAAAGGAGCGGGCACAATGGATGGCGTGGCCGTAACCGCGTGGCTCAGGCTGGGGGATGGAGCGGACCGAAGAAGCATAGGGTCCGGCAGCCTGGGCATAGAGGGCTTCGTCCCCGGGACAAACTACTACGGCGACTTCCTCGACTCCTGCCGCGAGCGACTGCTCGACAAGTATGCGGAGCAGGGACTTCTCGTTGCCGTCGCCATCGATAAGGGTCTGCAGTGGCAGCGCGCGCTGAGACGGAGCGGCGGCAGTAATGACAGCTTTTTTGACTAACAAGGTGTCTCCTGTCAACAATTTATCACGCTTCCATGCAAGTTGAATCCCCTCCGCCAGGCAAGTATATGCACTGTGTCAAGCAGCATTGCAGGTGGGCGAGGTTGGTGCAAGCTGGCAGCAACCGCCTCTGGAATCCAGTCACTACAGGTACGCTGGAGGGGGAACGCAAGTAGCCAAGGTTAATTCTGAATCAGAGGAAGAGCATAGCGGAGTGGATAGTTGTCGCGGTCTTGTCCGGGCCTGGTTGCTGTGCTCTGTGGGGGCTTTGTAAACTACTCATTCTATGGTGGGCGCAGGGGCTTTCACAAAAGAAATTGAGCGGTGATGACCGGGCATGAATTGCTCATTGAGCGCTGGGCTCCGATACACCTAGAGAAACTGCTGCGGACCTGGTTCTGGAAAGATGGGGCTCAGGACGCCTCAGCTCAGGACGTTTGGCAAAAGACCTGCCAGTACCTCTAAATGCCGCGGCTGAAAGACAGCAACGTTTCTGCTTCAGCCATCAGCGAGGGCACAGGCAGCCGGGACCTTTTCGGTTTGGCGCAGGGAAACGTGACGGCAAGTATGTTGGCTTTACTTTCGGTCAACGTGCAGTCGTACATCTGGAAGCCAACCTATTGATCGAACGCGATGCTGCAGCGGCCTATGAGTCGGAGGTACGGGCGGCCGATGAAGCGAAACGGAAGGCGGATGAGGCCCAGGCGCCGCACAAACCAGGCGGTCCGCCAAAGCCACCGACGCCGGGGGCAGGGCCAAAACGACCAAGGGAGTGAACAGGCGCTTCTACGGCACCGTTGACCTGAATCCTTTGCCGGCGAAGAAGCAGTTTGCGGAGATCATTGATGAAGTTGTGCAGAACTTCACGACCTGTCCGAATGACATCGTGAGTATTGTCGTTGATATCGAGTTAGTGGCGTTCGAACTCTTCAAACGAAATATGACCACCGGCATCCTGAACACCATCATGGATGCCTTGGCGGCGCAATCCACGAGGAGCAGGCATGCACTGGCTTCGGATAAGGTTCGCGGCGGGTTGAAGTTTGTGCTGCTGGGGTCGGCCATGCTGTATGAGGCATTGTGAGCGAGGGGTGAAGTGCCGCAGTCGGGGGCACTACGTAGGCAATGTGGGGCTAGCCTGTTTCAATCTTCCGCTCGCATTGTGCTGATCGACCAATTCGCGATTGGCCCTTAATCATGCGCTGATCGGGTCACTGGACACTGCGGCGTTTTCGAAGGCTAATCTCTGCGAGAAAGATGAAAACGTGAGGCTGCAATAGCGGAAGGCGTTCCCGCTGAAATAGAGCCATTCAGAAAGGCCCTGCGCTTCATCTCATCTTCTTTGTCCTCTCATAGCGCATTCGGTGGGGCTACAGGCGCCCAGTTTTGTGCCCGGTAGTTTTCAGCGCATCAAGGCGATGAAGACCGAATGCGCGCAGGAGGCTTACGCTGCACCTCGGAGAACAAGCACACCGGCCCGATCAATGCGCTCGTTGAAATTGCGAGTTTGCCTCATCGCCTTCCAGTCAGGGTCGGGGTTCGGGGGCAGGCCGACCCTGGCTGGTGAAGGTTATATGCTCATCTTCCACGGGGCCCTGTATTCGCGAGTCATCAGCTTGCTGGCTGCCTCGTCGCCGAGAATCTTCTCTTCCTTCGCGTCCCAGCGGATCTTCCTGCCGGTGAGCATGGAGATCAGGCAAAGGTGGCCCGGAATCGCCGAGTGATGCCCGACTTCAACCGGAGTGATGGTTGACTGACGCGTCTTGATGCAATCGAGGAAATTCTGCTGGTGATTGTTGGAGGCGTAGAGCTTTACCTTGCGCAGCTCTCTGGGCAGGTATTTGCCCTTCTTCCATTCGGGGTTCGAGGCCTCGAATCCGTCGCGGTCGACCCACACCCAGCCCTCGGTGCCCACCCACTTGCAACCCATCTTGATGTCGGGATAGCCGCCAGCAATGGTCATGGTGACGCCGCCAGGATATTTCAGCTCGAAGCGGTAATGTTGCGCGGTGTTCCAAACGGCGCTGGCCGGCGGAAGCTCGCCGCTGCCTTCCACTTCCAGCGGACCGGTGTTGTCGAAATCCAGGCCCCAATGCGCGATGTCGCCGTGATGGCCGATCCAGTCAAGCAACTTTCCGCCGCCGGTGTTGTAGTTTAAGCGCCACGCCTTGTGGGAACGCGCTTTCATGTAGGGTTCCATCTTCGCCGGTCCGACCCAGGTCTCGTAGTCCAGTTCCGGCGGGGGAGCGCAGACCAGCAGATCCCATGCCTTGGTTCCAGGGACGATCTGCTCAAGCTCACCCTTGAGGCCCGCCGCGGCCAATTTTGCCGCAGTCTCCTCACGAAGGTGATCGTAATTGGAATTCTCCCCTGGCAGGCCCACCTCAACCCGCGTAACGTCACCGATCAACCCATTGCGGACGATTTCCGCCGCCTTGCGGAAAAGAGGGCTCGATCGCTGCCATTGACCCATCTGCCAGACAATGTTGTTCTCCTTGACGGCGCGGACGATCGATTGCTGTTCGGCGATGGTGCGCGCCAGCGGCTTTTCCGAGTAGATATCCTTCTTGCAGCGGGCTGCTTCGGTAGCGACAATCTCATGCCAGTTATCGGGAACCGCAATCATCACGGCATCGATGTCTCGGCGGGCCAGCAACTCGCGGTAATCGTGGTAGCCCTTGCAGTCTTCGGTCCCGTACGCATTGTTGACCATCTTTACCGCAGCCTGCAGATGATTCCTGTCAATGTCGCAGGCGGCCACGACCTGACAATCTTCCAACGCCAGGAAGGCTTGCGTGTTGCCCGGACCCTGCCAGCCCATGCCGATGACGCCAACGTTGATGCGGTTGTTGGCCGGCATGCTGCTGTTGGCCGCCTGACCTTGTGCTTGAGCTGTGAGAACCGATGGCAAAACGGCCGTGGCTCCAGCGATTTTCAAGAAATCCCGGCGGCCTAACATATTCCTGGCAATTTCGACATAAGGGCGGCGTGCCATACACTAAATCCTTTCTTGCTCCTTGTTATTGGTTACTGCCCATTCTGCCACAAGCGGGTGGGTGGCCTGTGCTGATAAAAGCTGGTTCCACCACGGCTGGGGCGCACGTTCTGGCTTCGCCAGGGCGGAAGACCACGAACCCCATTCGAGATTCTTCGTCGGGGCAATAGATCCCTACCCGAAAGTCGACAAGCTGTGCCTGATCTAAGGAGATCCTGCGGTATCCGGCTCCAGCCCGATTCGATCATTGACTGCATTGCGAAATCGCTGCTTGCACCCCCAGTACCGTTCCGTCGTTTGTACAGAAACCTACCCCAGCAGGAATTGAATCTGGTCCAGTTCACCACCAGCCTGATGGCAGAGACGAGCGCAGGTCCTCCTGAGGTCGTGCGGGGCCAAGGACGGAATCTCACAGACCTTCGCTTTCTCCTTCACCACCGCCCAGATAACCTTGGGGCTGAAACCGGCGCCCCAGGTACTTCCAGCCTTATAAGCCAATCTCCGGACTGCAGCCAGTCGCAGATTTATGGTAGTCGACGCATAGTGGTGTTGTTCCAGGGAAATGCGGTGCCGGGTGACCACAGTCTGGTTGAAAGCGAGTCTCGGTTCCGAACAATAGCACTCGATGAACTCCCGGATCGCATGGTCGCAGGTCCTTTGCGAACTCGGAGAAGTTAGACTATTCAGGATAGCGGACCGGGATTGTTCAAGATCCGGGAGCTTCATAACAGATTTGGGCGTCTGTTTGCGCTTGCTTTTTGCCATCGGTACGGCCTCCAATCGCCGTGGCAAACAGCATGATCCCAATCACCATCTTGGTCTATCGCACACTGCGGCGTTTACCGGTATGTGTATGCAACGGCTGTTTGCTAACTAATTCGGTTCCTTCGAACTCTGTTACTTCGATGTGTCGGAGTAGTACATCTTCGACTTAGCAAAATCGGACTATGCGCCAAAAGCGATTGCCGAAAGCGCAACCAGAATACCGAGGAATCCCGCGACCATCCCAATCATGGTGTTGCAGTTTCTCAAATATGATGCCACTTTTCATCCCTTGAGTTGAATCCCAGCTTAGCGATGCAGTCTTATCCAACTTTTTCACTCGAAGCTATTAGACATCACCCATATTTCCCCTCCACCAGCATGGCACAACTGGTGTACTTCATCCGCCGTCTATGGGCATTCGGTTCATGTGCCAACTCTCATAGCAGGTGTCCCCCTTGCCTGGATTGCAGAACGAGAGCAGATTCTCTTTACGGTCCAGCAAGCCGCTATCGTCTTCTCGTACTAAAGTCCGGACTACCCTAACGGCCCGGCGATACAATTTCAACCCCGTGCTTCGCCCTCGGGTTCAGTCAGCTCAAACACCAAGCCCGAACTTACATGCAGAAGTACTTTGCAGCTATTCTTTGGCTGCCTGTTTCGCAGAGTAAGAACTGAACAGACCGAAACCTGGAGATTTTCAGCTTGATCTGTTGTCAGATCATTCGAATCTGAGTGAACGGTTCTGCCCTTCGATGTTGGCAGCGAGTCTTGATGCCAACGGGATCAACGTGCAGTTGCACGGCGATCTCCGAGGGCATAGATTCCATCTAGATCGAAGGCAAATTCAAATCTATCCTTTCCCTTCAACCGATATTGTGTGTGAACCGGCAGGCCCCATGCGTTGTCTCCGCCAATGCCCATCTGGAATCCATCCACGTTGACTGTAATTTTGCTCCGGTGCGGCAGTTGGTAGTCATGCGTTGTCAATTCCAGATCCTGCTGTGTATACGGCCATGCGGAGACACCGAGCAACGATCCTGCGGAGTGGATTAGGAGTGTATCTCCTGCGATATCGGCAAACTGAATCCACCGAATGCCGGTTCGATTGGCATTCTCCTGCGGCCGCACGTAGTGTGTAATCCATTGACTAACCGTCGAGTGATAGATGCCGACGGCAGCTCCGGTCATTCGGTCATTGTAGTTCTCCTGCGGTCCGCGCCCATACCAGCGAATCTTGTCGAGCACTCCGGGGATTGCGAATTGGACTCCAACGCGCGGCAGCTCGGGCGCGTCCTTCCCGGGAATGAGCGTCAGGTCTATATGAAGTTTGCCGTCAGCGCGAAGGACATAAGTAAGGGTCAGGGCCGAATTTTTCACCGGCAGCAGCAGGATGGCTGTGATGCGGCCTTCACCCGCAACTGACAAGCCTTGCAGTGACTGAAGCCTTGCCTTGTTAGCTGCCTCACGCCATGGAGCCATTTCGGACGGCACGTGCCAGCCAATGTCACTGTCAGTGGGCACACGCCAGAAGTTTGGCAGCACCGGGCCAGCGAGGAGTTCCTTCCCCGCAACGCTGAAAGAGGTGAGCCAACCGGTACGGCCGTCGATTTTGATCTTTGTCCCAACTGCGGAAGCAACCCAACCGTCTTCCAACTTCGTAACTTTGACCTGACCACTTTGTGGGGGTAGCTCAGGTGCCACGGCGCCGGAAAACTGAATCTGCCCCCATGCTACGATGTGGCGCGCCTCTGCCCACGGTGTCTTCTTACGGAGACGGAAAGTTATCTTGAGTGAATACTCCTTGCCTGGCTTCCAGTTTGGGTGATTCCATGGAATCTGAACTTCTTTTTCCTCGCCGGGCCTAACGTCGGGAACGTTGAGAGCACCTGCGCTGGCGAGCCTTCCGTCTTCTTCCAGAACCCATTCCGCGGCAAAGGCACTGAGGTGCGTAAAGGAGTATTTGTTGCGAATCAGAACTCGTCCCCGTGCTGGATCTATAGGCAACACCTGAATGGATTGCATGACTTTCTTGACTTCCCAGTATTGTGGGTGAGGGATGCGCTCCGCAGACACGAGCCCCTTCGCGCAGTCGCTACCATTATTGGGAAAATCGCCGAAGTCACCGCCGTACGCCTGGTATCTATGGCCAGCCGCATCGGCCTTATTAGTCGTCTGATCCATCCACTCCCAGATGAAGCCGCCCAATAGCATGGGATACTTGTCGAATACGTCTCTATAGTCCTGCAGGTTACCGACACTGTTCCCGAGGGCGTGCGCATACTCATTAGCAAGAAACGGCTTGCCAGAGGGGTAGGGGCCGTGCTGCTCCGAATTGCTTGATTCGCCGTGCTCCCCCTTGCGCAGTGCCTTGCCCGCAACATGCTGCAAGAGCCAGTCAATGGTCGGATAGGTTTGGCTGTCCATGTCAGCGGCCAGGTTCATATCGGCATAATGGATTGGGCGCTGTTGCGGATCGCTTGCCCTCGCCATCGCGCGCATGGCGAGGAAGGCATTGCCGTAGCCTGCCTCATTGCCCAGTGACCACATCACTACACTTGGATTGCTCCGGTCGCGGATTACTGTCCGTTGCATTCGGTCAACCACTGCCGGTTGCCACTCCAGCCGGTCTCCTGGCAGCACACGCCGATGGTAGCTTACGCCGTGAGTCTCCAGGTTGTTCTCATCCATCAAGAACATGCCATAGCGATTGCATAACTCATACCAACGCGGGTCATCAGTGTAATGCGAAGTACGCACAAAGTTCAGGTTGGCCTGCTTGATTAGCCGCAGATCCTGCTCCATACGCGCGCGTGTCATCGTGTAACCGGTAACGGGATCCATCTCGTGGCGATTTACGCCTTTGATTTTGATGGGCTTTCCGTTGACGAAAAATTGCTGATCGCGCAATTCCACCTTGCGGAGACCTGCGTCGATGCGCCGGGCTTCAATCACCTTTCCGTCTTCAAGCAACTCCACTAGCGCATCGTAGACGTTGGGTGTTTCCTCGCTCCACAACAAGGGCTGTTTCACAATTACCGCTTCCGTGGTCTGCTCCCTGTTGATGCCAGGAACGGTTGCTCCAACCTGGCTTTGCAGCAGCGTACCGCCGCCAACCAACTTGCCATCAGGAGCACGCAGGCTCAGCCGGACGCTGAGTTCTTTATCCGGTGTGCCGAACTCGCTGCGTATGCTGTAGCGCAGAGAAACCTGGGCGTTCTTGAGGCTTGCGTCAAGAGTCGTATCGACATAAAAATCCCAAAGGCTGCTGTCTGGCGTGTGATAAAGAAACACGTCTCTAAAGATCCCGCTTAGCCGCCACATGTCCTGGTCTTCAAGATATGAGCCATCGGACCACCGGTACACCTCAACAGCGAGCAGGTTATCTCCGGCTTTCAGGCTATCAGTTATATCGAACTCCGCAGGTACGCGCGAGTTCTCGCTATAGCCAATCTTCTTTCCGTTGACCCACACGTACATGGCCGAGCTCACGCCGGCAAAATGCAGGATGGTGCGGCCGCCCTTCCATTTGGCGGGGATGCGAAATGTTCTTCGATAAGAGCCTACTGGGTCTCGCTCTCGATAAGCTGTGAATTGCTGCTGCGGCTCATCCAGAACGCGGCCCAGTGCAAACCTGTTCGCATTGAACGGATAAATATAGTTGGAATAGATCGGAGTGCCGTAACCCTGGAGATCCCAGCAGGAGGGAACAGGGATCTTCTTCCAACCTAAGGCGTTGAAGGCCGGCAAGTAGAAATCAGCGGGTCGGCTATCTGGATCCGGTGCCCAATGGAATTCCCACTGTCCGTTGAGCGAGGCGATCCAGGGTGAGGCGTCGTAATTGCTCTTCCAGCCAGAAGCAGCATCGGGATTGGGCCATGCGGTGTTGCGTGGCGGCAACTTGTTGATTCCGAACACAGCAGGATTCTGCCAATCAGCATTCGCATACGATTCTGTCCGGCATTTGGTGGCGGATGCACCAAGCGCCAAGATGGCGGCCAGTCCAAGGACCTTCCTCATAATGTTATTCATACAAATTTTAGCGGTTGTTTTCATTTGAACACCTAAGCAAGATAAGTGGGCCTTTGACCGGAAACGGAAACATAGACCGAGCTATGTGTGCTGCCTGTGCCCCTTGTAACAAAAGAGCCCCGGCCAACTGTGTGACCGGGGCATATTTTTCAGGAGGTAGTGTAACTCTAAAACGTTAAGCGCAGCGTGAACTGCACCTGGCGGGGCGTGTTGTAGGACGAAGACACACCGTTGGGCTGGTAGGCCTCTGTGCCGTCAGTTCCGTTGGGGTTGTTGAAGCCCATCATGTTCAGGGCGTTGAAGGCGTCCATGTTGAAGCGGAGGTTTACCGTCTCGGTAATCGGGATGACCTTGAAGACCGAGAGGTCGATGGTGTAGTTGATGGGCCCGTTCAGGATTGTTTTGTTGAACGGGCTGACCCCAGTTCCGCCGGGGGAGTAACCAATCGCGCTGGTCGTCCCGTTCGGCAAGGTGATATTCACCTCATTCGAACCGTAGTACTTGGTGCCAGGCGTGTTGTCAATCGGCGCAGTGTAGGGTGCCCAGTTGGTTGGAAGGCCGGTGATGCACTTCGTGGTGCAGTTGGCAGCAGCATTGACCGTAGGAGCGACGTAGCCATTGAACCACTCGTACTCCTTGTAGCAGGTGCCGCTGCGGCAGTCCGTAATCGGCGCGCCATGCTTGTAATACTTAATTGGATTAGTCGGGCCCCAGTTTGAAGTGCTGACACCGAAATCCTGCGAAAGGATGCTGCCATCGCCGGCAAGCTGGAAGCCGCCAACCAACGCATCCATCAGCCGGTTCGCGTTGCCCATGAAGCGCTTGCCGCGCCCGAAGGGCAGATCGACGATGCCGTTGAACTGGATGTGCTGCTTGGGAATGGCGGTATCCACCCTGTATTGCTCATACACATCCAGCGCATGCCAGTCCGCGTAAGACGCAATGCCCTGCGGCCGCGCCGGAGGAAGCAGCGGTGCAATCACCTGCCCGTACGCCGGCGTCATGTAGGTGTTGGCCGTTCCCTGCGCGATACCCACATAGTTGCCGGTAGCCGTGGTGATGCCGCCATCGCGGAAGTAGTTTCCGCCCAGCCGGAAGGGCTTGGACCACACATAGTTAATCTGATAGGCGATTCCGTGATGGAACAGCCTCTGATAGTTCACCTGCAGCGCGTTATCGTTCGAAAAACCGTGCTTGTTATCCCATGTGCTGGCGCCCCACTTTGACTGGTCGTAAGGACCGGTTGCAGTGGCCGCATAGGTGTTTTGCTGTGCGGTGCCGATCACTGAGGCTCCGCCGGTAGGCGGCGTCTGGCCGGTCAGCATCTCATACACATAGGAAGAAGGATGGGCGTTGTACCCGTAGTAGTAGTCGAGATTTGTGCCGTGCGACCACAGCCAGGTAAGCCGGAGAGCGGCATTGCCCTTGAGCGGCTGCTCGATGGTTGCGTTGACCTGGGTCACAAAGTCGGGCTTGTAGTCAGGGTTCAGATTGAAGAGGCTTGAACCGGGAAGGATGGAGTTGGTTTGCGCGGTGCTAACTACGTTGGTGCTGTTCTGCCCCATGATTACGCTTTGCGGCGCGCGCAGCAGATAGTTAGGTTGCCCGTCGGGTGACTGATTGGCGGCCGTATAGCTCTGGGTGTAGGTCGCCTGGAACGGAACGTTCTTGATCGCGTTCATCTCAGAGTTGCGCACCGGAATGGGATAGATGTATCTGCCATAGGCGCCGCGCAATACCGTGCCGTACTTGCCGCCGAATGGCTGGTAGGCAAGACCCAGACGCGGGCTTACGTTCAAATTGGCATTCTCGATCATGGCGGTTGGGTAGCCGGCCTGCGCCGGAGTCTCAAACACCACGCCGAGGTTCTGAAGGTTGGTGAGGATGGCCTGGGTTGTGTAACCGTTGCTGATGTACGAGGCGGGCGGGTTATCTAGCACAACCGCGTCGTTCTTCAGGTCAAAGCCCTCCATCAGGTTGTACTTCATCCACGGGGCCGGGTGTGCCTCATAGCGCAGGCCGATGTTGACCGTGAGGTTCTTGGTTACGTGGTAGTTGTCCTGGAAGTAGGCGTCGAATTCCATATCGTGGAAGTGAGCCGTGGGCGGTTCCTTCTGTTGGGTGTAGCCGGTAGCTGCGCCCAGGAAGAAGTCGGCATCGGAGTATCCGGTATTGGACGCGGCCGTGTAGTTTGCGCCGGAGCCCGGGTTTTCAATCGCGGTGGCAAAAGCGCCGAATGTGGCGTTGTCGAGATTGCGATCGGGGAGATAGAAGAACCGCTCATGCCGGTAGCGGCCTCCAAACTGCATCTGGTGCCGCCCCACGGTCTTGGTCAGGTTCTCATCCAGGTTGGAGATGATCTGGTTTTCCTGATACTGCCATTGGGTTCCGTAGTAGTAGAAGAGCGAGGGCTCAAGCTGCGGGAAGCCTGACTGGCCGAAGTTGTTCGGCAGTCCCAGCATGGACTCATAGTCGAGGCCCGGATTACCGCCCGCGCCCACATACTCCATGAACCACTGCTGGCTAACCACGGTTTCAGAAAAGAACGTGGGCGAGAAGACATGGGTAAAGCCGGCGGAGGTGGCAAACGAGGAGATCAGGATGCTCTGAAGCCCGACCGCCGCGTTCGGGAAGCCAGCGCCGGCAATGGTGGCCGGTTCATTGCCAGGGTTATTGCGCAGCGCGGAGTTCTTCTGGTTATTGCTTGTGTACCGCAGATACGCCTTGTTGTTTTCGTTGAAGCTGTGGTCGAGACGGAAGGTGATGGTCGGAATGGCAAAGTACGTTGGGTTGGGCGCGTTGAGGTTCGTCTGCACCAGAGGGTTCACCGGCAGGTTCGGCAGCGGCGTGATGGCATAGAGGGACTTGGTTGCCGGTGCCAGGCGTGCGATGGGAATCTGGTTGTTGGCGAAGGGCGCACGGCAGTAGGGGTTAGGTGCGCCGCTGCCATTGCAGTTTGCAGGCTCGTTGTAGGTTGTGGCCGGATCGTAAAGCTGCTGCAAGACGCCGGAGCCGTTTACCAGTCCGCTCCAGTCGCCGCTGCGCATGGCCGAGGTGGGCGCAGTTGCTAATTCGTTGACAATCTGTGCCAGCGAGTAGCGCTCAAAGGCAAAGAACCAGAAGCTCTTGTCTTTGCCGTGATATAGCTTGGGGACGATGATGGGTCCGCCGGCCGATGCGCCAAACTCATTACGCACCAGGTGAGGGGCTGAATAGTTTGCCGGGTTATTGCGGTTTTTCGCAATGCCGATGGCGTTGTTGCGCGCCGTTTCAAACAGTGACCCATGCAGCGCGTTGGCGCCGGACTTGGTGGTGATGATGGCCGTGGCCGGCTCTGAGAACTGCGCGCTCGTGTTGGTGGTTTCAACTCGGACTTCCTGCACCGAATCGGGATCAGGTAATTGAGCCTGCGTGGATGATCCCTGGGAGGCGCCTCCGAAGTTGCGGTTGACCAGGGGTGCGCCATCCGCCACATACTCCAGCGCTTCGCCCATGAGGCCGTTCGCGCGTGTTCCGCTGCCCTCAAGGCCGGGAGTTGTCTGTCCGGCCAGGTTCAGCAGGATGCGCCCATTCATCGGCAACTGGTTGATTCTGCTGTTTTCCAACGTGGAGGCGATGGTGCCGTTTTCCGTGGTGGTCAACTGGACCACATCAGCGGCCACTTCAACCTGCTGCGTGATCGAGCCAGCGGTCATTACGGGATTGATAACCGCGCGCTGGTCCACCAGCAATTCGATGCTGGTCTTATAGGTCTTCATGCCGGCCGAGGAAATCGTTACCGAGTAGTGGCCGGTAAACAGCGAGGGCACCTGGTAGAAGCCCACACCGTTTGATTTGGTTTCTGCGCTCACGTTGGTGCCCTTGTTCACGACTTGAATCGTCGCACCCGGGATCACCGCACCTGTTGGATCGGTCACCGTGCCCTGAATCGAGCCGGCACCGCTTTGCGCCAAGATGGCGGAACAGCTTATGCCCATGCCGATGGATACGGCAACGGCAATGGCGAACAGGTTCCACCTGTTAAGAGCGTGCGTCAGATGTCTGGCTAATTTTCTCATCGCACTACTTTCTCCTTCAATTTGAATTAGCTGGTAAAGGTTTTCTCGGCAAATTTCAGTTTCATTTAGAGCCGCTGATCGCGTCTCCGGTGCGAGAAAGTGATTTGTTAATGTGTCAATCGATGCCATCCTCAAGGTCCTTCTGCCGGAAATAGAACCCAACAGACGGCTTGCCTGACCGGTATCCATGCTTGCGACAATTGCCGGTCACTTTAGGGTGACGGACCCAAGATCAACACACTAAAGCGATTTGTTACAAGGTTCTGTACAGTATTCGTTGATCTAGCGGCTTATATAACAAGCAGTTGCAGAACCTCGCTGAAAAAAGTACAGTACCTTTAGCGCAACGTTCTGGATCGCAATAACGAATGCAAATGAACTCCACTGACGAATCGTGGCAAGAAGAGCGTCTGAGCGACAGTGAGAGGCGCACTGTTCTCAGAGAACTAGAGTCCATCCTTAATAGTTCGCCCTTCCGTTCCAGTCATCAGTGCCAGACGCTCCTGCGATACCTGGTTGAGAACTCTCTTGACGGGCGCAAGGAGATGCTCAAAGAGCGCCTGATTGGCATGGAGGTCTTTGGCCGCAAACCCGACTATGCTACCGGGGAAGATCCGATTGTCAGAGCCAGAGTCGGGGAGGTACGCAAGCGGCTGGCACAGTACTTCCTGAGCGAAGAATCGAATGGGGCTAATTTCCAGCTCATCATCCCCCCTCGCTCATATCTTGTGCAGTTTCAGAATCGCCTGCAGGAGCCAGCCGCTCAGGGCACTGCGGGCGCAATAGAGTTGGCGCTCCAATCTCAGGAGGCAGAATCGCCTCAGCCGCCGAGTGCAGGTCATCTTCCATCTGCCCGCCGCTGGAAACCTTGGACTGCGCTGGCTGCATTTCTGGTTCTGGCGGTTGCCACGCTGGTTTTCGTTGCAGTCCTGAGCAGACGGACGCCGCCACAGTCGGCTTCTGACCTGTTCTGGGCTCCGATCATGGCTTCCCCGAACCCCGCCATGATCTGCATCGCCCGTCCAATTCTGTATTTGCCACGGGGCGTTCTTTATGATCGCTATGCCCGGATCCATCCCGGGACTTTTCAGACGATGACCGACAAGAATAATCAGGTGCTTCCCCTGGACCCGAGCGAGAAGATTACTTGGGGTGACATTGGAGTGGCGAATGATTATGGAGTTGCTGTCGGCGATGTTTATGTCGCCGTTTCCCTGGCAGCGTTCTTTGCTCAAATGAGGAAGAAGGACGAAATGAGAATTGGGACAGGCTGCTCCTTTGAAGATCTCCGCAACGCGCCCGCCGTGGTGATTGGCGCATTTAACAACAGATGGACTGCAGATCTTACGTCTGACCTGCACTTCGCCTTCGAATGGCGGAAGATCCGCGAGCAGACGCCGCCGGGACGAACATGGACACAACAGTTCGGCCCGGATGGCAAAGTCAGCGCCGATTACGGACTTGTGACCAGGCTGGTGAACTCCAAGACAGGCCAGGCTATGGTAGTTGTCGCCGGTTTGGGTTCCGAGGGCACCCAGGCCTCCGGGGAGCTCGTTACCTCTCCCCAGTACCTCGATGAAGCCTTGAAGAGTGTGCCAAAGGACTGGAGTCACAGGAATATTCAGCTGGTGGTGCGCACCGATCTGCATGAAGAGCAGCCTGGCCCGCCGCAAGTGATTGCCACCTACGTCTGGTAATGCTCCCTCCGCAAGCGTGCCGGATGCCGTTAATTGCCGAGTGCTTAACTTGACTCGCACCGAGCAGTAGCCCCGAAGGTGACGGCGACATCAGCATAAGATAATTCTGCCGCGGAATGAGGCCTTCCCTGCACCGCTCCGACCTGGAAAATTCGTAAATGACCAAGCGTCGTCAATCGCTTACGCAGGCTCTCTTTGCCACCACTGGCCTTGTCCTGCTGGGCGACGCGCCTTTTCGTAACAGATCATCGCTGCCACTGAGGGGCCGAACTCCCTCAATGCGCACGTTCGAAAGCGCGGCATCCTGACCGGATGCACTGTCTCGACCATCGACCTTCGCGATCAGGACTTCACGCGGGTGTCTTTTGCCCAGGCCAGCACGTCGTGGCAGAAAACACCATGAAGCTTGGCCCGCTCCTGCCCAAGCCCGGCGTCTACAACTTCAAAGAACCTGATGCTCTGGTCAACTTCGCCTGCCTGCACAAGATCAAGATCCCTCGCCATAACCTCGTCTGGCGCGAACAACTCCCCAACTGGTTCGCTAGCACGGTCGCCAAAGATAACGCCCGCAAGGTGATGACCGACCCTTCCACACCGTCGGATGCCGCTGCAAAAGCAAGTTTCATAGCTGGGACGTGGTCAATGAAGCCGTCAACATATCGATAGACATCCTGATGGGCTCCGCAAGACCCCTGGATGGAACTGATCCGCCCCGAGTACATCGAAGACGGCGGAGCAGACCGATCCCTATTCCCGGCTCACCTACAACGAGTACGGCATCGAGGACTATTCAGATGCCGCAACCAATAAGCGCGCGGCCACGCTCGACCTCATCCGGAGTCTCAAGGCCGCCGGATGGAGTGACCAGGATGTGCAGGCCTCCACCATCAGAAAGCTTGTAAGACTTCTCTGCAGGTTTGGATCGGCGAATCTCGGTGTCGATCAAGGCTATAGCGGATGCCCCCGGAAGCTGTGGGTCAAAATACCCCCACTTCCAAAAAATCTACCCCCGAACGTACCCCCACTGAGGGCTGGCTTCCACGATACCGCTTTGGACGTAAAAAGACAAAAGCCGCTGATTTATCAGCGGCTTAGCTTGACCCTGAGGATGTCTTTAGATGTTCTAAAACCTTATCTTGGTGGGCGCTGCAGGATTGGTGATACGTTTGATTCCATTTGCCTTGCTCCAAGAGAAATCGTTCTTTGCGCCATGAGAAACTTATATCTCCGAAACAAACCAATGCATCATGTACACCACTAGTGCGTCTGTTTTAGCTTGGCAGGACGCGGAATTGCCATCGAATTCCAAAAGCTTCGCGAAACTGTACTGAACCAGGCTGCAAAGCCGATCTTTGGTGAGAGCAAGCCCCGCTCAACCTCTCCAGACTCGATCAAAACCCGGGAGAAGTTATCAATGTCTCTTTGGGCCGACTTTTCTGCGACCCGGTAATGTGAACAGAGACTCACGGTCCTCGCAAAAAATCCGGAATTCTTCTGAAAAGTTGATTGATGTGGCCTCAGGAGGCCATGCCCAGGAATGAATTGGGAACCCAACAAAGTCCATAATCGCCTTCTACATCATTTGCAGGATGTCCATAAAGCTTGGGAGCTCTTCCGCTGGTAGCTTTTGTACTGAGTTCGTCTTTTTCCAGTCGATGCGGATGAGCAATTGACCCATCTCAAACGAATTCATCATGTGGTAAGTCCATTGATGGGGTGGGTACCACCGCAATTCTGGGTACAAGCCGGGAGACTCGGGCGTGGATACTTCTTCGAGATCCCGCAGCGCCTGTTTTGGGTTTGCCTGGATGAGAGAATCCAAGCTGGCTTCGAACAGGTCTTTATAAAGCTCCTTGTTTGGTGCACTCTCGACCCAGCATTGAACGGCCAACGACATCGTTGGGTTGTCGTCCCCCTTTAAAGTCGGCGCCCAAATGAGCACGTATGCGAGGGAGGACTCTTGGCACAATGTGGCGTACTCTTGCCGGGCCGATTCATCGCGCTCGTTGCGAGAGTGCTCTATTCGGAAGGCATTCACCGCTGCTGCAACCAGCACGAAGAAGACGGAGATCTCTGTAACCAGGGCCGCCAAAAGAAATACACAGCCGACCACTATCCCAATGCCGTATATCACATCCTTTGCAAGAGTTTGCAAACGAGTTCTCCTTCCAAAGGACAATCCTGTGCCCGCAGGGTTGGAACCGCCTAAACACCCAATAACATCACGGGATCTCTGCCGACCTCGCGTCGGCTAAGAAGCTTATCCACAACCGCCTGCTAAATGAAAACAAGTCTATATCAACGTGACTCATAGGGTGTGTACTCATTGTCTGACCGCCACGATGATTTCAGGTGATGCCAGTCAATATCCGGATTCGGTTCGGCCGCGCCATTCGCCGCATACGCGAGGCGCAGGAGATCAATCAGGAGGAGGCAGCCGAGCGTTGTGGACTGCACCGGACGTACTACAGCGGCATCGAGCGCGGAGTGCGGAACGTGTCCCTGGTAAACATCGAAAAGGTTGCCAAGGGACTGAAAACGAGCCTGCCTGACTTGTTCAGCCGTCTCTGAGGATTGTGCTTGGTCTATAGACGCCTGCGCGCCTGCACCGTCCGATACCGCCGTCTCCCCTCGATCAACTTCCATTTTACCTATGTTTGCCGGCAATTTGCATTCAGCGGACGGCAACGATGCCGGCAGGGAGATACTCTACTCCGTCTGGCCGGTCTTCGGCGTCGTAGGGGGTGTCTTTTCTGTCAGATCGTAGCTATAGTGGATCGGGGGTTGCCCCTCCGCTATGCCCTTCCTGTAGGCTGCCTGAAACCGTTTCGCCGCTTTCTGGAATCTGACCTCTTCTTCCTGTATTTCTTCCTTGGTTAGCATCTTCATACTCCTTTCGTATCGCGCCGATGTCTTCCGGCCTGTGCAATTGCATCACGACGGATTCTTCGCTACTTGGTTGCGTTTCTGATTAGCTCAAGGCCTAGTCCCTTCGCTTCTGTTACTCGTCCTTCGCTCCGGTCGAGGCTACCATTTCCGCGCACCTCTCCCTGATCGCCTTCTTTGCTGAGATCACTTCCGGGCCCTCCTCGTTCTCCACGTAGGTCGCGTGTGCGTTTACCGGCCAAAGGCCATTAGCTTCTCAGAGCCGTCGAAGCGATACTTCCAGCGCCAGAGCTTGCTTCCGGCTGGAGAAACCAATAAATGCAAACCGCCTGTATCGGAAAGTTTGTAAGGTTTTTCGGCAGGTTTGGAGCGTCGGATCTCAGTATCAGTCAAAGCCATGGGTTCGCCTCCAAATTTCAAGAAATGGGAAATACCCCCACTTCCAAAAAATCTACCCCCAAACGTACCCCCACTGAGGGCTGGCTTCCACGATACCGCTTTGGACGTAAAAAGACAAAAGCCGCTGATTCTTCAGCGGCTTAGCTTGATCCTTAGGATGTCTTTAGATGTTCTAAAACCTTATCTTGGTGGGCGCTGCAGGATTCGAACCTGCGACTTCCACCGTGTGAAGGTGGCACTCTACCGCTGAGTTAAGCGCCCCAAGGGGTGCTGGCGAATACGAAGCCAGAGGGACATCCGTAGCCTAGATTAACATCCAATGGGCTGAACGGCCAAGCTCAATCCTGCCCGGCACATGATGAGGCTGAAGGCGGCACGCGAGGACAGGTTGGGTACAAATGATGGGCGCGCCCGGAGCGGGGAAGTTGGTTTGGCTGGGATCGGGACATTGCCGTGAAACTTGGCGCGCGCGCGGCTCGATGGGAAGTGAAGTCTTCCGGGTGGCGCGCGATATGCCTGGAAACCTGCGGATAATTACCGGTAATCCAGTTTCGAGTCTCTCCGAGCTGCTTCGGCGGCTGGCTTCCATTTCAGGGCTGTGGGGAGGCTTCGGCTGGCAAGCTGAACTGCAACTCCTGTTTGGATTCCAAGAGTGCGATATTCAGGGCAAGCTCCATGATGGACATCTCCCAGCGACGCAATACGCTGTTGACGATCAGTTCGAGATCTGAGCGAAAGGTTGCGTGTGCCATGTAATCCGCGTCGAGCCTGCGCTTGGCGGGTAGTACGACCTGGTGGTAGTAGGCGTCAATATGATGCTTGGGAATGCAGCCGAGAACCGTCTGCTCCTGAGCAAAGGCGATGGTGGCCGCACCTGTGATTCCCGGACGGCAGGGAAGGGGAGAGAGCACATACTCAGGGATTTTTGGGCGAGGGCCTACGAGGCTCATATGGCCTGCAAGCACATTTAATAACTGCGGCAGTTCATCAATCTTCCATTGCCGCAGAAAACCCCCGACCGGAGTGAAACATTGATTGTCTGGGGTGGTAATAGCTTGATGGGTTGCACCTGCGACGTGAGTGAGCGTTCTGAACTTGAGGATGGAAAAGGTTTTGCCGCGACGGCCCATACGCGCTTGGAGAAAGAAGATGGGGCCAGGTGAGGTGACGCGCACGGCCAGCGCGGCCGCAAGAAAGACCGGAGCCAGCAGAGGCATTGCCACCAGAGCGCACGCGCAATCAAAGGAACGCTTGAACCCTGAATGCGACCAGCGACTGACACGCTTTCCGCAAAGTTCCAGAGAAGGGCGTGGCGGCTGCAGGAGAGTTTCGGAAGAATTCACTTCGTCGGCCCAATCTTCATTACCACCGGCACAGAGGTATTGTCCTGGTCGAGCTGCGGCGACGTCCTCAAGGGCCGCAGTAAAGACCAATCTCACGCTCACGCATCCCTCCCAAAGTCGAATGGACCGTTCATCAAGCAGAGTTGTAGCGATAGAGAGAGCCTATCGTGATTGATATTGCTCAATTTGTCGTGAGATTCCACGCTTCTGGAGATTACTGTTTGCGCGAAACACGCGATCTATATTTGCTGCTAACCGAAACAGAGTAACGGAATACAAACAAAGCTGCACCTGGGGCTTATCAATGAAGAACACTATATCAAATACTGTTCCAAGTTAGTGCTGGTTTTTACGGAGAAACAACGCTGCGCACTCCGCACTTGAATGCGGTGAAAGGGCGCGATGTGAGCATTGGGAAGGGATGCCGGGATTGGCGCCTAAAGTCAAATAATGGCGGCTAAAGTAATGCGGTGAAATCACTCCCTGTGGTATGCAGACTCGAGAGGTTATCCAAAAGTTATCGAAGGCGGAAATTCGTTCACTGTGGTGGTGCGCGTCTGGAGTCACGATGCAACCGTCGTGCTGTACCGTATAGAAGCCAGCGGAGCACTCCAGGCCTATGAGCAAGGCGCGAAATCAGACTGAGAGCAGAGATTGGTTGAGTGGGAATGGGTTGGGCCTTCGCAAGGGAAATGCGGAGTTCAATCTGCGACACCGGAATGCGAATCGCCATCGATGGGGGCCGGATAACTCAACCTGTTCATCACCGATTTGTAGTGGGGGTTGTTCCGCAGCGATTCCAGCATTGGATCGGAATTGAAACCCAAGCTCCAGAATGACCCTTGCCAATAGGACTTTTCCAGTTGTGCGACGGCTTGTTCGTTTCTGTTCAGCCCCATGAGAACGAGTGCGCTTGCGTACGGCTCCTGATGCTTTCCGTGTTCTGCCTCATAGGTCAGGGAATCGAGGATCCGGTTCGCTCGATGATCATATCCGTTCACTGCGTAAGCATGTCCAAGCGCACCCCTCAACACGTCAAATTCAGGGAGATCCAGGACCATAGTTTCAATGCGCGAGATGGAGAGATGGCGCTGCTCAAATTTGATGGAGGCGAGCGCCTTTAGGGCAGACAAAATCGGCTCAATCTGTCCGCAGGCCTCGACTTGATCAGCCTGTTCGATAGCATCCAGGAATTCGCCAGAGAGATAGGAGAGCCAGCATTGCAATGTCGCGGCAGGCGCGCTCAAGGCATTCCTTTGAGCCACTTTCAGCAGCAGGCTGGAGGCGGCTTTCAAGTTCCCTGCGGCGATGTAAAGCGCAGAGCGGCCGACCAGGGCACGGGTCAAGAGTGGTTGTTGCCTCAGGACATCATCGAAGCCTTTCTCGGCATTCTTCCAGTGCCGCCTGGCGATCATTTCAAACCAAGCGGCGGCGCACTCGGATTCAAGCGAATCCGGGTCGATCTTAAAGGCCATGTCAACGGCGGCCAATACCTCGGGATACACCGTTGGCCCGCTTACAATGCCCCAAAGGCACTCGGCAATCAGAGCGTGCGCCAATCCAGCGTACGCACTAGCGTTGTTGGCGTCCAGATCGATTGCCTCGCGGTAGTATCGCGTGACAGCTTTGAGGTTTAGACGCGAGAGGATCCTCCAGGTATCTTGGGCGCGCGCCACGAGATCCGCTGATCGAGCCTGGTCCGTGCCGCGATCAGTATGAGGATCGTGAAGGCGGTTGCGATCAAGAGACTCAGAAGTTGAATAGCGCACGGGTTGCTCAGCGCGCGAGAGAGGCTCCTGATTCTGAGCTCTGCCCCGGCTTCTCATCCATTCGTCGAGTTTGTCAGAATAGGCGAACACTGAACTTCTTTCGCCGCTGAGATGGTGAACGGGAAGGCCATAGCGAGCATGCCAGCGCTGGACAGTACGGGCGCTTTTGCCAAGGTAAGTTCCGATGGACTCCCAGGAGTTCAACCGCTGCGCCATATAACTCACAACTCTCCGTGCAAGGTTGCTTACAGGGCCCGGTTAGCGGTTGCAATGCCTTCCCCAACCTTATAAGGCTGTGGATAGCTAACTCTGCTCAAAAAAACGCTGTAGTGAAGAGCGTATCCAAGGCTTTTCAGGATCGGATCGGATCGAAAGCCCAGACTCCAGAGTGATCCTTCGCGATAGGATTGCTCCAACAATTGAATCGCCTTTTGCCTCTCATTGAGACCTATCAGGAGCAGCGCAACCGCGTACGGTTCGCGAACGTGCGCCATCGTCCTTTTATGAGTTAGCGCGTCAAGAATTTGGCTTGCCCTCAGGCGCTGGCAGTTTACTGCGTATGCGTAGCCCAATGCGCCCTGCAGTACATGATGCTGCGGGGATTCGGCGGCCAAGGCTTCCATGCGCGCAATGTGCTCACACGGCGTCTCGGCCTGAACGGATGAGAGCGCCTCGACGGCGTCGAACATGAGGCCGAAGTGTCCGGTGGCGCGGCTTTGCTCGACGAGGTGGAGCGCCTTGGGATATTCGCCGGCCATGTACTCGCTCCAGCAATACATCCCCATGACAATGGAGTTCAGGGTGTTATGTTCTGCTGCCTTCTGCAGGAGATTGGCGGCCTCGTGCAAGCGCCCTTCCGCAATCATCAACATGCCCTGGCCGGCCAAGGCACGGATCGATGGGGGCCGGAGGAGTTTTGCCGCTTCAACAAGGCCGCTATGCGCGCCCAACCAATCCCTGGTCAGGCACATCTTGTACCAGGCCAGCGCGCATTTTGCGGAGGCGTTTTCCGGATCAATCTCAAGCGCGTGATTCAGCGCGGCCTGGGCGACGCGGTATGCGATAGGGGCACGCACCAGACCCAATGCGCCCTGTGCGACCAGAGCATTGCCCAAGCCCGCGAACGCTAGAGCATTACAGGGGTCGAGATCAATCGCTTCTCGGAAGTGCTGGTTAATGAGATGGAGATTGCTATGGGAGAGAGTTTTCCACATGCCGTAAGCGAGAGCCACCAGGTCAGCCGAGCGGACCCTCGACGAGTGGGGGGTGAAGGAGGTAACGGCAGGATGAAAGCTGTGAACAACCGCTTCACGTGGATGGGTGGCATGCTGAACAGGCAGCGGAAGGGTTTGCTGAGAGGTGTTCAAGTGCGGCAGGCCCCGGCTCATCAGCCACCTGTCCAGCTCATCTGAAAAAGCAAAGGCAGAGCCCTTTTCGCCGCCGAGGTGATGAATTGGAAGGCCACCCTGGGAATGCCATCGCTGCACAGTGCGGCAACTGCGGCCCATATACGCCGCTATAGCTTTCCACGAATCAAGCCTCTTTGGGGGGGCCGGCCTTCCAGTTGTCTCTTTACGCACGTTCATAACCTCAGAAGGGACATTCACACGGCCAGACCGCACGCAAGTAGAACAACAAGAGGATCCGCGTTCCGCAACGCAGTGCACAGGGAGAGCAATAACTCTGAACACTTTGCTCCGACCCAGCGCACTGTTACAACGGCCGACTTCTAACCCAGCCTGCCTGGAAGTAAGTAGCGCTGATTACCAGCCGCCATGCCGCAGAGTACTCGCCTATTATAAGGCGACTTACAAAGGAATAATCAACGGCGGACATAGATATCATCCTTGTAGCAGTGACAGAGCCAATAGCGCAATGGATTGGTCACGTTTACTGAGGGCAGCATATCTTCTGTTTACATCACTTGTGGCTTGTAGCCACTATTACCAATGGCATTAGTGTTTTCTAATGTATTACGGATAGAACGATTTCGGTGGTATCTACAACTTAGTATTCTTTGGAAGGTTCGGTACTTTGTGGGGAAGTAAGGGGCATAGGATGTGACTTATTGACGTACCTTGACGCGTCAATGACGCACTATTTCTCATCTCCAAGGAGCGCGTGCGACTTATTATCTTTTTATTATTGGCCGTTTTGTCTGTTTGCAGCTTGGTTAACATGACCGCCATTTGTGCAAGCCGCGAGCCCTTTCGGAGTTCAGCGCAATAGCTTACGAAGTGGGAGCTTTGAATCCATAGGAAAATCTTTTTCCCCAGTAAAGTATTCAGTGCATCTGGCCGTTGAAGAAGTGTGACTATGGAGCGAAATATTGGGCGGGCAAGCAGTTCAGGGGAGATTGTGTGGGGCTTTCGAAGGCACAAACCGTAATGGAGACGCAGGCTGGAGAGGTGACTTCATACAGGCAGTCCCTCAAAGTGGATACTGGGCGCCGGTGGTATGCGGTTTATACGATGCATCAGAATGAACGCTCTGTTGCCAGGCACCTTGACGCTTACCAGATTGAGACGTTTCTCCCAACCTGGGAGAGTACCCATGTATGGAAGAGCCGGGAGCGAGTAAGGATTGTTCAGCCTCTTTTCCCTTGCTATTTATTTGTGCACATCCAGGCCCCAGAACGGCAGATGATCTTTCGATCTCCGGGTGTTGTCCACATCGTAGGCAACAGTCGCGGACCTGTGCCGATTCCAGATTCCGAGATTGAGTTTCTTCGCTCTGACTTCTGCCACCAAAGGGTTGAGCCCTACCGTGAGCTTGTTGTTGGTGAGCGGGTTCGCATCAAGCATGGCTCGATGCAGGGAGTGCAAGGCGTTCTGGTTCGAAAGGAATCAGGTTGTCGCTTTGTTGCAACACTGGAACTGATCAACCAGCATGCGGCTGTAGATGTCGACGCCGACGAGATTGAATTGGTGACAGGGCAAGCGGTTGGTAGCCTGGCCTGATGCTGAAGGACTCCGGATATCGATCTCGATGGATTTCGCGCAACCGATTATTTGCCTAAGCGCATGGTCATTTCAACTTGCTCGATTGGTTCCTTGTTACCACCGTCCTCACCATGAAAGGAATATCGATGGCACGGGTCCTTGGCATCCCAACATTTCAAGGCATTCTGAACAAGGCGCGGGTGCTTCTCCCAATCAACGGAGAGAACCTAAGAGAATCACGTGCGGGTGCGAATGTTGGGGAGGGTGAGGGTAGAGCAGACAACACGAACCTTATTCAAAGGCTGGTCGCATGGGAGCACGGAGAACTGTCCGATTCTGAGACAGTGGCCTTCTTTCAGCAACTGGTCTCATCCGGGCTGGCCTGGAAGACGACCGGGCCCGCTCACCGAACGGCTGTGCGCTTTCTGCGCGAAGGACTGATTACCCGCGATTGACCGATTGATGCGGCGAGCTTGAGTGCGGTGGCTCGTAGAAGAACCGAGGCCCTGCAGTCGCCATGTGGCGGGCACCTGCTGGGCCAATCAGCAGCAGTTTGCCGGCGCCGCGAACCAAAATACTCCTCCTGAATCCGTGACCAGGTACCGAGTGGATTGCCCGTGCAACCCCACCCAGCCTCTGGGTGGGAGCGAGTGCCATAGTGGGTGCATCCGGGGGGCGGGAAGGCTCGGGTGATGAGCGGAAGCATTTCTTGATATTCTTGTTGCAGCGGAGAGCTGGCCGAGTGGTTGATGGCATCGGTCTTGAAAACCGACGTACCTGAAAGGGTATCGGGGGTTCGAATCCCTCGCTCTCCGCCATAGACTTTGACAAGTTGTTGATTATCAAGGGGCGGGGCGTCTGGAGCAATCAGATGCCTTTGCCCCTTGTTTTCTATGCTGCACAGTGAGCGGTTCCCAGTTTTTGCTGGAGATGCGGCATCGTACCGACGCAGAGCGAATCCAGCGACTTTGCCGGTCGAATCTCGATTCAGATCAGGTGGACGACTTGAGCCCGGTGGTGAGCGGGTGTGCCGGGTCTGGTTCATGCTCTTCCACGCTGGCTGCGATAGAGATGCGACTGGGGTGGGGTACCCGGATGGGGTGCACGGTTCTATGTTGAGGGGGTGAGCTGATTGCCGGTGCGGAGGTCGAGGGTGAAGGGGGTTTCCTTGTCTGTGAGCATTTGCCAGCCGAGGCCGTGGAGGGTGGCGTCTTGAAGGCCGGTGATGGTTACGCCT
>Ga0316231_1001117_pt1 | contig 31809 bp, 32 predicted proteins | sample TBH18027metaG_FD_206002 | JGI IMG/M metagenome (GOLD analysis project Ga0316231, IMG submission 206002) | Freshwater microbial communities from Trout Bog Lake, Wisconsin, USA - TBH18027 | ecosystem: Environmental > Aquatic > Freshwater > Lake > Hypolimnion/Profundal zone | place: USA: Wisconsin... | reverse complement strand
GGCCACGTCCTCCCGTAGGCTCTCGATGGTGAGGCCAAAGCAGTAGCAGATCGTGGGCGGCGGGCCCGTGACCTTGATGCCCACCCGGACGGGGAGGTCTTCGCAGTTGAAGGTCTGGGGCCCGCCCTACTACGTCCTCTAAATCGTCCTCTAAATCGGCTACTCTGATGGCATCTATCCAGGAGGGGATATGAGCCACGTGCCGTGGAACCCGGCCTGGGAAACAGGCAACGATGAAATTGACCGACAGCATAAGGAACTGCTGGATCGGATGGAGGTGCTGTTGATGTCCCTGCTCAACGGCAGGGAAGAGGCCGAGGCCGGCGAGACCCTGCGTCATCTGGCCACCTACATCGACATCCACTTCGGCACCGAGGAAACCCTGATGGAGCGGACGGGGTATGACCGCCTAGACATCCACCGGGCCGCCCATGAAAATATGAGGGGACAGGTCAAGGCCCTGGCCGAGGCGTTCGAGAAGGCCCCCCGCGAAGCACCTGTCCAGATCCTGAACTTCCTTACAGAATGGCTGCGCCAGCATCTCTCATCCGAAGATCAGCTGATGGCCGATCACCTCCGCGGAATTGCTGGTTAGAACAATAGGACAGGTGGCTGCCGAGAGGGATCATCTTGACGACCATCCTTAACCTCGCCGAGGTCGGCACCCAGCAGGCCATCGTCCACGTCCTGGACGCCTGCCGCGCCGCGTTGGCCCAGTGCTTCCCGGGCGAGACCTCGACCGAGGTAGTGGACGTTATCCTGGCCTCCATCGACCGGGCGATGCAGGCGTACTTGGCTGAGTAGGTGACCCCGACGTGAGTCTACTAATTCCAATTCTCGCCCTGAATGAACAGCCGTTTCCAATTCCTGATTGCCTGGAGATCCCGGGCGATGGAGCAGGTAGGGAGGTGGCCCTTGACTGGCACATCCTGACGACACGCACAGCAGCAGCCGGGGGCCTCAACGTTTTCAACCTCCAGGTGGTTGAGCGTGGTCTCCAACTGAAGGACCAGGGTGATCGCTTCATCCCGAATAGGCATTTCTGCCCCCAGCCTAACTAAAACCGTCTCCAACCGATGGATAAGGGAGGTTGGATCATTCCAGGCAGGCATAAAAGCCTCTGACAGGCGGGGTTTATCGCACCAGTATATGCCCAAGAGCGGGTCGCCGCCTCTGTCTATGAATACGGCAGATTCCCATGGTCAGGCCAGGGGATGATCCGTGCGGTCGAACTCCATCAACTCCACGGGCTCACCCCGGTCGGCGATGAACGCCACGCGAACACCCTCGGAGGGGCTGATGGGCGCGGGTCGGGGACATCTTTAGGGTAGTGCCGGCCTCCCTCTGGTACCATTCGGCCCAAGGTGCCAGAATCAGAACCGCAGCCCTGAAGGAGGTTCACGTCATGGATCGAAGTGTGAACCTTCTTGCGAACATCCTTGTCGCCCTGGTGGCCCTACTCCAGCTGGGGTTCCTGGTCCTGGAGATATTCCTCTGGAACGGGCCAGTGGGGCAACGAGTCTTCCGCCAGCCCAAAGAGTTCCTAGCGGCGTCAGCGAAGTTGGCGGCGAACCAAGGGCTCTACAACGGGTTCCTGGCGGCTGGACTGATTTGGGGCCTGGCCCAGGGCCCCGCCGGGACGGCCCTGAAGGTGTTCTTCCTGGTCTGCGTGGTCATCGCGGGCATCTTCGGAGGAATCACGACCAAGCGGTCGATCCTGTGGATTCAGGCCCTGCCGGGCGTCTTGGCCCTGACTGCAGTGGTCCTGGCCCGCTGACAGACAGGCCCGGCTATCAAAACCCATGGCTATGCCCATCTGGGTTACCTAACCCGCGACTCCTCCGGGATGCGCCAAGGCCGCAACTTGAATAGTCTTCCTGGCGAAACCTTCGCTAATTACCACGGGTGTACCACGGGAGCAAAATCAGGCGACTCTTCCTGATGGAGGAGCTGAAATAGCCTGGTCCCCCGGCGGTTCAGCCCAGCCCGATGGTCTCGAGATGCTTCCGGAGTTCCCTGATCCCAAAAGGCTTGGTCAGCAAGGTAACTCCGTTCTGCTCGGAAGCGAGCGTCAAGGCGGTCTGGTCGGACCGGCCTGTGCAGAGCAGGACCGGCACTTTGGGGCGAAGGCCGCGTAAGGTCGGCAGCGCGGCAACTCCGCCCAGGCCCGGCATGTTAATGTCCAGGATTATGAGATCCGGGTTCTCCCCCGCCTCGACCAGCGCCAGGGCCTCCTCGCCGCTCCCGGCCAGGGCTACCCGGTGGCCGAGGCCCTCAAGGATCACCCGCATGGAGTCCTGGATGAGTTCGTCGTCATCCACGACAAGCACTCGCAAGCTTCTCACCATGGCGACGGTCTCGGCAGTCCCCGTGGCATTTGCGGGTTGTCCCTCCACCTCACAGGCCGGGAAGCGCATCCTGATTCGAGTGCCCCGGCCCGGTTCGCTCTGGATCTCCATTTGCCCCCGGTGGGCCTTCACGGTGCTGAAGACGGAAGGTAGCCCTAGACCAGTGCCCTTGCCCACTTCCTTGGTCGTGAAGAAGGGGTCCATGGCCTTGGCCAGAACCTCCGTGGACATCCCGGTCCCGGTGTCTTCTACCTCGACCTCGACCCAGCCCGAAGCGGCATTGCGAGTCCGGAGGATGAGGGAGCCGTTGTCCGGCATGGCATCCACTGCATTGACACAGAGATTCATGAAGGCATTGGTCAGGGCGCCCGCATCGCCCAAGACGGGGCGGAGCCCAGGTTCCAGTTCCAACTGCAAGCGGACCTTGGCCAGGGTTGTCCGTTCAAGTAGGCTGACCTGCTCTTTGAGAATCGTGTTCAGGTCCAGCGGATTCTCTTCACACGGGGTCTGGCGGGCAAAGCTCAGGAGGCCCTTGACCATCTTCCCGCCGCGTTCGGTGGCCTTGCAGATCGTTTCCAGAGCACGGTACAGAGGCGTTCCGTCGGGTTGGGTGCAGAGGTGGGCAGAGGCCAGGCTGAGGATCGCCCCCAGCACGTTGTTCATGTCGTGGGCGATGCCCCCCGCCAGCATGCCCAGGCTCTCCATCTTCTGGACTTGCTGGAACTGCGCCTCAAGCTTGGCCTTCTCTTCCTCCTGGCGCTTGCGCTGGGAGATGTCTGAGACGAAGCCAAGGAGCCGTGTGGGAGACAGCCGGACCGCCTCCACCGACCAGAACCCCTCGCCGCCATCCTTGCGCAGGTGGCCGAGTTCCAGAGCGGCCTGCCCCTGGCCCCACAGGTTCTGGAGCGCGAGGGCCCACGATTCACGCCACGCCGGCCCTACTAGATCCACGACAGACATTCCCAGGAGTTCCTGTTCCTGATACCCAGTCTGGCGCATGACCGCCGGGTTTACGAGCCGGATCAGGCCGCCCAGGTCGGAGATGAAGATCCCAACGGGGGAATTTGCTATGTAGCTACTAAGCTCCGCTTCCCGTTCGGCCAAGGACCGCTCGCCCTTGGACCGTTCCGCAAGAAGTCCCGCCAGGAGCAAGGCGCAGGACATGATGACTGCAAGGAACATGTGAAGATGCAGGAGCGAGGACGTGGCGGTGCCCCGAGCGAAGGGGCCGTGCCCCTGGCTGGTCCCCAGGGTCGCGAAGATCGTTATGACCCCGGCAGCGCTCATGGCGCCCCGCACCCGGAAGCGGAACGCCGCCCAGAGGATCAGTGGCAGTAAAACGTATTCGTAATTCAATTCACGAAAAAAGATCCCATAGCAGACAAGGCCGGTGGCGGCGGCCAACACGAGGGCCTCCAGGCCGAGGGGACGGTTCTCGTCCTGCGGTTCCCGACGCAGCCAGGCCATGATGAGCGGCGCGGCCACCACGACGCCAGAGGCATCTCCCACCCACCATGTGAGCCAGGAAATGCCGAACAGGGCCCAGGGGATAATGCCCCCCAGGGTCAGGCTCAGGACCCCCAGGGTCGGACTGACCGCGCCAGCGACAAGAGCGCCCATGGTGAGCAGGACCAGGACGTTCCAGCCACTTTCCAAGGGGAACGGGCCATGGCTGAAACGCCGGACTAGATGGGCCCCCGCCCAAGCCCCAGCCATCGCGCCTGTGCCCCCGACCAACCCCATCGGCAAGGCGTGGCCCAGGGCGGGCCAAGACAAGTGCCCCTGGGACAGGCCAGAGATCGTCACGGTTAGAACAGCCCCCAACCATACCCCCAGCAGTCCGACACGCCCGAGCAGGAACGCCGCCGCCAGGGCAAGTCCTGCGGCAGGATAGATGGGAGTGATCCGGCTCGCCTGGAACGAAAACAGGATGCTGGCACGGGCCACTAACGCATAGCTGCCGGCGACCCACAACACTGCGCCCCTCGGTGATTTCAGGAGGGTCTGGAGGACAAATGATCCGTGATCATCGGGTTCCATGAGGGGCAACCTTGGGCCGTCAATGACTTGAAGTTTTGGAGGGATATGGGTTTCTGTGGCAATTCTAGCACCTAGCTTCGCTCGTTGGAGGTATGTGAAAGTTGGATGGTAGGGCTCCGACTCTACACGCCCCTGCTACTGAACCACCTCTCGACGCCACCGGCGTTACCCGGGGGCGGTCGCTGGTGGTCCTGGTCGGGCAGAAGAAGGCCGTGGCTATCGCCGTCAGGGGCGTCCGGAACCAGCTGCGGTGGTCGAAGCTCAGGGAGTGGCTGACGGCGGGTAGCCCGCCGTCCTGAACTACCTGGACCTCCTGGAGATCGGGTAGCAACAGAAAGCCCCCAATTATGGGGGCTGGATCTGCGGGACATTGCCCGCTTCAGTGCTACAGGGGAAGTATCGGTCCCTGGACTGGAGCGTCAAGCAGGCAGGAACGCCCATGGCCTTGTCGCCCAGCTTCTGGGGCGACCAGCCACATGACTTCCCAGGTCATGTTCTGGGTCAAAACTTGACCTGCTGGGTCATGCTGGATGGCTCCCAAGGGGGGGGGGACGTCGGTGGACCACCTGCCTTTTGCCCTCGGTCACCATGGTCGGCGTCGCCCACCCCGAGCAGCGGCTTCTGCCTGGTGAGTAGTGCCCCTGTCGGTCCCCCGACAAGACCGGTCTCTGCACCACCCAGGGGGGAGGCCGAGAGGAGGCTGGGTTGCCCCCAGACCGCGTTGGAGGCGTCGGGCGTGCCCGTGGACCACATGGGGACCTTCGAGGTCTCCTTCTACTTCATTTTGTTGGAAAAGATGTGTCCTCATGGCTCCGGGGACCCTACTTGGTGGTGAAGGGACAGAGACTTCTTCTTCCGCCAGCTGGTAGAGCAGAGGTCCTACGAACTTCACCACGTTCGCCTATCCCGCATGACAGGCCCTTTCAAAATTCACATAGGAGCAGCCATGACCCGCCGCCGCGCCCCCAGAACGACTGAGCCCGCTCTCCTCCCGGCAGAGGTCATGCCCTACGTCCTCATGGACCCTAAGCAGACGGCGAGCTTCCTCGGGACCACCCCTGCCACACTGGCCGATTGGAGGAACGATGGACTCGGCCCTCCTTATTGCAAGGTGGGAGCCCTGGTCAGGTACCAGTTCCGAAACCTCCAGGCATGGCTCAACGACAGGATGGTGAGCACCCGGGCCAGCTAGGGCTGAGCAGCTTGTGGCTCTGGTGAAGGTGGGAGTATTCGGAGGGCGGGAGGGAGTGCCAGCAATGGCCCCCTCCCATTTTTGTACGCTTCCCCGGATGTGACAAGGATGCGACAAGGAACGGCAAGTCATCAAACGCGATGCCGACAAAAAACAACCCCCGTCCATATTCGACGGGGGTTTTTCTGGAGGCGCCGATCGGAATCGAACCGATGAATGGCAGATTTGCAGTCTGCGGCCTTACCACTTGGCTACGGCGCCGTGGATCTTTTGTTATACCAGATCCGTTGGCGTTTTGCCCGGCAAAAGTCCTGGGGTGCTCATTTCCCGGGGGTTCGCTCGAGGTCGATGCGGTAGGAATAGCCCGGCTGGCCGCAGGCCATCAGGACCACTTGGTAGGGGGCCTGGGTGACGTTGGTGATGGTGCCGCCGGAGGCGCGCATGGGTGGGGGCATCATGGCGATGCGGCGGAACTGGGCGTCCATCGGGTCGACCTTGGAGGGGCGCAGGAAGCGCACCGCCACCTTGCCGTGCAGTTCGCTGGTGAGGCGGACCTTCAGGGTCTCGCCCGGGTCCAGCATGAAGGCGTAGAGCTTGAGGGCTGTGGAGCGCTCCAGGAGGTCGTCGGGGATCCGGGCGGAGGGCGGCGGCCGGCGGCCGGCGCGAGCGGTGAAGACGGGGTCGGGGTCGAGGGTCTTCTCCTCCAGGAAGGTGGTCGCGCGGGGCACCGGAATGAACTTCATCGGCTGGTCGGGGCTGGCGTCGGTAGCGCTGCGGGTGGGGCCCCCTGCCCCGGGCTCCATCGTCACCACCTGGGCGGCGGCGGGCGGGGATCCGGCGAGGAGGCCGGCCAGGATCAGGATGGGCCGGCAGGTGGAACAGGACATGGGGACTCCCGGGGGATGCCTGCATCCTACCGGCTTTTTGGCCAGAGGGTCAGCGCACCGGGAACGGCGGAGCGGCCGGGAAGGCCGGGGTGGGATGGTCCGCGAGGCTCTTGAGCAGGGTCTCCACCGCCACCTCCAGCTGGCGGTCCCGGCCGGCCAGGAGGCTGCCGGGATCGTTGACCACGGGGATGTCCGGCTGGGCGCCGCGGTTCTCGATCCACCACTGGCCGTCCCGGCCGAACATGGCCTCGTTGCTCTGCTCCACCCGCCCGCCGTCCAGGGTGGTCTGGCTGTTGAGGATGCCCACCAGGCCGCCCCAGCTGGGCATCCCGACCAGGGGGCCGAGGCCCCGGGCCTTGACCTGGGCCAGGAAGCCCTCGCCGTCGCTGCCGGTCTGTTCATTGCCCAGGAACACGTAGCGGCGGTCCGAGGCGGTGACCGGATAGCGGAACGAGCCCATCCGGCCGAACACGTCAACGCTCACCTGCTGCTCCTCCAGCTTGCGGATGATCAGGTAGTTGGTCCAGCCGCCGCCGTTGCCGCGCACATCCACCACGATCCCTTCCCGGTAGCGGAACGCCCGCCAGAACTTGTCGAAATCGCCCAGGTTGGCGGCGCCCATGGCGGGCAGGTGCAGGTAGCCGAGCCGGCCCCCGCTGAGCCGCTCCACGGTGGCGACGTTGGCCGCCACCCACTGCTGGTAGCGGAGCTGGCTCTCGCTCTCGACCGGGGTCGCCACCACCACCCGGGCGCCTTCCGGCACCGGCCGGGCATTGACGGTCAACTGGAGGCTCTGGCCGCGGGCCGCCTGCAGGGCCTCGAAGACGGCCATGGGGGCCCGCAGGGGCCGGCCATCCACGGCCAGCAGGTATTCGCCCTCCTCGACCTTGCCGGCCAGCGGCGACTCCAGCGCGGGCGCGTAGGGCGTGGGGCCGTAGATCCGGGTGAACCGGTAGCAGCCGCTGGCGTCGGCCGCGAGGTCCGCGCCCAGCAGCGCGGCGCTGCGGGCGGGGCCCTCAGGGGCCGGGCCCAGGTCGCCGCCGCCGACGTAGGTGTGGCTCACGCAGAGATCGCCGACCATCTGGCCCAGGAGCCAGTTGAGGTCGGCCCGGGAGGTGAGCTGGGGCAGCCAGGCCGCGTAGCGGTCGTGTTCGGCCTGCCAGTCGCGGCCGTGCATTTTCGGATCGTAGAAGAAATCCCGGTACCAGCGCCAGGTGTCCTCGAAGATCTGCCGCCACTCCTCCAGGGGGGTGACGGTGACGCTGAGCCGGTCCAGATCCACCCGCGGCGGCAGGCTGCCGGAATCGAGCATGGCCCGCAGCGGGCCGGCGCAGACCGACCCGCCCCTGCGCACGTAGACGCTGGCGCCCTCGGCGTCGAGGCCCCACTCCGCGACCGGCTCGGCCAGCACGGTCTCCCGGCCCGGGCCGGTCTCGAAGAAGTGCATGGTCCATTTGCTCTGGCCGCCGGGGCGGTACAGCTCCTCCATGACCGCATCGTCGAAGCCCTCCACCGAGGACCAGCCCACCACGCCCCGGCCGGCCTTGAGGTGGAAGAGGTTGCCGGGCTTGGCCGGCAGCGGGGCGGTGCGCGCCGCCAGGCCCTCGGTGTCGATCCGGAACGGCCCGTCCTTGGCCCCGCCGGGCCCGCGAAGCCGCACCGCCATGACCCGCGCGGGCGCGGACTCGATCCAGTTGCTTTCGCTGGCGTCGAGCTTGACGTCGAAGTTGCTGTAGCTCAGGTAGTAGAGGGTGCTCCCGTCGAGGTCGAAGCAGGGATTGACGGTGTCGAAGAAGCCGTTGCCCAGGACCACCTTCTGCCGGGTCTGGAGATTGCACAGGGTGATCCGGCTGTTGCGGCTGGCGTCGGGGTAGGCGTAGGCGACCCAGTTGGAATCCGGGGCCCAGGCATAGTCGGAGACTTCCCAGGTGAACTCGTCGTTCTTGAGGTCATGGGCTTCGGCCAGGGTGGTGCGCTTGCCGGTGGCCACGTCCACGACGTGCAGGGCGAAGGAGGCGTCGCCGAACAGCAGCTTGCGGCCGTCGGGGCTCCAGGCGAGGTGGTAGAAGGTGGTGCGCAGGCCCGTGGCGAGGCGGGTGGCGGGGCCGCCCTGGGCGGGGCGCACGTAGAGGTCGTACTCGCCGCTTTCGTCGGAGAAATAGGCGACCCGGGCGCCATCCGGGGACAGTTCCGGGAACCGCTCCCGGACGCCGGAGGTCCGGGTCAGGTTCAGGGCCGGCGCGGCCGGATCCCGGGGCAGCATCCAGACGTCGCCGCGGGCCTCGAGCACCAGGGTCCGGCCGCCACCGCCGAGGCGCACATGCTGAAGGGTGTCCTTGGCGTTCACCAGGCGCGGCCGGGTGCGCCAGGCGTCCGAGGGCGCGGTGATCGCCAGCGGCCGGGCCTCCCCGGTGGCCAGGTCCAGCACGTGCAGGAAGCCGCCCTGCACGAACACCACCCGGTGGCCGTCGCTGGCGGGCCACTGGACGTCAAAATCCGTGTAGGCGGTCAGGGGCCGGGCCGCCAGGGTGGCCAGGTCCAGCGCGTAGAGGTTGGCGATGCCGCCCGGGCCGCGGTCGGACAGGAACAGGGCGCCGCCCTGGGCCGTGAACATCGGGTAGGCGTTCTTCCCCAGGTAGTCGGTGACCTTGCGGAAGGATCCCGCCTTCAGGTCGGCCAGCCAGAGCTCCGGGGACTGCCCGCCCTTGTAGCGCTTCCAGGGGTATTCGGGGACGCCCCGGGCGGTGAACAGCACCCGGGTCGCGTCGGGCGCGTAGGCGGCCTGGACCGCGCGGCCCAGGGGCGCGGCCTCGGGCTCGTGGCCCTGCAGGTCCACGCTGTAGACCTTGCTGAACGGGCGGCAGTCCTGCTTCAGGGCGGCCTGGAACAGGACCCTGGCGCCGTCCGGGGTCCAGCCCAGGACGGTGCAGGCGCCGCGCCAGGTCAGGCGCCGGGGCGCGCCGCCGGCCGCCGGCATCAGGTAGACGTTGCTGCCGCCGTCGTACTGCCCGGTGAAGGCGATCCACCGGCCGTCGGGGCTGAAATGCGCCGCGGTCTCCTGGCCGGGATGGCTGGTCAGGCGCCGGGCGGGGCCGCCCTGGAGGGTCCCGGTCCAGAGATCGCCTTCGTAGGTGAAGACCACCTGGTCGCCATGGATATCGGGGCTCTGGACGAACCGCGGGGCCTCCGGTGCGGCCGCGAAGGCCGGCCGGAAACTGAGTGCCAGGAACAGGGCCGCGTGGGTCAGGATGCGCAAGGAGGCTCCTCGGTTTTCGATCTGGGAATTATTGCATGCTTTATTGCATAACCTTGACGATGGGGCTGGGAGGGAGGCTGCCCGGAACCGGCTACACTGGTGCAAACCAACGCGTGAGGATCAGCCATGAGCTTTGCCGGGACCTGGGACGTGACCGTGAATTCGCCGATGGGCGCCAAGGTTTTCAGGATCGAGGTGCAAACCGGGGAAGGGACGGTCCAGGGCACGGTGTCCCTGGATGGCGAGACCGCCCCGCTGATCGATCCGGCCCTGGCCGACGGCCACCTGCGCTGGTCCGTGAAGATGCCCCGGCCCATGAACATCCTGCTCGAGGTGGACCTGACCGAGGCCGGGGACGGCCTGACCGGGCTGGCCAAGGCCGGGCGGATGGTCCTGCCCGAGGTCAAGGGCACCCGGGTCGTCTGATTCTATTCCCGGTGCCAGGGCACGGTCACCGGCTGGCCGGGCACCGGCAGGGAGGCCCAGGGATCGCTGATGAAGACCCGGTAGCTGCCGCCGGGCTTCAGGTCCAGGGCGATCAGGTTCACGGAGTCGGGCCGGGTGCCGCCCCGGGTCATGTGCCCATAGGCCGCGGCCCGGTAGCCGGTGAAGCCGTAGTGGTAGTCGTCCGGCGCCTCCACCAGGCGGGCGTAGAAGACGTAGGTGCCGGGCAGCTTCATGGGCACGGTGATGGACGGGGTGTGCGGGCCGTAGGCGAAGGTTGTGGTCCGCCCGCTGGCCACGTCCTGGGCGTAGATGACCGCCTGGAAGGTGTTGTCGTTGTCATAGATCACGAACTTGATGGTGACCTTGGCCGGCGGTTGGCCGCAGGCGAGGAGCAGCAGGCCGGGGAGGAGCCAGCGCATCGTGAGGGTCCGGTCCATTCGGGGGGTTTGTTTCATAGCGGCCTACCGAGCAAAAAGACACAGACTCAATATCACAACAGGGTTCCATCCACAAGGACACCTTTTGCGCCAGGGAACCCGCGTTGCGGAGACGATTGGCCCCGGTTTCCGGGGTGGGCGGAGGAATTTGAAACCGCCTTCTCAGCCCGGGTGGATCGCACTGGAAGGTCCCAGCCGGGCCCGCCTCCCCCCGCGGCCCAGCCGCAGGGGGCACATCCGGCGGCAATCGCTGCATTTGTAGAGATCGAATCCGCGGCTGGTGCGGATGAAGGAGTGGGGGCGGCAGCGGGACTGGTCGACGGTGGTTCCATCCAGGGCGGCCTGGGTGCAGGCGTCCAGGCAGATGCGGCAGCCCGGCGGACACTGGAAGGCCTCCAGGAGAGGGTCGCCTTCCAGCTCCTCCGCCAGGAGGATCGCGCCGATGTAGACCATGTTCCCCTTTTCAGGGTGGATGAGGAGCGTGTTGCGGCCCAGGATGCCGAGGCCCGCCAGCCAGGCGGCGTGGCGCATGGACAGGATGCCCCGGCCGTGGGAACGCTCGGGCTCCCAGTGGAGGTAGGGCGTGTCGCAGGGCACGGGGACGGCCCGCAGGCCGCGTTCCTCCAGGGCCCGGCAGAGCGCCAGCCCCAGGCGGTCCAGCTCGGCGTAGATCAGGTAGGCCGCATGGGTGTAGGGCACGGGGCTCTGCGCCAGGATGATCTCCCCGGGCATGCGCTTGAGGAAGACCACCACGGATCGGCAGTCCTGCCAGATGTCCGTGGGCCGGAAGCCTTCGGGGGCGTCCCGGAAACGCGCGGCCGGGGCGATGCCGCTGGCCTCGGCCCCGAGTTCCCGGGCGAGGGCCTTGATGCTTTCTGAAATCGTCTCGGTTTCCATGGATCCGCCTGGCTCCAGTATCTTCGATCGGAAGACCGGCGGCACGGCAAACCCGGCAACTACCCTCTTGGCCGGGCGATGATCTGCGCGGCCTTGCCCGAGGCCAGCCCGATCTCCGCGGCGGCCTGTTGGAGGGTCCAGCCCGCCTCGACGGCGCAGGCCAGGAATTCCCAGCGCAGGGTCCGGAGCTCGGCGGCGTCGAGGGCGCCCGGGTCCCGATCCTCGGCCAGGAGCACGCGGAACAGCTTTCTCCGCAGGAGCGGACCGGCCACGGGGCCCTGGGCCGGGGGCGCCTTGGTGGCCGGGGCCACAGGCCGGACGACGCCTTCCTCCTGGTCCACCAGGCCCCGCCGCTGCAGCGCGTTCAGCCGGGAGTACAGGCGCCTGGCGAGCCGGCCCTTGGCGCCGGGGCTGGAGCGGCCGGAGACCAGGAGGAACGCGAACTGGTCCAGCAGGGCCCGCCGGAGCACCCCGTCCGGATGGTTCGTCCGCAGGACCTCCAGGATCCACCGCCCCGACAGCCGGCCTACGGCCATGGATTCTCCCTTGGATGGGTGAGGCCAAAAAAAGGCCCTCCTGGGAGGGCCTGCGTTCTGGAGCGGGTGAAGGGATTTGAACCCTCGACTTCAACCTTGGCAAGGTTGCACTCTACCACTGAGTTACACCCGCGAGGGAAATTCAATATTACCAGGGGCCGGGGAAAGGTCAACCCCCATTTGCCGACCGGCAGGCAGGACAGACACCGAAGAGATTGAGCTGGTGGCGGGTGATCCGGTAGCCGGAGAGCCGTTCCATCCCGGCCAGGCTGGCTTCGATGCCGCAGGCGTCCACCTCCACCATCCGTCCGCAGATCTCGCAGGAGAGGTGGTGGTGGTGCTGGCTGGAGCGGCACAGGACGAAGCGCATCACCTGGTCCTGGCCCATGAGGCTCTCGGCCCAGCCCTCCTGGACGAACCGCTCCAGGTTGCGGTAGACCGTGGGGATCCCGGAGCGGCGCTTTTCCATTCCGGCCCAGATCTCCTCCACGGTCAGGGGCCGGTCGGCGCCCTGGAGGACCTTGAGGATGGCCTCGCGCTGGGGGGTCTGGCGCATGCCGGCCGCCCGCAGGGACGGGGTCTGGGAATGGCCATGGTCGGAGTGGGGCATGGCCCAAGGATGCCAAAAAAACCGCCTCTCGTGACATTTTTATCTTGAAAGCCGGCCGGCACGGGCATGCTTATCCCCATGACGTTCCAGGAAACCGTCGCCAAGGCCCCTCGGCAGACCACCGAACCCTTCCTGCCCCTGGCTTTCCGCCTGGCCGCGGCGTTCGGCCTGGGGATGCTGCACCTGGCCCTGCCCTGGGAGGGGACCGCGGCCCCCCAGGGCGAGGGCCTGTACCTGGTCCTCCTGGGGCTGCTGTTCGCCGAAAGCGCCTGGGAAGCCTACCGGTCTGCCGATCAGACGGGCCACCCCTTCGCCACCCCGTCGCCCGCCTGGATCCGCTTCAACCTGCTCCTGGACCTGGCCCTGGTGACCCTGATCATCGCCTTCCACGGGGTCGACCAGGAACGGCTGGCCACCATCTACATCTTCCCGGTGCTGGCCTCGGCCTTCTACCTGGGCATCGCCGAGATCGTGGCGGTGGGCCTTTTGTCCTCGGCCTGCCACATCGCCTGCGTGCTGCTGTTCACCCAGGGGGTCCTGCCGCCGTTCGGCCATTCCGGCCTGGGCACGGCCGTGGAGCCGTACCAGCTGGCCTACCTGCTGGGCTTCGCCTCGGTCCAGGTGTTCGGCGCGACCCTGGTGGTGGTGGTGATCCGCAGCCACATGGAAGGGCTGCGCACCGACCTGAGCCGGTCCGAGGCGGTGGTCGACGAGCTGAGCGCGCTCTACCGGCGGGTCTTCGATTCCATGTTCTCGGGCCTGATCACCGCCGATCTGCAAGGCCGGATCACTTCGGCCAACCCGGCCGCGGAGAAGATCCTCCACGCCAGCCTGACCCCGGGCGCGCTCATCCAGGACTTCGGTTTCGGCGACCTGAAGGACCTGGGCCACAACATGAAGGAGCAGCGCTTCGAGCTGAGCTTCACCTCCTCCGATGGCGGCAAGCGGATCGTCGGCGGCAACGTCACCCCGCTCCTGGGCGGCGAGGGCGGGCCCACCGGCCACCTGGTGGTGTTCCAGGACCTCACCGAGATCAAGGTGCTCGAGGAGCGGACCCGCACCTCCGAGCGGATGGCGGCGGTCGGCGAGCTGTCCTCGGAAATGGCCCATGAGCTCCGCAACCCGCTGGCCTCCATCCTGGGCTGCGTGCAGCTGCTCCACCAGGGCGAGCAGCCCCGGCCCATGCTGGACCGGGTGCTGACCATCCTGCTCCGGGAATCCGAGCGGGTCAGCGTCATCGTCACCGACTTCCTCGATTTCACCCGGCCCCGGCCGGCCAGGATCACCGCCATCGGCCTGCGGGCCCTGGCCGACGAGCTCCGGGCCAGCTGGGAGACCGACCCCCGCAACGAGGGCCTGACCCTGGAGATGGCCGACCCCCCCGATGTCCGGGTCATGGGCGACCCGCTCTGGGTGCACCAGGTGTTCACCAATCTCCTCAGCAATGCCCGCAAGGCCATGGCCGGAAGGCCCGGGGCGCCGATCCGGATCGGCTTCGACCTGCGCGGGGACCGGGTGGCGGCCACGGTCCGCGACCGCGGCTGCGGCATGTCCGAGGAACGCCTGCGGACCATCTACATCCCCTTCGCCAGCGGCTTCGAGGAGGGCAACGGCCTGGGCATGAGCCTGGTCTTCCAGTTCATCCAGCAGATGGGCTGGTCGATCCAGGCGGCCAGCGAACCCGGCCAGGGCACCACGGTGACCCTGTCGATCCCGCTGGCCCCGTCCCAGGGCGATCTCGAACGCCACGAATGATTTGTGGGAGCGGCCCGGAAAACCTTGCCAATTGCCCGGGAAGGTGGGACATTGCCATTACTTTTTGACTTCGGGCTGGGGTCGGGAAATCCACCGTTGGATTATCCAACTCATGGCCTTTCAGTGTTTCCAGGATTCGGCATGAATCGCAAGCTCATCCGCCCCAATCTGACCGCCATCAAGGAAAAGATCGGCCGGACCCCCAAGGCCCTGACCCAGGCGGATCCCCCGACGGTGGTCAAGGCGCCCGCCGAGGCGGTCATCGCCGGCGCCGCCGGCGCCAACCCGGATGCCGCCAGCGCCCCCCAGGGCACCGGCAGTCCCCGCCGCAAGATCGCCCCGCCCGAACAGACCAATGCCGAGAGTTTTTATTATCTCAAACAGATGCAGTCGAAGACCCCGATGGTCATCGTGCTCCAGGACGACGAGAAGCTGCGCGGCGTCATCGAGTGGTACGACAAGCACTGCCTGAAGATCAACCGGATCAAGGAGCCCAACGTCCTGGTCCCGAAGCACAACATCAAATACCTCTACAAGGCGGAGGAGGAGCCCCGGATCCGCCGCAGCCGCGGCGGCAAGAAGGACGACGCCAACTCCCCCGACGTGGAACTGCCGCTCTACGACTGATGAGCCTGCGCCCCCGCATCGCCGTCACCCTCGGCGACCCCTGTGGTATCGGGCCGGAGCTCCTGCTGCGGGCCCTGCCGGCCCTGGCCGCCCAGGCCGGGATCGTCGTGACCGGGGCCCGGGCCGGGCTGGAACTGCTGGGCCAGGCGCTGGCGCCCGCGCCGTGGCGCTGGGAGCCGGCCCCGGCCGGCATCCCGGAAGCCAGCCACACCCTGGTGGTCGGCGGCTGCTCGGTGGCCTGGATCGACCCCACGCCCCAGATCACCCGGGAACAGCTGGTGCTCGGCCAGGGCAGCGCCGCCTCCGGCCTGGCCGCGGTCGAGGGCGTGCGGGCGGGCGCGCTGCGGGTCCAGGCCGGCCTGGCCGACGCCCTGGTGACCCTGCCCCTGGCCAAGTCCGCCGCCCATGCCGCCGGGTTCAAGATCCCCGGGCACACCGAATTCCTCCAGGCCCTGGCCGGCTCGAAGATGAGCCGCATGGCCTTCGTCAGCCCCAGCCTGTCGGTGGTGCTGCACACGGTCCACCAGAGCCTGCGCTCGGTGGTCGAGGAACTGAGCGAGGAGGCGGTCGCCGAGACCCTGGCCTTCGCCGCCGACCGGTTCGCCCAGCTCACCGGCAACCCGGGCCTGCGTGTGGCCCTCTGCGCCCTGAACCCCCACGCCGGCGAGGGCGGCGCCTTCGGCCGGGAGGAGGCCGGCCTTTCCCGGGCCCTGGCCGCGGCCGCCTCGGCCTGCCGGGCCGGGGCTTTCGCCCATGTGCCCTCGCCCTTTCCGTCCGGGCCGGCGCCGGCGGGCTGGGAGCTGTATCCGGAACGGCCCGCCGCCCGGAACCCGGGCGCGGACGGCCCGGCCTTCTCGGGGCCGCACCCCGCCGACACCGTGTTCGGCCGCGCGGTCCGGGGCGAGTTCGACCTGGTGGTGGCCCTCTACCATGACCAGGGGCTGATCCCCATCAAGGTGCTCGAGCCCGACACCGCGGTCAACCTCACCCTCGGCCTCCCCTACATCCGCACCTCGCCGGACCACGGCACCGCCTTCGACATCGCCGGCACCGGCCGGGCCGACCCCACCAATTTCCTGGCGGCGGCCGCCCTGGCCATCCGGCTCGCCAGCCGCGCCGACCACCGGCTCGGGGCCCTGCCGTGAGGACCCAGGACCTGCTGCTCGCCCTGCTCCTGGCCGTGCCGCCCTGGGTGGGCTTCCTGATCTACCGCTACAAGGGCCGGGTCGGCCTGAGCTATGGCTATTTCCTCGGGGGGATCCTGGCCATCCTGGCCATCCCGTGGCCGGAGCTGGGCACCCGCGGGCTGCCCTCGGCCCACCTGGGCGGCGCCCTCCTGGGCTTCATCTTTTTCCTGCAGGCCCACCGGGAGGGCCGCAACGGGCTGCGCCGGCTGGCCCTGGGCGTGGGCGGCTCGACCCTGTTCGCCTGGCTCCTGGGCACCCTGGTGGGCATGGCGATGCAATCCGTGATCGCCTTCTGGGGCTCGGCCCTGCTGGAGGTCAGCCTCTGGCTGCTCCTCTATGACCTGGGCTACCGGCTCACCCGGGGTCGGTGGCTGGCCGTGCGCATGCCGGTGACCGGCGGCTGCGCCTTCCTGGCGGTGACCGCCACCTACCACTTTCTCTCCCTGGGCGCGCCGCCCCTGTCCTGGGCCGCGTCCCTGCTGGCCGGCGTGCTGCTGGGGCTGGTGGCCCTGCACCAGCTGACCTGGCTGCGCGACCAGGGCATCTGGGTGGAAGGCCGCGGGGTCGGCTTGCGCACCGCCCTGTCGGCCCTGGAAGGCGACCGGCCGCCGGAGGGCCCGACCCTGGCCTACGCCATCGAGGCCCGCCAGGCCATGTTCCTGGTGAGCGAGAAGGGCATGGTGCTGGAGACCAACACCGCCTTCAGCCGGGTGGTGGGGCTGCCCCGGCACCAGCTGCGCGGCTGCCTGATCCAGGATCTCTTCCAGGGCCAGGAGACCCCCACCTGGGACGAGCTCAAGGGCCAGCTCCTGCAGGACGCCCGGGCCAGCGCCGCGGCCACCCTGGTTCTGCGCGACGCCACGTTCCGGTCGGTGCAGCTGGAGGCGGTGGCCTTCGACCGCAACCTGGCCCTGGTCTGGGTCGCCGATCCGGCCCCGGGCAGCCTCGCCCTGCGCGGGGATGCCATCCCGCCGCGCTATCCCACCGCCCAGCCGGACGCTTCGCCGCCGCGGCTGGCGGCCGTCCCGGCCCTGGAGGCCATGCTGCCCCGGCTGCGGGCCATGCTGCCGGCCAGCCACACCGTGGCCCTGCGCGCCGAACCCACCACCCTGCTCCTGGAGGCCGAGCCGCTGGCCCGCACCGCCACCCAGCTGGTCCTGCACGGCCGCCAGGGGCTCCGCTCGGGCGTCATCACGCTGTCCCTGGAGCCGGTCGACCTGGGCGGCCAGGCCTATGCCCGGCTGCGCATGGCGCTGGAAGGCCCGCCGGCCCCCTGGGAAGGCGATTTCCTGGGCCTGTCCTGGCTGCACCGGACCGTCCAGGAGTGCTCCGGGATCCTGGAAGTGGACCAGGACGACCGGGGCTTCCTGACCCCGCGGATCCTGCTGCCCCGGCTGGCCGAGGCCGCCCCGGCCGGCCCGGGGCTCCTGGCCGGGCGCACGGTCTGGATCGTCCACCGCAACCCCGAAACGTCCCGGGCCCTGGCCGACGCCGTGGCCGAAGCCGGGGGCGCCGCGGTCTGTTTCGCCGAGCTGCGGCCGCTGCTGGAGACCTCCCAGCACACCGCCCTTCCCGACGTCCTGGTGCTGGAGCGGACCCGGCTCCTGGAACGCTACCAGAGCCGGCTCTGCCACCTGGGCGGCCGCGACCTGCCCGCCCTGCTCCTGGACGACGGCCGGCCCCTGCCCCAGGGGGAACGGGCCCCGCACCGCCTCGTGCTCCTGGAAAAGCCCTTCCCCGGACCCCATTTCATGGCCAGCCTCCTGGCCCTTCTGCAGTAGGAGCCACCATGGCCACCATCGCCCTGATCCTCGCCGCCGGCCTGGGCAAACGCATGAAATCCGACCTGCCCAAGGTCCTTCACCCGATCCTGGGCGACCCGGCCCTGCTCTGGGTGCTGCGGAGCCTGCCGGAGGAGGTGGGCCACGCGGTGGTGGTCGTGCACCACGGCAAGGACAAGGTCGAAGCGGCCCTGGCCGCCTGGGCCGCCCAGGGCCTGCTTCCCTGCCCCGCCACGACCGTGGACCAGGGCGAGCCCCTGGGCACCGGCCATGCCGCGGCCCAGGCCGGGCCGGAACTGGACCGGCTGGGCGCCGACCGGGTGGTGATCCTCTGCGGCGACGTCCCGCTGATCCGCAGGGAGACCGTGGCGGCCCTGGCGGCGTCGGGCTCCTGCCTGCTGGCCATGGACATGCCCGACCCGTCCGGCTACGGCCGGGTGCTGCAGGCCGAGGGCCGGCTGCGGGCGATCGTCGAGCACAAGGACGCCGATCCCGGGACCCTCGCGGTCAAGCGGGTCAACGGCGGCGCCTACGCCCTGCCCTGGGCGCCGCTGCGGGCGGCCCTGGCCGGCCTTTCCAACGCCAACAGCCAGGGCGAGTACTACCTCACCGACGCGGTGGTGGCCGTGGCCGCCCTGCAGCCGGTGGCCGTGGAACTGTGCGACCCGGCCGAGCTGATGGGGATGAACTCCCGGATGGACCAGGCCGAACTCCAGCGCCACGCCCAGGCGCGGGTGAACCTGGGCTGGATGGAACAGGGCGTGACTTTCCTGGAACCTTCCGGTGCCATCGTCGGGCCCCGGGCGGTGCTGGGCCGGGACGTCTGCATCGCCCCGGGGGTCCGGCTGGAGGGCGCGGTGGCCGTCGGCGAGGGCGCCTCGATCGGCCAGGGCTGCGTCATCACCGACTGCCAGGTGGGCGCGGGGGCCGAAATCCGGCCCTACTCGGTCGCCACCCGCAGCCGGATCGGCGCGGGCTGCCTCATCGGGCCGTTCGCCCACCTGCGGGAGGGCACCGAGCTCGAGCGCGGGGTGCACGTGGGCAATTTCGTGGAGACCAAGAAGGCGCACCTGTTCGAGGGCGCCAAAGCCAATCACCTCAGCTACCTGGGCGACTGCCAGATCGGCGAGCGCACGAACATCGGCGCGGGCATGATCACCTGCAACTACGACGGCTTCTCCAAGCACCGCACGGTGATCGGCAAGGAGGTCTTCGTGGGCTCGGACTGCCAGCTGGTGGCGCCGATCTCCCTGGGCGACGGCTGTCTCATCGGCGCCGGCACCACCCTGGCCCAGGACGTGCCCGCCGACGCCCTGGCCCTGGCCCGGGCCCCCCTGACCATCCGGGAGGGCGGGGCCAGCCGGCTCCGGGCCCGGCTGAAGGCCGCCAAGCAAGGATGAGGCCCTTCGGTTACAGTGGAAATGGACCCCCGTCCAGCGCAGGACGCGAATGCTGACTTCCCTACTCGAGACCATCGGTGCCAGGATCCTGGATCTCCTGGACGGGGTGGGCGACTTCGTCACCCTTTGCGGGCGCACCTTCGTGGGCGTGTTCCGGCGGCCCTTCGACGGCCCCAACCTGCTCTACCAGCTCTCGGCGGTGGGGGTGAACTCGATCCCGGTGGTGGTGCTGACCTCCCTGGCGGTGAGCATGGTCTTCGCCGTCCAGCTCTCGTTCGGCTTCCGGCAGTTCCAGGCCGAGGGGCTCGCCGGGCAGGTGGAGGGCCTGGCGGTGGTCCGGGAGCTGGCCCCGGTGATCACCGGCCTGATGATGGCCGGCCGGGTCGGCTCGGCCATGGCCGCCGAACTGGGCACCATGCAGGTCACCGAGCAGATCGACGCCCTGGAGTGCCTGGCCACCGACCCCATCCACTACCTGTTCGTACCCCGGGTCCTGGCCTCGCTGGTGATGCTGCCCCTGCTGACCGGCATGGCCATCTACGTGGGCTATCTGGGCGGGTTCCTCCTGCTGGTGCTGGTTCAGGGGCAGAGCGCCTTCGTCTACAGCCAGGATTTCTACAAGCTGGTCCAGGGCCGGGACCTGGCCATCGCCCTGACCAAGGGGCTGGTGTTCGGCCTGATCATCGCCATGGTGGGCTGCTGGCGGGGCTACCGCACCCGCGGCGGCGCCGAGGGCGTGGGCAACGCCCCCACCAGCAGCGTGGTGACCTCCAGCCTGTGGATCCTGATCTCCGACTTCTTCCTAACCAAGCTCCTCCTCGTCTGAGCGCAACCGTGCCCGTCATCGATGTCGTCAAACTCTCCAAGTCCTTCGGCAAGCTGGTCGTCCTGGAGGACGTCAACCTGTCCGTGGAGGAGGGCGAGAGCCTGGTCATCCTGGGCGGCAGCGGCACCGGCAAGACCGTGCTCCTGCGCTGCATCATGGGCCTGCTGCAGCCGGACTCCGGCCATGTGGCCCTGGAGGGCCGGATCATCCAGCAGATGAGCCGCGACGAGCTGTTCCAGGCGCGCAAGGAGATCGGCATGTGCTTCCAGATGGCCGCGCTGTTCGACTCCATGACCGTCGAGCAGAACGTCGGCTTCGCCCTCAAGCGCCACACCAGGATGACCAAGGCGGAGATCAAGGCCCGGGTCGAGGAGTGCCTGAACCTGGTGGGCCTGCGCGACACCGAGAAGCTCAGGCCGGCCGAGCTGTCCGGAGGCATGAAGCGCCGGGTCGGGTTCGCCCGGGCCATCGCCCTCAAGCCCAAGATCCTGCTGTTCGACGAGCCCACCACCGGGCTGGACCCGGTGATGACCGACGTCATCGGCCGGATCATCATGGATCTCAAGCAGGAACTGGGGGTCACCAGCATCACCATCACCCACGACCTGAAGAGCGCCTTCGCCATCGCCGACCGCATCGCCCTGCTGTTCCGGGGCCGCTGCCTGGCGGTCCAGAAGCCCGAAGATTTCCGGGTCAACCCCAACGAAGTCATCCAGCAGTTCCTGCGGGGCGATGCCGACGGCCCGTTCCTGCAGGACCCGCCGCCGCCCTCCAAGGACCGGAAGCCTTCCTCTGCCGAGGCCAGGATATGACCATGAAACTAGAAACCAAAGTCGGCGCCTTCTTCCTGGCCAGCATCGGGGTCCTCGGGGTCCTGATCCTGCGCATGGAGAAGCTGGACCTGTTCGGCGGCAACAACCTGGCCCACCTTTCCACCGAGTTCGACCAGGTCGCCGGGCTCAACCTGCAGAGCGCCGTCCGGGTGGCCGGCGTGAAGGTGGGCGCGGTCAGCGGCATCGAGCTGGACGGCCCGCGGGCCAAGGTGATCCTGGCCCTGCCCAAGGACTTCAAGGTCTACGGCGACGCCACGGCCTCGCTCAGCTCGATCGGCATCCTGGGCGAGAAGTACATCGACCTGGACCCCGGCCACCCGCAGGCCGGCGCCATGGCCGCCAACGGCGCCATCCCCAGCAAGACCGGCATGAGCATGGATTCGCTCATGGAGTCCCTGGGCGGGATCAGCAAGGACGTCAAGGGCGTCACCGACGCCCTCAACAAGTCCATCGGCGGCGAGCAGGGCCGCGAGAAGCTGGACGAGATCGTCGACAACATCCGCCACCTCACGGCCGAGTTCCGGGTCATGGCCCAGGAGAACCACGGGGCCATCAACACCACCATGGCCAACGTCCAGGAGCTCAGCGGCGAGCTGAAGGATCGCCTGCCCCGGATGGCCCAGCAGTTCGAGGACCTGGGCAAGAACCTCAACCAGCTGGTCAACGAGGGCCGGCCCGAGCTCAAGGGCATCCTTCAGGACGTCCACAACCTCACCGCCAACCTCAAGGGCACCGCCGACAACGTCCAGTCCATCACCGCCAAGATGAACAACGGCGAGGGCACCATCGGCAAGCTGCTCAACGACGATTCCACCGTGAAGAAGATCAACCTGGCCGTGGACAACGTCAATTCCATGCTCGGCGGGTTCCGCTCCATGGACCTGAACCTGGACATGAACGCGGCCCGCTGGACCAGCCGGGGCAACTCCAAGGTCGGCCTGGGCATCGAGCTGGTGCCGGCCCACGACCACTGGTATTCCCTCGAACTCAATTCCACCCCCGACGGCAAGATCGCCCAGTACGCCTCCACCTACACCAGCACCAACCCCGTCACCGGCCTGCCGATCACCGTTCCCGTGGTCATCAAGGACGTCCAGGTGGCCCAGACCTTCACCGTCTCCGCCCAGTTCGCCAAGCGCCTGGCCGAGAACTACGTGTTCACCGCCGGCATCGTCGAGAGCACCGGCGGGGTCGGGGCGGAGTTCCGGGCCTTCAACGACCGGTTCCGCCTGGGCGGCCTGGCCTACGATTTCACCAAGCGCGACGACAAGCCCAACCCGCGCTACCGCCTCACCACCGGCTACCAGTTCTACAAGGGCTTCTACGCCATGGCCGGGCTCCAGGACATCGCCAACCCCGACCTGCGGACCTTCTTCTTCGGCGGCGGCCTGCGCTGGAAGGATGACGACCTGAAAAAGCTTGTGGGGCTGGCGAGCCTTGGGAAATAATAGGGCATGAGCATGCCCGACCTGCCCACGGAACGCTACGGCCTGTTCTTGGCTGTGCGTCGGGGCGTGCCGCTCACGCTGGCCGCCGCGCTCATGGCCCTGGCGATGCTGGGCCGGGGCTGGGCCCAGGGCTGGCTGATCCTGGGCGCCGTGGCCTGCCTGGGCGAGGTCTGGCCCTCCTTCAAGACCGGCGCCACCTACCTCCGGGCCCGGGCCGCCATCCAGCGCTGGGACGCCGGCTGGGTCTGGGCCCTGCGCCCCCTGTTCCGCCGGATCGGCCTGGAGGACGCCTGGATCCTGTCCTTCTGCGCCTGGAACAACCGCCGGGTGCGGGCCGTGTTCCAGGACCGCAAGGCCCGGCGCGCCCTGATCCTCCTCCCCCACTGCATCCAGATGGCCAAGTGCAAGGCCGAGGTCCTCACCGACCTCTCCAACTGCTATGAATGCGGCCTCTGCCCGGTGGGCGACTTCCTGCCGCTGCAGCTGACCCTGGGCTGGGAGAGCCGGATCACCAACCGCAGCCACAAGGCCTACCGGGAGGCCCGGGAGTACCGGCCCGACCTGATCGTGGCCGTCAGCTGCACCGACCGCCTGCTAAAGGGGCTGGTGAAGCTCACCGAGGTGCCCTGCTACGTCATCCCCCTGGAGCTGCCCCACCGCATGTGCGTGGACACCCTCTTCTCGGTTCCCCATCTCATGGCGGCCATGGGCCACCTGGTGGAGGCGCGGGAACCCCAGGCCGCCGACCGGATCCTGCCCCTGCGACGGGAAGCCTAGTGGCCTCCTTCCGCGCGACCCTGGAACGGCTGGCCGGTCCCACGGTGAGCCCCTACCTGCTGCATTTGCGGCCCCTGGAATGGCCCATCATGACCGGCCATTTCCTCCTGGGCGCCCTCCTGGCCACCGGCGCGCACACCCCGTGGAAGCCGGCCCTGCTGGGCTGGTTCGTGTTCGTCGTCCTGCTCAACGGCGGCACCCTGGCCATCAACAGCGCCTTCGACCAGGACGAGGGCGATATCGGCTACCTCCGCCAGCCGCCCAAGCCGCCGCCGTACCTTCTGCACGTCTCCTCGGCCATGCTCGCCCTGTCCCTCGCGCTGGGCTTCCTCCTGCCGCCGGTGTTCGCCTGGAGCAACGCCGCCTGCGTGGTCATGGCGGTGCTCTATTCCGTCCCCCCGGTCCGGCTCAAGGCCCGGGCCGGCTGGGATCTGGTGATCAACTGCCTGGGCTTCGGGCTGCTGACCCCGCTGGCCGGCTGGGGCCTGACAGGGCGCCCGGTCAGCCCGGGCCTGCTCAGCACCGTGATCGGCTTCGCCTTCCTGTTCGGGGCCCTCTACCCGCCCACCCAGCTCTACCAGATCGACGAGGACCGGGCCCGGGGCGACCGCACCCTGGCCATCGTCATGGGCGAAGGCCCCAGTCTGGCCTTCGCCGTCGGCCTGGCCGTGGCCGCCCACCTCTGGTTCGCCTGGGGCGCCCTGCAGAGCGGCCGCCCGCCCTTGCCCCTGCTGATCTCCCTGGTCGCCTGGACCGGCATCCTGGTCCCCTGGTGGGCCCGCTGGCGTAGCATGACGCCCCACCAGCACGAGAATGGCATGTATCGTTGTTTGGCCGCCTGGGCGGTAACGGATGTGAGCCTTCTCATCCTCCTTTGGCCACACTAGGCGAAGGGGCCACCGACCATCGGCCATTCAGTAAAATGACTTATTAAGTCATGTTTAATTTTTGCCTAGCTGGGAATTTACCCTTTGATTTTATATTATTTAGCCGATCATTAATTAAGGGTAATTGAATTCCCTGAGGATCCAAGCCAGCGGTCGGGGCAGGAGGTCGTCGTGAAGATGGGGATGGTGCCATCCCGGCAGGCCGAGCAGGCCTTGCTGGATGTCGATATCACGGCCTTGCGGGCCGTGCTGGCCCAATTCCACCTGGTTGGTTCCGGACTGGATCCCTTCGAGACCGTGCTGACCCCCGCCCTGGAAAGCATCGGCCGGAGCTGGGAGGCCGGCGAACTGGCCCTGGCCCAGGTCTACATGGCCAGCCGACTCGCTGAAAGACTCATAGAAGAGGACCTGGGTGTCCAGATCCCGCTCCGCCGGCCCCATCCCCCGATCGCCATGGCGGTGCTGGAGGACTACCACCTGCTGGGCAAGCGCCTGGTCCTGGCTTCGGCCCGGCTGGCCGGGTGGACCGTGGCCGACTGGGGCGTCGCCTCCGACCCCCAGGAGCTGGCCCGCCGGGCCCACCGGGAGCAGGTCGCGGTCCTGATGGTCTCCACCCTCATGGAACGTTCGGCCCGGCGGGTGGCAGGGGTGGTGGAGACCCTGCGCGCCCTGGGCGCCGATACCCGGGTGGTGGTTGGCGGCGCGCCGTTCCGCCTGGACCCGTCCCTCTGCGCCCAGGTCGGGGCGGCGGGCACCGCCGCCACCGCTTCGGCCGTCCCGGCCCTGCTGTCCGGGATGCTGGCGGTGGCCCCGTGAGCGTGACCGCCGGCGAACGCCTGGGCGCCGCCCTGGCCTGCCGGGAGGCGGACCGGGTGCCGTTCTTCCTGCCGGTCACCCTGCACCCCGCCAAGCACCTGGGGCTCACCCCGGAAGCCTATTTCCGCGAGCCCGCGGCGGTGGTGGAGGGTCAATTGCGGATGCTGGACCTGCTCGGGCACGACGCGGTCACCAGCTTCCTGCACGTATCCGCCGAGGCGGAGGCCTTCGGCGGGGAGAGCCGGTTCGTCGCCGATGGCCCCCCCAACGCCGGGGCGCCGCCCCTCGCAGAGGCCGCGCAGCTGGAACGCCTGACCGTGCCGGATCCCCTGGCGGTCCCGGCCCTGGCCCGCAGCCTGGCCGTGGCCCGGGAACTCAAGGCCAGGCTGGGCGACCGGGTGCCGGTCCTGAGCGGCCTGACCGGACCGCTCAGCCTGCCGGTGCTCCAATTGGGTTTCGAGCGCTACCTGGATCTGCTGATGGATGCACCCCAGCTGGTCCAGCGGCTGTGGCGGATCAACGAGGCCTTCTGCATCGCCTGGGGCAACGCGCAGCTGGCGGCGGGGGTGGCGGCCCTGGTGATTTTCGAGCCCCTGGCCTCGCCCGCCCTGATGGCCCCGGAGCGGGTCCGGGGCCATGGACTGCCGGCCCTCCGGAGGGTGCGGGAAGGCATCCGGGGCACCACCCTGCTCACCACCGCCTCCACGCCCGTGGGCAGCGCCCTGGCCGGCTTCCTGGAACTGGGTTTCGATGGCGTGGGCGTATCCTGCGCCGATTCCCTGGCCGACGCCAAGGCCCGATGCCAGGGGCGGACGGCCCTGCTGGGCGGCCTGGACGGCCTGGCCATGGCCCACTGGACCCCGGCCGAGGCCGAAGCGGCGGTGCGCGGGGCCCTCGCTGCCGCGGGCCCGGGCGGCGGCTTCATCCTGACCGAGCACCACGGGGAGATCCCCTGGACCGTCCCGGAGGCGACCCTGCAGGCCGTGGCCGAGGCGGTCCGCCGCTGGGGCCGGCAGCCCATCTCCGGAGCCGAGCCATGAATCCCCTCCGTCTGCTCCTGTGCCCTGGGCTGTACGCCGAAGCCCGGGCGGCGCTCGGCCCCCTGCCCGGGCTGGAGCTGACCTGCCAGGCGCGCCGGTGCCACCTGTCGGCCCCGGCGCAGCAGGCCCTCCTCGCCGAGGCGGGGCATCAGGACGCGCGCCTGGTTGGCGGCAGCTGCCTGGCCGGGCTCGGTCCCGACCCCCTGGCCTCCTGCTTCCGGTTCTACCTGCCCCCGGACCGGATCGAGGAGCTGCTGGCCCGGGGCGGCTACCTGGTCACCGCAGGCTGGTTGGCGGATTGGCGGGGGGCCATGGCGGACTGGGGCCTGGACCAGGACGCGGCGCGCGATCTGTTCAAGGAATCGTGCCGGGCCGTGGTGCTCCTCGATTCCGGCCTGGACCCCCGGGCCCTGGATCACCTGAAGGCCTTCGCCGCCTTCGTGGACCGCCCGGCCGAGCGGGTGCCGGCGGACCCGTCGCACCTTCGGGCCAGCCTCCTGGAGGAAGCCTGGGCCGGCCGGGAGGAGCAACGGGCCGCCCAGGCCGCGGCCCTGGCAAATACCCGCCGCCGGTTGGCCGAACACGCGGCCCTGGTCGATCTGGTCCAGCGGCTGGCCACCAGCGTGGACGAGGGCGCCATCGTCCAGGATCTCCTGACGGTGGCCCAGAGCCTGTTCGCGGCCGACCTCATGCTCTGGATCCCGCACTGGAAGGGGCACTGGGGCGAGCCGGCCGGCGGCACCCCGGGGCCGGAACGGGACGCCCTGGCCAAAGAGCTGCTGGCCAGCCCGGCCGGAGTCCATGCCACCGCGGCCGGCGACGGCCTGCTCCTGCGCCTCGAAGGCCAGGATGGCCCGCTGGGCCTCCTGGGCCTGGCCGGCCTGGCCCACCCCGACCAGCTGCCCGCGTACCTGGAGACCGCCGGCACCCTGGCCCGGGCCGCCCAGCTGGCCCTGGGCAACGCCCACAACCTCCACGGCTGGCTGCGGATCTGCGCCTGGTGCCACCAGGTGGAGGATCCCGACGGCGGCTGGGTGACCTTCGAGAAATATGTGCACCGGGTCAGCACCGCCCATTTCAGCCACGGCCTCTGCCCCGGCTGCGCCGACCGGATGGTGAGGGAAGCCGAAAGCCTCTAGGGTCCGGCCCGGTGGGTTATCATGGCGGTCACCGGAACGCCCATGCTCCTTCCCGCCATTCCTCCCCCTTTCCCCCTGGCCTGGGGGTTCTCCACCCGGAACGACGATCCTGCCCTGCTGCCGCCGGTGGACCTGCGCCAGGTGCACGGCTGCGAGGTGGTCCAGGCCGGGGGGGCGGTCCAGGCGGCGGACGGCGTCTGGACCCGGGAACCGGGCCGGGCCATCGGCGTGCGGGTGGCGGACTGCGTGCCCATCCTGCTGGCCGGGCTGGCGGAGGGCCAACCTTGGACGGCCGCCCTGCATGCCGGCTGGCGCGGGGCGGTGGCGGGCATCCTGCGCCGGGGCGTGGCGATCTTCCGGGAACAGGGGGGCCGGCCCGCGGAGCTGGCCTGGGCCCTGGGCCCGGCCATCCAGAAATGCCATTTCGAGGTCGGCGAGGAGGTCCTGGCCGCGGCCCGGCTGGATCCGGCCTGGACCGAAGGGCTGGCCGCGCCCGGGCCGCGCGGCCGGCCGCATTTGGACCTGCACGGACTGCTCCGGGCCCAGGCCCTGGACCTGGGGCTGGATCCCGCCCGGGACGGTTCGGTGGCCCGCTGCACCGTCTGCGAACCTGAGCTGCTCTATTCCTACCGCCGGGGCGACCTTGAGGGGCGGCAGTGGGGCTGGCTGCGGATCGGCCGGTGAGCGGCGGCCGTTCCGGGCTGCTGGAGCCCCTGCGCGCCCGGATCTTCCTGATGGTGTGGATCGCCAACGTGGCCTCCAACATCGGCACCCAGGTCCAGAGCGTGGGCGAGAAGTGGCAGATGGCCCACCTGACCACCTCGCCCCTGCTGGTGGCCCTGATCGAGACCGGCACCACCCTGCCCGTGCTGCTGCTGGGCCTGGCCGCCGGGGCCCTGGCCGATATCGTCGACCGCCGCCGGCTGCTGATCACCACCCAGGTCTTCATGCTGGGCTGCGCGGCGCTGCTGTCGGGGCTCACCTTCCTGCACCACGTCACCCCGTCGGTGCTCCTGGTCATGTCCTTCCTGATCGGCATCGGCTCGGCGCTGAGCATGCCGGCCTTCCAGGCCATCGTCCCGGAACTGCTGGACCGGCAGCATCTGGCGGGGGGCGTGGCGCTCAACAGCGCCGGCTTCAACGTCAGCCGGGCCCTGGGACCGGCGGTGGGCGGGCTGGTGGTGGGCCTGCTCGGCGCCGGCTGGGCCTTCAGTCTGAACGCCGTCTCCTTCCTCGCCGTGGTGCTCGTCCTGGTGCGCTGGGAGCGCCAGGTGCCCACCTCCAGCCTGCCTGGAGAGCGCTTCCTGGGCGCGCTCAAGGTGGGCCTGCGCTAGGCCCGGCACAGCCGGCCGTTCCAGATCATCCTGCTGCGGGCCCTGGGCTACGCCTGGTTCGGCGGGGTGATCTTCTCGCTGCTGCCGGCCCTGGCCATCCATGACCTGGGCCTGGGCTCGGAGGCCTTCGGCGCGCTCATGGGCTGCGTCGGCGCCGGGGCGGTGGCGGCGGTGTTCTTCCTGGGGCCGCTGCGCCGGCGGCTGAACACCAACCAGATACTGGCCGCCTTCAGCCTGCTGGCCGCCCTGGCCCAGGGCGTGATCGCCTATGTCCCGCACACTCCCACGGTGGCGTTCTGCCTGGTCCTGGCGGGCATGAGCTGGCTCGCCATCCTCTCCACCATCAACACCGCGATCCAGCTGTCGGTGCCGCCCTGGGTCAAGGCGCGGGCCTTCGGCACCTACCACACCGTCTGGGGCGGCGCCATGGCCCTGGGGGCGGCCTTCTGGGGCGAACTGGCGGTGCACCTGGGGCTGCGCGCCGCGATGGCCGTATCGGCGGCCGGCATGCTGGCCGCCCTGGCGGTCCTGGGTCGCCTGCGGATCACCGCCTTCGACCAGGACCTGGACCTGAGCCCCCACCAGGACGCGCCCCACGCCCCCACCAGCATCGCCCCGGAGTCCGGGCCGATCCTCGTGCAGATGGAATACGCGGTGGCCGAGGACCAGCGGGAGCCCTTCCTGGCCGCCATGGACCCGGTGCGCCGGCTGCGGCTGCGGGACGGCGCCATGCGCTGGGCCCTGTTCGAGGAGCCCGACCGGCCCGCCGACGGCACCCTCCGGTTCCTGGAGACCTACCTGAGTTCCACCATGGGCGAGCACCTGCGCCAGCACCACCGGGCCACCGCCCAGGACCGGGCGGTGCTGGCCGAGGCCTACCGGCGCACGGTCCCGGGCCGGCCCGAGACCCGCCACCTGGTCGTGGTGGAGGACCACGACTCCAGCCTGCTGCAGCGGATCTGGCAGGGCTGGGTCGGGGAATGACCCGCCCCGGTCATCCATAATGGATATTTTTACCCCAAACTCGTTTTACCCCTCCCCCCGGGGCCCCGCATGCCTATTGTTGGAAGGAACAATCCAATGAGGGGACTGGGGTCACGCGACCGGTCGCCTCAGGGAAGGAGGGCAGCATGGGCCGCGCCGTCGCACAGACTATCCGCTGCAGCGGATGCCACCGGATCCTGGTCGAGAACCTGTGGATGCCCGAGCGCCGGGAATACCATGTGAAGTACCGGGTCAGCCTGTGCCCCCAGTGCGTGCTCATCGGCGGCCCGCACCCGCTGCCGGGGGAAGGGGAGATCCGGTCCCCGCGGACGTTCGGATCGGGCGCCAATCTTGAAACCGGGCGGTGAGGGGATAGGGCCCCTTCCCGCCGATCGCCCGCTCCGGTTGTTCTTCGCGCTGCCGGTGCCGGATCCGGTCCGGGCCCTGGCGGCCCGGGTCCAGGCCCAGGCTCCGGAACTCAAGGCCAGCTGGGTGGCCCGGGAGGGGCTGCACCTGACCCTGGCCTTCCTGGGCTCGCAACCGGCCGGGCTGGTGCCGGCCCTGGGGGACGCGGCCCGGCAGGTGGCCGCGCGGCACCGCCCCTTCTCCCTCACCACCGCCGGCCCGGGCGGCTTCCCCCGGCTCGGGGCCGCACGGGTGCTGTGGCTGGGCTGCCGGCCGGAAGCGGCCCTGGAGGCCCTGGCCGCGGATCTGCGGGCGGCCCTGGCGGACCGGGACGTGCCCTTCGACCGCAACCCCTTCCGGCCGCACCTGACCCTGGCCCGGCTGAAAAAGCCCGGCGATCTGTCCGGCCTGGCCCAGGATTTTCCAGGGGTGGCGTTCCCGGTAAAGGCGTTCATTCTTTACCAGAGCCTCCTGACCCCGGCCGGTTCCCGCTACCTGGCCCTGGAGTCCGGATTCCTGGGCCGGACCGATGAGATCCATAATATTTGACTTTTGAACTAGCTTTTCGTTGATTTATAACTAAATTGGTCTGTATTAGCCTTGGTTGCATCAGGATTAGGCTAAATGGAGCAAAAATGGGAAAATTGAGCCAACTTATCGCGTTCTTCCGGCAACCCCCGGTCCGCACCGGCCTGACCCTGGACCTGGCCCTGCCCCGGCTCTACCCCAAGGTCCGCCCGCGCTTCCTGTACGAGGCCCAGCGGCTGGGCAACCGCCAGGAGCGGCCGGCCGCCCGGGTCGAGGCCGGGATCTTCGCGGTCAGCCTGGTCGCGGATTTCCCGGACATGGAGATCAACGTCACCCGCGCCCACATGGAGGCCTGGGGCGCCGATTTCGACGGCCTGCTCATCCACGCCCGGAGCAACCTCCTGAAGCGGGGCGGCATGGAGGGCTTCGAAGCGACCCGGGAAGGCTTTTTCCAGTCCACCTGGGAGGACAACCTGGACGGCAGCCGCATGCTCCTGCCCGGGGTCCTCAAGATGCTGCCCGTGCAAGGGGACCCGGTGGTGATCATGCCCAGCCGGGACGTCCTCCTGGTGACCGGCGCCGACGAGCCCGCGGCCCTCTGCGCGGCCCTGGAAAGCGCGCTGGCCACGGTCCAGCACGGCAACGGCCCGCTCAACGCCTGCCCCCTGCGGCTGCGCAATTTCCAGTGGGAGCCCCTGCGCCTGCCCTCCAACCACCCGGCCCGGCCCCTGCTGTCGCGGGTCCGCCGGCGCCGGCTGCTGGACGAGTACGCCCACCAGAAGGCCCTCCTGGACCAGCTCCACGACCGCCTCGGCCGGCAGATCCATGTGAGCCCCTTCCACCTGGCCCCCAACACCGGCCGCACCACCAGCTTCACCCTCTGGTCCCGGGACCAGGGCGAGGGCTGGCTGCCCGAGGCCGACCGGGTCTGCCTGGCCTGGAAAGGCGCGTCCGGGCCCGAACAGGTCTGGGTGCCCTGGCAGGTGATCCGCCAGCGCCTGGGCCGGCTGCTGGAACCCCTGGGCCTGTTCCCCCAGCGCCACCGCCTGCTGGGCTTCCCCGAACCGGCCGAACTGGAGGAACTGGTCAGCCTCGACCTGCTGGGCGACGGCGGCCGGGGCCTGGGGCCGGTGGCGGCATCCTGGTGAGTATGCCGCGATAATCCAGCTTTTTCTCGGCGATCCTCGGCTGCCTCGGCGTCCTCGGCGATAGGCTTTTTGCCTGGTGCTTGTACACATGGACTAAGCGCATACCAGCAGCAATCAAAAAGCCTATCGGTGGAGTAGGGGAGGAGTCGCCCCCTCCCCCCTCGTGGAACCGGACTTGCAGATTTCCCGCATCCGGCTCGCCCATGAACTCTGTCACCGCCAGGTATCGCAGGCAGTTGATGAC
>Ga0316231_1001113_pt1 | contig 31849 bp, 28 predicted proteins | sample TBH18027metaG_FD_206002 | JGI IMG/M metagenome (GOLD analysis project Ga0316231, IMG submission 206002) | Freshwater microbial communities from Trout Bog Lake, Wisconsin, USA - TBH18027 | ecosystem: Environmental > Aquatic > Freshwater > Lake > Hypolimnion/Profundal zone | place: USA: Wisconsin... | reverse complement strand
TCATGCTGGGATCGTCTGTGCCGAATTTGAATAATGGGGCCGTCACTTCCTTCCGCTCAACAAATACCAGCACTGGTTGCAACGGTGCCAAGAGCCGGCAGAGCGTAGCGAGAATTGTTGTATGCCTAACTCCATCAATTATGATTCCTTTAATCTTCCCATTCGCTGCCTGCGCTAGCACTTCAGCACACAGCTGCTCAGGATCGCGGTGGACCAATTTCGCCCCAAGCTGCTGCAGCGATACTCGGTCGGAGGACGCGCCATCTCGCTCCGCTCTGCTTCTTATAAGACTCCCGAAAGAAACGCGCGGTATACCTGTTGCTTCCGCTAATGCCTGGGAAATGGTGGTTTTACCTGAACCAATTGGCCCAGAAAAAACGATAACTGGTGGACGGGAAACTGCGTCTCGCACAAGTACCCAACCACGCCGGTCTTTCTTATCAATTTGGGTCGGCCGAGTTTGCCGAATATCCGCGAAGGTTAAGAGCGTGGCGTAGCTCTTAGTCTGGCGATCGGCCCAAAACTCAGGATCCACATCCGAACAAATAGCGGTCGAGAAACAACGTTGCAGCTCTTTCAGGACTTCTGGCTGCAAATCGTAGAACGAAGCGCTGGATACCTCACCTATTGCCACCACTGGACCGCTAGACCGCTTGAAGAGAACAATGTCGCCTTCATTAACAGATCTGAACGGGGCTGATTTTACCTTCGAGAATCTAGACTCAACCGTCTTGCGACCGTCTAAAACGTACGACAGATACGGCTCCACAAAAACTGCAAGATGTATCGCAATCTGATCGACGCGACCCTCGATCCCATCGAGCTTGACCGCCCATATGGGATCCGATCCGACGATCTCTCTCAACACAGGGATCGGCGTCGTTCGGAGTGCAGTCAAGTAACCGCTACTCATTTCTACCCTTTCTAGGCGCTCCGTCGATGCGGTATATCTTCTCCGTCTCGACTGAGCGTTGGAAGTTTGTATTTGACGAATTCCATAACGAGATCAACGAGGTAACTGGTCTCCTCGTCTGTCAAATCCCGTCCTTGAGGCACGCCATGCCACAACTCAATGCACTTGCGGCAACAGCACGCCGTCGCGTGTTGACCGTAGTTCTCGATATCGTCGCTCTGGTATGGCGTTTGGTGCCCATCTCTATACGGATTGGCTGGCCCAACTAGCCTGCGAAGAATCCTCTCCGCGGAGGCGCGGGTCCTGAGCAGCCCCTTTCTGCGGGCACGAAGAACTGCCGATTCCTTGATCGGAACGTGCTCCCAATATTTATGTCTAATGAATTCCTTCTTTAAGGACTTCAGTTTGTACTCAAAGTCAGCCAAATCCTGCTTTCTGACTCGCTCCCAATCGATCAGGTCGGCTCCGCAATCCTGGCATGAACCAATGGGGTTGTCGTTTTTCTTGCGTTTGCCCCCAAAGTAATGAAGCCCGTTTGGGCATTCCGTGCTGGAGCAAGTAAATCCAAGCGGCGTCAACTTATGCTTCTTTTTCGTAGCTGTTTCCGACATATGTCCCTCACTCGGAAAGAGCATTTCGCAGCAGGTCCTCGTCAGGAGGTCCAAGCTTCGAAAAGTCGATGTTCTGAATCAGCATATCCCGCGCGATTGCCCATGGATCAGGCCCACGCGGCTGAAGGTTTGTGGCTGTTCCCCACCAGTTTGTGACTCCCTGCAAAGCGAGCCGGTAGGCCATGTAGTTGGCCAGTGCCCCGACATCAACACCTTCTCGTGCGGCAACACGCTCCACCGCAGACTTAAGAAGTGGAACCTGGCCTCTGGCTTCTTGCTGACAAAGAACAGCAAGATCATCCGCCCGATCTTGAAGAACTATATCTCCAGCGAACTCGGTGGCGTCAATTTCCTCATCACCTTGGCTTGAGGGGATTACCGCTCCCTCCGGCGCTTCTACTACAGCAAAGGACTTTGTATCCGGCTCCTGAATGGCGTGATACAGCTCATGCAAGAGGTCGATCAACCATCTTGCTTCCGAAAATGTGCTCTGCTTCAGGACAATCACACTTCTTCCATTGACTCGCCAGCATGCACCATGAAACATTCCCGGATCTTTCAATGGAATTACCGGAATTCCTAAGCTCCACACAAATGTCAAAACTGAGCGATAGGACACCTGTCCAGAAAGCTGTTCAATCTGGCGCCTCACTGTCGCAGAATCAGGATTAACAAAGCGCATCGGGCCTTTGGTGGCGTGAAGGACCAAAAGAGCTAGATAATGCGCATAAAAGGTATAGGCGGTAACCGATCTTTCATTCGTTCGCTTCGGCAATTTAAATCGCGCGGCCGTAGCCTCGTTCGGTACGAGCAGCAAAGGTATGTTCTCGCAAATCTGTTGGGGCGAGAGACCATAAATCCTAGACACTCGACTAGTTAGCTCTGCGATGGTTTGTTCCTCATCCGCCTTGCTTCGACGGTGGTGAACGTCTCCTTGGTCAGAAAACTTCGGGGGTAGTAGCCGATTGTTTATGAAATCTCTGTTGATCCCAATCGTCTGTAAGCGCTGATATATCCCGTCTAGGCTTGCAGCGGTTTCAGGGAAGAGGAGGCGCTTGTTAAGCTTGAGCCCTAACGCCTCCATCACTTCCTTGATTCGCTCAATACGTGCACCTGCATAGTCCTGCTGCTCGTATCGCTGAATTTGTTGCTCCTTGAGTCCAAGCTTTTGTGCCAATTCGCGCTGCGTCAATCCCGACGCGATGCGTGCGCGGACTAGAGCCGATGGCAACTCCCCAAAAGAATTGATCTCCATTTCCGCAACCACACCAGAGCGGAGTTGATCAAATTCTTCGACCTCACTCTCGAGGTCGGTTAACTGGCCACTTAGGGCGTCCAATTGAACCTGGTCCCATTCAGTCAGTTTTTCCTTGTTACGGAGGGCCGTGATGGCGTTCGTAAACTCCTCGACACGCTGTTTAGTAACCTTGTATTGCCTTTCATTCTTGATCATTACAGACTCCTCAGCTCAAGCTTCACTATTCCCTTAGGATTACCGTCTCGATCGCTCTGGAAGAACGTGAGAAAAGTGCTGCCCGCAGTGTTTGCTCGCGCTTCTGAAGGGAAGAGTTCGCCGAGGTACTTTGCTTTCTGCGCGGCACGTTTATTTGTGAAGTCAAGCAAGACAGGATCAAGCGATCGCAGTTGGTGCAGATCTACACCCGTGCGCTCCCAACATCCATCGAAGTCATTCGGAACCTCCTTTGAGGTAACGAAACTCCCATCCATGTAGACAGCTTTGCAGCCTGCGTCGCGCAGGACCAACAGCGCTGCCTTCATCCCACGAAGAATTCGCCTTCGACTTTCGGTGATTCCGAAACGGATCTCAAATTCCTCCCATGCGACGGCATGAATGCCGAGCGGAAGCTTGCCGTCGCTGTCGAATCCGGGGATCATTGCAACACAACAATAATGTTGTGTTGCCGTCGAAGTCAAGACTAAAATGCTCGCACCCGTACTAGGCTCTGGAATGACAGAAACCCACCCCAGAATAGCGCTCCTACCTTGAACGGTGGTCGAAGTGGCCCTCAGCGTACTCCTATTAATTTTCGGGAAGTCAATCAACAATAGGTTTAGTGTCATATACTTACGCCGAGAGAGTCCCAGTAGCTCTTTTAGGGGCACAGGTGGGCGGTCAACGTATCGCATTGGGTATCGGACGTCGGTATTTTTGTGTTCTCTCGCTGGTCATCTGGGATCAGAATAGAAGTATGAAGCGTTCCGGCAGTGCTGATCTCCCTCTTCACGGAGGCCGTGTACCTGCTTGGCTTGGCGAACGCATGACCCAGCTCGGCACGGTGATTGTCGAGCATATTGTTGCTTCGCATGGGCCATCAGAATTTCTAACCCGGCTCAGCGACCCGTTCTGGTTTCAGGCCTTGGGATGCGTGATGGGCATGGACTGGCACTCTTCTGGCATAACGACTTCGGTGATGGGGGCGTTAAAACGTGGTCTCAATGCGCGCTCCCGCGATCTTGGTATTTATGTCTGCGGCGGACGCGGACGTTACTCTCGTCGTACGCCGGACGAATTGCGCGACTATTCTGGCCGCACCGGACTGGACGGCGATGCGCTTGCGAGAACCAGCCGTCTTACAGCTCGAATTGACAACAACGCCATTGCCGACGGATTCCAACTCTATCTGCATTCCTTCGTCGTTAGTGCATCCGGCGAATGGGCAGTCATTCAGCAAGGCATGAATTCTTCCAGCCATCTTGCCCGCCGTTATCACTGGCACTCGGCAGAGGTGCGCGACTTCACGTCGAATCCGCATACAGCAATTCTCGGGCGGCCCCAGGGAATCATTCTGAACTTAGTCGATGAGCGCGCTTCGTGCGCACAACAGACTTTGCTGAACATCGTCAAGGAACCCGTCGATTCATCTCTCGCCGAGTTCCGCAAACTTACTATGCCTGGGCGTCACGATGTTCAGCCTCAGGACATTGATCTCAAGCGTCTTGGAGCCGTACTCGCGGTGGCTCACGATCAAGAATTGCGTGATTTTGCTTCCTTGTTGCTCGTCGAAGGACTCGGTCCGCGCACGCTCCAATCGCTTGCTCTTATCGCTGAGATCGTACACGGCGCGGCCAGTCGCTTTTCGGACCCTGCGCGCTACTCCTTCGCGCATGGCGGCAAGGATGGCCATCCGTTTCCTGTGCCACTGAAAACCTATGACGAGACCATTGCTGTCCTCCGCCGGACGCTCAATGCTGCACACCTCGGCCATACGGAGAAGCAGGATGGCTTCCGCCGTCTAGATCGTCTCACCCGTGCGGTGGAAGAGCAGTGCCAGCCTTTGGCAGATTTCGGCGATGCCATTGCTCATGAGCATGCCATCTCAGCCTCGCTTGATGGGCGGACGGTGCGTGACCAGGATTCGCATCCGCCCATGAAGACAAAACCCTCTCTACAACTCTCTCTATTCTCGGATTAGGGAGCTATCAATCTGCCGGTGATCCTGAAACCATGAGGATGACACCCAGACATTTGATGGAGTGGACGTTAAACGCCAGCGCGTGGAAGCGTAGATAGTGCAGAGCTTCATCAAACGTCTCGGCCGCGATGAGAACGGTCCGAGGATGCGGCTGCGTGCTGGCTGGTGGAAGATCATCTTCGTCATCTGATTGGAGCGGCGGTTCTCGAGATTCATAGAGCGCCTCGCACCCACCGTGGGGCCCTGGCTGGAACATTTTTCTGCTTTTGTTTTTCCCCATTGGATTTCCCTTACTGGACAGTTCTTTCTCGATTGTTTGTTACGGAGGACGCAACCTGCATGCACTGATTGTTGTGCAGGAACTGCGATACTGCTACCATCCCCGATATTAAGGAGCAAGCTTATACATGGATACTGCACAAATTCTCGCCGACCTACGCGCCCAGCGGAACCGCATCGACAATGCAATCACCGCATTGGAAGCACTCAACGGAACAAATCCCCTTGTTAAGCCCGCTGCTGCCCTCGATGTGAAGCGAGCAAGCCCAGCGGTTCGCCGCACCATGAGTCCTGCTGCGAGGAAGAAAATTGCTGCTGCACAGAAGGCCCGTTGGGCTGCAAAGAAGAAGCCGGCCAAGCCTGTGACTGCTGCGAAGGATGCTGCCCTGAAGAAAGTCGCGGCCAAGACCGCCAAGCGTGTGATCAGCCCCGAAAGCCGCAAGAAGATGGCCGAGGCGCAACAGAAGCGTTGGGCGAAGAAGAAGAGAGCAACGAAGGCCGCCGCGAAAAAAGCTGCGGTTGCTCCGGTTGCGATAGCCGCCGCGAGCGAAGCTCTGAAGGCGTAGCACGAAGATTAGGGAGGTGCTTCTCCAGCACCTCCCGTGTGCGGTGGATACTCGGTCAAGGCGTCCGGGCGAACATGGCTGCAACCGGGGCGCAGTTCATCTTGAATTCGAACACAACAGCATGTGCAATTTTGGCACCCGCCCGCTATGAATAGTAGGCTTAGTCCCCTAAGCCGTTGGTTGGTGTGTCCAGAAAGAAAAGCGTTCTAAGATATCCACGCGAATTCACAGGAGGCTCACTCAGCTAGATCAATCTTCTTCCTGGTTTGGACTGCTGCAACGCGGAAACCTAAATGGCCGAACCTTCGGGAAGGCGAGTACCATTCTCGGCACGCGGCACGACAAAACCTAGCGGGGGTGTTCCAGCCACCTCCGCGTGCCACTCGGCAGGTCCCCCCAGAGGGGCCTTTGGGATCAGTAAGCCGTGAGCGCTCGTAAGCGGAGACACTGTACCAATCCTGACACCACTCCCACACATTGCCGTGCATATCATGCAAGCCGTATGCGTTTGCCCCGTATGAGCCGACGGTTGTGGGGCGATCAAGAAACCGTCCTTTTAGTTCAGATCCATAGGGCTCAGTCCCATCGCAGTTGGCCTCCATCCCTGCCAGGCTTGAACCGAAATGAAATGGCGTCCTTGTTGAAGCCCGGCAAGCATATTCCCACTCGGCCTCCGTTGGAAGTCGGTAGGTAATTCCGAGTTTCGATTCTTCGGGTGCAGAGGAGAGTCGCGCACAGAATTCGATCGCGTCGTCCCAAGAGACTTCCTCAACGGGAAGCCCCTCCGTGTCCAAATCCACCACGCGATCACGGCCCTTGCCCGTGTGGGAAAAGTAGCTAGGATTTTCGTGGATCACACGTGCGAATTCCGCCTGCGTCACCTGATAGGCACCTAGCCAATACGGTTTTGTTATCAGGACCCGGTGCTGATACTCCTCGCTAGCTCGCCTAGCCTCCGTTGCAGGTGAGCCCATTAGAAACTCGCCGGGAGGGATCGATACTAAAAGCATCCCGATAGAATTAGAGATTTGCTCAAGGCGAATTCCAACTTCACTCGGGTTGATTCTCGAATACGAAGTGGACCCAGTTAGATTTCCGCTTTCGGGTTCAATATCCCATAAGGCCAACAGTCGGCGCTGAGCATCATTTGGGTCCGTTCGAAAATCGATGCATTGAATTCCTCTCATCATTAGGTGGAGGTCCTGCCAATTGCAGTCTTCAACCAAAACCGGTGTCACGCGGCCTTGACGCTCCTCCATAGCCCAAAGAACCTCCGCGCGAACCCACCTCGAAGAGACACTTCGAGGGGACATTACAACTACCACCCAGTCGGACCCATCAAGCCCCTGTTGTATCGCTCGTTCCCATTCTGCTGCCGTCGCCACGTCTTCACTAGCACACCAAGTGACGATGCCGCTCGACCGAAGTGGCGCAATGATTTGCTTTTCGACGATTTCTCGATCCGCATGCGCGTGGCTTATAAACACTCGTTGGGGCACGACGGAAATGATATCAATCCAGCCGTTTAATAGCCACGGTCTGTTCAACAGCGGGATGGATGCACCACCTCTCCTGCAAAAGCTCAGACTTCTGTTCTTCGATGGATCTTTCCGTGTGCGTCGAGGGGACGTTCATGGCCTACCTCGCGAGCATTTGGTGCGGAGCGGATGATTCGTTTCGAGCACAATCTCATTTGGAAGGGATCGGTGATAAAAATCGAGGGAAATGAACCCCTAGCCCGCAATTCTTCGCTCCCATGCGGTCTAATTGGGTGGTGTTATAGAATGGCAGAAACTCGTTACGGAGTTGAAGGGGATGAGCTACGGCGTGTTCGGGAGTAATCTGGGAATCCGGCCATACGGCGGTGAACAAGCCTCCTATGAAGATAACTCGATAAAGCGCCGGCTTGACAGTGGTGACATCGAGGCTATCCTGAGGAGCATCCGCGAGAACTGTGGAAGTTCCTGCGCAGTCGTATTTGTCGGCGAGGAGGCGAAGGGAAGTTCGAGCACTATGTCGGCGTCCCGAAGTCTCGCGATTTCCAACAATGACATCCGAGAGCGCCAGTTGCTCGATAGGTGAGGACTCATGTCCGACGCGACCCGTCCATTTCTCGTCCTCTACATCGTATGGCATCCTGGATTCATAAAGGGTGCCGACTTTGCAGAGGCGCTTCGAGAACATTTCCGTAGGAAGCTCTATGAGAACGTGGCTGGCGGAACAGGTCTGAGTGTGATCTTCCGCTCTAGCGCGGCCCCGGTCTCGTCCGTGCCGCTGCCAATCGAGCTCGACGAAGCGGAAACTACTGCGATCGTCGTGCTCGCGGAATCGCATCTCGCCAGTGATCGGGCTTGGGTTGAATACGTGCGTGCGCTTACGGCTCAGACGGAAGCGGCTGGCCTCAGCGCGCGTGTGTTCCCGGTGGCAATAGAGCGTGCAGCCTTGAGCATCGGGATCGAAGAGCAAGCGCTGCGATGGGATCAGTGGGGCGGAACGGAAGCGGAGTTGCGGAAGCGCCTTGTTAGCGAGCTGACATATGAGTTCTGCCGGATGCTGCGCCATTACCTTGAACACATTCGTCATCCAGCAGAAGAGAGTGATGCCCTTGAAAAATACCTTCAGAAGGTTCAGATTTTTCTTAGCCACTCCAAGCACGACGACGATGGCGAGCGCATCGCGAACTTGATCCGTGATCAACTGCACGCCGGTCACGGTCTGTCCAGTTTTTTTGACGTCCACGACATTCCAGCAGGACTCCGTTTTCAGAAGGTATTGCTCAAGCAAGTGCGACTGAGCGCCGTAGTGGCCATCCACACAGACTCCTACTCCTCACGGGAATGGTGTCGGCGAGAGATCATCGAGGCTAAGCGTTGGAACGTCCCGCTAATTGTCGCCAATTGCATCGAGGACCGAGACGAGCGCGGCTTTCCCTATCTTGGGAACGTTCCGATCGTGCGCATGGATCCGCGTAGAGCCGATCGAATCGACACCATTATCGGATACCTGCTCGATGAGGTTCTGAAGGACTTCCTTTGGCGATGCCAGGTTGAACTAGCCGACGTGACAGATCCCGCGGTTGTGTTCGTACCGCGACCACCCGAATTGATCTCGCTCGCCGGTCTCCCATCGCAGAAAGAGGTTCCGGAACTGACCATCGTTTACCCAGACCCGCCACTAAGCGCAGAGGAGGAGAGGCTTTTCGAAGAGGTGGCACCTCGGGTGCGATTGCGCAGCCGAACGGAATGGCTAGCCGGAGCTGTGCGATGACCTATCGAGAACCGCTGAGCCAACGGATTGTAGCCATCTCCACGTCGGAAAGTCCCGACATGCCCACGCTCGGCATGACAGACGAGCACTTACGGGACGCCATGGCTGAGATCGCACGACACCTGCTAGCTCTTGGCGCTCGCCTTGCCTACGGCGGCGACCTGCGCGCCCACGGTTTTACGGAACTTCTGTTTGAACTGGTAGCACGCCACCGTCGTGATGCGGACGAAGGCGACGAGCGCAAAAGCATTACGAACTACCTCGCTTGGCCCGTACATATTCGCGAGGCGGCCATTGATCTTGATCGGTACGCACGGGACCTGGCAGGATCTACTGAACTCATTATCTTGACGCTAGACGGCAATAGGTTGACCATGGCGCAACGGCAACTGGTGCCTGCTGCCCTTCCGACGGAGGCCGAATGGGCAGAGGGGCTCACCTCAATGCGAAAGACGATACGGCACGAGACACATGCTCGCATCGTTCTCGGCGGGCGCGTCGAGGGCTTCATGGGCGCTATGCCAGGCATTGCTCAGGAGGCGCTGCTTTCTCTACAGACCCGTCAGCCTCTCTTTTTGATTGGCGGTTTCGGTGGATGTACGAGGGACGTCGCTGAGACGCTTGGGCTCGCGTCGCCGTGGGTCGGGTCCCGGCCACCTTGGGCAGGTCGCAAGGCATTTGAGGCGTTTAAGGGAATCGACCTCAACAATGGACTCAATCGTGAGGAAAACACCACGCTCGCACTAACGCCGCACGTTGATCAAGCCATCACTTTGATCCTTCGCGGCCTGCTCCGCCTTGGCACCGACCCGTCTTCGCCTTGGAGATTTTGACAGGCATGGCTTATCTGACCGAGTCCGAGGTTCGGGCGCGCGCTTCTCGCATAACACAACGCATACAGAAAAGCGCCAGCCGCGTGCTAACCGAGGACCGCGCGAGTTCTTCTGATACTTTCGAAGTTTTCTTGAGTCACTCATCGGCCGAACCCGAGGAACTTCTCCTCGGAATTAAGGCCCTGTTGGAGGATGCCGGACTCAAAGTCTACGTTGACAGATACAGCGATCCGCAGCTATCACCCGACAAGGTGACACCTAAGACGGCTGAGATACTGCGGACACGTATGCGCCAGTCGAAGACGCTGCTCTACGTTTACAGTCAGCACTCGATCAAGTCGCGATGGATGCCCTGGGAACTTGGCTTCTTCGACGGTCTCAAAGGACGTGTTGGTATCATACCCGTGACGCGGAATCAGGAAGAGACATTCAAGGGCGAAGAGTATCTCACTCTTTATCCATACGTGGACCGATTCGCGACCGAGAGCGGTATCGAGAAGCTTTGGATCACGCGGTCGCAAAACGAGTATGCCCGATTGTACGAGTGGGCTATGGGTTCAGAGCAGATCCGCAAGCACGATTAAGGATCGCGCAAAGGAACTACGTACTGGCGTTCACAATGAACGGCAAGGCATCAAGCGGACCATCTGGTGACGCTCAATCGCTGCGTTACGCCGACTGGTTGCCGGGTACGAGTGTGAATATCGCTAGATCAGCCGCCCCGTCTGCTTTAATGATTTGTACGGATATCCTGCCACGAACGGAGTACGTCGACTGCAATCCTATGTTGAGTTATTTTAGACTCGATTGTACCTAGAAAGGCCCGTACACAATGTCAGATTGGCAAAGCTATTTGATTCCTCCTACTCCCGTCCCCGTGAAGCGGAAGATATTCATATCCTATTGCCACCTCGACCAACACGAGGCAGAGATGTTTGTTTCGGCATGGCGGAACGTATTCACTACCCGCGCGCTCGGCATGGCGTTCAGCAATGAGATGATAAATAGCGATAATCCAGCTTATGTGATGTCGCGCATTCGTGCTGACTATCTTGGGGACTCAAGTGTAACAATTGTGCTGGTTGGCAACTGCACGCACTCTCGTAGATACATAGACTGGGAGTTGAAGGCTTCACTGCAGCGCGGCAATAGTACACCTAACGGCGTTGTCGCGTTTCTGCTGCCGTCGGCGCACAACCATAATGGGCGGTTATACCCGTACCTCCCTGAGCGCCTTGCCGCCAACTACCGGTATCTCGATAACACAACCTATGCCCGGTATTGGTTCATGCCAAGCACGGAGGCGGCGATGAGACAATGCATCGAGACGGCTTATCTAAGCAGGACGACCTTAGCAAATAACATAGTCAATCCGAACGAGATGATGAAATATAACGTCACCTGTAAGACATGTGGAGTCAACCACGGCGCATGAACGTCGTTGGCGAGTGCGTGACTGGGATACGAGATCGCAGATGAGCGATAGGGGCGCTTCTCAAGCACCCCCTATCACCTCAGGAACAATCCTAAAACCTTCTGCAGTCACCGTGACAGGATCGCCAGGGGTCACTGCCTGTGGCTCGGCGCGAACGTGCATCTGGGGAGGGTACTTCGGCGGCTCCTTGATCGTGAACGATGCCTGGCACGTTGCAACCAGACTACGCTTCGGTTTGTGATCGTCGGTTACGAGGGAGGAAACGTTGTAGCTGCCAGGCTGCAGCCCGGTTGTATTGATCGTCCCAGCGGAGGAGCCATCGCCGGAAACTTCCCCATCGGTGCTGCGATAAGCGTATGTCAGGCTGCGATGCGGAAGAAATCCGACTGGGATCACGTGGACGGAAATGGCCGCTCCAGCGTAGGCCACAAGCGGATCTGCTGCGCAGACGGCGGAAACTGGCTGTCTGGCAAGGGCCAGGCTTCCAAAGGCACAGGTAACGAGTAGAACAGAAATATGGTGGCGCAAATGCATTGCATACTCTCCTCGGCGAATCGAGATCGATCTACAGTTCGCCATACTCTTCGGTCAAGACGGCCCATAAGGATTGCAAGAATGGATTTTCCCAGGCCTCCGCGAATAGCGCTCTCAAAATGTTCCACAGATCAAACGTGAAACAGAACGTGACGCCGCCCCTCCCTTGAACGTGGAGACCGCTGGCGGACGCGTCGAGTTCGCGGCCGACGGTGTAGGCCGTGAATCTATCGCCATTCCAATGTGTTCCTACAGGCGCTTCGCCAATCGCGGCCAACATGACTCGGAATTCACAGATGTCCGGATAGCCCGCGAGCTGGTACATCGCGGCAGTAGACCCTGGAAAGGTAAGCAAGGCGGCTAGGTCGTGGTCTTCACGACGGATCACGCTGAAGACAAACGATTCGCGGATCACTGTAGCGGCCGGCTCGTGGGTGTCGTGACGGCGCAGTTTCTGTTCGTCGCGGATGGGCTTGTTGTGAACAAGGAAGTGCCCCCGTGCGGCGACCCGCCACAAGGTATCCCAATATGGAAGGAGCGCAGCCGTGAGCGCTGCTTCGTCCGTAACGTGATCGTCACGCAGAAATACCACGAGAGGTCTGGTGTCGTTACCAATCGGCCACTCGGCGTGGGTGAGATGCGTATCCACGGCGGCCTCAATGGTGCCTTCGTTTTGTCCAATCGCATTGAGCTTTCTGAGGTAATAAGCCGCCTTGCCTTCGTCTCCCCCAGGTTTCCTCAGTTTGTACGCTGCCCGGAATGCCTGCAGAATGCCAACGACAGATTCACGCGAGATATGACGATTCGGCGAAAACTCGGCTCCCATCTGGACAAATTGAGCGAGCATGGCCCACTCTTTCTGTGAAATGGGCGCACCAGTATCCTTCTTCTCTTTCATTCGCAGGAGCGCTGCGGTTGGATCTGTTTCCAGTATCGGTTGCGTGGCATTCGAGACAGAGACTGGCTTATTCTGATCTTTGGAGAGCGTTTTCTGAAACGACAATAAGTCCCAAAATCCATTAGTGTGCGTCTGTCTGCGAGTGTCCCCCGCCGCGCGAAGGGGGTTATAGGAAACCAAGTCTTCTGGCATCGTTATCTGGCCCTCCCAAAGTGGTAGAGCACTCCCGTTCCTAGGTTCCAATAGGTGGAGCGAGCCGAGCCGAAGGGGAGATACAGATCCTCCACGGAGATCGCGCGCACACCCCATCGTTCACTCACCTTCACATCGAGGCCTGCGCCAAACAGCATCATGAATCCGCTGTTGACATTGGAAAGATACATGCCGCCGGCGGCGTGCTGGGAGGCCAGCCGGGAATAGCCGCTCATGGCGTGCATATACGGCTCGTAGCGTTTGTAGTGGAGTAGATAGCTGGCGCCAACGGCGCCGGTGATCAGGCTTTGATCGAAGGGCGTGCCCTTGCCGTAACGAACCGTTGCGATGTAGGCGAGGTGTTCTTTGCGGCGTATGTCGTATTCGACATTCACGCCGTTGCTTGTCGCTATCTCGTTGCCGTCCGGCGTCGCCAGAGCGTAATCGGTACGGGTGTGGTCGAAGCCAACATACACCTGGTCGTTGAAGCGATTGGCGCGTAGCGGAGCTACGGTGTCGATCGCCTGCTGCGCAAAGCAAGCGCAACCGCCGGAAAGCAATGCTGCGAGGAGAATGCCGATGGAACGATTCCTCACTTTGCACCATCCAGTGCGGCGGAGTGAGAGTGAGCTTGATCGGCATCCTTCGGGCTGGCTTGGTCTGGCGAGACAGCCTCTTTCTCGGCAGTTGCCCGCGTGAGATATGGGTAGAACGGAGTCAGCGTGAACGGCAGCTTTTCCCGGACGGCCACGACAGGCGCAGATCGCGCCCTGTTCATCTCTACACGGCCGGTCCAGGGATCCATGATCACGCGCGAGCCGAGCGGAAGGGCTGCAATCTGGTGGATGTCTTTGGGCGCTAGATCTGGCGCTGCAGAGGCAGCGAACATGAGCCGGGGTTGCTCACCGACCAATGAGTCGCTCAGCCGGCTCCGGAGCAGATTCGGAAGCGCTTTGCGGCTGGCTTCCATCTGCTTCAGGAACAGGCCCATGTTCTGCAGTTTGTCTCTGTACGGCGAGTTTTGAAGCAGGACCAGGCTCTCTTCATCGGCCTCTTTGAGTTCGTCGCTGCTCCGCACTATGCGCAGACGCTCCAGTGCGTCGGTATCGGGGAAGATCAGGCGATCGCTGAATGCGAATTGGGAGTTATCGCTATCATGGGCCAGCACAATGTGGCTCAACTCATGAGCCAGTACGCCGGCCAGGGCGGCCTCGTCGGGAAGCGCGTCGATCAAACCGCGGCTGACCACGATGGTATGGCCGATGGCGAAGCTCTCGATCGGCGCAGTCAGCAGCACGCGGCACCGCACCTCGGGTTCGATCACAAGGTTGTTGGTGACGATCAGGTTGTTTACGACCGTTTCGAGAATCTCGCTCAGGGGGGATACGGGTGCGACGAGCCCAGCTTGCTCTAATCGGAAGATGTAGTTGTTTTCGGCTTGGCGCTCCCATGCCTTCTGGCTTGCCAGCGGCGTGCTCGAATTAACCTGATCGGAGACGGCATCTTTAGCGTCCACTTGGATTGCGGTGAAAGCGTTGCTGAACTCGTGTTCTGTGTTCGCCTGGCTCGTGGCATAACCCCAGAGGCGGGTCTGGCCACGTAACGCAACCGACGATTTATCAGGCATCACCCTCGATTCTTCGCTGTAAACGTAGGCAGGGAGCCAGGAACCATTGCTGACGTTGACACGCCAGGAGTCGAAGTGCATAAACTCCGCACCTTCGAACGGGTGAATGTAGGTGCCATTGAAGCGAACGACGTTGAAGTCCTGAACTTCGACCCATATGCGCCCCATGAACTGACCGTGCCCTTTGGCGGTGGGAGTCACGTCGAACACCAGACATCTCACGGTGCCCAGGAACTCTCTCTGGTGGTAGACAAACTTATAGTGCGCACGGTCGAAGTGCTGCATGTCGATCACGGCCATCTGGGTGAAGCCCAGTGGCACCCAACCCTTGCGGCGCTCAAAAATGGCCTCTTTGATCTCGCGAAGAAGTCGATGAGTGACAACGGGGCGATCCTGGACGATGAACGAATCATCCTGGAGGCGGCTCTTGAACGAAGCGCGGCCCAGGAAATATTGGTCCTCAACCGGCACCCGGCCCAGCTCTTTGTCCTTCCTGAAGCCTTGGACGTACGTCTCGACGATGGGGGAGTATCTCGCAAAGGCCTTCACGTTCTCAGTTTCGCGTGCGGTGATCTTATCGATGGTTTGGTCAAGCGAATCGCTTGCCGGGCGGGAATTCTCTGCGGCAGCCGCGAATGCACCCAGCGACAGCACCAGACAAAGCAAAATAAAACGGAATTTCATGAATCCGATCTCCTTTATGACAATGCAAAAACGACATGAACGGTGGCGGAATAGTCCACAAGCTGGCCATCACGCCGCGCGGGAGTAAAGCGGATCTGGCGCGTGGCGGCGATGGCAGCCTCGTCCAGTCCATGTCCAAGACCTTTCACTACACCGGCAATCCGAATTTCTCCAGTGGCGGCGAATACAATCTGCAACACAACGTCGCCCTCCACGCGTAGCCGCCGAGCCTCTTCGGTGTATACCGGTGCAGGTTTGCTCTGAATCGCTACAGGAGAAAGGGGAGAGACTTTTGCTATGACCGTCTGAGCCTTCGTAAGTGCAGGTTCACCGAAGTCAACGCTCTTCACCGATTTGTTCGTTTGGCCAGATGCACCGCCCTGCGTACCAAATACTCCTGCAGCCACGCCCCTTCCCGACGGGCGGCCCGTACCAGAAGTCGGCGTTTCAAAACTCCCTATCGCCGCAGATGCTGGATTACGTTTTGCTGCGCTGGCCTGCACGGGCACTCCGTTGGGATCTCCAAAGGAACCGGCATGAATTGGCTTTACGACTGGCGTTGCAGGAACCATTGCCAGCAAATCAGGCTGAAGCACTGCCTTCGGCGCCGGCGGTGTGGGGACATCGACAGTCCGTTCTAAGCGCGGTATGCGCGGCGCTGGAATGCGCTTCGGGGCAGAGACTTCAGGCAGCGCGGGGGATTGGGCCGCTGCCCGCGGCGAAGCAGACATTCGCGCGATCGATGGCCGGATTGGAGCCGGATCAGAAGGACTGGGCGCGACCAGCGAGATCGCGAAATATCTCTTGTGAACAAGGACTGGCGCCGTGGTTGTAATGGTGATGGACAACAGCAACGCCACCAGGATTGCTTGAATTCCATAGCTGGCGACGAAGGCTCTGAACCGCTTTTGCCCCGTAATCTCAAAGTCTGCGAAGAGTCCGCCCGGCATGGAAGCTGGCGTATCTGATAATGCCGTGACTGATTGTGCTGGTTTCATGCAGCTCCTACCGCACCGTCACCAGGACCGTTTGGGTATGGCTCAGCTTTCCAGACGTGCCTGTAACGGTGATCGAATATGCTCCTTTTGGCGTACCGTCATGCTGGATGTAACGAGTTCCGGTGCCGCAGCCGGTCAGCAGCAGAGTCAGCATTACTGCGCTTGGCAATATGCGGTGTCTGCGCCGCCGAAAGTACAGAAAGCTCAACAGGAACGCACCAAGCAATCCTGCCCTTTCCACGGTGGTAGCGAGGGCTGTCACGCTCAACGCCACATTTCCGGCAGAGGCGGACGTGGTTGTCTGGGCAGCGGATAGGGGCACATTGAGAACGCTGGGCGAAAAACCGCAATCCACGGTGGACTGTGAGGCACAACTCCATGCGATCGTGCCGTGGAAGCCGTTGAGTGCGGTCACCGATATTGACGTAACTGCCGTCTGCCCCTGTCCAACGGACAATGGAGAAACCGAGAAGCTGAAATCTGCGGGTCCGAGGACGGTCTGGGAGATTGCCTGCGATGTGCTTCCCAACAGATTGGAATCCCCGCTGTAGACTGCGAAAACCTTGAACTCACCACTCGGGAGGGATGGAGACCAGGTCGCCATGCCCGTGAGATTGACTGGCGCAGTACCGGTGGCAACCACAGCGCTTCCGTTCACCACGGTGAATGTCACCATGCCGGTCGTCTGCCCGCTTCTGGGATAAGACACTAGCGCTGATACGGTGAGCGGATCTACAAGGCCAACAACGGAAGATGAAGAATTTAGGGTTACTGATGTCGGCGCTTGGTTAATGCTTTCGAGGAACGTCGCGCCGCTCATCTGCCCATGGGCGTTCGGAGCAGGTAGCAGGACCGACAGTAGTGCGAGAGCCGGAAGTCTAAAGTTCATTACGTCTCCGGAGACAATCAAAGAACCGCGGCCGGGATGATGCCCGGCCGCGGGCTGGAGGTTACTTGATTGAAACGGGGTGGCCTATGACAATCTGATAGACAGGATCGCCACCGTAGACAATCGTCAGCGTGTTCGTGCCTGCCGGTAGAGTACTCGTCGTCAACGTACCGACGCCTGACACCAGCGGTACTACCTGGGCAGTCCAACCCAGTGAATCGCTGACCGTAACGTTGCCGGTTGGGGTGACCCCATTCGAACCAGTCAACGTGATCGTGAGGGTTACCGGGGAGCCGTACGTGGACGGGTTAGCCGAGGAGGAAACTGCGAACGTCACGCCACCTTTGTTGACTACCTGTGACAGGACCGTCGAGGTGTTCGCCGTGAAGTTGCCGTCTCCAGCGTAGCTGACCGTGATCGGGTGCGTGCCAACGCCCAGCGTCGAACTCGACAGAGTCGCCGTACCTGCTGTGATTGCGCCCGTGCCAATTGAAACGCCGTTATCGAGGAACGTGACCGAACCCGTTGCCGTTGCCGGCAGCGTCGCAGTGAAGGTCACGTTCGCACCATAAGCGGAAGGATTGACCGAAGAAACCACTGAGACAGTGGCTAACGTCTTGCCAATCGTGAGGGTTCCAGCGGTGTAGGTGATTGTGTAGTTGGCATCGACCGCACCCGCAGCTGTGATCGGGTAAGTCCCCGTCGGTGAGAGCAGAACTGCAGTTGTTGTCAAGGTCGGCTGCGTTGTCAGCGATGCGGAGGTGTCACCATTGACGAAGCCAGTGTAGGTTGCAGTGAAGGTCGGATTCGCAACGTCATAAGCACGCGCTGCGCTGTTGGCGGTTATATTCAACGCGGCAGGAGTGATCGTCAGGGTTCCATTGACGTAGGCGAAGGTGTAGTTCGGCGTGGCCAGGGTGCCGAGAGCCGCTGTGATGGTGTAGGTTCCTACCGGCGAAGCCGCGGTGGCGGTTGTCGTCAAGCTCGGGGAGCCCGTCAGCACTGCGCTGGTGTCGCCGTTTACAAATCCACTATAGGTTGGGCTAAATGTCGGGAGAGCGGCCGCGTACACCTTGGTCGCGTTGTTTGCCGTGACCGTCAAGACAGCCTTCGTTACCACCTGGGACAGCGTCGCAGAGGTTGCCGAGTTGTAGTTGGAATCGCCCGAATATTGCGCGGTGATGGGATAGGTTCCTACAGCGAGCGATGAAACCGAATAGGTTGCTACGCCTGCGGTGAGAGCCACAGGCGTGCCCATTGCAACGCCGTTATTTAGGAATTGGATCGTGCCGGTTGGCACCGAGCCGCCGCCGCTCGCGGTCAATGTGCTGGTAAAGGTGACGTTGGATCCGTAAACGCTCGGATTTGCCGATGAGGTCAGGACGAAATTTGTACCGTTAATGAGCGTGGCCTTGTTGACCGTCTGGTTGAAGGTGGTTGACGACTGGCCGAATGCCATTGCCGCCATCAAAAGCACGATCATGCTTGCGATCGCACCTACCAATCTTGAATTCTTCATCAAAACCTTCCTGGTAGGGGCCACCACCCAGCTCATTGCGTAGCGGTGACCCAAAATGCTAGGCCTGGGCCTAGAAGTAATTGGTGTCGCCGCTATAGTTCATCTGCAGAGTGTCCACCCCAACGGGCAGGGTAGACGCTGTGTATGTTGCTGTGCCGCTCGCGCTCAGCGAGGTTGTGCCGAGCAGTGTTGTGCCGCCGTTGGTGAGTGTGACGGTGCCTGTAGGGAGCACACCGCTTCCGCTGCCAGCTACGGTCAATGTGAAGGTGACGCTTTGGCCGTAGGTCGACGGGTTAATGGTTGAACTGACTGAGAGACTGGACGTCGCCTTGGTGATGGTGAGCGTGCCGTTTACGAAGGCGAATGAATAATTGGCCGCAGCTAGTGAACCGGCCGCAGCGGTTATGGTGTAGCTCCCTGCTGGCGAGGCCGCGGTGGCCGTCGTCGTCAAACTCGGAGAACCCGTCAGTACAGCACTGGTATCACCGTTTACAAAGCCTGAATAGCTCGGGGTGAACGCGGGGTTTGCCGTTCCGTACACCTTCGACGTGTTGATGGCCGTGACCGTCAAAACGGCCTGGTTGACCGTTAGGTTCACGGCCGCACTGGAGGCGGTGTAGTCGGTCGTGTCGGTCGGAGTGAAGGTTACCGAAAGCGTATGCGCGCCGACCGTTAGCACGGTGCCAACGGATGGGGAATAGACGAAGGTTCCAGGTGTGCTGGCGGTCGCGTTCAGCTGCGTCGCGCTGAGAGCCGTGCCATACGAGATCGCGGCCGGAGTCGGCCACGTCACCGTGGGCGTCGCCTTGTTGATCGTGTACGTCGTACTACCCGAACCGCCGTTGTAATTGCTATCCCCGGCATAGGTCGCGGCTATGGTGTATGAGCCTGCGGGCCATCCTCCGAAACCACTTACGCTGAACGCTCCAGAACCATTGACGTTGCCGGAACCCCACGCAGTACCGTTGTAGGTGATGCTCATCAAGCCGGTTGCGCCCGCACTCGTCTGTCCAGTGCAGGTCGTCGCACTGCTGCCGAATGTGGTGGGGTTGGGTGAGCAGAAGGCCGTTACGCCTGGCGTGGCTTTCAATACGGTTTCAGTGATGGCGCTACTTGTACTGGTGTTGTAGCTGCTGCTGCCAGAGTATTGCGCCGTCAGGGTATGTGTTCCCGCAGTGAGGACTGTGGTCACGGCGCTCGCGACGTTCGATGAGACCGAGCCCGTGCCGACAGGTGTGCCGTCGCTATAGAAAGTAACCGTCCCTGCAGGCGACGGGTCCCCAATTCCATTATTGGCGATGGTCGCTGTGAACGACAGCGGATTGCCGTAGACCACGGGATTAGGAGAGGCTGCCAGCGTCGTTGTAGTTGGGAAGGGCCCGAGATTTAACAGAACGGTCATGTTGCTGCTGCTGTAGTTGGGCACGACAAGATCGGGAAAACCGTCACCGTTCCAGTCTCCGACCCCGATAGCCATTGGGAATGCGCCTGTAGCGGGCGTACCTGGCGCCGCCGTAAATGTGCCATTGCCATTACCCAATAGGATCGTGACGGTTTTGGCGGTACTGGCCGAGTTGACTACGGCGAGATCAAGTTTGCCGTCACCGTTGAAGTCTGCAGCCGCAATTCCGTATGGGTTTTTGCCTGTAGCTGGAGAAGCGGCCGCTGTGAATGTGCCATTGCCATTGCCGAGCAGGATGGTTACGTTGTTGCTGTATTCATTGGCAATCGCGAGGTCGAGTTTGCCATCACCGTTGAAGTCACCGGTCGTAATCCCCCACGGTGAACCGCCGGTCGCGTATTGGACCCCCGCCGCAAAAGTCCCGTTGCCATTGCCGAGCAGGATGGTCACTTTAGCGCTGCCCATATCAGCTACGGCGAGATCGAGTTTGCCGTCACCATTGAAGTCGCCGGTCGCGATTCCGTATGGCTCGTAAGCGCCCAAAGTGATGGTTGTCCCTGCGGTGAAGGTTCCATCGCCATTGCCCAGGAATATCTTCACCAGGTCAGAGGGGGAGCCGCGGGTGACACCCACGGCAAGATCTAGCTTGCCGTCGTTATTGAAATCTCCAACGGCCAGGGCTGTCGCCTGGTTGTTCGTTCCCAGCGCGATCGAGGCCGACTGTGTGAAGGTGCCGTTTCCGTTCCCCAGCAGGATGCTGACGGTGTAATTGTTGTAGTCATTGACCGCCAGATCGAGCTTGCCGTCCCCGTTGAAGTCACCGGCCACCAGAATCGAGCAATTTGGAGCCGCTGTCTGAGCTGCGGCGGTAAATGTCCCATTGCCATTACCGAGAAAGACGTCAACGTAACCATAGGTACTGCACGTGGCGAAGCCTTGGTGACCGCTGCCATCGAAATCCCCGACCGCAACGCCCTCCGGCCAGGAAACAGTAGGCGACGCTGCAGCACCAAATCCATTCCATGCCTGACCGGCCATATAAGGTGTTGCACATACCAACAGCGCACTTATGACCAGCGCAGGCGTGAGTCGAGACCTCAGTGCACTTCCCTTCTGCCGCCGATTGCGCGAAAGAATCCGAGCGATGATTGTCTGTATCGCCGAAAGTCTGAAGCGTTTTGTCATGGTTAGCCGCCTGTCCTTTCCGTGCAAGTGGACTGCCCGTAGGAATCATCAATCACTAAAATACATAGCAATACTATTATTGATATGTATTACATGTCTAGAAGAATATGCGGAGAGATGAAAATTAATGCGACTCGGAGATCTGCGAAAATGGCAATGAAGGTGGTCGGCACAGCAAAGTACCGTCCCGAGTACCACATCAAAGATAAGAAAGCAGCTATTCCCGGGCCGAAAAGTGGCCATCCCCGAAGAGATGGCCACTTTTGGCTGAGACAATAGGAAACCTACCTACTCATCAGGATCGTCACTGATCCAGTACTGCCGTCGTTGGCTACGACGAGATCCATTTTGCCGTCGCCGTTAAAATCACCAGCCGCCAGCGCGGTAGGATCGGCACTGGCTGCAAGTGATGGCGCAACCGTGAAAGTTCCATTGCCATTACCCAACAGAATGGTCACGGTATTGTTGCCAAAGTCGGTTGCGGCGATATCCATTTTGCCGTCACCGTTGAAGTCCCCAACTGCCAGGGTCACAGCGTATGGAGCAGCGGGCGAAGGCGCAGCCGTGAAGGTTCCATCGCCATTGCTGAGCAAGATGCTCAATGTATTGTTGCTGGTTATAGCAAGATCGAGCTTGCCGTCACCGTCAAAATCGCCGACCGCAACGCCTTCTGGCCATGAGACAGCAGGTGACACGGTAGCAGTAAAGGTTCCGTCGCCATTACCAAGCAGAATCGTCACACTGCTACTGGAGTAGTTGGTCACGGCGAGATCGAGTTTGCCATCGCCGTTCCAGTCCCCAGCCGCAATACCCATCGGCATGGAACCAGTAACCGGGGTCGCCGCAGCTTGCATAAACGTTCCGTCACCATTGCCCAGCAGGATGGTCACTGTGTTGCTACCCTTGTTGGTCACCGCAAGATCGAGTTTGCCATCGCCATTGAAGTCACCCGCGGTAATGCCGAACGGCCTTACACCCGTCGCGGGTGAGAATGCGGCGGCGAACGTGCCGTCGCCTTTGCCCAGCAGGATCGTTAATGAATTGCTGCCCTCGTTCGCCACGGCGAGATCGAGCTTACCGTCGCCATTAAAGTCGCCGACCACAATCCCATACGGGGATTTTCCGGTAGCCGGTGAAGGCGCGGCGGTGAAGGTTCCATCTCCCTTGCCGAGCAAGATGGTGACATTGTTGCTGGCCATGTTGGTGACGGCGATATCGAGTTTGCCGTCGCCGTTGAAGTCACCAACCGCGACGCCGTATGGTTCGAGGCCAGTAGCATAGGTATTCGAAGAATTGGAGGTGGGCTGTGTCCCGGAAGGAGAGGACCCGCAACCAACGAGAACAGCCATCAGGCCAACGATTGCGCAAAAGGAGAGACTCCGGAACAATTTTGGTGTGGGGACGAAGTGGATGAGAGTCATGGTGCTGTTTTCCTCTGGATGATCAGTCGCAATGACTGGGCTGGACATGCGCAATATCTCTCACCCGCTACGAGATCCGAGCACTACTCAAGCGCGGGCTACGTTGCTTACGCACGACGGTTTATGGATTGAGCCGTTAAGAAACAGCCCACAAGGGAATTCGTGAGTGCGCCCGTAGACAGTCACGTCTACAACAAACCTTCCGTGAAGGAAGTCTGTTGCGCGTTTTCTCGATCGATTGTTTTGGCCTCTTCCATGGAAATAGGTAGAGGCGGAATGACGTCCTGCGCCAGTTCCCAGCGCCAGGTCAGATACTTGCTTTTTTGACCTTGCTCATCGAGGTGCTTGTAATAGGCTTCGTCAGCATCGGGGTGAACGATATACAGGGCGGTTGTCTTCGGGGCCGCATCCCTCAACACGACTGCGGGCTGGGGGTAGGTGGACGGAGTGTTGAAGCGGAGCATTTTGTCGAAGCGCCGGCGTCCTGCCGTGAGCGCGTCGATGATCCGCTTCTCGTACATGTCCTCGAACGGGAGCCAATTCTCGTCGACCATCATGACGTCCATCCTCTTGAGCGACGCGATGCCCAGTTCGCTGAAGCTGAACGTGCCGATGGTCATTAGGTGGTAGTTCGGATGTGCCCGCAACATCTCTAGCTCGCCACTGAAGGCCTTCGAGAAGCGCTTGAGAATCGAATCGTCCATGAGCAGCGGGAAATCCGGCATGTGTTTGGCGATGAAGTTGTGGCCATACTGGGTGTGCTGGAGTTCCTTGTATTCCGCGATCAGAAGCATGAGCCGCTTCTTGCCCGATTCCCCGGAAGCAATCTTGGAAAGCGTTGCCAGGCGGCGCGCGGCGATGTCGTCTTTTGCTTCAACCCGGAACGGTTCCGGCACGAAGAGGATCTCCGCCAATGGGAGACCCTTCGTGGTCTTGTCCCTGACCGCCGAATGGATGCGGTTCCAGATCATCCACCAGTTCCGCTTTCCGGCAAATCCGGGAGCCCATTGATTCAACTCGGCCTGGTGCCAGAGATAGTGCAAGGTGGCGCGCAGCGAGAGTTTGCGGCCATCGGAAGCCACCTCGGTTTTCTCCGAGTCGCCAGCAGAGGTAGGTGCGCGTCCGCCGCCGTCGATAAGGCTGAAATCCAGCTTGAGCGTAGTTATGCCGTCCGAGCCTTCCTGGACCGCCGATCCCAGTACCGCGCCATAGCCGGTCATTTCGGGTGGCAGTTCGTAGGAATCGCACTCGGCTGTGTGCTCCTGAGCGCTGTTTGGCATACGCTTGCACAGGTATGTGTCGCCAAGACGGGAGATGTACATCGGGATTCCTTCGTCCCGCTCGTGGCCCGGCTCGGACCGCCGGCAGAGGCAGCGGGGTCGCACCTCCTCGATATTGGGAGCGTTGTACGCCTGGGCGAGCGCTACAGAAAATGCCGAGTCGCTGGAATCTACCTCAAAATTGGCGATCTTGTACCGAGCCATCGCGGAGCCTTTCCAGTGTATCTATATTACATAGTATTACTATGACATATATTTACTAGAAAGCAAGAGAATCGAATCAGCGTTTCGCTTCTTCCTGGCACAATCCCGATTTGATCGGTTCTTTTCGGAGAGGAATTGTCCTGCGGAGGTTTCTGTGGAGACGTTGCGTGCCACTGGAATGCAATCGAGTTCTGCCACTCTCGGGATGTTATCTACATAATAGCTGACCGTTTGCCGACCGTTCGCCCTGGATCGTGACTTCCCACATGCCGGTATCTCAGGATCTTGGACTGGCGACGTTGCAGGTAACTTGAGCTGCGCACTTGGGCTGCGCGCTGGAGAGACTGGAATAGACCTTCGCGGACGCGTCCCACTTCAACTCCCCGTCCCCAAGTTCCTCTAAATACGCACAAGACACACGCCGACTCAGACTGGAGTACAAACTGGACAATTCGTATGAATTCGGCAGAACCGTGTTCCGCAATACGGAACACGGCGAACCGTACTCTCGGCCTTCAGCGCGAAATGGCATCGGGCCGCAAGAAGGAATCGGTGGAACACCTCTGTGTAACTCGTAGTAAAGGTCTATGCAATTGAGAATAGCCGCGACAAGTTGCGCGCAGCCTCTTTGACTTGATCTGCAACGGTCTCAATATGATCGCGATCAACTCGATAGCGCGGGGTTGTAACGGTAATGGAGCCGGCTATTTTCCCATCAATGAAAACCGGCGCCGCAACACCGAAAGCTTGAGGGATCCTCTCTCCCTCAGCCGTAACGAATCCATTGGCGCGGATATCTGCCAATCGGGTGCGCAGATCCTCGATGTCCACTGTGCGCCCTTGGGCATCAGGCACCAGATCAATTTCATCCAACCACTCCGGTGCGAAGGCTAACACTGCCTTGCCAGCAGCGCCCAAATGCAGCGGAATATCAACGGCGGCATCAAGAACATACTGAATCCGCCCCTTGCCAGGAACAGATTGGAGCATTCTTAGCTGGTGGGAGTCTCCGACAAGTAATGCCAAACCAACCGTTTCGCCTGTCAGATTGGAAAGTCGCCGCATCTCACTCAATGCTAAATCTGCGGGCGAATGATCGGGACCGATAACTGCCAACCATCGGAACAGCGTCGGGCCCATATAGAGCCTACCGATTTCGTCCCGACAGATGATCCCGTGTTGCTCGGCAGCCTCCGCTAACGAGGCGATGGCGAAGCTACCGGCGCCCACGATCCAACCCACTTCCTTGAGGGTTAATTGTTGGTATGGATGGCTCGCCAAGAAGGTCAACAGCTGATTAACCCTCTCAACTTGCGTGATTGCGCGCTCTGCTACTGATGGAGTGGGATGCGCCTTTCGGGATGCGAGTTCATGCGTGTTGCCAATGACCTTCTGCAGTTTATTGAGTTTCTCGCGGAGTGTTGCAACGATCTCTGATACTCGGCCTTCTTTGAATTCCCACGTCGGAAGGGATACCGACACGGATCCCTTGAGGATAGGGCTAAAGGAAAAGGGGACGGCAATCCCAGCGGCGCCTTCGAAGTGTTGTTCGATGCTGACAACAAAGCCCTGCTCCTTGACTTGGCGCAGGAAATCGTTCCGCTCCCGATGCGAGACAAGCGTCAGTTTGGTGAATACGTGCACCTCCTCCGGCCAAGTGTTTTCGTCCAGTTGTGACAGGATGGACATTCCGGCTGCACCGGCAGATGTGGGCAGGATATCTCCTGGAGTAATACGGTAGCGAAGGGGTGTCTCAGATTCGCTTTCCAGAACGACGAAACAACTGTGGCCGTCTACTGCCTGCACGGACATGAAGACCGTTCCGCCTGTATGACGCCTGATCGTGTCAAGCACCTTCCGCCCCTTGCTGAGCGCAGGATGCAAGCGATACAGCGCCGACGCCAAGACTGACAGACGAGGGCCAACGGTATATGAACTGTCGGTCGTTCTTGTTGCAAGACCGTCAGTACTCAGTTGCCCAAGGGTCCTATTGACCGTTGTCCGACTCATATCGAGATGTTCGCCGAGTTCGCGTACGCCCCAAGCGCTTTCTTTACGGGCGACCAGCGCGTTCAATATTGCCAGAGCGGTGCTTACACCTTCGGCGGGTTTGTTGTTCTGTCCTGTTGTCATTGCCTGTCATTTCGGCATCGTTGCCTGTTCTCTATTTCCACTGCTTACGCTTGCCTTCCCGAACGATTTCATTTTCCGCAATCTCAAATCGTTGAAGCGTGTTCTTCAAGCCCGATGGATCTTTGAAGAATCGAGAATTCACTGTAACTCAGGTGAGTGATTCTTTTTCTTGACGTTCAGCGAAAGAGCAGTTATTGTGTGCAGAACAATAATAGGGACAGTGTCCCATTTATTATACAGATGAGGCGGCACCCATGGTTGACAAAGTGGAGCAGGTGGCAAGCGAAGAGCATATACGAAAATTTAAGAAGGCTACGTTCGTAGCCGTATTCGGCACCTTCATCGAGTATTACGACTTCAGTATCTACGGCTATGTCGCGGCGACAATAGCGATGGTGTTCTTTCCCAAAGCCGACCCCATGGCAAATTTGCTCAATACGCTGGCGATCTTTGGCTTGGCGTTTCTCATTCGTCCTTTTGGTGCTTGGTTTTTCGGACACCTCGGCGACAGGAGTGGGCGGCGCACAAGCCTTATCGCCAGCGTCACTCTGATGGGTGTTGCTGCAACGGTCACCGGGTTGCTGCCTAGTTACAAAACCATCGGATTCATGGCGCCCGTTCTGCTCGTTCTGATGCGGATGCTACAGGGCTTCTCTACCGGCGGCGAAATCGGTGGGGCAGCTTCTTACATCCGGGAGTGGGCACCGCAAAATCGTCGAGCTTTTTACGTTTCGTTCATTCCCTCAGTTGCCCAGCTAGGCAAGGGACTGGCGGCAGGAATGGCGGCGCTGATGGCAGGAATGCTGACTAAGAACGCAATGATTGATTGGGGATGGCGCGTTCCGTTTCTATTGGCCGGACCATTGGCCGTCCTGACCATCTGGCTGCGTTTGTCGATTGAGGACAGCCCCGAGTTCGCGGCTTTGGCAAAGTCAAAACAGACCGCCAAGGCTCCGCTGAAGCAAGTTTTTGACAATTACCCGGGTTCTCTCGCCAAAGTCACGATCATTTCAATGGTTCAGAACATTGGAACCTACCTCGGTACGGTATTCGTCGCGGTTTACTTTAGCGAGGTCCTGGCGTTCAGCAAGTCACAAGCGTCAACCATCGTTCTGCTGGCAGTGTTGTTTGCGTCGGCGCTGATTCCACTCGCAGGCCAGCTCGGCACCAAGATCGGAGGCAGAAAAGTCCTCCTCTGGGCGTACGCGTTCTACATGGCGCTGAGCATCCCCGAGTTCATGCTCATGAACCAGAAAAGCTTTACCCTGGCTCTTATCGGACTCCTAATCGGTATTATTCCCTACGCGCTGTGCCAGGCTGGAACCTATTCGAGTATGCCCGAACTCTTCCCGACCCAGGTCCGCCATTCGGGTGTAGCGTTTGGTCACAGCCTGGGTGCCGTTATCGGCGGTGGCGGCGGCCCATACCTCTCTACATGGTTGATCCGGCTTACGGGCAATACGCTCATGCCCGCCTACTTGCTTGTGTTCTCCGGTTTTATCGGATTTATCGTTATCGGCCTGACGGTGAAACCGAATCCAGGCGGCACCCATTTGTACCGATAGAGGAGACTTCTAATGCCAACCATCTATATTTCAGAACCAATCCATCCGCGCGTTTTGGATGAAATTGCAGCAAAGTCTGATCTTCATCTCGGATTCGGACCCAACGCTGTCAGGTACGAAGACATCGCAGATCGAGTCGAGGCTGTACTGCTGCGCAGTGAAAAATTTCCTACAGCTCGGATCAACGCATCGCCACGCCTGAAAATCATTGCCCGACACGGAGTCGGTGTCGACACCGTTGATGTTGAGGCGGCTACGCAGCAAGGCATTGTGGTCACCTACTGCCCCGGTGGCAACTCGAATGCAGTGGCTGAACACGTTTTCGCGTTGTTACTGTCTCTGGCCAGGAAAGTAAATAAAGGGCACGACAACCTGGTGGCTGGTCCCTGGCCAAAAGCTAAGCAGCATCTGGTCGGCGAGGAACTGTGCGGCCGGACCATCGGCATCGTGGGGCTGGGCGAAATCGGCAAGATCGTCTGTCGTATCGCTAAAGGCTTCGGGATGGATGTGCTGGTATCAGATCCATTCCTTAAAGCTGATGACGTGGCTCCACATCAAGCCCGCCTCGTCGAATTTGAAGACCTTCTGAAGCAGTCCCACGTGATCAGCCTTCATACGCCGCTGACCGCCTCTACTAAGAACATGATCAACGGTAAAACACTGGCCTCGATGCGGTCGGACGCTTTTGTGGTTAACACCGCGCGTTCAGGTCTGGTGGATGAAGCTGCCTTGGTAGCAGCGTTACTGGATGGACGTATTGCGGGCGCGGCGATCGATGTCATGGAAGCGGAACAGGTCACCTCGTCTTCAGTTAACTTCGGCGGCAAAGCAATCGCCTGCGTGCCTAACCTGCTCGTTACCCCCCACGTGGCCGGGCAAACGATGCAATCTCTGCTACATGTAGGCACAACAGCCTGGCAGGATATCCAGGCAGTTATCAGCGGTAATGCTCCGCGCTATCCATTCAATACACCAGCTTATCAACGTTAATCACATTTAAGGAGATGCCATGTACATCAACGCGAGTATCGACAATATTCAATTCTCGGGCGAATGGGAGCGTCCCGACCCCGACAAGGTCGCCAAACTCGGTGAGACCGCCGTGGCAATGATCGGTGATTCCCGTTTACGGCTTGGCATGATGGCCGCCAACATCCGGTGTGTCACGCCCGGACTTGCAATGGCCGGATCTGTTCTGCCGATTCTGGTTTGGGAAGGTGACAACCTGGCTATCCATGCAGCGCTTGATATCGCCAAGCCAGGGGATGTGTTGGTAATCAATGCTAACGGGGAAGTTAACCGCTCCGTCTTTGGCGACATCCTCGCGGAAATCTGTCTCAAGCGCGGCGTTCGCGGCGTCGTGATCGACGGCGCAGTCCGCGATGTTGATTCCATTATTGAGTTCAAATTGCCGGTCTTCGCTCGTGGCACTTGTCCGGCCGGTCCTGCTAAGCACGGTCCAGGCACCGTCGGACGGCCCGTGGCCTGCGGTCACGTTGTATGCTCGGCAGGCGATGTTGTGGTTGGTGACAGCGACGGTGTGATCATCATTCCGCGAACAGAAATTGACTCCACCTTGGTCGCCATTGAGCGTCAACTTGGCGTGGAGAAAACCATTCGCGGCAAGCTAAGGGCAGATGTTTGATAAAAGGTTTCCCTTAAGCCCGTTTATAAACGGTCATTCTCCCACACAACCACCAGAAATGACCGGGTAGAGCCATCGGGAAGTGCGAGTCATAGATGTGACGGTGACAGTCAGCCGCGTTCGGAGGCAACTTCGAACGCGGCATTTGGCTACTGCGGACCACGGACCTGACTGCGTGTTCGTATCGGTCTGACCGTGCGCCAAAGCGGCTACGCGCTACGCCCGCAACGATACCAGGAACGACTACCATGAACTCCCGACGGCTCCAGCTATTGTTTCGCACGTCGCGCGGAGTTACTGCCCGACCAGCCTGGGTGAGGTTGGGCCGCGCGTTGCATGTTGAGCCGCACACTTTATCCTAATCCTACGGTGACCGGGTAAGTTCAGGCCTCATGCCTGCTTGCATCAGCACGTGCGTCGCGCAGGCACGATACTTTGGTGATGCGAGGAATCCTGGTACTGACGTGAGCCGAATGCTCGCGACCCGCCCACACCAGGTACTAAGCCCCGGATCAGCAACGAGACCTAACGTGTACTACGTTGGAAGGAGCCCGGAGCAGGGTATAGCTGCTGTCGGAGATGCTTGGACACACCCAACCCACACATAGGTCGCCAAACCCGTCAACCACGCCCAGATCTGGACGCTTACGTGGACGTTTTGGAGACCGGGCATATCGAGTATGGGTTGATATTGGGGATGACGGCATGGTGTCGCAACCGGACCTTTTATCAAAAGACTCTCTTCGTGCGCGACATACCCGGCGCATGGCTTGAACACCAGCGAAGGACGGAGACGTGTGTTTGTCCCGAAGTCTCGATGTGTGAAGTTGGAAGCGGGGATGGCTTTGCGTCGGGCTTCAAGTGGATGACGGGCCTAACACGTCATTTACCAGATAGTAAACTGTCCGACGCGCCTTCTACGTGAACGAACTTTCCTTGCCTGATACTGCTGAGCCGCAGCATTACTAGCTAGCCGCCAGGATGTAGAGCTCAGTGGGGTCGAAATTCAATCCATTACGGCGAGAGATGCCTCATAAGCACCACATGGGTCGATGATTGCCTTTAGATACTCTTGCGAACACCCGAGCTGACACTGGAGGTGCGCTCGGCAGACTCAGCTCGCAGATCGTGGCCTGTGCTCGCCATTGAGTCTTTGTCACATGAATCATAAATGATCCATATAGTATGTTAATGCCTACTTTATAAACCACTAGCCGTTGACAAATGGATCTAATAAGGGTGATGATGCTCTATGAATAGAGCGTTAGAAGCTTATATGACTCTTTTATGAGTCGCGAGGGGCAATGAGTAAGCCACAAAACCGCGCATATTCCCGTTACAGCCTGGATGCAATTGCATTGCTGGGGCAGATGATCCGTGCAGGAAGGATTGAGCGCAAGATCACTGGAATGGAATTGGCGAGCCGTATGGGCGCTTCCCGTGCGCTGATTCAGCGCATTGAAAAGGGTGATCCAGGCTGCGCGATTGGAGCTGTATTTGAGGCCGCCGCGATCACTGGGGTGACCCTTTTCGAATCGGACCGGGGACAAGGCACTGTTGATACGGACCGGGAGCGACTGGACGACCATCGAGCCGTAACTGGAGAAATGCTGAGACTACTCCCTAAAAGGGCGCGTAAATCCAAAAGGGTAGTGAAAGATGACTTCTAGAGACGGATATACCGAAGCCTATGTTTGGATCTGGCTGCCGAAAGAAACTGCTCCCGTTGTGGCGGGTCTGTTAACCAAGGTTGGCAAGCAACTGCTTTTCAACTACGGCAAGAGCTATCTGGAGCGGAAGAACGCCATCTCGATCTATGAGCCGGAATTACCTCTTCAGGCCGGAGACATCCCCCTGCGTGAGGGCTTGTCCATGCCAAGCTGCATTCGGGACGCATCACCGGATGCGTGGGGGCGGCGTGTACTCATCAATCGCAGGCTCGGTCTGAAGGGATCAAATGCATCGGAAGTCGAGCTGGACGAACTGACCTATCTACTGGATTCAGGGTCGGACCGGGTCGGCGCTCTGGACTTCCAGGTATCGGCAAAAAAATACGTCCCACGGATGTCAGACCAGGCATCGCTAGACGAACTGATGCAATCCGCTGAACGTGTGGAAAAAGGAATACCGCTGCAGCCTGATTTAGATAAGGCTCTACAGCATGGTTCATCTCTGGGCGGCGCAAGACCCAAGGCATTGATCACCGCCGATCACAAGAAGTTGATTGCAAAATTCTCGACCAGCAACGACCTCTACAACGTCGTAAAAGCGGAATACATCGCCATGCGGCTCGCGAAGGTGGCAGGCCTCAATGTCGCATCCGTAAATCTGGCCA
>Ga0316231_1001111_pt1 | contig 31850 bp, 27 predicted proteins | sample TBH18027metaG_FD_206002 | JGI IMG/M metagenome (GOLD analysis project Ga0316231, IMG submission 206002) | Freshwater microbial communities from Trout Bog Lake, Wisconsin, USA - TBH18027 | ecosystem: Environmental > Aquatic > Freshwater > Lake > Hypolimnion/Profundal zone | place: USA: Wisconsin... | reverse complement strand
ACCTGGAGCGCGCCCTGGCCGGCATCCCCGCGGACGCCACCCGCGTGCTGCTGTTCCACCGCCCCACCGGCACCGCCGCCGCCGAGGCGGCCGGCGTGCGCCTGCAGCTCTCCGGACACACCCACGCAGGCCAATACTTCCCCTGGAGCCTGGTGGTCCAGGCCATGTACGCCCACCCCAGGGGCCTGGGCCGGAGCGGCGCCCTGTGGATCTACACCAGCGTCGGCACCGGCTTCTGGGGACCGCCCAGCCGCTTCCTGGTGCCGCCGGAACTCACCCTGCTGGAGCTCAAGCGGGCCTGAACCCGCACCGGAATCCGCAGGGGATGTGGAAGCCGAACCCGCGGCGGAAAGGTTTGCCTTAAGGGACGGGGCTATCGTGAATTGCCCTTGTTCTTCAGCAGGGACAAACCATTTACCCTGTGGTATGAGGCTTCCCCAGCACCGCCATGGTCAGCCGGGACACGCAGGTCAGGGCCCCGGAATCGTTGCGCAGTTCCACCTGCCAGACCTGGGTGGTGCGGCCGAGATGCACCGGACGCGCCACCCCGGTCACCCAGCCGCTGGTGGTGGCCTTGAGGTGGTTGGCGTTGATCTCCAGGCCCACGGCGCGAAAGCCTTCGGGCAGACAGGCGACCGCGGCGCAGGAGCCCAGCGTCTCGGCCAGCACCACCGCCACGCCGCCATGGAGGATGCCGTACGGCTGGCAGGTGCGTGCATCCACCGGCACCCGGGCCTTGATGAAGTCGTCCCCCACCTCCAGGAACTCGATGCCGAGCCGCTCCACCGCGGTGTTGCGGCAGAGGGCGGTGAGGGTTTCGGGGGTAACCGGCTGCTTCCAGAGGGCCATGGGTATTCCTTGCAGAGGAAAAGGTTGGATTATAGTTGGTTTCTCGTCCAGGGTTGCGCGCCTTGCTGCATATCGCGGTAATTTCATGGTCCAGGCGCGGCAAAGGCTGGATTTTTACCATAAAGTTTGAGGTCAAACGCTTGCCCGTCCGGCGAACTCACCCTACGTTTGCCGGAGCGGGAAAGCGAGCCCATCGATGGATCAACAGCATTCCAGTCCCATGAAGAAGCAGTTCCTTTGGGTGATGGCCGGGCTGCTGCTGATCATCGCCAGCCTCGCCGCCTCGAAGGCACTGCAGATCGGCGCCCTGATCAAGCATGGCAAGGAATTCGTCCCGCCGCCGGCGACCGTGACCGCGACCGAGGTCAAGGCCGAAACCTGGCAGCAGAACCTCAATGCGGTGGGCAACCTGACCGCGGTCCAGGGGACCACGATCGCCGCCGAGCTGGCCGGCAAGGTGGTGCAGATCGCCTTCGAGGCGGGGGTCACCGTGCGCAAGGGCGATCTGCTGCTGCGCCAGGACACCTCCATCGAGCAGGCCCAGCTGCCGGGCGCCCAGGCCGCGGCGGAACTGACCCGGATCAACCGGGTGCGCGCCGACACGATGTACGCCGACAAGATCATCTCCCAGACCGACCACGACACGGCCGTGGCCAACGACGAGCAGGCCCGGGCCCAAGTCAACAGCCTGCGCGCCACCATCGAGAAGAAGACCCTGCGCGTGCCCTTCACCGGCCGGCTCGGGGTCCGCCAGGTGAGTCTGGGCCAGCTGCTCCAGGGCGGCGACCCCATCGTCACCCTGCAGGCGCTCGACCCGATCTTCGTGAACTTCAGCCTGCCCCAGCAGGAGCTGGCCCAGGTCAAGGTCGGCCAGCCGCTGCGGGTGACCTGCGACGCCCTGCCGGGCCGGACCGTCCAGGGCAGGCTCACCGCGATCAGCCCGCTGGTGGACAGCGACACCCGCAACATCCTGCTCCAGGCCACGGTGGACAACCACGGCGAGGCCCTGCGGCCGGGGATGTACGTCAATGTGTCGGTGGACCGGCCGGTGAGCCTGCCGGTGCAGATCATTCCGGCCACGGCGGTGCTCTACGCCCCCTACAGCGATTCGGTCTTCGTCATTGACCCGGCCAAGGACGGCAAGGGCAAGGTGCTGCGCCAGCAGCTGGTCAGCCTGGGCGAGAAGCGCGGCGACCTGGTGGCGGTCAGCACCGGCCTGAAGCCGGGCGAGAGCGTGGTCAGCACGGGGGTCTTCAAGCTGCGCAACGGCCAGCCGGCGGTGGTCGACAACAGCGGCGCGCCCACCTTCCAGCAGTCGCCCAGACCTGAAAACAACTGACGATGAACATCACCGACCTGTTCATCCGCCGGCCGGTCCTGGCCATGGTCGTCAACCTGATCATCATCATCGCCGGGCTGCAGGCCATCCGCAGCCTCACCGTGCGCCAGTACCCGCGCAGCGATAACGCGGTGGTGACCGTCACCACGGTCTATGTCGGCGCCAGCCCGGAGCAGGTGCGCGGCTTCGTGACCGCCCCCATGGAGCAGGTCATCGCCGCGGCCGACGGCATCGACTACATGGAATCCCAGAGCAGCCTCGGCATCTCCACCATCAATGTCCGGCTCAGGATCAACTACGACCCCACCAAGGCGCTGGCCGAGATCAGTTCCAAGATCGAGCAGGTGCGCCAGAACCTGCCGCCCGAAGCCCAGATCCCGGCCATCAACATCCAGTCCGCCGACAGCCAGTTCGCCGCCGCCTACCTCAGCTTCACCTCCGACGTGCTGCAGCAGAACCAGATCACCGAATACCTGGTGCGGGCGGTCCAGCCGCGGCTTTCGGCCGCACCGGGCGTGCAGCGGGCCGACATCCTCGGCGCACGCACCTTCGCCATGCGCATCTGGCTGAAGCCGGACCGGATGGCCGCGCTCAACGTCAGCCCCGCCCAGGTCCGCGCCGCCCTCGCGGCCAACAACGCCCTGGCCCAGCTGGGCGAAACCAAAGGGTCCCTCATCCAGGTCAACCTCACCGCCAACACCGGTCTGAACACCGTGAAGGAATTCAAGGATCTGGCCATCCGCGCCAAGAACGGCGTCATCGTCCGGCTGGGCGACGTCGCCGAGACCGTGCTCGGCGCCGAGGACTACGACACCGAAGTGCATTTCTCGGGCCAGACCGCGGTGTTCATGGGCATCTTCCCGCAGCCCAACGCCAACGCCCTGGATGTGATCAAGCGGGTGCGCTCCGACCTCGTGGACATCCAGCGCGCCCTGCCCAACGGCATGCAGGGCCGCATCGCCTACGACGCCACCGAGTACATCAGCACCTCCATCCACGAGGTGCTCGCCACCCTGTTCGAGACCCTGCTCATCGTCATGGTGGTCATCTTCCTGTTCCTGGGCTCGTTCCGCTCGGTGCTCATCCCGGTGGTGGCCATCCCGATCTCCCTGATCGGCGCCGTGTTCCTCATGCAGGCCTCCGGCTTCACGGTGAACCTGCTGACCCTGCTGGCGATCGTGTTGTCGGTGGGACTGGTGGTCGACGACGCCATCGTGGTGCTGGAGAACGTCGAACGCCACCTGGGCGAGGGCAAGTCGCCCCTTGATGCGGCGCTGGTGGGCGCCCGGGAACTGGTCGGACCGATCATCGCCATGACCATCACCCTGGGCGCCGTCTACCTGCCGATCGGCCTCCAGGGCGGCCTCACCGGCTCGCTGTTCCGGGAATTCGCCTTCACCCTGGCCGGCGCCGTGGCCATTTCCGGCATCGTCGCCCTGACCCTGACGCCGTTCATGGCTTCCGCCCTGCTCCGGCGGGAAAGCGAGGAGCGCGGCCTGTCCGGACGCATCAACCGCGACCTCAAGCGGCTGAAGGAAGCCTACGGCCGCCGGCTGGACGCCACGCTGAAGGCGCGCCCGGCGGTGTACCTGGTCTGGGCCGTGGTGAGCCTGCTGACCATCCCGATGTTCATGATGTCGTCCAAGGAGTTGGCGCCCGCCGAGGACCAGGGCGTCCTGTTCGGCATCCTCGAGGCCTCGGCCAATTCCACCCTCGACCAGAACAGCCGCTACGCAGCGGCGGTCAACGCGGCCTTCATGAGCGCGCCCGAAACCCAGTTCACCTTCCAGCTCACCCAGCCCAACTCCGGTTTCGGCGGGATGATCGTCAAGCCCTGGGACCAGCGCCGGCGCACGATCTTCCAGATCATGCCGGAGATGCAGCGGAAGCTCGCGGCCATTCCCGGGGTGCAGGTGTTCCCGGTGACCCCGCCGGCGCTCCCCGGCGGCGGCCAGTTCCCGGTGGAGTTCGTCCTGGCCTCCACCGCCGAGACCGAACAGCTGCTCGATTTCGCCAAGCAGATCCAGGCCAAGGCGGCGACCAGCGGCCTGTTCGCCTTTCCGCCCCAGATCGACGTCAAGATCGACCAGCCGCAAACCGAATTCGTGCTCGACCGGGACAAGGTCGCCTCGCTGGGCCTGAACCTGGGGCAGATCGGCGGCGACCTCGGGGCGATGGTGGGCGGTGATTACGTCAACTTCTTCAACATCTCGGGCCGCAGCTACAAGGTCATCCCGCAGATCCAGCGGGTCGGGCGGCTCACCCCCGACCAGCTGAAGGACGTCTACGTCACCGGCCCCAAAGGCAACCTGATCCAGTTGAGCACCATCGCCAGCCTGCGCGATTCGGTCGTGCCGCGCTCGCTCAACCGGTTCCAGCAGCTCAACTCGGTGAAGATCTCAGGTGTTGCGGTGCGTCCCCTGGACGAGGCCCTGCGCTACCTCGAGGCGGAGGCCGCCAGGATCCTGCCGAAGGGCTACGTGATGGACTACACCGGGGAATCCCGCCAGTTGCGCAAGGAAGGCAACACCTTCCTGCCGGCCTTCAGCCTGGCCCTGATCCTGATCTTCCTGGTGCTCGCGGCGCAGTTCAACAGCTTCCGTGACCCGCTGGTGATCCTCGCCGGATCGGTGCCGCTGGCCATGTTCGGCGCGCTGATCTTCACCTTCCTCAAGATGCCCGACCCCAACGTGCCGTTCTGGACCCATGGCTGGACCACCACGCTCAACATCTATTCCCAGGTCGGCCTGGTGACCCTGGTCGGCCTGGTGGCCAAGAACGGCATCCTGATCGTCGAATTCGCCAACAAGCTGCAGATCCAGGGCCTGCCGAAGCTGGAGGCGGTGCGCGAAGCGGCCACCACCCGGCTCCGGCCGATCCTGATGACCACCGGCGCCACCATCGCCGGCCACTTCCCCCTGACCCTGGTCAGCGGCGCCGGGGCCGCCGCCCGCAATTCCATCGGCCTGGTGCTGGTGGGCGGCATGTTCGTCGGCAGCCTGTTCACGCTGTTCGTGGTGCCGTCCATCTACATGCTCATCGCCCGCGACCACGGCGGGGACGCGCGTACAGACTAAGGTTTACCGGATTGAATAATCCGATTATATTACCTTCAGTAACCCTGATCGGTCGCACGGCCTGAATGGAGTTGAACCATGTGCCAGCCAAGGCGATGGGGTTTTGGGCTCCTCGCCCTCGCCCTGTCCAGTTGTTCCCTGCCCGCCCAGGAAAACCATGGCGGCGGCCAGCTCACGGTGTCCCTGCCGAACGGCGAGCTCGGCAGCCGCAACTGGCTGCACCGCCGGGTGGGCACGGGCGCCGGCATCCATGCGCTCGTCGGGCTGCAGGACGGCTACGGCCTGGTGCCGCGCTTCGACTACATCAGCTACGAGAAGAAGCCGGTCAAGGTCCAGACGTTCCAACTGGGGGTCGACCTGGACTACTTCTTCTCGGGGCGGGTGAACGAAGGTCCCTACCTGGGCGGGGGCCTCCTGGTCACGGAGGCCAGGCTCCGGCTGACCAGCGACGCCGGCTCCGCCCAGGCCTCGCCCAGGGCCCCGGGAGCCGCCTTCATCGCCGGCTGGATGTACACCCAGCACCTGGGCGCCGAATTGCGCTGGGGCTGGACCAGGTTCAAGGCCAATCTGGATGGGACCGTCCCGCCGGGTTATCCCGCGCAGCCGGTGATCGGAGCCCAGACCATGAACGCAAGCCTCGTTTGCCGCTTCTAGTGTAGGCGGATCGTAATGGTGGAAGCATCTTGTGCCACTCCGGTTGGCAGAGATCCGCAACCATCTTCTTGGCCCATCCCAGCGCCCTGGCAAGTCCAAGTAAAAAGCTATTTACGCAGAGGAAGCAGAGAGGCGCTGAGGACGCAGAGCGTGCTATGCGCGTCAGGGCGCCGCCCCACTCCGTCCAGGCCCTGCTCGCTGCGCTCGCCGAAGCTCTACGAGCTTCGCGTCCAATGGGCAGGCGGCCCTCCACATGCAAGCATGTGGCTGGCCGCCCACCCACTGGCCGTGACGGGCCTGGGCTTTTCATGCGGGCATCTCAAAGATTAGGAAAGGTGGGATGCGGAAAGCAGATGCCCTGCCTTGGCCAAGTACAGGCGCGTTTATGTCCACTTCACGCCGACCCCAAGCTCTTCATCTGGAAGGCAACTCACGCCGACATTCTCGGCAACGCGGCGCGGACCAAAGCGGCCCTGCTGAACCAGCCGGTCGGTTAAGCTCCCCGGGGTCGCCCCCACCCATCGCCTTGCCGAATCCTTGGCCTGCTCCGGAGCCAAGGCCACGACGAGGATGTTGAGCCCAGGCCCGTCACGGCCAATGGGTGGGCGGCCAGCCACATGCTTGCATGTGGAGGGCCGCCTGCCCATTGGACGCGAAGCTCGTAGAGCTTCGGCGAGCGCAGCGAGCAGGGCCTGGACGGAGTGGGGCGGCGCCCTGACGCGCATAGCACGCTCTGCGTCCTCAGCGCCTCTCTGCTTCCTCTGCGTATATGGTTTTTTAGCCGCAGTTACCGAACCCACGAATTGGACCCCGTCCCAGGACCTGATAAGGAATAGTCCGGCTGGGTCGCAACGTTTCCGCTAATCCGATCGGCCCACACTATCACCGGTGGATTCTGGTGCGCCCAGGGTCCGTACCCAGAGGTCAATGGCTGTAGTGGGGCTTGCGCTTCTCCAGGAAGGCGGCCTTGCCTTCGCTGTAGTCCGAGCTCTGGTAGACCATCCGGCGCAGGCCCTGGATGCGTTCCTGGGTCTCGGGGCTCAGCGGATAGGAATTGCCCAGCACGCGCAGTTGTTCCTTCAGCACCCGGATGGCCAGGGGCGAGTTCTCGACGATCCTGGACACCAGCTCGTAGGTGAACGCCTCCAGCTGGTCCGGCTCCACCAGGTGGTTGAGGATCCCCAGCTCGCGGGCGCGCACGGCGCTGATCGGCTGGGCGGTGAAGAACAGTTCCTTGGCGATGTGCATCGGCATGGCGCCGATGAAGCGCATGAGCCCGGTGGTGGTGTACGGGACCCCCAGCTTGGCCGGGGTGATGGCGAAGGTGGAAGTGGGGGTGCCGATGGCCAGGTCGCAGGTGACCGCCAGGTCGCAGGCGCCGCCCCAGACGCTGCCTTCGATCATGGCGATGACCGGCACCGGGCAGTTCTGGATGGCGCGCAGGGCCACGGCCAGGTCATCGTTGTAGCCCAGGGGATCGACGCCGGGGTCCGGCAGTTCCCGGATGTCGAAGCCGGAGCTGAACACGGGACTGCCCTTGGGCGCCCGCAGGATGATGGCGCGCACCTTCTTCTCCACCAGGGCCTCGATGGACTGGTCGATGCCGGTCAGGATGGCCTGGGACAGGCAATTGCGACGCTTGACGTTGTTCAGCGTGATCACCCCGATCATGCCGTTCTGTTCGACCAATACATCGTCCATTCCTGCTCCTTGCAAAGATCCACGTCTGTATGAAAGTTTAGCAGCCTCAGTGGACGAGCGGAGTCACAGCCTCCCCGGGCGGCTCCGGCGCGCGTCTGCGGCCGCTGGCGCTCTCCAGGCCATGCCCGTCGGGCCCCCGTTCGCGCCGCCACAGCAGGATGGCGAAGCCCAGCCCGAGCAGGACCGAACCGGAGAACAGCCACATGCCCAGGCGATAGCCGCCGGGGTTGGCTTCGCCGGCCCGCTGGGCGTCGTTGACCCAGCCGATCATGAAATTGAACGCGGTGAGGCCCAGGCTCTGGATCAGCGCCATGAGCCCGAAGGCCTTGCCCAGTTTCGCCTGGGGGATGATCAGCATCACCGAGGGCCACATCACCGCGGGCACCAGGGCGAAGGCGATCCCCATCATGGCCATCGGCACCACCATCAGGTGGCCGTAGGCCATCATCAGGTAGGTCGGCACCAGCAGGGCGGTCCCCAGCGCCATGCAGCGGGCCCGGTGGCCGATCCGGTCCACCATGAGCCCGAACAGGGGGGTCGCCACCATGGCGATGACCGTGGGGATGCCCACCAGCAGCGCGGCCCGGGAGGCGGAAGCGCCGTGGGCCTCGATGAAGAATTTCTGGGCAAAGGTCTGGAACGGGTAGATGCCCGCATAGAAGCTGATGCACAGCAGGGTGATCAGCCAGTAGGACCGGCTGAACTTGAGCAGGTCACCCCAGACCAGTTCGCCGCCGGCGCCATGCGAGCCCAGGTCGTAGCGCCGCACCGCCCGGCTTTCCAGCAACCAGTAGCCGCAGGCGGAGAGCAGGCACAGCAGGCCGGCCGCCAGCGCCAGCAGGAGCGGCCCGCGCCACCAGGCGTAGGCCCACCGGGCCCAGGCCGGGCTGGTCTGGGACGCCAGCGACCCGAGCCGGGAGATGGTCAGGCTCACCCCGAACACGAAGCTCACCCGCACCCCGCGGAACCACTTGGCGATGGCGGTGTTGATGGCCACGCTCAGGCTGCCTGAGCCGAGCCCATAGAGCAGCCGGCCGGCGACCATGATCCCCAGGCGCGGGCTGAGGGCGGTGAGGCCGGCGCCGGCAAGGCACAGCGAAGCGAAGATGATGGCCGACCGGCGTTCGCCGATGCGGTCGATGATGATCCCACCGAGCAGCACCATCCCCAGGTTGGGCAGGCTGCAGACCGCCTGCAGCAGGCCGATGTCGGCGTTGGAGAAGCCCAGCTGGACCGACAGCAGCCGCGCCAGGGGGCCGACGCAGTCGAACAGGTAGCTGCTGGAGAAGGCCGCGAGGCTGAACACCGCCACGACGATCCAGCGCAGGGCGGCAGGGGGGGGCGGCAGTGCCCGGGGTTGCGCTGCCGTTGCCGGTTCCGCCATCAAGGCTCCTGGGATTCGATTCCTGGAAATGATATTTAATCATCATACCCGCTCGGCGGGCGGGTCCGGGAGAATCCAGGCTGCATACGTCAGATGAATGGTCGGGGCGGAAGGAATCGAACCTACGGCCTCCTGCTCCCTTAGCAGTTGCGCTTCCAGTGCGCTACGCCCCGATAGGTCCTACATGACAGAAATGTAATTCCAGCGAGGCCCTAATCAAGGGGGATTTGAACTTTTTTTACCTCCCGCTGAACGGCCTGCATGGCCGGCCAGCGTCCGCGGCGAAAAGGGGCGAGCTTCTGCTTCGCACTGCCTGGATCACCGGCGGTAATAGTGCTGGTGCCCGCCATAGCCCCGCCAGTAGCCGGGGTAGAGGCAGGAAACGGACAGCGAAAGAAGCACCAGACCGAGCAACGCGGCGACGGGTTTGCAAAGCAGACGCAGATTCACAAAGACCTCCTGGACGGGGGAAGCGCTCTCTTCATTCCCGTGCCCATTCGAGCGGTTGAAGGCCGAAAAGGTTTACCTCGGGATTCGGGTGTATCCTGTGCCGTGTCCAAAATACTGGTGATAGACGACAGCAAGCCTGTGAGCCTCTTCCTTCGCCACTGTCTTGAAAAAGCGGGCTACGAAGTGGAGGAATGGCTGCCTCGTTCGGACTTGGAACTCCCTCACCACCTCAGAATCTCGGCGCCAGACCTGATCCTCACCGACTACTTCATGCCCGGGCTCAGCGGCGCCGCGGTCGCCCGGCTCGCCTTCGCGGCGCCCCGGCCGATTCCGGTGATCGTGCTGACCGCCCTGCGCGAGGAGGAGAGCATTGCCAAACTGCTCCGGGCCGGCGCCAGACAGGTCCTCAGCAAGCCCATCGAGCCCGCTGCCCTGCTTCAGGCGGTGCGGGACGCCTTGGCGGGTTCCGCAAAGCGTGAACCGCTCCCCTGAGCCCGATCAGGTTTGGGAACAAGATCATTTAACTTAAAAAAATTATATTTATTTATTTATTTATTTAAATGAAACCAACAGCCAGCCGCTGACACGTTTCCGGTGGCAGTTGTTGCTGTGGCCCATTGGCCCTTCAAGCAAGGCCCTTTGACCCGGGAGACGTTATGAAACAGTCGTGGAAACATGCCATGGCCAGGATGCCGATGGCGCTGCTGCTATTCGGCGTATGCGCGATGGCCGACAGCAAGTTCCATATCGGCATCGTTACCGGCACCGTGTCGCAGAATGAGGATGACCTCCGGGGCGCCGAAGCCCTCATCAAGGAATACGGCTCCACCCAAACCGGCGGCATGATCCTGCATCAGACCTATCCTGACGATTTCATGTCCCAGCAGGAGGCCTTCATTTCGAATGTGGTCTCCCTGGTCGACGATCCCCGAATGAAGGCGATCATCGTCAACCAGGCCATACCCGGTACCGCCGAGGCCTTCAAGCGGGTCCGGACCAAGCGCCCGGACATCCTCCTGCTGGCCGGGGAATCCCATGAGGATCCTCTGGTGATCGCCGCCACCGCCGATTTCACCGCCAACAACGACTTCCTCGCCCGCGGCTACACCGTCATCTGGGCCGCCAGGCAGATGGGGGCCAAAACCTTCGTCCACATCTCCTTCCCGCGGCACATGTCGTACGAAACCATGGACCGCAGGCGGGCGATCATGGAAGCCGCCTGCAAGGAGCTGGGGCTCAGGTTCGCCTTCGAATCGGCGCCGGACCCCACTTCGGATGTGGGAGTCGCCGGGGCGCAGCAGTTCCTGGTGGAAAAAGTCCCCATGTGGCTCGGGAAATACGGTCCCAAGGGCGAGAAGGTCGCCTTCTTCACCACCAACGACGCCCACGCCGAACCCCTGCTCAAGCAGCTGCTGGCCTCCCGGAACGGCGTGTTCGTGGAAGCCGATCTGCCTTCGCCGCTCATGGGCTACCCGGGCGCGCTGGGCCTGGACCTCTCGAAGCAGGCCGGCCATTTCCCCGCCATCCTGCGCAAGGTCGAACAGAGTGTCGTCGCCAAGGGGGGCGCCGGCCGCTTCGGCACCTGGGCCTTCAGCTACGGCTTCACGACCACCGCCGGTCTGGGGGAATATGCCATCCGGGTCATCCAGGGCACGGCCCAACGGAACAACCTCCAGGACCTGTTCAGCGCCTATGGGAAGTTCACCCCCGGCGCCAGGTGGAACGGCACCCTGCACGCCGATGCCAGCACCGGCATCCCCACCCGCATGGCCCTGGTCTACATGGACTGCTACGTGTTCGGCGGGGTCGGTGGCGTCAAGGACAAGCACTTCCTCGGCACCACCACGGTGCCCGTGCCCAGGCATATCCTTTCCATCAAGAATGGGAACTGACCTCCTGACGTTGTGCGGTACGGCCATTTCCGCGCTGGAAACCGCCACCATTCTGTGACAGCGTAGCCGGGGGGGCGAGCGAATGGACAGCAGGGACCCAGCAGCACCCGGTGCCACCGGGCACCCGTTCATCCGGTTTCTGGCGGTATTCTTGCTGCTGGCGCTGCTCTTCGCCATTTTCCAGCTATCCGGCCTGCGGGAGCACTTCAGTCTCGCGTTCCTGCAACAGAAAATTTCCGCAAACAGGATCAGCGGCCTGATCCTGTTTGTGCTGATTTTTTCTCTGGGCAACCTGATTCAAATCCCCGGCTGGATATTCCTCGCCGCAGCCGTCCTGACCTTGGGCAAGACCTGGGGCGCTGCGGCCACTTATGTTGCGGCAATCATTTCTTGTTCTATAACCTTTTTCACCATTCGCTTGCTCGGCGGCGATATATTGCGGAAAATAAAAAATAAAATTGCCATTAAATTACTGGAAAAATTGGATGCACATCCCGTCGGCAGCATTTTCCTATTAAGATTACTGTTCCAGACAGTCCCCGCACTGAATTACGCCCTTGCCATGTCGGGGGTGAAGTTCCGGGAGTATCTTATAGGGACCATGCTTGGACTTCCTCTGCCCATCGCGTTGTACTGCATATTCTTTGACTACTTGGCGAAAATCTTCAAGCTCACCTGAGTTGGGGCAAGCACCGTCGCATCGATCGAGCGACAGGACCCCAAGTGCAGCCTGGTGCGTCAAGAGCGGTGTGGGACTCACTGTTTGACGGTATAGTTGTATGCCTGAACTGGAGATTGAATGAGCGGGACCCCCCTGAGCGACCCGATGATCGAGGAAATGAGCCAGCTCTTCCTGGCCCTGGGGGATGTTTCCCGGCTGAAGATCATCCGGACCCTGCAGGAGGCGAAGTCCGCCATGAGCCAGGGGGCCTTGGCGCAGGCCTCCGGGCTCTCCCAGGCCAACGCCAGCAAACATCTCTCCCAGCTGGTCAGGGTCGGGCTGGTGACCCGGGAAGCGGAAGGGAACACCGTCTTCTACCTGGCCGTGGTGCCCCTCGTGGAGCGGCTTTTTGAGATCGTCTGCGGGCACGTGACCGGCCGGATCAAGAGCGCCTACAAGGCCATCAAATAGTCCCCCTGGCAAGGACATCGCTCCACGGTGCGGGTCGCCATCACCCGGGGAGCGGTGCGGTAGGTTTGGCTGGATAATTTTATAGATGCTTCAAGAAAGTCTTGACGGATACCGTTAACAATATAACTTAGTAGTTAAAAGGTGATATCAGGATGTCGACTCGCATCAGCGACCAGATCATCGAGGAAGTCAGCCGGATTTTCGGGGCATTGGGGGACGTCTCCCGCCTGAAGATCCTCCGGACCCTGCTCGAGGCCGATGAGCCCCTCTCCCAGGGAGCCGTGGCGGAACGCACCGGACTTTCCCAGGCCAATGCCAGCAAGCACCTTGGCCACATGGTCCGGGTGGGGCTCGTCATCCGGGAGCCGCGCGGGAATCTGGTGTATTTCCTTCCGGTCACCCCCTTGGCCGAAAACGTCTGCGGGATCGTCTGCGAGCACGTGACGGCCCGCATCCAGGATGCCTATCGAGCCCTTGGTTGATTCTTTTATCGAATGCTGTGGTCCGGCTCACGACCAGAACGCGTCCAGCGCGTGGAGGTCATAGACGTATTCCTTGCCGGAAACGACCCGGCCGTTCTTGAATTCGAAGACGATGCACATGTCCACCGCCAGGCGCTTGTTGCCCCGCTGGGCGGTGGCATGCTCCAGGCTGACCACCCTGCCCTCCTCGTCGGTCAACAGGTGGCGCAGCTCAGCCTTCATGGTGCCGCCGCTCTCCTGCCCCATCCGGCCGAAATGGGCCATGATCGCGTCGCGGCCTTTGTAGTCGCCGGCCAGGGGATTCTTCCCCGGGGAATGCCAGGTGGCCTTTTCGTCGAAAAGTTCGGTCAGCGTATGCATGTCGGCCGCGTTGAAAGCCTGGTAGCCGCGGCGCACGGTCTCAGCGTTCTTGTTCTGGGTCAGGACGGTGGGCATGGTTGCTCCTTCACCTGTCAAATGATTGCTCCCGCCCCAAGCGCGTGGGCCGCGCGTTCGGCTGCTGTCCTTGGGCAAGGCGAAACCTAAAATAGCGTCTTTTGAGATTGAGTCAATATCGCAGAAAACCGAGTCCCGGAAGGGAAGCCTATTTCCGCTGGAGCCGAATCCAATCGTTTTCTTGCGACCTTGATCCCCGTCAAGGTTTGCAGGTTCAGAACGGTCCATCGTGAGACTGTTCCGGACCGACCGGGCCAACCGAGGTTTTCCCCATGAAAATCATCGACCACCTAGAACTGGAACCGCGGCCCCTGCTGCGGGCGGCCCTGGCCACCGTAGCCCTGGGCGGCCTCATCGCCCTCGGCAGCGGCGCCGGCCGCTGGCTGGACCCGGCCCTCATGGGCTATCTGGTCGCCTCGGTGTTCGCCTGCTTCGGGGTGGCCTACCGCTACTTCACCTGGCTGGAGCGCCCGGCCACCGCCATGTACTGGCGCTGGACCGTGGCCACCTTCCTGAGTCGCAAGGGCCTGGTCGAGCTGCCCCGGCTCGCCCTGACCCTGCTGGACCAGCTTTTCCTGCAGCGTTTCATCAAACGCCGCTCGATCCGGCGCTGGGGCGCCCATGCCTGCCTCGCCTGGGGCTGCCTGCTGGCCTTCGCGGTGACCTTCCCGCTGGTGTTCGGCTGGGCCCGGTTCACCAGCGACGGCCGGAACCCGGACCGCTACCAGGCCTGGATCTTCGGGTTCCCGGCCGGCAGCTTCCCGCTCCACTCGCCCCAGGCCTGGATCACCTTCCACATCCTGGACCTGGCCGCCGTCATGGTGCTGGCCGGATGCGCCCTGGCCTTCCTGCGCCGCTCCAAGGACGATGGGGAAGCCGCCACCCAGCGCTTCGACCTGGACATCCTGCCGCTGCTGATGCTCATCGCCATCTCGGTCACCGGCCTGCTGCTCACGGCTTCGGAGACCTGGCTGCAGGGGCGCAACTTCAGCACCCTGGCCTACATCCACGAGCTGACCGTCATCGTCATGCTGCTTTCGCTGCCCTTCGGCAAGCTGTTCCACATCGTCCAGCGACCGGCCCAGGCCGGGGTGGCCCGCTACAAGGCCGAAGGCGAAGCCCGCGCGCTGCTGCCCTGCAAGGCCTGCCGAACGCCGTTCATCCGGTTCAACCAGCGGGCCGACCTGGAGACGCTCTGGGTCCGGCTGGGCCTGGACGGCGCCCGGCACGGCGACGGCGTCCATCACCTGGACCTCTGCCCCCGCTGCAAGCGCCGGTTGCTGATGAAGGCCCAGAGCGTCCGGCTCGGCGGCGCCTTCGACCCGTTCGCCGATATCCCGCTTGCCGTCGAAGCCCTTGCCGACCCCATCAGTTTCGGGAGCTGAACCCATGGCCCACCTGCCCCAGACCCCCGATCACCTGCGCGCGCAGTTCGGCCCCCACCTGAACCTCGCCCCGCCCGGAGGCTGGGATGCCCAGTCCCAGCCGGACAAGGTGGTGGCGACCCACTGCTGCTTCTGCGGCCAGCAGTGCGGCATCAAGCTCAAGGTCAAGGACAACGCGGTGATCGGCTTCGAGCCCTGGGAGGAATTCCCGTTCAACCAGGGCAAGCTCTGCCCCAAAGGCGTGAAGCGCTATCTCCAGGGCAGCCACCCGGACCGCCTGCTGCACGCCATGAAACGCACGGACGCCGGCTTCGTGCCCATGGACTGGAACGAGGCCATGGAGCGCACCGTCGCCGAGATCCAGCGCATCCAGGAGCGCTTCGGCAAGGACGCCTTCGCCCTGCTCTCCGGGGTCAGCCTCAGCAACGAAAAGAGCTACCTGTCCGGCAAGTTCGCCCGCCTGGGGCTCGGCACGAAGAACCTCGACTACAACGGCCGGCTCTGCATGGTCAGCGCGGGCGCAGGCAACAAGAAGGCCTTCGGCGTGGACCGCGCCGCCAACGCCTGGGCCGACATCCTCGGCGCCGACGTGATCTGGGTGAGCGGCGCCAACGTGGCGGAATGCGCGCCCATCACCACCGACTACATCTGGAAGGCCCGGGACCGTGGCGCCAAGCTGATCGTCGTGGACCCGCGCATCACCCCCCTGGGCCGCACCGCCGATCTGGCCCTGCCGCTCAAGCCGGGCACCGACTGCGCCCTCACCAACGGCATCCTGCACCTGCTGGACAAATGGGAGCTCATCGACCGCGACTTCGTGCGGGAGCACACCAGCGGCTTCGATGAGACCCTGGAAGCCGCACGAAGCTGCACCCCGGAATGGACCAGCCGAATCACCGGCCTGCCCGTGGCCGCCATCGAACAGGCCGCGCGCCTGTGGGGCGAAGCCAAGACCAGCTTCCTCATGCACGCCCGGGGCATCGAGCACCAGTCCAAGGGCGTGGAGAACGTGAATTCCTGCATCAACCTGGTGCTGGCCACCGGCCGCATCGGCCGGCCCAACTGCGGCTACGCCACCATCACGGGACAAGGCAACGGCCAGGGCGGACGCGAGCACGGCCACAAGTGCGACCAGCTCCCGGGCAACCGCGACATCGAGAACCCCGAGCATCGCCAGTACATCTGCTCGGTCTGGGGCTGCACGGACGAGGAGCTGCCGCGCAAGGGCCTCAGCGCCCAGGAGATCATGAACGCCATCCACGCCGGGGAGATCAAGGGGCTGCTCTGCCTCTGCTTCAACCCGCTGGTGAGCCTGCCGGACACCAGCTTCACCCGGCAGGCCCTGGAGAAGCTGGAGTTCTTCGTGTCGTTCGATTTCTTCCTGTCGGAAACGGCCCAGCACGCCGACATCGTGTTCCCGGCCGCCCTGCACGAGGAGGATGAAGGCACCGCCACCAGCGCCGAAGGCCGGGTCATCCGCATCCGCAAGGCGGTGGAGCCGCCGGGGGAGGCCCGTCCGGACTGGGCGATCATGGTGGAGCTGGCGCGGCGCCTGGGGCGCGGCCGTTTCTTCGACCATTTCACCTCGGCCCGGGCCATCTTCGAGGAGCTGCGGATCGCCTCCAAGGGCGGCACCGCCGACTACGCCGGCATCACCTACGAGAAGATCGAAGCCAACATGGGGATCTTCTGGCCCTGCCCCACCGAGGACCACCCCGGCACCCCCAGGCTGTTCGAAGGCGGCCGGTTCTTCCATCCCGACGGGCGGGCCCGCTTCATCCCCACCCCCTGGCGCCCGCCCATGGAGACCGTGGATGCCGAGTATCCGGTCTGGCTCACCACCGGCCGGGTGGTGTTCCACTACCTGTCGGGCACCCAGACCCGCCGCATCGGCTTCCTGGTGGAGCAGTGCCCGCACCCCTACGTGGAGATCCATCCGCGCATGGCCGAGCGCTGCGGCATCATGGACGGCGATGCCGTGGAAGTGGCCACCCGGCGCGGCGCGGTGGTGCTGCCGGCCAAGGTGGTCAGCACCATCCGGCCCGACACCGTGTTCATCCCCTACCACTGGCCGGGCCCGCTCTCCGCCAACGTGCTCACCGCCAGGCACCTGGACCCGGTGAGCAAGATCCCCGAGTTCAAGGTGAGCGCCTGCCGGCTGACCCGCACCACGCCCGACCGGTTCCCAGCGGAACTTCTGGAATTGCAGCGCATGGCCCGGGAAGCCTCCAGCCTGCAGGGCAACATGCCCGACGTGGTGCGCTGATGGTGAGCGAAGAATACGGCTTCTTCATCGATCCCCAGCGCTGCATCGGCTGCCGCAGCTGCGTGGCCTCCTGCGCCGAGTGCGGCACCCACCGCGGCCATTCCATGATCCACCTGGACGAATTGGACCACCTGGCCTCGACCCAGACCGGCCCCACCGTGTGCATGCACTGCGAGGATCCCATCTGCGCCATGTCCTGCCCGGCGGACGCCATCAAGCGCAGCGAGGACGGCGTGGTGCATGCCAGCCAGAAGCCCCGGTGCATCGCCTGCCAGAACTGCGAACTGTCCTGCCCGTTCGGGGTGCCCATCGTGTTCTCCGGCCTGGAGCAGATGCTCAAGTGCGACCTCTGCTACGACCGCACCTCGCTGGGCCAGCGCCCCATGTGCGCCACCGTCTGCCCCAGCCAGGCGCTGCTGTTCGCGCCCCGGCACGAGGTGAGCGCCATGCGCGCCAGCCAGCCGCTGCGGACCTTCCGCATCGGCACCCTGGAGATCAAGACCCGCAACGCCATCATGGTGCCCGACCCGGAAACGCCCCTGCACCTGGACGCGGACCTGCTTTGTGACGGAGGCTTCTGATGCCCGGCTGGAAATCCCTCTTCCCGGTCGACCTGGCCGAGGAAAGCCGGCTCTCCCGCCGGGAGTTCGCCCGGTTCATGGCCCTGGTGTCCGCCGGATTCACCGGCGGCATCGGCTACCTGTACTTGCGCAAGACACCCCTGGACGGAGCGCCATCCACCCAGCCCCAGAGCCCGCTTGCGGAAGTGAAAGTCTGCCGGGCGGAGGAGCTCACCCCCGGCAACAGCTTCCTGTTCACCTACCGGGACGCCCAGGACCGCTGCGTCCTCATCCATACCCCGAAGGGCGAGTGGCGGGCCTACCGCCAGACCTGCACCCACCTGGGCTGCGCGGTGCGCTGGGATGGCCGGCGTCTGGAGTGCCCCTGCCACAACGGCGCCTTCGAGGTGGACCTGGGCTTTCCGGTCCAGGGCCCGCCCACCCGGCCCCTCTCGCGCCTGAACGTCGAGCTGCGGCCTGACGGCTGGGTCTGGGTCCATGGGGACCTGCCGAAACCCACCCTGCCGGGACAAGGGAGCGACGTATGATGCCCCCCGCCAAGAGCCATCTCACCGGCGCGGCCATGGCCGTGGTCCTGCTGGTGGTGCTGATCCAGGCCTACCTCTTCGAGACGGTGCTGGAGGCGGTGCTGGACGGCCAGCGCGGGGCGCTGACCGGCGCCCTGGCGGTCTCCGCCGTGCTCAGCGCCGTGGCCCTGTTCCTGGCCTTCAAAGCGCCGACCCTGGACCAGCACAAGTAACCGGAATCTTCCTTCCCCATCATTCTGCCGACCGCGGCACAGGAGCTGGCATGGCCAAAATCACCCAATGGAACCCCGAGGACCCCGCAGCCTGGGAGGGCGGCGCGGCCCGGGTCGCCTGGCGCAACCTCGCGTTCTCCGTGCCGGCCCTGCTCATGGCGTTCGCGGTCTGGATGTTCTGGAGCATCCTGGCGGTGCGGATGAAGGAAGCCGGCTTTCCCTTCACCCCGGCCCAGCTGTTCACCCTCATCAGCATCGCCGGCCTTTCCGGCGCGACCCTGCGCATCCCCAGCTCCTTCCTGGTGTCCCTGGCCGGGGGCCGCAACACCGTGGCGGTGACCACCGCCCTGCTGATCGTGCCGGCCCTGGGCGCGGGCATCGCCCTGCAGAACCTGCACACCAGCTTCACCAGCTTCGTGGTCCTGGCCACCCTGTCCGGGATCGGCGGCGGCAACTTCGCCTCGAGCATGGCCAACATACCCGGGTTCTTCCCCAAGCGGCTGGCGGGCACGGCCCTGGGCCTCAACGGCGGCCTGGGCAACCTGGGGGTGAGCGTCATGCAGCTGGTGATCCCGGCCGTGTTCGGCCTTTCCCTGTTCGGGACCCTGGCCGGCGCACCCCACATCACCGCCGCCGGCAAGGCCCTCTACCTCCAGAATGGCGCCCTGGTCTGGGTGCCGGTGCTGGCGCTGCTGGCGATCCTGGCGTGGCTGTTCATGGACAACCTGCCGGGCCAGGACAGCGAACCGTTCGGCCTGGCCCTGCTCAAGATCCTGGGGCTGCACCTGCTGGGGCTGGCCGTCGCCACCCTGGGCGTGCTGCTGCTCCTGGGCTTCAAACTGGGTCTGCTGGCCCAGCTGGGCGTGCTGGTGCTGACCATCGTCGTCTCCCTGGGCCTGCTGCGCCTGCTCCCGGGCAGGATCCGCGCCCGGCTCACCCAGGATTTCCGCATGTTCGGCAACCGGAACACCTGGACCCTGACCTTCCTGTACCTCGGCACCTTCGGCAGCTTCATCGGGTTCAGCGGCGCCCTGCCGCTGCTGATCAACGTGGTGTTCGGCAAGCTTCCCGGCGGTCTGGTGAACCTGCACGCGCCCCGGGCCATGGCCTATGCCTGGCTGGGTCCCCTGGTCGGCAGCCTGTTCCGTCCCGTGGGCGGCTGGATGGCTGACCGCTGGGGCGGCGGACGCATCACTCAGCTCTCCTTCGTCATCATGGCCATTGGCGCGCTGGGGGTGGCCCACTTCGTCCGCCTGGCCCAGGGCGCCCCGGCTCCGGAAGGGTTCTTCCCGGCCTTCCTGGGCCTGTTCCTGCTGCTGTTCGTGGCCACCGGCCTGGGCAACGGCGCGGTGTTCCAGCTGGTCCCCCACGTTACGGCTCCCGGCATGGCCCCGCCCACCGTGGGCTGGATCTCGGCCGTGGCCGCCTACGGCAGCTTCATCATCCCCGCCATCTTCCGGATCCAGGTGGACGCCGGCGCGCCCCAGCGGGCGTTGTACCAGTTCACCGGGTTCTATGCCCTCTGCCTGGTGCTCAACGGCTGGCAATTCGCCCGGCGCAAATAGCTGGCCCCGCATCAACCGGGGTGTAATGCCTGCCATGGGCGCAGGCCAGGCAGAGTTCGGCCCCGTCCCGGAGGACCGTGCGTTCGTTCATGACCTCCTCGCCGCAGGAAGCGCAGCAGACTCTGACGCCTGGACGGGAGCGGATGACGTCGATGGAGGTATGGAGGCGGACCGGCGCGAACGTGAACATCTCCTCCACAGGCATGACCCGGTAGGCATCCAACTGTGCGAGATAGCGCCGGTGCTCGGCCGGCGCACGGAGGCCGGCCCGGGCCCGGATGTCGAGCTGGGGCGCGACCCGGATGGCCATGCCCGTGGCGGTGTCCACGAACACCGCCGCGGTTTTGCCCTGGTCTTCGATGCGCAAGGTGCGATGGCCGGGCGTGCAACCGGTGGCGGCGCTGAGCCCATCCAGGAAACAGCCATCGGTTTCGATGATGACGAGCAGCCGCTTCCCGGAAGGCGGCTGCTTGAACCCCAGCACGCCCAACCCCGCCTGCCCCATCCGGGCGCCAAGGATCTGGCGCGGGCAAAGGTGCGGGTGATCCCTGGCAGACATTTCGAGGATTTCAGAGAGGCTTTTGGGGGACATGGAACCACCTTACGCCCGGCGACTGCCTCAAAACCATCGCCCGACCCTCTGCTGGTATTCAGCGTAATCGGGGCCAAACCTGGATTGCAACGCCCGCTCTTCGGGGATGATCTGGAACCGTGTAATGAAGGCGATGAATACGATGGGCCCGAGAAAAGCCCACGGCGCCGCCAGGAAGGAAGCCCAACCCAGGAGCAGAGCCGCAACGCCCGAATACATGGGGTTGCGGGTGAATCGGTACACACCGCCGGTGACCAGGGAGGAGGCCGCCTGGGGCCGCAACGGGTTGGAAGTCGTTTTGGCCTTGTGGAATGCCAACTCTCCCAACCCGGCGATGACGATGCCAAAGGCAAACAGGATCCCGGCAACCGGGTAACGCAAGCTGGGGTTCACCGGCAGGGCCGCCGTTCCCCGCGCCACTGCCCACATGGCCGCCCCAAGGAGCAAGGCGACGATCGGGGGCGGGACCCTGTGCTCCAGTGCGCGCATCATCGGCAGGCCGGCTTCCTTGGCGTCGCTCATGGTCCCCTTCCCTGGGTTCGGTCAATCCTTCAAATATCCGCCTATTTCGGTCGCCGGGCCTTGATGCAAATCAAGGCCGTGCCGTGCCGCCTGCGCGCCTAGCCCAGCAGGATCGGCAGGATGATGCCCAGCCCCAGGGCGAACAGCCATAGGGCCGGTGCCGGGGTCCCCACCGGCCTGAGCCGGCGCAGCTCCCCCGCGGCCGATTTGGGATCCGCCAGCAGCCAGCGGGTATAGCGCCGCTCGAGCAGGAAGAACACCCATGCCGTGATGCCGCCGTAGACCAGGTGGCCGATGAGCGACGGCAGCAGCTGCGAGGCGGCGGCGCTGGTCCAGTCGCATTGCCCGGTGAGAATCAGGGGCAACAGGGTCAGCGGCCCGAGATACCACCAGATCAGGCCGAAGGTGTTGCCCCAGAGCACCCCCCACTCCACGGTGGGGGCCTCGTGCCGGAACAGCAGCCCGTAACCCGTGCCCAGCACCGCGCCGATCAGGAGATGGAGCAGCAAGCCCAGGACCGTCGAAAAGCTGCTGCCCAGTCCGGCGGTATGGGGCAGGATGCCGGTGGCGAACATGACCGGGCTCGAGACCAGCCCGCCCGCCAGTCCCGCCAGGGCGCCCCATTGGACCGAACGCAGGAACCGGAATCCCGGCCCTTCGCGCACGCGCTGCAAGGGGTCCGACTGGATCATGAGCCGCACCCAGATCCGGTCCAGACTGGCGTAGACCACGCCCAGGATCAAACCGTAGAGGATGTGCCCGACCAGGGAGCCGAACAGCTGGCTGCCGTTTTCGGCCGTCCAGTCCAGGCGCTGTCCGCTCAGCAGGGGCAGCAGGGTCAACTGGCCGAAGAACCACCAGAGGATGCCGTAGCCCAGCCCCCAGCCCATGGCCGAACCGTAGCTCCGCACGTCCCGCTGGAACAGCAGCGCGAAGGTGGTGCCGATGGCCAGGGCCATGAGGAAATGCAGGGCGATGGCGTGGGGCACCTTGTCGAGACTGGCAATGAGCGGAAAGTAATCCCCTGCGATCATCCACTGGCTGAAAATCAAGCTGCTCAGGAGACCGGCGAGCCCGCCGGCCACCAGGGATCGCCCCCAATGGTACCGGCCCGCGGCGGGCTGGAGGCTGCCCAGGATGCCCAGGGCCAGCCCCACCGGCAGACCCAGGCAGATGAGCAGAGCGACCAGTTCGGGGAAGCGTTCCCGGGCGTCCCGCATCATGCCGCCGGCATGGGCCGAGCCGGCCGCGGCGGTGAGCAGCACCCAGACCAGCAGCGCGAAGCTCAGGCCCCAGATCAGGCCGGCCCCGGGGCTGTGGGCGCGCACCCCGATGCATAGCCCGAACCCGAGGCCGAGGACCGCGCCCAGGCCGCAGCACTGGACCACCGGGGCGCCCAGCGCCGCGGCCCCGGCCAGCCCGCCCAGTAAACCCACCGCGGCGCCGATCCAGGCCCGTCGGGCAGTGCTGTTGGCCGGCATCGATGGGTCCATGGGTTCGCCCTATTTGAGATCGATGGTCTGCACGATGTCGCGGGGGAAAAACAGTTCGATCGCCCAATCGATCAGCACACGGGCCTTGCGCTCGACCCCGGGCAGCTTGGCGAGATAGATGCCGCGCCACATCAGCCAGGCCAGCAGGCCGGAGAAGCGGATGGACCGGGTCCGGGCGAACGGCAGGGTCAGTTCGGCGCAGGCGGTCTGGAACCCCACCACGCACAGGGCGCCCAGGGAATCGAAGTGGAAGGGCCGGCCCGGCCGGCCCGACCAGGCGGCGTGGAGGTTGGCGGCCAGGACCTGCGCTTCCCGCAGGGCATACTGGGCCGTGGGCGGACAGGGCGTGCCGCGCCTGGCGTCGGCGAGCGCCGCGCAGTCCCCCAGGGCCCAGACCCCGGGATGGCCGGGCACTGCCATGGTGCTGTCCACCATGACGGCGCCGCGCTTGTCCTTTTCCACCGGCAGCGATTTCAGCAGCGGATTGGGCGCCGTGCCGGCGGTCCACACCAGGGTCTCGGCGGCGATGGCGGCATCGCCCAGCAGGACCTTCCCGGGAGCGGCCCCGGTCAGCCGGGTGTTCAGCCGGAACTGGACGCCCCGTTCCTCCATCTTCCGCAGCGCGTAGCGCGCCAGCGATTCGCTCAGCTCGGGCAGGATGCGGTCCCGGGAATGCACCAGGACGGTGCGCAGCTCCGGTTCCCGCAGGTTGGGATAGTCGGCCAGGATGCCGTGGGCGAAATCGTTGATGGCGCCGGCCAGTTCCACGCCGGCGAAGCCGCCGCCCGCGACCACGAAGGTGAGCATCGGCGCCCGGACGGCGGGATCCTCGCGATCGGCGCGCTCGAACATCTCGATGATGTGGTTGCGGATGCGGATGGCGTCCAGCAGGGTCTTGAAGTTGAAGGCGAGTTGCTCCACGTCGGCCATGCCCAGGTAGTTGGACACGGCCCCCAGGGCCAGGACCAGGTGGTCGTAGGCCAGCGGCCGGGGCGTTTCGCCCCCGGCTTCGGGGTCCACCAGCCGCACCTCCCGGCGTTCCAGGTCGATGGCCTGGACCCGGCCGCGGATGAAGGCCGTGCGGCGCAGGCTGCTCCTGAGCGGGGTGCTGATATGGCTCGGTTCCAGGCTGCCGCCGGCCACCTCGGCCAGCATCGGCGTGAACAGCAGGGCGTTGGTTTCGCTCACCAGGGTGATGGCGACCGACCGGTTGCCCTGGAACTCGTGCTCCAGGCACGCCGCCGTGCGCATGCCGGCGAATCCGCCGCCCAGGATGAGGATGTTCAGCACCGGCGGTTGCGCCGGCGGGGCGGGCTGGGCCTCCGGGCCGCAGGCGGCGGTGGCGAGCCGATCGAGCAGCTTCACCAGCAGGGCCAGCGCGGCGCCGTAGAGCATCCAGCCCACCAGCGCGGGGAAATGACCGCGCATCTGCGCCGCGCCCCACTGGGGCAGCTCCCCGGAGAGCACCGGCAGGGCGATCACGCTGCACAGGCCCCAGAGGGGAATCCCCAGCGCGCCTCCGGCCATGAGCCGGTCCAGGTAGCCCTCGCGGGTGGGCAGAGTCGCAATCGCATAGACCGCCCCGATCGTCAGGCCAAGCAGGAAGCGCCAGAGGGGATGGGACAGGGCGAGCGCGAGGGCCAATCCGCCCAGCGCCCCGGCGGCGGCGCCAACGAGCCCGCGTCTGGCCAGGCGGTTGACCATTCGACCCTGGGGCACTTCAACGCGCTTTGGCAACGGATGGCTTCCTTTCTTCCTCCGCCTCGTGGGCGGTTGACCGGGGCTGGATGAGCTTGGCGACCAGTCCGGTCCAGCCGGTCTGGTGGGAAGCTCCGACACCGCGGCCATCGTCGCCATGGAAATGTTCGTAGAACAGGATGAGATCGCGGAAATGGGGGTCGTCCTGCTTGCGGTCATCGCCCGCCACCGGCCTGCGGCCGTCCGGGCCCCGCAGGAAGATCCGCTGCAGGCGCGCCGACAGCTCATCGGCCACCCCGGCGATGGTCAGGAAACGGCCGGAGCCGGTGGGGCACTCGATGCGGAAATCGTCCCCGTAGTAGTGGTGGAACTTCTGCAGGGATTCGATGATCAGGTAGTTGACCGGGAACCAGATCGGCCCGCGCCAGTTGGAATTGCCGCCGAACACCCCGCATTCGGATTCGCCGGGGTTGTAGTCGACCCGCATCGCCTGGCCATTCCAGTGGAAGACGTAGGGATGATCCCTGTGGTAGCGCGACAGGGCGCGCACTCCATGGTCCGAAAGGAATTCGCTTTCGTCCAGCATGCGCCGGAGCAGTTTCTTCATGCGGCTGCCGCGCAGCAGGGAAAGCAGCCGGCGTTCGCCCAGTCCCGGCTCGTGCCAGCGCGAGACCAGGGCCGCCAGGTCGGGGCGGTACTGGAGGAACCATTCCAGGCGCATCTTGAAACCGGGCACCTGGTCGAGCAGCGAAGGCTCCAGGGTCTCCACGGCGAACAGGGGGATCAGCCCGACCATGGAGCGGACCCGCATGGGGATCAGCTGCTGGCCGGGCAGGTCCAGCACGTCATAGAAGAAGCCGTCCTGGTCGTCCCACAGGCCGTGGTCCTGCCCCCCGGCGCGGGTCATGGCCCCGGCGATCTGCAGGAAGTGCTCGAAGAACTTGGTGGCGATGTCCTCGTAGACGTGGTTGTGCCGGGCCAGCTCCAGGGCCATGCGCATGAGGTTCAAGCAGTACATGGCCATCCAGCCGGTGCAGTCGGACTGGTTGATCCGCCCCATGGTGGGCAGCGGCGAGCTGCGGTCGAACACGCCGATGTTGTCCAGGCCGAGGAAGCCGCCCTGGAAGATGTTGCGCCCATCGGAATCCTTGCGGTTCACCCACCAGGTGAAGTTGAGCAGGAGCTTGTGGAAGACCCGCTCCAGGAACGGCAGGTCGCCGGGGTCGTCCGGGCGTGAGCGCCGGCGCTGTTTGCGGTCGATCTGGAACACGCGCCAGGTGGCCCATCCGTGCACGGGCGGGTTGACGTCGCCGAAAGCCCACTCGTAGGCCGGCAGCTGGCCGTTGGGATGCATGTACCATTCGCGGGTGATGAGCACCAGCTGGTCCTTGGCGAACTCGGGGTCGACCGCGGCCACGGCGACCGCGTGAAACGCCAGGTCCCAGGCGGCGTACCAGGGATATTCCCACTTGTCGGGCATGGAGATGATGTCGGCATTGTTGAGATGGGCCCATTCGGCGTTGCGGCCGTTCCTGCGCGGCTCCGGCGGCGGCGGTCCGGCCGGGTCGCCGCCCAGCCACTGGGGCACGTCCAGGTAGTAGAACTGCTGGCTCCAGATCATGCCGGCGAAGGCCTGCCGCTGCACCAGCCGCGCATCCGGGTCGGCGACCTCGTGCTGGTGGTGCCGGTAGAACTCATCCGCTTCCTGGCGCCGCAGGCCCAGGATCTCGTCGAAAGGGTTTTCCGGCAGGCCGCTGGCGCAGAGCCGAAGGCGCACCACGGCTTGCGCTCCGGGTTCGACCCGGACCCGCCGATGGGCGGCCGCCTTGGTGCCCGCGCGGCGTGGATCGACCGCCCCGGCCTGGCCATTGACTATAAATTCATGGAAGGCGTCCTTGAAGGGACCGGGCGCGGCGTCCCCCCAGAGCCGGGGCCCGTTGCTCTCATTGCGGGTGAACAGGAGTTCGCCGTCGCCATCGGCGCGGAAGCGGTATTCGCCCAGGTCGGGATGGCGGGCGAGCAGACTGTTGCCATCGATGGCCTCGAGTTCCGGAACGGGCGACGGGTAGCCCCAGGACCAGGTGTTGCGGAACCAGAGCTGCGGCAGGAGGTGCAATTCGGCCGGGTCAGGCCCCCGGTTGACCGCGGTGACGCACATCAGCAGGTCGCGCGGACCGCCCTTGGCGTACTCCACGAACACATCCCAGTAGCGGTCGTCGTCGAACACGCCGGTGTCGAGCAGTTCGAACTCGGGATCGGCACCGCCGAGGCGGCCGTTCTCCTCCTCCAGCTGGGCATACGGGAAGGCCCGCTGCGGATACTTGTAGAGCATCTTCATGTAGGAGTGGGTGGGGGTGCCGTCGAGGTAGTAGTAGAGTTCCTTCACGTCCTCGCCGTGGTTGCCCTGTCCGTTGGTGAGCCCGAACAGGCGCTCCTTCAGGATCCGGTCGCGGCCGTTCCACAGGGCGAGCGCGAGGCACAGCCGCTGCCCGCTGTCGCTGAAGCCGGCGATGCCGTCCTCCCCCCAGCGGTAGCACCGGCTGCGGGCCTGCTCATGGGGGAAGGAATCCCAGGCGGTGCCGTCGGCGCTGTAATCCTCCCGCACGGTCCCCCACTGCCGTTCGCTGAGGTAGGCCCCCCAGAGCCGCCAGGGGTTCTCGCCGCTGCGCGCCTCTTCGAGGCGACGGTGTTCCTGGGTGGGGAAGTCATTGGCCGTGGTCATGGGGGCATCTTGCCATCCAAGGATTCCTGGGGTTCAGGTCACTGGGCGACGAGCCCCGCCGCCGACGCCGGAATGCTGCCTTCATGACCGATCTCTGTCAAGCCGCCGTCCTTGGTCACCCGGTATTCAAGGATCTGGTTCGTGCCTTCGGCGAGAGCGTACAGGTAGTCCCTGGTCGCGGCCAGGTCCAGGAGGGGGATGCTGGCCGTCGTGGTCAGGCCCAGGAAGGTGAGCGCCCCTTCCCGGCCCACGCTGAATCCGGCGATGGTGCCGATGTGCGCGTTGGCGGCGTAGGCGAACCGCCCGTCCGGGGTGGCCGCGATCCAGCAGGGAGCCGCGCCGTCGCTGGGCACGCTGGGGCTGACGAGCGCCAGGTCGCCGTGGTCCAGGTCGTAGGAGGAGACGGCGCTGGCGGCTGCCTCCGTCACCAGCAGCTCGTCCCGGCCGGTGAAGGTGAACCCGTAGGGACCGGCGCCGCTGGAAGGATGGGCGGTGGGCCCGGTGACCAGGCCGTGGGCTTTCACTTTGTAGATGTCCAGGGTCTGGGTCGCCTTCTCGGAGACCACGAGCGAGCTCTGGTCCGGGCTGAAGCCGATCTCTTCCGCGCTCGCGCTGGTGGAGTTGAGGGCTCGGGTGGATCCCGGGATCATCTGCAGTTCACCGCGGTCGCCGACCCAGAAGCCGGCGATGTTGCCGGTGCCGCCCTGGTTCAGAACATAGAGCAGGTGGCCGCTGACCGCGATGCTCACCGGTGTGGTGCCGCCCGAACCGGCCGTGTCCGCAAGTACCAGACCGCCATCATGCACCCTGAAGGAGGAGATGGAATCGCTCCCGGCGTTCACCGCGAACAACCAGTCGCCGTCGCCGCCCATGGCCACGGCGCCCTGGGAGGCCAGGGGCGCCCCGGTGCCCATGCCGCCCGAGGCCACGGCACCGGCGGGGGTGAGACTGCCGTCCCCGGCGCGGTGGAACACCAGCACCTGATTGCCGGTGCTCGCATTGGACTCCGTGTACACGGTGCCAGCCCCCCTGGCGGAAAGGGCCGGACCCGCCCCGGCGAGAAGCGACCCACTGATCAGGAATGTCGTCAAATGCGTCCAACGGATCTTCATGTCGTTCTCCCGGGCCGAAGGCCATGGCAGGGTCGGCAGGACCCTGAGGGTTGGTTGCGCCCCACGGGGGCGATTGCGTTTGCTACGCTCCGGGCAGGATGCCGGCTAGCCCTTGCCCTGCGTTCTTGCTCGAATGGAGCATGGCTCCAACGGCTTTGGGGTGCAGGTTCCCTCGGCGGTGTGACAGGACCGCCTGCCGCAGATATCCAAGTTCATTTCCTGGCTGGGCTACCGATCAGCCTTCAGGGCTTCTGAAAGGAAACCTCGACGCGCTCATGCTTCAGTCGGCCTCCCCGGGTCGCATTGCTAGCGACGGCATTTTCCGCCCCACGCGCCTGCATGGGGATTTTTCCGGGCGCGACCCCCGCACTGGTCAAGGCGTGAGCTACGAAATCGGCGCGATGACGGCAGACGGCGAGGTTCTGGGCTGGAGTGCCGGTGGAAGAGGAGTAAATGCAGCCCGATCCCGTTATCCCCTTCTCCAAGCTCAACCCCATTGGTAAAATAAAGCAGCAGACATGATCTAATAATCGGGATGGTTACAAAGGTTCATGCAACCATGGTGGCACCATTGAAACCCTGACATGCGTTCATCCATCCCCTTCATCCTGCTATCCCTGATCGCCGCTGGCGCATTGGGGGTTCTGGCCTTTGCCCCGGCAAACTCAGCCAGCCCGGCCCAAATGCCGCACAACCCGAGGACCGGCCGGGAACAGCCCGTCCTGGTGGAACTATTCACATCCGAAGGTTGTTCGAGCTGTCCTCCTGCCGACCAGTTGCTCACGGAGCTCGGCCAGAAGCGCTGGCTGGCCAATGCCGAAGTGATCGTGCTCGGCGAACACGTCGATTACTGGAACCGGCTGGGCTGGTCCGATCCCTTCTCTTCCGCCCAGTTCAGCGCCCGCCAGGAAGGCTACGCCGCCCACTTTGCCCAGGCCGGAATCTATACGCCGCAAATGGTTGTCGACGGCCACGAGGAACTGGTAGGCAGCGACCGGCCCCACGCTTTGCTGGCCATCGCCGATGCGGCGCGCCAGCCCAAGGCCTCGGTGGTCCTTGCCATCGCCCCCCGGGCGCAGGCCGCGACCGGCGACCGGATCACGCTGTCCGTCCGGGTCGAAGGTTTGCCTGGGCTGCCGCCCCATGACGCGCCGGAGGTCTACCTGGCGATCACGGAAAGCCGGCTGCATTCCCAGGTCCTGCACGGAGAAAATTCGGGCCGCAGGCTCGACCACACGGCGGTTGTGCGAAGCTTGACGCCCCTGGGCGCGGCGGCAGTGGGAAAAACCTTTTCCGCCGCGCCCCTGGTTTCCATCGAACCCGGCTGGAAACGGGAGAACCTGCAAGCGGTTGTCTTCGTTCAGGAACCCTTCAGCGGCCGGGTCCTGGGGGTGGCCTCCCTTGCGCTGGCACCCAGCCAGTAGCCGACGTCGCCTTCCACCGGAGCGTGTGATGCTCATCAAACCGCCTGAGGATATCAAGAGCAGCGAAATCACCGACAAGGAGATCTATTTCTCCCGCCGGCGGCTCCTGCGCGGAGCCGTGCTGGTGGCGACCTCGATGGGAACCGCTTGGCTCTATCGCCAATTCGCTTCGCCCGGCGCGGCGGCCAAGTCCGGGGAGAGGATAGCGGGCGTCGTCCCCAGCGCCAAGTCCCCGGTCCCGGCGCTCCAGGACGCGCGCACATCCTTGCAGGACATCACCCACTACAACAATTTCTACGAGTTCTCCACGGACAAGCGCGCCGTGGCCCCCCAGGCCAGGAATTTCATCACCCGCCCCTGGACGGTCGAGGTTGGCGGCCTGGCGCACAAGCCACGCACCTTCGATATCGATGACCTGCGCCGGCTCAACCCGCCGGAAGAACGGGTCTACCGCCACCGTTGCGTGGAGGGATGGTCGATGGTCATCCCATGGATCGGCTTCCCGCTCTCGCGGATCCTCGACCTGGTGCAGCCCATGGGCAGCGCCAGGTACGTCGCGTTCGAAACCCTGGCCGATCCCCGGCAGATGCCCAATATCCGCTCGACCATCCTGGACTGGCCCTATGTGGAAGGCCTGCGGCTGGATGAAGCGATGCATCCCCTGACCATCCTGGCGATCGGGCTCTACGGCGAATCCCTTCCGCCCCAGAATGGCGCGCCGCTGCGCCTGGTGGTGCCTTGGAAATACGGATTCAAGGGCATCAAGTCGATCATCCGGATCCGCCTCGTGGAGGAACTGCCGCGCACCACCTGGAACCGGGTCACGCCGAGCGAGTACGGATTCTATTCGAACGTGAACCCCAGCGTGGATCACCCGCGCTGGAGCCAGCAGACCGAGCAGCGCATCGGCGAGTCCGGCCGGCGCCAGACCCTCATGTTCAACGGCTACGCGGAACAGGTGGCGAGCCTCTACGCGGGCATGGACCTGAAAGTCAATTTCTGAACGGAACGCGCTCATGCAAGATACCCGATTCCTCAAGCAGCTGATCCTGGTGAACGGGCTGGTGCCGCTCGCACTGCTCGCCGCGGACGGCTACCGACACCAGTTGGGGGCCAACCCCCACGAATTCGCGACCCGCGCCACCGGCATCCTCACCCTCCTGTTCCTGGTCCTTTCTCTGGCGGTCACCCCGGCAAGGAAGGCGCTGGGTCTGCCTTGGCTGGCGCAGCTGCGCCGCACGCTGGGCCTGTTCGGCTTCTTCTACGGCGTGCTGCACCTGTTGACCTACGTATGGTTCGACAAGGTCTTCCAGATGCGTGCCATCGTCGCCGATGTGGCGAAACGGCCCTTCATCCTGGTGGGAATGACCAGTTTTCTGTTGCTGGTGCCGCTGGCGATCACCTCCACGGCAAAGCTGGTCCGCGTTCTGGGGGGCAAACGCTGGACCAGGCTGCACCGCTTGGCCTATGTGGCGACCGCTGGCGGCGCGCTCCACTTCTACATGCTGGTCAAGGCGGACACCCGGCTGCCGTTGACCTTTGCCGCGGTCCTGGCGCTGTTCCTGGGCTACCGTGTCCTGAACAGGTTCTTTCCGCGCCACACCGAGCGCCCCCGTGCCAGGCCAGCGGCCAAACCAGGGGCCGTAAGCAACCCCTAAACAATCCCTAATCTTTCCTGCCCACCCTGAATCCCACGCAAGTTCGCTCCACGGTGTGACGGGATGAAAGGGTGAGCCTTCTGCATATTTGTTTGGGTTGCAAATCAAATGTTATTAGTCATACTTTTCTACTCGGGGCAGCTTTCTGATCTGCCCTATGGAGAAGTATCTGGCCTTGTCACGGGCCTCTTTGGCTCATAGCCTTGGGGGGCATGCTTGGTGACCAAATTGCTTTAAAAATCAAATAAGAAGTGACGATGCAAAAACGGCTGACGGAAGAAACCATATTGTTCATCAGCATCAGCAAGTGGGTGGTGCTTGCGAGTGCCGTGGGGGCCTTGATCGGAGCGGTGACCACCATCTTCCTCAAACTATTGTCGTGGGGAACCGCTGCCGGGCAAAAACATTACTATATTTTCCTACTGCTTCCGGCAGCCTTGTTCATGAGCGCACTACTGATCAAGTTGGCTCCGGACGCGAAGGGCCATGGCACAGAAAAGGTCATTGAGGCCGTCCACAGACATGCTGGCAAGATCAAGGCCATGGTGGTTCCCGTCAAGTTGGCGGCGACGCTCATCACCCTTTGTATCGGGGGTTCCGCCGGCAAAGAAGGCCCTTGCGCCCAGATTGGTGCCGGAGTCTCGTCCATGGTGGCTGATTTGCTCCGGTTTGACGATCACGACCGCAAGAAACTGGTC
>Ga0316231_1001104_pt1 | contig 32002 bp, 20 predicted proteins | sample TBH18027metaG_FD_206002 | JGI IMG/M metagenome (GOLD analysis project Ga0316231, IMG submission 206002) | Freshwater microbial communities from Trout Bog Lake, Wisconsin, USA - TBH18027 | ecosystem: Environmental > Aquatic > Freshwater > Lake > Hypolimnion/Profundal zone | place: USA: Wisconsin... | reverse complement strand
TCGACCGTTACCGGATTTTAAATGAAAGCCGCAGGAAGTTGCAGACTTTCCAACTTGGTGCTGATGGGCTAAGCTCATCAATCCAATTGCGTGATGCTGCAGGAAATGAGTTCAGAACCTCAAACTCTGCAGTTATCAATACCGTCATCGACGAGATGAAACGGACGCTTGACACTAAAGTCCGGGAAGTTGAAGATCTGATTGACCTTTGAAAATTGGGAGCGGTGCTCCCTTTTTTTGTTGTAAAGATCAGATATCAAATATCTTAAATTCAATGATAGAATGAAATTTAATTATTTTAATCTATTCTTTTAATAATGATTTAATTCTTAAAGTTATTTATTCCATTTTTATATGAAATTTCTATTTATCTAAAAAATATGATCAAATTTGTGTGCTATTTGAAACCAACTACACTATGAAGAAGGCCGAGGACACAAATCAGATTGATGTTTGGAATAAATTTATTCTTGATGGCAATCTGGAGGCTTTGTCCCAAATATACTTTAAATATTATGATTTATTATTTGATTATGGGCTGAGACATATATCAGATAGACAATTGGTTGAAGATGTCATACAGGATATTTTCATCAATTTCATCAAAACCAGGAAAAACATTGGCATTGTGAAAAGCTTAAATGGATACCTGTTTAGTACCTTCCGACGACAGCTTTACCTCGATTTCAAAAAACAAAAAAAAACAATTCTGACTGAAAAATTTCCGCAAGAACATTTTGAATATTTCAAAAGTTTGGAGCTAAATAGTTCGGAAAATGAGGACATGGAATTAATTTATTCAACAGTCAAACATTGTATTGGAAAACTTACTGACAGGCAGCGTGAAATTATTTTTTTGCGGTTCGAAAAGGAAATATCTTATGACGAGATTGCTTTGACTCTTAATATTTCAGTGGACTCATGCTATAAATCAACCTATCGGTCAATCAAAATAATCAGAGCAGAAGTTGAGAAAATTCTTGGCAAACCAGCAAACATATTCCTTATATTTTTACGACGGCTGGTTCATTGATTAAAATAATTAGCAATTAATAGTAAAAGTCAATTTTAAGACAAGTATTATTTGTTTATTCCTCTCAATAAATAATGGGATCATAAAAAAATTTTAAAAAAACTAATTTTTCTTGTCCAGATTTGTCGGTTTTTCTCTCATCTATAATATAGACCGAATAATCGATGAACCAGACAAATTTCCATTTATATTCAACTGATGATTTTATTCTTGATGAGGACTTTCGGGAAATCGTAAAGGAATCTGGTTCTACGGACCGGTTACAAGAATTATTAAAAAGCCTGCCTGAAAAAAAGCAAGAGATCAATCTTGCAGCTCAAATAATTCGAAGATTACAAGTCGATAAATTTGAGCAACCATACCAAAGGAAAACAGAACTTTGGGAATCTATCCTTCGTGAACAAAAAAGAAATGTTCGATTTTTCTATTTAAGAGTTGCAGCGTCGCTTCTATTGTTTTTAGGGATTGGAGGTGCAATTTCTTATATTGCCTCTCCGAAACTCAATAAAGAAGTCGCTGTTATAACTGAACCAGTTTCAAATAATGCAATTTTGTTTCTGGCAGATGGCAAAAAAGTCTTAATTGGTAGCAAACAGTCAAAAATTCGGTTTTCAGCTAACGGCTCAGGAATTGTTGTAAACGATTCCTCAACTATTACTCAATCTGTAAGAAATGAAGGTTTAAATCAATTGATAGTGCCTTTTGGGAAAAGGTCAAATATTACCCTTGTTGAAGGAACAAGAGTTTGGCTTAATTCCGGTTCAAAGTTGATTTTCCCTTCAGTATTCAAAGGGAAGACGCGTGATGTTTATTTGGAAGGTGAAGCTTTATTTGAGGTCGCAAAAAATAAGGATAAACCATTCTTTGTGAAAACTGATTTATTTAAAATTAAGGTATATGGAACCAGGTTCAATGTACAGGCTTATCAGAATGACAAGGATTACAGTATTGTTTTAGTTGAAGGTAAAATTAGCCTGAATTCTAAAGTAGGGTTACTTTCTAAGGAAGTATTTTTGGTTCCTAACCAGATAGCCACCATCTCGAAAGCATATGAAATATTTGAAATTAACAATGTTGAAAGCACAGCCTTATATACAGCATGGGTTGATGGTTACTTAGCCTTTAGAGATGAGTCAGTTACAAATATCTTAAAACGCGTTTCGCGTTATTACAATGTACCCATTGAAGCAGTATTGCCGGATCATATTGAAAAGATATACGGTAAACTTGATCTGAAAGATGAATTGAAAAGGGTTCTGGACGGTATAGCTTTTATCTCTAAAACCAAATACGAAAAACAAGGAAATAAATATGTTTTTATGGAAAACTAATTGAATCCGCGAGCATGTTCGTTATTTACTAACATGGATGAAGACCTTCATGCAAGTCCCGTCCTGCCCTTAAAAACAAATATCTTATGGATTAAGTGAAAGAAAAGAATTTACTAAACGAAGAATAAACCGATTGATGCTGGTAACACCAACCGGTTTGAAATTAACTTGCCTAAAGGCAAAATTATTTATTTAATTCAATTCAAAATTATGGAAAAAAAATTGATTTTTCATTCTTTCTGGTTAAGAAAGAAAATTATTGTTATTCCACTAGCAATGAAGCTACTAACTGTATTTATGTTTGCTGGATCAATGGCTTTTTCAGCGAGTACCTACTCACAAAGAGCCAAAATAGATCTTAAGTTTGAGAATTCATCCCTTACTGAGATTCTAAATTCTATTGAGAAAAGCAGCGAATTCATTTTTATTTACAATGCAAACGTCGTCAACTCAGATTTGAAGCGGAGTATTTCCGTCAAGGGCGAATCTATTGATGAGGTATTGAATATTTTATTGCAGACAACCAATATTTCTTACCGTATTGATGACCGGCAAGTATTTTTATATAAGAAGGATGAATCAAAAACCCGTCAAGGGGCATCCGAGGGAACTAAAAGCGAACAGCCCCAGAAGAAAGAGATCACCGGTACTGTAAAAGACAGTAAAGGTCAACCCTTACCTGGAGCAAGTGTGATAGTTAAAGGAACGACAATTGGAACTATTACCAATAATGACGGAATATTTACGCTTTCAGTACCTGCAGATGCCAAAATCATTTCATTCTCGTTTGTCGGAATGAGTACACAAGAAGTTGCAGCTTATGCAAAATCTGAATTCAATATTACTCTTACAGAGGTCGCTGTAGGTCTGGATGAGGTAGTAGCAATTGGTTATGGAAGCATGAAAAAATCTGATTTGACTGGATCTGTAGGCTCAGTTTCCAGTGAAAGACTAGTTGAGCAACCATCAGTTTCTCCAATTGAAGCACTAGCTGGGAAAGTTGCCGGAGTTGATATTTCTAATGAATCGGGACGTCCGGGTGGAGATTTTAGGATTTCAATACGAGGCATGGGCTCAATCAATGCCAGTAATGGCCCCTTGTTTGTAATCGATGGATTTGTTGGTGGCGATATTAACCTTATCAATACCAATGATATCGAAACTATGAACGTTCTTAAGGATGCATCAGCTACTGCAATTTATGGAGCTCAGGGTGCAAACGGTGTTGTTATTATTACTACAAAACGTGCTGATAAGGGAAAAGTTAAACTAACCTACGATGGAAGCGTTGGTGTTGAAAATGAAGCGCACAAGATTGACATGCTAAATGCGACCCAATTTATGCAAATGAGGGCACGGCTTTATGACGATATCCGGAAATATAACCCTGGAGAGGCACCAAATTTGGTTGATTATGCCACTGACTACCCAAATTTATTCAATACAAATGGTTCCCCAAAATACAATACAAACTGGCAGGATAAAACATTGCAAACAGCTGTTTCAAAGAGAAATTATCTGACAATTACCGGATCGACTGATAAATTTAATTCTGGAATATCGATCGGTTACCAGGATGAAGAGGGAATTATGAAGACCACATTCCTGGAGAAAACAACCGCCAGATTTTTCGGAGAATATAAAATGAATAAATGGCTAAAATTTGGTGCTGATTTTTCTTATGGATTCACCAAGCAGAATCGTTTAGATGATTATAGAGTCGGGGCTAATACGCCTACGCGCGTAATGATAGAAATGGCTCCAATTTTTCCTGTACAATATGCGAATGGACAATATAGCGCAGCAGATGATATAAAACGTAAGAATGGAGCATGGGATATTTGGTACGGCGAAAATTCTGTTGGGGTGTTGAATCGGATGCAGATGATTTATAATGATTACCAAATTTTGGGTAATTTTTATCTCGATTTACAGCTAACAAAGGATTTGAAATTTAGAACTTCATATGGTGCACAATCGCGAATCAGCAACAACAAAATGTATGTCAACAGAGATTGGGATACCTATTCGAATATGAATCAGGCAAATTTAGGTGAGACGACAACTGATAACTGGCAATTTGAAAACCTGTTAACCTTTAATAAGGTCATTGGAAATCACAATTTTGGAGCTATGGCTGGCGCAAGTTGGTATAATTCTACTTCATTTGGATGGGCCGCTCAAGCTTCTAATTTTTCAACTGATTTTTATTCTTACAATAATATTGGGATGGGGACAAATCCTTCAGTAGTATACAGTGGGTATACATCTTCAAGAATGAATTCCTATTTTGCTAGGGCTAACTATTCATTCAAGGATAAATATCTGGCTACGGCCACAATCCGTTATGATGGCTCTTCGCGGTTTGGGGTGAATAACAGATATGCTTTTTTCCCTTCTGCAGCTTTGGGCTGGAGAGTCAATAAGGAAAATTTTCTGAAAGATAGCCAGACGATTACTAATTTGAAGTTAAGAGCCAGTTTTGGAGAAACTGGAAATAATACCATAGGTGACTATCTTGCTCTTGGTCAACCAGGAAGTCAAACTGTTATATTCAACAAACAAAAAAATATAGGATCTTCTCAGGGGTCTATGCCAAATAGTAATTTGAAATGGGAAAAATCTTCTGAATCAAACATTGGTGTTGATCTACAGCTATTTAGTAGGATAATCTTTACGGCGGATTTCTATAACCGCTTAACCAGTGATTTATTATATGCTATGCCAGTTCCTCAACTCACTGGATACGGTAATGCGATTTCCAATATTGGTTCTACCTTAAATAAGGGAATTGAATTGACATTGGAGACCCAAAATATAATTCGAAGCAACTTTAAATGGAATACTACTTTGTTATTTAGTACAAATCGAAATACTGTTAAGTCATTAGGAACTAATAATGCGGATATGTACGTCAATGTTCCTGGTTGGTTTGATACAAATATTATGCGGGTTGGACAAAAAATGGGATCATTCTTTGGTTATACCAGAATTGGGACTTGGGGAACTGGGGAAGCTGATCAAGCTGCTAAATATGGACTTAGGCCTGGAGATATCAAACTTCTTGACAGGAATAACGATGGCAAGATTGACATAAACGACAAAACAATTATCGGGAATGGAACTCCAGATTTTACTATGAACATTAATAATACTTTTAAATATAAAAACTGGGATCTATCGTTTGATATTCAGGTATCTCACGGTGCAAAAATTGCCGATGCTTCGATTATTATGATTAGTGATCGATATAATTATGGCAATACTTACACTAAGTTTTACAATGATGCCTGGACACCCCAACATCAAAATACAATGCGTCCCAGAGTTCGGGCAGACTTAGATCGTTTTGATGGTCTTGATACAGGAATGCTTTTTGATGGATCATTTATTCGGGGAAAGAATTTTACATTAGGATATAATGTTCCTGAGAGTTTACTTAAAAGATTGGATGTTTCTAGCGTGAGGCTTTATGCAAGTGCCCAAAACTTCTTTTTGATCACCAAGTACCATGGTTTTGATCCTGAAGTGTCTACATATGATGGGAATCAATTTTCTCAAGGATTTGAAATGTATGGATATCCAAAAGCAAAGGTTATCAACTTCGGACTTAAAGTAACATTTTAACAATTTAAAAAGCTAGATCATGAAAAGGATAAATATTATATTCCTATTAATAACAGTTTTTGCGTTAAGTTCGTGTAAGAATTGGCTAACTGAGGTACCAAAATCAACTCAACCTATTGGAGGTACAACATATGCAGATGCAGTGGCATCAGTAAATGGGATTTATGCCTACTTAAGGGCTCCATATGATAAGACTGGTTATGCTACAATGGCATTCTCTTCATTAGAGGTACAAACAGGTCAATATTTCCCAGACCCTCTTATTGCTCAGGAAACAGCCACGCAAGAAACTTACAATCTAAGTTATACCAGCAGTAACAGCAATTATGCAACATTCTGGTCTTCGTGTTACGGAGGAATTGAGGCCGCAAATATTGCTATTAGTTCCATTCCTAAGATTGTGGATGTTCAACTTACAACTAGTGAAACGAGTAGACTTTTAGGTGAAGCTCGATTTTTAAGGGCTTATTATTATTACATGCTTGTTCAGTTATTCGGTGATATTCCGATGAAAACTTTCCCAACAGTTTCCCCGTCTGATGGCCAAATTGGTAAAACTGCAATTAAAGATATTTATGAGAAAGTTATTGTTCCTGACTTACAGTTTGCTGAATCTTCAAGCATGCCATCAACGTCTGGAGAAGGTCGTGTTTCCATAGGAGCTGCAAAGTCTTTATTAGCAAAGGTATATCTTACTATGGCTGGATACCCGTTAAACCAGACAGATAAATATTTGTTGGCAAAAACAGAAGCTGCAGCTGTAATATCCGGCAATTACTATTCTTTATTCCAATCGGATGCCAATTTATCATGGTTTGAAAAATTAAATAATTCAGATTATGATAATAAAGAAGAGCAAATATTTATGGTGCAATATGCAATCAATCTTGTGAATAGTACCATGTCCATTTATTTGGCTCCTGTAGCTGGAGCTGGGGCCATCACTGTATCGACAATTCATTTCGGAGGGTTACGACCAACTACTCAATTTTATAATTCGTATTCTCCTCAAGATTTAAGGGCTCAGGAAAAAGGCTTCTTTTTTAGTCAATTTCCTAATGTATCAGGAACTAAAATTATTTCGTTTGATCGTTCAGTATATAAGTATTTTGACAAATATTTTATACAAACAGCTCCATATGCTAACAAAAATCAGCCATTAATTCGTTATGCTGATATACTTCTGGTTTATGCTGAAGCACAGAATGAAGCTGACGGAACTCCAAATGCTGATGCTTATAATGCCATAAATTCAGTTCGCCAACGTTCTGGATTAGCAAATTTAACCGGTTTGAGTAAGCAAGATTTCGAAGAAGCTGTTTGGAAAGAGCGAGCATGGGAATTGACCTGCGAAGGGCAAGTATGGTTCGACATGAAACGTACTCAAAAAGCCTTTAATGGAAGCTCTATGGTGAACCTTATTGGGTATACTACACCGAATGGTAAAATTTATTCTCAATCTGATCTTTATTTTCCCATTCCTCAATCAGAAATTAATGTTGATCCATTGTTAGGAAAATAACACATTGGTTTTATAATTTTAGTTACAAAAGACCAACCTTAAAATTACTTAAGGTTGGTCTACTATCCTTATTAATTTATTTTTAAATGGTTGCTTTTAAATGGGCAAATGGAATAGATTTGATTGAACATGAATTTTCATTTTAGATAATGATTCTAAATTTCAGGCTATTACATTTGTATAAATTGAGTTTAACTCATATAACTCCAAAAGAAAAGGGATGGATGAAACCATCATAAATTTCATTCCTCGCATTTTGTGAACTACAGTTTATGTGTGTTCCCGATATATGAATATAGATTAATATACACATAATTAGATTATTAATCCGAAGGGAACTCTCATTGATTTATTCATCCTATTTTGGGAGTGATGGTTAATAAGGGCTTTATTCGCAAATAAATTGTTTTTAAGAGATAATTGATATACCAACTGATTTTTTTAATCAATTTTAATTTTTATTCATGTTCATTTGGCATGAATAATGAAAAATCGTAAAATTATGCCAGTAAAAGCAAACACCTTCATTTCTTATTCTTTACTTAAAATCACCAGTATCATATTCGAATTATGTCTCATTTTAGGGTTAGCAATTCCAAAATTTGGTTTAGCTCAGATTCAAAATAAGATACTTTCCCCAGAAATGTTGTCTATGCCCAGATCAAAAATGTATTTGGAAGATAATCAGGTAGTTTTATTTAATGGAATAGGCTCTGTTAATCCACGTCAATTTAGTATTACGGGTTTGGGCAATTTGAAATTTTATCCCATTGATATTCCTGATTATGATTTTCATTTCAATTTTTTTGACAATCAATCAGGGACATTAATTCAGGACGACACCCCGCTTTTATGGAAAGAATGGATTGAGAAAGGAACCGGAACTGATCCTTTAGGTGCAAATTTCAGACCGGGATTTGCTAAATTACTTGTTACACAGGATGAAGTCTGGCAACCCAACCAATATTACCGAAAAGGGGTTTTCCATAAAAAAATCGATGCCAACTGGATATCTTTCGGAATTGAAAGCTGGACAACGGTTTCAGGGATTGCTGATGAAATCATTCTGAAAATAAAACTTGTTAATTATGACTCTGAACAATTGGATCTGACTCTCATCCCGGTTCAAAAAGCGAAACAGCTGGTTCTATCCGGAAAAACTGGCTCTGCAGAAGTAAAACAATCTGATCCGTTTACGATTTCAAGTGAACAGATGCGTGTTAGTTTGAGTTCTGATATATCCAAAACAGATGAAAAGGGGTTCAAAATCAAACTTCCTGCTCGGGGGATAGGAGAATTCTATTTCGCAATTACACCATCAGCTGAACTAAAAAATGAAACTTTTACCTGCCAGATCGATCTAAAGGACAGGTTCGAAAAAGCTTACCAGCGCACCTGTCAACGACTCCAATATACAGCTGACCGGCTGCCAGTAATAAAGACAGAGAATAAACAAATCAACGAACTCTACAAGCGTTGTCTTTTAACAGTAAATGAATGCAAATGGGAACGGGATAATTTTATTGTCAAACCATTTTGGGCTTCAGGCACATGGCCTATTTCAATGATCTGGGACCAGTGTTTTTCAGAGGAAGTACTTTCAATGATTGATCCTCAAGGTTTAAAGGAGTCAATAAAGCTTGAACTCCGGGAATGCAAAATGAAGCAATCCTATATCTTCTGGTATGGTGCAGTTGGTGATATCATTTATATCCAGAATCCATTTGCCTTGCAGACAACCATAGATGCTTATATTACCTATACGGGCGATAAATCGATTCTTAAAGAGAAAACCGGTGAGGCCACTGTTTATGAATGGATGAAGCGGTGGGTCTATGAGTTGCATAATAATTATAGTCGGAGTGATGGATTGATTGATGTTGGTTTTAGCACGGAAAAAATTATCGAAATACGAACCGATGGATATAACCATGTAGTTCCAGTAATCTCGGGGCTTACAGCCGATTTTTATCGCAGAATGTCTGAATGGGCAATGGAACTTGGCGATCCGGAGGCCACAAAATTCAAACAGTGGTCAGAGCAGATTCAGAAGTCATTTACAAAAGAATTATGGAATGACAACCTTGGGTGGTTCGATAATTTATACCCGGATGGTACAAAGGGGACTACCTGGACTTATCATTTGTATGACCTTCTGGAAACCAATGTGATCAATCCCTATCAGAAACACCGAATGATTGAACACATTAAGGATGGTGAGTTTTTAGCGCCCTACGGTCTGTACTCAATATCTAAACGCGATACTTTGCATTGGGACAGAATTGATGCAGATTTTGGCGGTGGTGGACAGTATGTTGGTATGACTTTGAGGATTGCCAGGAATTTATTCGAAAATGGATATTCACAGGAAGGATTTGAAATCCTTAAACGGTTCTCGAAATATACTGATCATTTCCCCTATTTTACCCATAATCCCTGGTCAGACAAGATGTTTCAGGATCAATCGTCGATGGCTTTGCAAATTTCTGCAGGAGCTGGAGTGGAGGCTTGTATCTTTGGGATATTTGGAATAAAACCTCATGAAAACGGCAGCTTGGATATTAATCCATTTTACCACGCGGACCTTGGAAATTCAGAATTATTCGACTTCCAGTTTCGAGGTAATTCATACGACGTTATTCTTAATTCAGATTGCTTTTCTGTAAAAAAGAATGGAATCGCGTTTGCCACAAGTAAATATGGGAATAGAGTCATTATTCATCATGATTAAATGAATCAAATAATTGATTTATATCAACATAAGGATAAGGGCTATAATCCTTTTCTGATTACCCCCCAATGGCAGATAGCACAATTAAATTACTCTGCTGAACAAGAATTGAATAACATTGTCCGGCTCGATATTCACCACAGAACAGATGAGGCATTTTATCTGATTAAAGGAGAGGTAGTTTTAATTGCAGCTGAAATAATTGAAAATCATGTGATTTTTGAACTGAAGTTAATGAAAGAAGGTGTGGTATATAATATTCGTCAGAATATCTGGCATAATATTGTCATGAGACCTGACTCACATGTACTGATCATTGAAGATAACGATACACATTTAGGTGATTTTGAATTCTTTTATCTTTCTAATAGCCAAATTGATGAACTTGTTAAAAAGGTTGGAAAACTTCTTTCAGAAAAGAAAAGAATGTTTAATTCTAAGGATTACTGCTATAACCTTAAAATAATTTCTAAAAAAATGAACTCAAGAGAACGATTTGTAACTGCACTTCAAGGGGGTATCCCTGACCGTGTGCCTATCTGGGAATATTTATTCAGTCTTAAACTCCAGAAAGAAGTTATGGGGTACAATACTGAACTTTATGATGGCAAAACAACTACTCTGATGGCAGCGAAGCTTGGATTGGATGTCGTGTGGGCTCCAATCAACGGATTCTGTGGAATAGAGGATGACCCTCATGAATTAAATGAGATTTATAGTGATGAATGGGGTATCACTTACCGTAAGAACGGATGGCCCATTATGGCACAACTTGAAACACCGATTAAAAGCCGAGAGGATTGGGAAAATTACAACTTGCCTACTGTTGCATCTCCGAACAGGATAAGAATTATAAAAGAGGCGATTGCTGCAAATGACGGTCAATTAGCCATTGCTGCAGGTTTATTGGGTCCTTTTACAATGATGACCTGGTATTTGATGGATTTTGAAACTTTATCTTTCTCTTTATTCCTTGATCCCGATCTTGTTCATGAAATGACTGAAGCATATGTTGACTGGGCTCTGGAAGCAGCTCGACTGGCTTTCAAAACCGGGGGGGTTGACGCATTTCATATATCAGACGATTGGGGTGGCTCAGGAGGATTACTTGTTTCCCCTGATCATTTCAGGGAGTTTTTTCTGCAACCGTTTAAGCGAATGGTTCAGGGTTTAAAGTCATTGGGTGTTCCGGTTATCATGCATAACGACGGAAAGATATGGGATATGCTTGATAATCTTGTCGATACAGGAATTAGCGCTTATCATCCTGTAGAAAAAACAGCTACAATGGATTTGGCTATTATAAAACGAAAGTATTTCAGGAAAATTTGTCCAATTGGAAATGTAAATAACAAAACTACCATGGTAAATGGCACACCCGAGGATGTGAGAAAGGAGACTATTGAATGCCTTGAAATTGGAATGCCGGGTGGTGGATATATCCTTTCTACTGATCATAGTCTGCACGACGATATCCCCCTAGAAAATGTGAAAGCGTTGATTGATACCGTTATGAAATATGGAAATTATGCTCATTCAATAAAATAGGATTTATTTCTTGTCCTTTTTCGGAAGGCACTTGGAGTCATTCCAACGCGCTTTAGAAAAGTGGAAGAAAAATGTTGTGAAGAATAAAACCCGCAATCAAGTGCAATATCAGTCAAAAATCGGTTGGTCTCCAAAAGTAGTTTCTTAGATTGGTCAAGTTTTAGGTCGATCAGAAAGCTTTGAGGGGTATAACCTGTTAAACGCTTCACTTTGTCATTAAACGAAGTAGAGCCCATACTAAAATGTGAAGACATCTCCTCAATCGTCCATTTTTTTGATAAGTCAGTTGTAAATAATAGTTTTAATCCATTAATCCATGCATTATTTTTATTCGCTTCAAGTTTCCGGTTTTGTATAATTCGTACTACTTCGAGAAGAATGTTTTCTATCAACGACCTAATTTTAACATCAAAGCCGAATTCCCTGTTTACCAGTTCATGATTTAGTTGAAGGAAGTATTTCTCAAGTCTTACACAGTTGTTTAGCAGATGATTATGATTCTCACGTAATGTCTTTGATATTGTAGCCTCCTGATCCTGACTGAAAGAACTCCAATTGGCAAGATGACAACCATCTTCTTTAGTAAAGATATCCGGGTTTATAATTAGCCAGTAAATTTCGCCAAGTTCGACAATTCCAAGGCTGTTTCCATGGTATTCCCAGGGACAAGTGACAAATCCTTCCCCCGGGTAAACAACGTACTCTTTATTTTCAACCTGCCAGTCGTAACGACCTTTCTTCACAAAACAGATCTCGATACCATTGTTGAGGTGAAGATCAAGTGATGAGGGTTTGATGTTGGAATAGCGCTCATGTCCAAATTCCCAAATACTGGGGAAATCTTCAATGACCTTAATATTTACTAACCGATGGGGGGCTTTAGAATAGATAAAATAGCTCATATTTATAAAATCAACCGCAGTAAAATTATGAAAGTTATTTAATTAACAAAAATGTTCCTTTGTTATTATTTACAAAAGATTATGGAAATTAGTTAGATAAACAATAATTTAAATTTGATTGGTATGACCTCATGGAAGAACGATGAAGAATTATTCACGATAGCAAAAAAAGAACTTTTTGTTGCCTTGGTAGGTGATGTATTAGATAAAATTGGACTCCACCACCAGTTTCTGCCACCTGCAATAAAACCGATAAGAGATGATTTTATTGTAATAGGGAGAGCTATGCCGGTTTTGGAGGCTGATGTTTACGAGGAAATGGTAAAAGAAACCAATAATCCGGTTATGGTAAAGCCTTTTGGTCTGATGTTTCAGGCACTGGATGATTTAAAACAAAACGAAGTTTATATCTGTACCGGCGCCTCACCAAGGTATGCACTTTGGGGAGGACTGATGAGCACCAGGGCTATGAAATTGGGCTCCGCTGGCGCTGTTCTTCATGGATACTCGAGAGACACAACTGAAATTCTTAATCTTAGCTTTCCGACTTTCTCGTATGGAGGCTTTGCTCAGGATCAGGGACCCCGGGGAAAAGTTATTGATTTCAGGGTTTCAATAGAAATAGATGGTATCAGAATCAATCCGGGCGACCTGGTCTATGGAGATCGTGATGGAGTTGTAATAGTTCCAATATTGGCAGTAGGGGAAGTGTTTTCAAAAGCTCTTGAAAAATCGAGAGGAGAGAAATTGGTAAAAAAGGCCCTTGAAGAGGGAATGAGTACAGTTGAAGCTTTTGAAAAATTTGGAATTATGTAATGATAATTAATTTTAAAATGAAATATATTGATCTAAAAGGCAAAAAGGCCCTTGTAACCGGAGGCTCGCAAGGCATAGGATCTGAGATCTGCAGAGAGCTTGCAGAAAGTGGGGCCGAACTAATCATTAATTATTTTTCCAACAGGGAAAAGGCTGAAAAACTGGCTGAGGAAATTAAAAGCAGTTTCAACGTAAATGCCTGGGTAATAGGGGCTAATGTCTCTAAATCGGATCAGGTAGATCAAATGTTTAAATTTCTCGACACTACGATGGGCGGCATCGATATTCTGGTCAATAATGCAGGTTCTGAAAGCATCTCTCATGTACTTGACCTGGAAGAAGCAGAATGGGAAAGGGTAATGAATATTAATTTGAAAGGACCTTTTCTTTGTTCACAGCAAGCAGCAAGAAGGATGGAGCTTACCGGAGGAGGAGTTATCATAAATATCTCCTCCATTCATGACCAGATACCTAGGAAAGGATTGATACACTATTGTTCTGCGAAAGCTGGACTGAAAATGTTTTCAAAATGCTTGTCGCTTGAATTAGCTGAATGCAACATCAGGGTAGTTTCAGTCGCTCCAGGTGCAATTGAAACAGATATGAATAGCAAAGAGATCTCAGCGTTTGGGGTTGAAAAATTTGAAAAATGGATTCCTCAAGGAAGGATCGGAAACGTTTCGGATGTTGCACAATCTGTGGCATTCCTGGCAAGTGATATGGCCGGTTATATAAATGGAGCAGACATCTATATTGATGGCGCCTATATGAACCATACAATTCAATATGATCCTCGTCCTCCGAGAAAGTCGAATCTAATTGGAGTTTGATGATGATCAATTTAACTGGAATTACCTGGAATCATCCCAGAGGATACGAGCCTTTAATAGCAGTTTCAGAGGCATTTACGATTTTAAATCCTGACACTTCAGTTAGCTGGGATGTCCGTTCCCTAAAAGAATTTGGGGATGTGCCGATTGAAGAGCTGGTTAATAATTACGATTTAATTACGATAGATCATCCTTATATGGGGCAGGCTGATAAAAATAAACTTTTGTTGCCTTTGGAAAAATATATTTCCAGTGGCCATCTGAGAGGGTTATCCAGACAGAGTGTTGGAAGCAGTTTCAGTTCATATCAATATAACGGACACTTGTATGCATTACCTGTTGATTCAGCTGCACTCGTATCCGCGTACAGAAATGACTTTTTAACAAAGTTTAATTTATCTCTCCCTCAAACCCGTGCTGAACTCAAGCGCTTTTATCGTAAAGTCCCACAGGGCTTTGAGGTGGCATGGCCACTTTGTTCAACTGATCTTTGGTGTTCATTTTTATCTATTTGTGCACAGGATGGGGGATCAGATTATATTACAGATTTCAAATTTAACGAGAAAATTTGCAGTAAAGTAATTGACGAATTAAAATTTCATTTGGAATTTATTCATCCTGAATCAATTAACTGGAATCCAATCCAGATTCTTGACAAAATGGGCAACGAAAATAAGATAATCTATTCTCCTTACTTGTTTGGCTATAGCAATTATTCGCGGTTAGGTTATTCACAATATATTGTCAATTTCTCAAATAGTCCCTTAAATCCGGGGAATGATGTTTCAACTATTATGGGAGGTGTTGGATTGGCTGTTTCAAGCAGATGCAAAAATGTAACCCCGGCCATGAAATACCTGAAATATATTACAAGTACTACAATACAGGAAAAGATTTATACCCCAAATGGAGGGCAGCCGGGTAATTTAAAGGCATGGAAAAGCAAGAAAAATAACATCATTTGCCATGATTTTTTTAATAATACCATAAAAACTTTGGTACATGCCTATGTTCGTCCACAACATCCCGGATGGAATATTTTTCAGGAGTTGGGCGCCAGTTTATTGCATCAGTCAATCATTCAAAATATCAGATCTGAGAAAGTTATGAAGGATTTGAATCAATTATATCAATCAGTTGCATATCATGAATAAAGAATATAGAAGCATTCAATTAACTGTTGAAAACGAAATTGCAGTATTGTCATTTAATCGTCCGGCACAGTTAAACGCCATGAACAGGGAGATGATGGATGAGATCATCGATGCTATTGCTTTTGCAAATCAATCTCAAAGCATTAGAGTAGGAATTATCAGGGGTAACGGTCGTGCATTTATGGCCGGCGCAGATATTAAAGAATACGGAATCCAGACTCCCGATGAGTTCAAATCTTTCCAGGTACGAGGGAAATTACTTTATGATTCAATCGAACAATCTTCAAAGCCATGGATAGCAGCAGTAAATGGTTTCGCTTTGGGTGGTGGCTTTGAAATTGCACTTGCCTGCGATATGATTCTTGCATCAGAATTAGCAGTAATGGGTCTTCCGGAAGTTTTTCTTAGCTTAATTCCGGGGGGTGGAGGTACTCAAAGATTGGTTCAAAAGATTGGAATTAATAGAGTAAAAGAGGTGTTGTTTACTGGAAACCAGTTTGGTGCAAATACTTTTTATGATTGGGGGGTTATAAATCGTGTTTTCGAATCAGCAATATTTGAAAACGAAGTACTCCAATTTGCCGAAAAGCTTGCCAGGCGCCCTGCTAAATCGTTGGCCCAATTAAAAAGGCTTGCCAATATGAGCTTATCTGCCGATCCTTTTGATCAACGAATAGCTGATGAGGGGCAGACAGTCTATCAATTGTTTTTTGATGCAGAAGCCCAAATGGCAATTCAAAATTTTATTGTTAAAAATAAATATTCATGAATAATCAAAGACAAAATAAGATTCAGAAGCTGCTTAGAGATGAGAAGGTCGGTGCATTCTTGCTTTGGAGAAGCGACGAATTGGTGATGTCATTGGGCTACCAACCTTTATGGGGCGTTTCAATTTGCTTATTCCCCGTTCATGGGATACCTGTTTTATATATTCCTGAACTTGAACCAAGAGATAGGTTACCTATGAATGTAATATTGAAAACATTTCCATGGGGATTGATGGACTATTCAAATCCATGGGAACTGCTTTATCAGATGATGAAGGATGATCTTCTCAAAATGGGAATTGAAAGGCTTCCAGTCTCTTTTATTCAAAAAATTGGACAATCAGCACCGCCTATAATGGCCGGAGAGGGCGCTCCGCTCCCACCAGATTTACAGGAAAATCTTGTAAACATTTCATGTTGCGGATTCAAGGACATAACTGCTGGTTTTTTACAGCTTTACTCGATCAAGACTGAGGTGGAGATTGAGCGAATTATTTTAACCAATAAAGTTGCTGCCATTGGGATAAAAGCTTTTTATGACAATCTCTTTCCGGGAAAATCAGAGGTCGAACTTTCGGGTGCTGTGGAGACAGCCATCCAAAGCCAGGTAGATGATCAGGAAATAGTTTATGCCAAAGCGTGGCCTCAAATACAATCTGGGGTAAACACATCTTTTGGCGGACGGTTTAACAGGTCGACAGGAAAAAAACTTAAAGTTGGCGAACTGGTCATGATTGAATTGGGTGTTTGTGTCAATGGCTATTGGGCTGATATTACACGAACAGGCAGCACTGGAAATTTATCCAACGAGCATCTCCGTATTTTTGAGGTGATGCGCGATGCCCAGAGGAACGCAGTAGAAGCAATAGCCCCCGGAAAAACCACGGGGGAGATAGACAAAATAGCCAGGGACTATATTATCAGTTGCGGTTATGGGCCATTTTTCAATCATGCACTTGGGCATCAAGTTGGATTCAGATATCATGATCCGGGTAATCCTCTGGTCCCAAATGGGAATGCAGTACTTCAGGAAGGGATGATCTATACGGTAGAGCCTGGAATTTATGGCAAAGAATTAGGTGCGGGAGCAAGAATTGAAGATAATGTATTGGTAACTTCAACGGGGTATCGGATATTGTCCGATTTCTCCAGAGAATTAAATTGGGAATAAGAGGAATGGAAAACACAGGACCTTTAAAAGGATTGGTTGTGGCCGATTTTTCACAATTGGCCCAAGGGCCATGGGCTACTCAAATGCTGGGTGATATGGGAGCTGAAATCATTAAGATAGAACCCATAAATGGTGACTGGATGAGACATTATTCATATGGCAACTTATATCCTGAAGGAGAAAGTATCTCGTTCATCAGTTTCAACAGGAATAAGCGAAGTATTGCTCTCGACCTTAAGGAGGATGAGGGGAAAGAAATCGCACTGAGAATTATTTTAAAAGCGGACATTCTGATCGAGAATTTTCGACCTGGAGTGATGGAACGTTTTGGGTTCGGTTATGAACAAATTAAAAAGCTTAATCGCCGGTTGGTTTATTGCTCAAGTTCAGGATATGGAAATTCGGGCCCTTATATAACACGACCTGGACAGGATTTGCTTGCGCAATCCATCAGTGGCACAGCAGCATTGAATGGGAAGAAGGGTGATATTCCGGTGGTCACAGCGGTTGGACAGGCCGATTTATTGACAAGCCTATTTATCGTACAATCAGTTATAGCGGCTATATATTCAAGGGAGAAATCGGGTAAAGGGCAAAAAATCGAAGCCAATTTACTTAGTTCAATTGTTGGTTTTCATGTCCAGGAGATTACTGCTTATCTGCACAAGGGTATCAATCCCGAAAGAAGTGAAAGCGGTATCCCAAATCCATGGCTTGGAGCTCCTTATGGATTGTACGATACAAAAGATAACTATTTGGCAATAGGGATGAATTCCGTTCGAAGATTGGCCCGAATAGTTGGATTGGCTAAATATGATTCCGAGGAGTATGATTCAAATAACATTCTTGAAAACCGTGATCTGATCCGCAATGATTTCAATGAAATTTTTCAGACCAAAACAACAGGTGAATGGCTGATAATTTTGCTTGAACATGATATTTGGTGTTCCCAGGTCAATACCTTTAATGAGATGGTTGATGACCCACAAATAAAACATAATGAAATGATTATTGATTATGATCACCCGAGAGCAGGTAATATAAAAACCACCGGATTTCCAGTTCACTATAGCGAAACACCTCAGAATATTTATAAACCTGCACCTCTCTTGAATGAACATGCTGCGGAAATTCTAAAGGAATTTTGCAATTATAATGATGAACAATTAGTTGCATTTATAAATAAATAAACAGATGAAATTAGGATTTGGTTTATACCGGCATATGCTTAATGAGGAGCATTATAAATTTGCAAAGCAATGCGGGGCAACTCACCTTGTGGTCCATCTGGTGGACTATTTTGGAAATGAGAAAAACAACAAAGAAAATACCAATCAGCCCATCGGAGAATCTGAGGGGTGGGGAAGGAGCGGCAAGGGGGAAATTTGGAGTGTCGAAGAATTGGTGAAAATCAGGAAGGAGATTAACTCCTTTGGATTGGAATGGTATGCCATAGAGAACTTTGACCCTTCAACCTGGTACGATATTCTGTTGGATGGTCCTAAAAAATTGGAACAGGTCGAAAATTTAAAGCAATTGATCCGAAATGTGGGTGCAGCCGGTATCCCCGTTTTTGGCTATAACTTTTCATTAGCCGGAGTCTCTTCGCGAATACAGGGAGAATTTGCCCGTGGAGGAGCTGTTTCGGTTGGCATGGAGGAGGTTGATGAAACTCCGGTCCCTAATGGAATGGTCTGGAATATGGTTTATGATCCCGAGGCCCCACAGGGGAACGTTTCTTGTATTAGTCATGAAGAGCTTTGGAACCGGTTTCAATTCTTTATCGAACAGATCATTCCGGTAGCTGAAGAGGCGGGGGTAATCATGGCTGCCCATCCCGATGATCCTCCAATGCCTTTCGTCAGAAATACCCCCCGTCTGGTCTATCAACCACATATGTTTCAGAAAATCATAAATTACAACCTCAGTCCTTCAAATAAGCTTGAATTTTGCCTGGGAACCGTGGCCGAGATGACAGCCGGGGACGTTTATGAGGCAACCGATTTTTACAGCAGGCAGGATCGGATTGCCTATATCCATTTCAGAAATATTGTAGGTAAGGTGCCTCATTATAAGGAAGTATTTGTTGATGAGGGTGATATAGATATGTTGAAACTTCTCGCGATGCTCAAAAAGAACAACTATAACGGAATCATTATCCCCGACCACACTCCCCAAATGGAGTGCGGTGCACCATGGTATGCAGGTATGGCATTTGCCATGGGTTTTATGGTCGCCGCCTTCAAAATGATTGAAAATAATTAGAATTATCCAAACTGAACCAATTATGAAGAAACTAACAACAACGACCCTCCTCCTGATTCTCTTTTTTGTCCAGATTACCTGGGCACAGCAGGAGATAAAAATAAATTATTTTAAACCATACCAGTATCAAAAAACTGCCGATCAGATTTTTACGAAAGCATGGCTTATAGGGGAAGAATTAGGTGCCGATTTCTCTCTGACTTTGAATGGAAAAGAACTCAAATATGTCAGGGCCGATTCAGGAAGAGTTGAAATCTCTCTTCCACTGGTGGGGAAAAAGGGGGAAATTGTATTTTATTCGGGTGCAAAATCAAAGCATAAGGTTTTGGCCAAACAAATTTTTAATCCACTGGTCTCATCCGATTGGTCCTATTTTGGGAAAGGGACAATTAATATAATCTGTTCCTCGCATCAGGATATTGCCTGGATGAATACCCCCGATTCGTGCCGTGAGGAGCGGATTCACAAAATAATTATTCCGGCGCTCGATCTGATGGATAAAAATCCGGCCTATAAATTTGAGATGGAGCAGACCCTTAACCTGATGGAGGTGCTCGATAAAGTTCCAACTGAAAAAAATCGGATTATCAATGCGTATAAAAAAGGGCAGTTTAGCTGGGGTGCCACGTTTAATCAACCTTATGAAGGGCTTGAATCAGGAGAGCAATTAGTCCGACAAACCTATTTCGGTCGTAAATGGATCAAAGATAACCTGCCGGGGATGGACGCCCTTGCAGCCTACAACGTCGATGTTCCAGGCCGGTCGTTGCAGATACCTCAGATCCTCGAAAAGGCGGGAATAAAATATCTGTTTGTGAGTCGCATGAAGGAGGGCTTTTACAATTGGTTCAGCCCGAACGGCTCTAAAATCCTTACTTATAGCCCGGGTAATTATGGATGGTCATTGCTGGTTTATAAATACTTCGAAGAAGATGCGATAACAGCAATGATAAAACTGAATAAAGTTATTCAAAACTGGAATGACTATTATGCGATGCACCATCTTCCTCCACATTATGCGATTGTAATTTGTACAGATGCCGGAGGTCCAAAGGATTACTCCCCATTGATTAATGAATGGAATGAGATAGCCAAAAATTCAGGCTATGATATTCCGCGTTTACAACATGCTACAGCTGAGGAATTCCTGGCGAAGATTGATGTGCCGGAGGCAAAATTTGATTCCATCTCCGGAGAGAGACCTGATCTTTGGCTTTACATACATGGCCCTGCCCATTATGAGGCGATAAAAGCAAAAAAAGCGGCAGCTGTGAGTCTCTCTGATGCAGAGATTTTCAGTTCAATCAGTGCGCTGGTGAAAGGGAATATGTCCGGTTATCCCACTTCACAAATCAATGCAGGGTGGACTAAATCAATCTATCCCGATCACGGATGGGGTGGAAAGCATGGCGAAATAACCGATAGCATTTACAGGGCCTCATTGGAGGAGGGTGACGCAACAGGCGAAAAAATCCTGCAGAGATCGCTCCGGGAACTCTTATCCGCCGTAGAACTGAAGGTCCCTAAATCCATACTGGTTTACAACGACCTCTCCTGGAATAGAACAGGGATTGCGAAAATTGACATTTCTGATCAAAAAGGGGAGAACTGGATTGTTTCCGACAAAAAAGGAAAAATAGTCCCTTCAAAACTGACCATTAATGGTGCCCATAAATTGATCTCTTTCGAGGCAGAAAATATCCCTTCAATAGGTTTTCAAACATTTTATCTGAAAAAAGGGGTTGATCCGATTGAGCCGATCTTTAACGCAGGGAGCAATTATTATGAAAATCAATTCTATGCAGTCAGGTTTGGGGCCGGGGGTATTACCTCGCTGTTCGATAAGAATCTCGGTAAGAATATCTTAAATACCACCAAATACGCCGGTGGTGATCTGTTAAGTATGGGCTATAGTGGCAATGGCGCCGGCGAATTTGTGCAGGTCACCTCCACGAATATGGAGGATTTTGAAACGCTAAGCATGAAAAGCGGAAAGTGGACCTTAACTGCGAACAACTCTTTTTGTGCCACATATGAATCATCTTATAAAATGCATAATTTTGAAGTGAAACAGATCATAACCATCTATCACCATCAGAAAAAAATTGATTTTGAATATGATATTCCTGACTGGCCCGGTGAACACAACCGTCAGCTAAGGGTCGCTTTCCCTTTAAATATGAACGATTCAAAGATCACCTATGATGTCCCGATGGGGGTTGTAACTGTTGGTAAAGATGAGTTAAATACCTCACCCGGTGGTTGGGCATGGGGTGGTACGTACAGGCAAATGCCCAAAGAGATTAATCCCAGAGAAATAGAGAATTTCATTTCTGCCAGTAATCAACAGTTTGGTCTTACCCTTTCAACAAATCTTGCAGTTGCCGATTGGATCGATCCGACGCGTGAATCGGTGAGCTATCCTGTCCTGCAGGGAATCTTACTCTCCTCACATAAAAGCTGTCATGGTGAGGGAAATTGGTACCATCAGAAAGGCGCACATCATTTCAAAATCTCTTTCACTTCGCATATGCCGGGCTGGGAGCATGGATATAATTTCGGAGTGGAGGAAAATCATCCCCTCCTGGCGCTCTTGAAAGAGAATCCACAGAAAGGGATGCTTTCTGAAGAGTTCAGCTTCTTTAACCTCTCGTCCCCTTTTGTCAGATTAACGGCGTTAAAAAAATGCGATGCCGACAATAGTTTGATTATTAGGCTAGTTGAAATGAGAGGGGTGAATCAAAAAATCAAACTAGAGCTCTTTTCGCCTGTAAAAAGTTTACTGAAAACCAATCTCATCGAAGAGTGGGGTGAGGATACAGATCAAAGCGGAAAGGTTCTGAACCTCAATATTGGGAAGAATTCGATTGAAACTTTCAAATTAAAATTTTAAATAGTAATCAATTAATCTAAATTGAAATGGAAATACTTATTCAAGAATTAAGTCGGTACCGTGATTTTTTCAGTAAAGAACTTCATAACGATATCCTTCCATACTGGATGAAATTTGGGGTGGAAAAAGGGGGACATGGGTTTTATGGCGCGGTGGACCTTGATGGAGATCCGGTATTGTCAGCCAACAAAACCAGCGTTTTGAATGCCCGGATTTTGTGGACTTTCTCAGCTGCCGCCATGCTGGACGGGAATAAAGATTATGCGGCTATCGCGGATAAAGCTTATAAAGTAGTTACCGAAGATTTTGAAGATAAAGAATTTGGGGGCTACTACATGGAGTTATCATCAGATAATCAGGTGGCTAACGATATTAAACATACTTATGCCCAGGCATTTGTGATTTATTCGCTTTGTAAATATTATGAATTTCGTCCTTTGGATTCGATAATGCAGAAGATTCAGGGACTGTTTACCTTGCTTGAGGATAAAACCAAGGACCCTCAAAATATTGGTTATCTCGAATCTTTTACGCGTGATTGGAAGATTTATGGAGAGAACCGAATGGCCGACAATAATGAGCCCAAATCGATGAACACCCACCTGCATGTGCTCGAAGCATGGGCAGCGCTCTATAAAGTCTGGAAAGATCCTAAAGTTGAAATGAGACTCACCGAGCTCATGAACCTCTTTTTGGACAGAATCATTCGTGAAAATGGGCACTTTGGAATTTTCTTCGACGAAGCATTTAATGAAGTCGATTCATCAAAGGGAATCAGTTCCTTCGGACATGATATCGAAGGTTCATGGTTATTGTGGGAGGCTGCTGAGATTCTTGGGAATGAGGATATTCTTGCCAAAATGCGACCAGTCTCGGTAAAGATGGTGGATAATATCGAAAGGGTTGCATTGGATAAAGACGGAGGGCTCTTCCTCGAATCAACCCGGTTTGGAAGTCATGTGAAGACCAATAAACATTGGTGGCAGCAGGCAGAAACCCTCGTCGGATTTATGAATGCATTCGAATTGACGGGTGACCTGAAGTATTGGAAATCAGTTAAATTATCATGGAATTTCATTGATACGTATCTGATTGACCATAAGAGGGGTGAATGGTATACTAAACTGAACCGTTTAGGAGTCCCCTATTTGGTGGAACCGGCGGATGATCCTTCACCATATTATCGTAATGACTGGAAAATCGATCCCTGGAAGTGCCCCTACCACAATGGAAGATCGATGATGGAGATGATTAAGAGGATTGATTCTGTTGTTAATTTCGCTAAAAATGAATAAAGTTCTCTTAAAATGTACGTTGGCCGCGGCTTTAGGCGGTCTGCTATTTGGCTATGACACAGTAATTATAAACGGCGCCATGCTCGATCTGGTAAAATACTTTCAGCTGAGTCCGGCCCTACAAGGTTGGACGGTAAGTTCAGCGCTTATCGGATGCATTTTGGGCACAATACTGATCGGAAAACCTGGCGACATCTATGGAGCCAAAAAGTTGTTGCAACTTTTGGCAATCCTGTTTTTTGCCTCTTCAATTGGTTGTGCGTTAGCGACCGACATCACTGTTTTCATTGCTTTCCGGTTCATAGGTGGTCTTGCCATAGGGGGATCATCTGTCCTTTGCCCGGTTTATATTTCCGAAATTTCTCCTCCAAAACACCGGGGGGTGCTGGCCGCAACATTTCAGCTCGCTATAGTACTGGGTATCTTGTTCTCACTAATTTCCAATTACCTCCTGATTGATTTAGGTGACAAGAACTGGCGCTGGATGCTTTTTAGTGGGGCTATCCCTGCCATGGCCTTTTTCCTGATGCTCCTGATTATCAGAAAGAGTCCGCGATGGTTGGTAAAGAAAGGGTTATTAACTGAGGCCCGTAAAAATATCCATGAGTTGTCATCCCATGAAATCGATACTGAAAAAACAATAATTGAAATACAAGAATCGATAAAGGTTGAAGATGAAGGAAGGAAAATTAGCATATTTAAGAAGCCATACCGAAAAATAATCTTTATCGGAATCTTCGTTGGCATTTTTAATCAACTCACGGGTATTGGGGTCGTTTTCTATTATTCGTCTCAGATTTTTAGCATCGCAGGCTTTTCAAATGGGTCATCAATGGGTCAGAGTGTATTATTAGGTCTTACTAATTTGATATTTACCCTGATAGCCATGACAATTATCGACAAAGTTGGAAGGAAAAAATTGTTATTATTCGGACAATTGGGAATGATGATAGTACTCGGCCTGTTTGGATATGGCTTGCTATCGGGAAATATTACTGGTTACTGGTTAGCGGCATTACTTGTTGCTTATATCGCATTCTTTGCAGCCTCTCAGGGAGTTGTGGTATGGGTTTTACTCTCCGAAATGTTCCCCAATATTATCAGGGCGAGGGGTGCCTCGCTTGGCTCTTTTGCCAATTGGGTAATCAGCGCCTCCCTGAATTTTTTCTTTCCCGTGGTCATTGGGCTTTTTGGGGTAACACAAGCCGCGCAGCAACTCGGAATGAGCTACGCTTTCATCTTTTTCTCTGGGGTAACATTCATCGGCTTTATTTATTTGAAAAAATACATTGTTGAAACCAAGGGTAAAACACTCGAACAGATTGAAAAAGAGGTGCTTTTTAATGGTTAGTGTCAGGTAAAAGATTGCATTAACTTGATTAGTTGAAGGATTAATCAGACATTAACTTATTAAATATTAGAATATTAAAATATTATTGTCATGAATGGATACGAAAGAATCAGTGCTGCATTAAGAGGGGAGAAGCCGGATAAGGTTCCTGTAATGCTTCATAACTTTATGATGGCAGCAAAGGAGTACGGAATTACAATGGAGCAATACCGCAATAGTCCGAAGTTGATTGCTGAATGCTTCATCTCCGCAGTTGATAAATACGGGTATGATGGGATACTTGTTGATATTGATACAGTTACACTGGCTGGTGCAGTTGGAGTGCCGGTTGATTTTCCGGTGGAGGATCCTGCAGGCAGCCATCTGGGAAACATGGAAAACCTCGTAGATGTCTATCGTCTTAAACCTGCCAACGTTGAAAATTACAAGTATATCCAGGTTTGGCTCGAAGCGGTGAGGTTATTAAAAGAGTATTATAAAAACGAGATTTATATCAGGGGTAATTGCGACCAGGCCCCGTTTTCACTTGCCGGTATGATGAGGGGAGCTCAGAACTGGATGCTCGATTTAATGATTGCTGAGGAAACTCAACTTGACGCATTACTCGATTATTGCACGGATGCCACCAGCCAGTTTATCAAATTAATGGCCCAGACCGGTTGCGATATGGTTTCCAATGGCGACAGCCCTTCAGGACCGGAGATGATTTCCCCTGACATGTATCTCAAACTGGCCATGCCTTACGAAAAGAAAATCGTGGAAACTGCCCACCAGTGTGGTGTAGCCTATACATTACATATTTGCGGCAACACAGAAACTATTCTGGAGTATATGTTATTGACCGGAGCGGATGCCATTGAATTGGATTACAAAACTGACATCACCAAAATATTCAATACGATTCAGGGAAAAACAACGTTTATCGGGAATATCGACCCAAGCGGCGTTTTAGCCATGGGAAGTGTTGATTTGGTAAAATCAAAAACGTTGGAATTATTAAAAGTCTATGCTGATTCAAACCGATTCATCCTGAACGCGGGGTGTGCAATTCCAGCGGCTACACCTTCTGAGAATCTGGCAATGATGCTCAGTACTGCCCGTAATTTCCGTTAATTTCAAAAGTGATTAAAACTAAATAATATGAAAATTAAATATATAGTGGCACTTATTTGCAGTATGTTATTTATGGCCTCTTTGTGTAATACGGAAATAATTGCCGGAAACAGTCAAAAAGTAAAAGCCAGATTATCGACTTCAAATGTTAAAACCTTTCCAACCTCTATCGAAGGGATAGTACAGCCCTTTTACCGTCATCGCAAAGATGGAAACCCAGGAAGGGAAATCAGTGTCAATTTCAAAGGTCCCAAATTTACAGAAAGTGGCACCGTTGATGTTGAATGCTTAGGAATAAAGGAGATAACAACACTTGTTGGAAATGATGGAATTGATCATTTTTCGGTTTTGCTCCCCTCCGGCGCGGGAGTAAAATCGGATTGTGAGGCAAAAATAACAGTCAAAAGTGCAGGGCAAGAGTGGTCTGTATCCATTGCTGTACCTGCGAAACGACAGTGGTCAGTCTATATTTATCCCCATTCACATGTCGATATTGGCTACACGAATACCCAGGCAAACGTTGAGATCATTCACAAACGCAATTTAATTAACGGAATTGAATTGGCCAGGAAGACTGCCGGATATCCCGATGGTTCGCGGTATCTGTGGAATCCTGAAGTTTTGTGGCCCGTTGAGAGATACCTTAAAACAGCAACTCCGCAGGAGAAACAGGAAATCATTGACGCTGTCAGCAAGGGGTATCTTCATCTTGACGCAGGATACATTCATACAAACACCAGTACATCAGCTGATAATGAGTTTTTCGAATATTTTCGCTATAGCCAGGAACTGGCAAAACTGACTGGTACAAAAATTGCGACATTAGTGCAGGTCGATGTACCCGGGATGTCCTGGGGCGTTGTTCCCGTTGCAGCAAAGCTTGGAATCAAATACTGCTTTGCCCTCAATAACGGATCTGATAGGGTAGGACTCTCCACAGATCTGAGCTTTAAACCTTTTTGGTGGGTTGGTCCTGACGATAAATCAAAAATTCTATTCCTTCAGCCGGGAAGCTATACCCCCGGGGCAAATGCAAAAGGTTTCGCTTACTGGCCATTGATGGCAGGTCAAACTGACCCTTCCAAATTAATTCAGATTGTAAAGACCGATCATCCCCGCGATAATTTCGTCGATAAATATCTCTCGGAGAAATTGCCTGAGTTGGAAAAATCGGACTTTTACCCGTATGACATTTTCGCTATGTCGTGGGCGATGGCTGATAATACCCCGATCGACGCAGACCTCCCTGATGCCGTTAAAAGCTGGAATGAGGATTATGCCTTCCCCCATTTGGTAATTGCAAGCGCAACACAAATTATGAGTGCCTTTGAAAAAAAATATGGAGATCAACTGCCTGTTCTCAAAGGTGATTTTACCGAATATTGGACAGACGGTCTGGGGACGGCCGCGAAACAAACTGGGATGAACCGCTCATCAAAAGAGCGACTGATTCAGGCAGAGACACTCTGGTCAATGCTCCGTCCCGGCGAAGCGGCTCCGCGTAAAATGTTTGATGAAGCCTGGAGAGATGTGATTATGGGGACAGAACATACCTGGTGCTATATGGATCCCGGGAAGCAACCAATTTCCAACGATATCCTTGCGGTCAAATTTGGTTTTTTCAATGATGCGGAGAAACTGAGCAAATTATTGATAAAAAATGCTTTAACATCTGTTTCAGATAGTAACAGTTCGATTATTGGGGTCTTTAATACATTATCATGGTCCCGGTCCGGACTGGTATATGTTCCGAATGAGCAAAGTAAATCTTTTACCGGTATTGCGGATGAAAAAGGGAAATCGATAGTATCTCAGCGGTTGACAACGGGAGAACTGGTTTTTCAGGCCTCTGACATTCCGGCATTTGGCTCGAAAAAATATTTTCTGAAAAAGAACAAGATTACAAGTTCCGTGAAGTTAGCTCATGAAAATATTCTGGACAATGGGATGGTAAAGGTGGTTATTGATCCTCAGACGGGTGATATTACGAGTTTGACTGCGGGTAAATATGAATTTGCAAGTCAAAATGCGGCATGTGCCCTGAATAGTTACCGCTATTTGCCGGGAATCGGGGAGTCAGCTGCGAGAGGACCACAGTACGCAAACCAAACTCAGGCAGCTGCCTCGAATAATTCTGACAATTCCATTAAAGCTACCGGAACTGCATCGTCGAAATTGACAATTAAAGAAAATGGCCCTCTTCTTTCTTCCATTTTGGTTGAATCAGATGCCCAGGGGTGTAATAGTCTTACCCGGGAGGTCGCAATTGTAGCTGGAGAGCCGCGAGTCGAGATCACCAATATCGTAGATAAGAAGGCTATTCTTAAAAAGGAGGGTGTACACATTGGGTTCGCATTTAATATTGAAGAACCTGTAACCAGGGCAGATATTCCGTGGGGGATTATGGAGGTTGAAAAAGATCAGCTTTTAGCGGCAAACCGGAATTGGATTGCTTTTCAGCGGTGGCTCGATATTTCGAACAGCACACAGGGTGTTACCTGGTGCTCACTCGATGCACCCGTTTTTGAATCGGGACAAATGAGCGCCAATATTCTTGGTGGTGCCACCAACTCCCCGCAATGGATCCGAAAACTGGAACCCAGTGCAACTGTTTATTCATGGGCACTAAACAATCACTGGCATACCAACTTCCCGTTAAGCCAGCAGGGGAAGATTCAATTCCGTTACCGGATACTTCCGCATAATTCGACCTACAACGCTGCATCAGCCAATCGTTTCGGTCTGGAACAGGCGCAGCCGCTGATTGTGACTTCACTCAAATCAACAGTGAATAAGAAACCGCTTTTGACAATTAAGGGGAGTGCAGATGTCTCAGTTTCTGTTATTAAAACTTCTGTGGACGGTATGAAAACTGAGGTGCGTCTCCGTTCAGTTTCCGGTAGTAACGAACGTGTTCAGTTGGTTTGGCTTAACCATATACCAAATTCTATGGAAATAAGTGATGCTGCTGGTGAACATTCCAATCAACACTCAGATAGTGAGATTGTTGTCCCGAGGATGGGGTTTGCGACTATTGAAGTTTCCTGGTAAATTTGAGTGATTTTATAAAATCCACCAACGTAAAATGATGAAAGCTATTAATTAAATAAAAGTGTTCCTTTGATTTAATTAACTGACAGATCTTTAAATAACGTGGTGAATTGATTAATTCAAACTAACAGTTGTGACAAGATGAACAAAAACAAAAAACCTATTGATCTAACTAAATTTGAATTATATTATTTGATGATGGAACTATTTCCACCAGTCAGATTACGCCATCAGTTTCTCCCGCCTTAGACGGGCCGATCCAAGTATATTTGCAATTCCATCCCATAGAATAGAGCATTAACTGTTCATATTTAATATTATGATAACCATAAAAAGGTTAAAGGGGAGAGGTACATTCACCTAATTCCATATTGTGACCGAAGGTAGACCACCTGAACGCAAAAAAAAACCGTTTAATTACCTGTCAGACTAAAATTAATTGAAATAAAAAATAATTAAACACTACACCGTTATTCAAACACAAATAACTGAGATTGAAATCATTAAATTTTACATATCTTATGAAAATAAACTTAGTCTTTTTATTCATTTTTTTTTGTATTGCCATTACATCGTGCAATAAAGAAAAATTAACAAAAGTGGCAGCGCTTAAATATGATGCGCTGATGCCGCTTAAAACTGATATTCAAAGCCGGCTCGACACTGCGGTGATTGGAATTACTGATGGCACCTATCCTCAGGCTAGTTACGACGCATTGGAAGTCGCACTTTCGGAGTTAAAATTGGGGATATCAAAGGCAAATGCGGGAGTTTTTATCCTCCAATTCGAAATTGACAATTATGTTTTGGCTGCTCAGAAGGCGATCAAACTTTATGACGACTCAAGACTTCTCTCCTTGCCCACCAATACACCAGCTGAACTTTTTGTCAACGGAATTGACAGTAAGGGATATATCGACTTTGGCTCCTCTTCTGATTATGGTGGTGGTCCTCATTTTACAGTCGAGACCTGGGCTAAGAATGATGAAGGATTTATTGAATTTACCTTCGGGTCATTCCTTTCTACCTTTATCAGTCCGGTGCCGTACAAGGGTTGGTCACTGCACTATTGGGGAGTAGATAATAGTCTTCTCCGTTTTACTTTTGGAACCGATAATGCCAATCCTGATTTAACACTTCCTGTTATATATACAACTGCACCAACTACTTACGGAGAATGGTTTCACATTGCCGCAGTTTTTGATGTTACAACCAAAAAATCGCTGCTCTATATCAATGGTGAGCTTAAAGCAAGTGCGGACGTAACTGATAATATGGTCCCGAACACCGGTGATCCACGGATGTGGGCATTTGTTGAACCGCTGGATCATTCCCGTTGTATGAGTGGCTATATCAAAAAATTCCGTCTTTGGAGTTCTTCTAAATCGCAAACTGAAATCAAGTCATTGATGAATAGTGATGTAACCGGAAGTGAATCCGGCTTGATTTGTGCCTGGGATTTTACCTTAACTCCACCCGATTATGAGGCGATAGCCGATAAAACCGGCAATCATACGGCAAAACTTGTTGGAGCCTTTAAATGGAAAGCAATTAAATAGAGATGATATTAACTAAATATAAAGTCGCTTTAAAGGGCGGACTGATCAATATAATTGAAACATTATGAAAGTATTTACAAGTCGTTTTATCAGAAATTATACATGGCTGCTAATTCTGTTTATTTCGTTGGGATTTCAGAACATAAGCGCTCAGGAGCAAAGTTTTATCTTAAAAGGGAGAGTAGCCGATATTCACAAGGTTGCTTTACCAGGAGTAAATGTGGTTCTAAAGGAGAATAATACGGGTAGTATCACCGATTCAAATGGTGATTTTGAACTTAAAGTTTCCAAAGGGCAATCGCTGATCTTCTCGTTTGTCGGTTATAGTTCGAAACAAATTATAGTTTCGGGGTCCGGATTTCTTCTGATAACACTGGAAGAAAATACAGAATTGCTTAGCGATGTGGTTGTTATCGGTTATGGAAAAGTGCAGAAAAAGGATCTTACCGGTTCTATTGAGTCGCTTTCCAATAAGGAACTTATGAAGGCAATGACGCCCAATGTTACAGAGGCCTTAAACGGTCGTATTAGCGGGGTTTTGGTAACTAAGGCATCCAACAGGCCAGGAGCCGATATGAGTGTCCATATTCGTGGCGCCAATTCATTCAATTTTTCAAATGAACCTCTGTATGTAATTGATGGCGTTCCCTCCCAATCTGGAATGAGGCATCTCAATTCGGCAGATATTGAATCGATCGATGTATTGAAAGATGCTTCATCATGTGCTATTTACGGTTCCCGCGGATCGAACGGGGTTGTGATTATTACCACCAAAGGGGCGGTACAAAAAGAGGGATTTAATATTGAGTATAACGGATATGTAGGTGTAAAAACACCGGAAAGAATGCCCGATATGTTAGGTAGTAAAGGAAATGGAATGGAATACGTCAACTTTCGTATTGCTCAGTGGACCAACAAGTTTGGGGTTTCTTCATTGTCATCCCCTTCCTTTTTAACATCTGATGAAAGAAGGCATATCAAGAATGGCGAATATTATGACTGGTTACGTGAATTTTCACGCGATGCATCAACTACAAACCAAA
>Ga0316231_1001097_pt1 | contig 32113 bp, 79 predicted proteins | sample TBH18027metaG_FD_206002 | JGI IMG/M metagenome (GOLD analysis project Ga0316231, IMG submission 206002) | Freshwater microbial communities from Trout Bog Lake, Wisconsin, USA - TBH18027 | ecosystem: Environmental > Aquatic > Freshwater > Lake > Hypolimnion/Profundal zone | place: USA: Wisconsin... | reverse complement strand
GTAGCAGTTGCCGAGCGAACGACCGCCGGTGCAGACGATGGCGATGCTGGGACGTGGATTGCGATGAACGAAGTCCTTCGACATGATCGGATTCTCCTTCAGCGTGGAGTGGTGATGACGTCCTTGCTGAGTTCGCCATCGAGGTAAAGGCTGAGCTTCTTCTTGAGATCGAGCATCCACTGGATCTCGCAAGAATCCTCGTCATTCCGCAGGTCATACTGACTACTGCTCACGTGTTCGCACACGGCGTGAAGAAGCATGCCTGCTTCGTCCTCGTGAATGATGAGCACCCTCTCAGTTGCCATGGTCGTATCCTACCCCCGAAGTGGTGGAACTTGCACTGCGCTTGCACTGATGAGCTCTTCGACCGTGTAGTCGTTCGCGACGCCGTTCTGAACGTACGGGTACGAGCACATCCAGCCCGAAGGGACCTCCTTCTCCTTCGTGATCTCGTACTCGACGAGCACGTTGTCGATGGTGTTCTCCTCACGAGCGTTTTTCCTTGCGATCTCTTCCGCCTCGTACTCGTCCTTCGCAGAGACAACGAGGTGCGTGATCACCGTGCATCTATAGAGCTTGTTCATTCGTCCTCCATGAGGTAAGTGTTGTGCTTCGGGAACAGCCAACCGTCAGTCGCGACCCAGACGGGGAGCGCCGGCGTCACCAGGTGATCGTGAACACGGACGAGCTGATCCTTCTCGAGCGAGACGTGCTCGACGCTACCGTTGAAGTTGAAGCGAACTGCCTGCGTTCGCTTGAGAAGCTTGACAGTCAACATGACTCGACTCCTTCAGTTCGGTGCGAGGTCGTCGTGGTAGGTGTTAGCTTCTGCCTCGTCGATCTCGTCACCGTGCGTGAACCTCTCAGTGATGAGGTACGTGTTGAAGTGAAATGCGAAGTACTTCCCTTCGGGACTCTCGTACACGTGAGTGACGTGGCAGTCGGGTCCGTACGTCACTGACCGCAGCCGATTGCTGAAGTTCTCGATGATCGAGAGAGTTTCCGCCCTCGAAAGTCGCCTAATCACCATGGCACGATACTACCCGGTTGTGACCATGCCTTGCACTGGCTCCGGAGCGCTGCGCCAGCTGTGCTGTTCGACCTCCCGCATCGCGGCCTGGATGCGCTTGAGGTCAACCTTGAGCTCAGCGAGCGTGTACTCACTGGCGTAGAAGTCTGCCGCCATGTCGAGCGTGATGTCTTCCATGTACCTCTGGATGAAGTCGTACTTCCAGGAGTTCGTCTCTTTGTTGAGCGCCCACTCCTGGATCGTCGGAGGCATGTACTCAGCGGCGTGAGTGATGTTGTAGTCGAACCTGCCGGTGCCCTTCGCCATGCGCCCGTAGGCGAGCATGCGATCGCGCAGGATGTACACCTCGCCGGTGTCGTTCGGCGATCCGTCGTCGTTCCATTTCAGGTTCGGCAGGCGGGTGATCGCGTAACGCGTGCGGACGGGTCCGGCACCGACGAAGTCGACCTTGTCAACGTCCCCCACGGCGGGCTTGAGGTTGCACCAGAAGCGATAGTGATCGTGAGGAGATGCGTTCTCCCACGTCCCATCAGAGATCTGGCCGCTCACCTCAGCGCTCCAGATCGCCGCAGCGGTCACGGTCGAGAACGTGAACGTACCCTCTCCGAACTTCCTCTGAACGTAGTGCCTGGGCATGAGAATCTCCTTGTTGGCTTGTGAATAACCATACCATCGAGGCTAGCGATTATTCACCGCCTCAGGCCGGAGCACCAGATGCCAGTGGGTGAGCTGTTCCTCGCTCACCCAAAACTTTCCCCCGCCTTCCCGGAGCATCGTGCATGTGTGCGTCTCAGCGTTGTGCTCGATGAGCTTGCACATGTACCTGTTCATGTACCTCAACGAGTCCGTGTAGTACCCGCCCACCACGATGGGCATCGTACCGCGCTCTGTGTAGTGACAGGCCATGTCTCAGCGCTCGGGATTCCGAAAGTCGTCCTCGGTGGTGACGTTGACCTTGTCGTTGTCGATGTTCCAGATCTCAGAGAATGCGCACGACAGGCTCTCCTTGATCGTAGCGATCCAAGGCGCCTGAGGATCACCTCCCAAGTCCATGGAAACATGAGCAACGACGGGATCGCGATCGCGATCGCCGAAAGCCCACACGCTGAAGACGGCGTCCTTCGTCTGCCCGCCTGTCTTCACAGGCGTAGGTGCCTTGTACTTCGCCTCGAGCCCTGCCATGCGCTTGAGCGCCCAGTCCTCGTCGAGGGTTGGATCGATCTCCTCTAGACATTCGCAGAACAGAGTCGCGTCTCTGATGCTGAACCCCTTCCGGTAGAGTCTGCCGATGCACTCCTTGACAGCCTCGCCGTCAGCGGGAGAGAGGATTGTCCTCGCTCGAACGTTCGCCCATACGGTGTCGATGAACCTCAGAGCGTCATTGTTGATGAGCGTCATGGCTTCGTTGTTCATGATGCCACCCTACCACTGTCGGCGTACTTTTTCACCGACCCAAAATCGACGACCGCGGACACCGGATGCTTCGTGCGTACCCAGTCGAGCCCGCGCTTCTTGATCGGGTGAAACCCTTTCACCCTGAGACCCATCCTCTGGGCAACCTTGATGAACTTCTTGAGCACGGAAGTGCTCTTGAAGAAGACCTCGCACAGGCGAGCACGAGCCTCATCAGCCACCTTGCGTTCAGCAGGGGACTGAAGCAGTGTCATGAGGATGTTCTCCGTGCGGTACGCGCTCGTAACGCGTGTCACCTGCTCGTCCTTGAGATCAGGGAGCACGGTGCGGAGGATCTCGACATGCTTCGCCTTCGATGCGGCTTCACGCTCACGAAACTCTGCGATTTTCTTGGCGTTCATGGGTAGATCCTACCTCAGGAAGAGGGTGGGTTGCACCTCAGTCGTCCAGGTTTCGCTTCCCAGCATGGTCCTCGCAATGAGAGTACCCGTTGTCTCCCGGGCCAAAGCTCCCGCAGCACGAAGAGCAGAACGTCTCCGGAAAGCGGAACTTCGTCGGGGTGCGATCACCCTCATCCCTGAAGAGGATGACGCGATCGATGAGCGCGCAGTATCCGGCGACGAGGTGTGTCGGGCGCGATGTGTAACCTAACCACGTGGGCCTCTTCGTGGTCACCTTCACGTTGATCGCGTCCCTTTCCGACGGAAAGGACTTGCTGTACGGGCTGTACAAGATCGGTTCTCCACCGTCATCGTGGAAGCGCTTGTTTCGCCGGTCACGGGCCCGAAGCTCCTCGATGTCTGCACCGGTCTGGACGATCCAGACCTCATCTTTGCGGGTGAGAGTGACGACATCGCCGATCTTGAGATACTGTCCCGCACGCTGCTGCTGCGGCTGCGACTCTTCGTACCAGGCGAGGATCGCCTTCATCGTGCCGGGTGACAGCATGAGCCCCTGCGAGGGGGACATCCCTGCGGGCGTGATGATGAACGTCGGTTTGCCATCGTTCATCGAGCCATGGGCATTGAAGCTGACGACCTTCACCTGAGGTGTCGGCTCTGCGCCGCCTGAGAACATCATCGTGTCGCCGAGCTTCTTCATTTTGCCTCGTTGATCTCTTGGAGTTCTGCTTCGGTGAGAGGCCGGTTGCTGATGACGTAAACGACAATGTCACTGTCATCGCACTCGGGGAGGAATGTGACTGTGATCCCGAACTTCTCAAATACGTCCTTGAGCTCTGACTCTTCCGGCCCGAAGTATGCATCACAGCACAGCGTCGAGTACTTGAGGGGTGTCAACATGGCTCGATCCTACCACCGAAGCTTGTCGACTTGCACCTCAGCGCCTCTCGTTGAAGCACGTCAGCGCTGCAGCGTGAGCTCGGCCTCGTGTCGAGAACGCACGGTACTCTCCGTACTCGAAGTACGTCCCACAGTAGAAGTTGTCGTGACTGAACACCACGGTGTCACCCACCGGAGTATGTTCTACGAAGACGTTGAGGACTTCATGGTGGACGACGAACTTATCGCCGAGGTCGCGAAGGACGACGCGGTTGGGAAGCGTGCCGTTACCAACGGAGATTCGACCGGACTCGATGATCGTCTTTTCATCTTCAATGCGAATTGACTGTGTCATGGGTAGATCCTACCTCCATCGCTGTCGACGTTGCACCCAGATCAGACAGGGTAGATCGCACTGAACCAGCAGGTGCACTCCTCAGAGTAGCACCCGACGGCCTCGAGCGCCGAGCGCATCTCCTCGTTCAGGTTGTAACTGACCTCACACCTGTCGATGTTGAAGAAGTAGCCCAGGTCGCCTCCGTCGTAGACGACGATGAGCTCGCTTCCTCGACCGTAGGTCTCGCCGCGAGCTGCCCACTCCTTGGGAGCGTAGAATGCCTTGCACCCGCCGGTGTTCGTCAGCTCGTGCTTCTTAAGGACGGCCATGATGGCGTCATACGCCTTGCGACCCTTGGGAGAGAGACCGGCGGGACACGCTACGTGTTCGTTGGACATCACTTCTCCTCCTTCGCTTCCTCAAGGATGCTGCTGAGCTGCTCGAGGTCATCGTCGATGGCGCTGATGCACTCGCCGATGCGATCGTAGACCCTACGACTCTGTCCACCGCACGTAGCGTCCTCAGCGAAGTACGTGCCCTCTGCGAGCTCAAGTGCCTCACAGAACTTCTCGAAAGCCTTCTCCAGATCGTCGAGCATCAAGATTTCTCCTTTTCTGCTTCGTCTTCCCTGCAACGCATTCCATTGTGGATGCGAACGAGTGCGATGCGTACACTGTAGACGTCATGCCTGTCGAGGCTTCCGACAGGACCAATCGCCTCTTCGAGAGCAAAGACCGCAGATGACGCGGCGCTAAACTTCGCTTCAAGATCTTCGGAGAGCCTCTTGTAACCCATGATCTGATCTTACCACCACGAGAAAGTCAGTTGCACTGGTGTTCTGCGGCCCAAGCTGCCATGAGTTTCGTGAGAACGGCGTACACCTCGTCCAGCGTGTCCCTGACGCCGCTCGTGTAGCACGTGTCGGGGTGCACGATTGTGAAGTGAAAACATCCACCCTTTGGGAGTACACTGAGTGAGAACATTCGTTGCCTTTCAGCGCGATGTTGCAGTCACCTGCATGTCGTGCTTCGCATGGTGTGAGATGAAGTCTGCGAGCTCACGTAACGCGTGGGCGAGCTCTGTCGGGGTGTGATAGTCGTGGAAGTCGAAGTGCATGATCGCGATGTCCATGCCATCATCATCGTCGTCGACAGGAATGTCGACACAGATGTCGATCCCGCGCAATCCGGGCCCGATGAAGATCGACTTATTCATCTTTCAAGTCCTCACTGTGATCGCACATGCAGGTGCCCGACTTCCCATCGCACTCTCCTTCGCCTTCAAATGGGCCACCAGCATAGTCGACGCCGTCACAGGTGTCCTCGAGGGCGTCGGCGAAGAGTGTACTGTCCCAGTCTGCATCGTTGAAGAACGAGAACGAGGCGCCTTCCATGCACGTCCCGCCCATCAGGTCCTCGTAGTCCTCGTACGTGTCCTGATCTTCCTTCTCACAGCGCGTCTTGTACGCCATGAGCTTCTTCTGCACCGCCGCGGGAAGTCGAGCAACCGCCTCGTTCGCGGTGCGACCGCAGACAACGATCCACCCCGGCGCGGTGACAGGCACGTCGTTCTTCGGGTTGAAGTAGAAAGTCCTGTACGCCTTCACGTCAGCCATGGTCCGTGCTCCTTCCGACCGTCAGGAATATCCTACCATGGACGGAGGCTGAGATACACCTCGTCACAGGTCGAGGTAACCGTAACGGTACATGTGCCCGTCGGGCGACGGACCGAACCTCACGACCCTCCAACCAAGACGGATGGCTTGCAGCCCAAAGTCGTCCCGTTCCATGACATCACCCTCACAACACGTATGAAGGTTGCTGACGACGGGAGTGCACCGATCGTGCTGCGGATCGCACCAGAAGTTCTCGATCTGCTTGACGAGCCACAAGCCGTCGCGCTCTCCGTAGAGCTCCATGTACGTCATGTGATGTACAGTCCCAACTCTTCCTTCTTCTCCTCCCGAAGACCGCCGTTCTTGACGACGAACTCGAGCCAGTCGAGACCGGGAAACTCCGTGTCGCAAGGACCTCCGACGCCGTTGCGTGCGAATCGCTCATGAGACTTCGCCTTCTCGATGAGGCGGATGAGCGCTTGCTCCGTGAGATTGAGCTTGATCATGTTTAAATCCTACCACCTTCGAGGGCTAGCATGCACTGTCGCATTGTCCTCATGCCGTCGTGCCGCTCGCACATCCACGTCGGATCGATGAGGTCCTCGATGCACGAGAGCTCAGTGATCGTGAGGTACCCGCACCTGTCGCACCCAGGATGGGAACACTTCACTCGTTTCTTTCCTCGGATGCTCACTTGAAGATCGCTCCGAAGATGGCGCCGACGAAGCGTGCAAGGAAGATGAACACGATCCACCAGAGCGCGGCGAGGGCGAAGATGACGACGAAAGGCCACAGCGCAACCCACCACGGCCAGCCACCCCAAATGATACCTGGGACCAGGATGAACAGGCTAGCAGCCCACACCGTGGTGAGACTTCCCATCATGTCTGTCGAGTCGCCTATGAGGAACTGAGACATTGATTTCCCTACCTTTCAGCAGGATCATACCACGGTCAGTGTCTGAGTTGCACCCTCACTCTTCCTCATCGAGGTGATTCGAGTAGAACTCGACGAACCACAGGACGTGCTTGAAGTCGCTGTCGGTCTTGATGCGCATGCGGTTGAACACCTCTGTGAGCGCATCCTCGATCTCATGCTCTCGCACGTCGTGTGCAAGGTTGAGGTTGTCGATGATCTCCTTGCGACGCTTGTTGTACGCTTCTGTCGCCTCGATGTGCTTGACGTCGAGTTCATTAAGTTGAGCTGTGAACTTCTCGATCATGTTCGCCATGTGTCTCCTCGCGAGCACGTAACGCGTGCCATGTCATACGTCTCCTGAGACGACCCGACGAAAGTGTCTGTCATCCATACGTTGGTCAAACACCACGAACTCTGTCCACCAGATCTTCTGGTTGACGAGCGACGTCCCTGTCTCGCCCCGATGATCCTTCCTACTGACGACGAACTCGTTCGGGTATCGTTCGTCCGCGCCTTCGAACGTTCGAGCTGTGCCTGCGCCTCCCCCGTGACCGGGCTGAATCATGAGGACCTTTGTCCCGATGGGAGGACCCTTGTCACCCCACAGCTCCCACGCCTCCTTCGAGAGTTCGTAGAGCATTGGCCAGTTCTCAGCTCGGCGACCGATGCGCCACGCGGAACGCGGAGAGAAACCCGGTGTGACGTACGGTTCGGTCGTGAGCAGGTACTCAGCGAGCGTGGGGAACGTTTCCATACTGGAGCTCTACCCCCGAAGACGTCCTACTTGCACTCCCGCAGTTGCGCCAGTGACCTTTCTGCGACGTCGCGTGACTCGAGAGCGTCATGTGCAACCTGCCGAAGCTCATTGCACCTCGTGACAACCCGATTCAACTCAACTTGAAGTTTCTTGTTCTCAGCGACGAGTGAAACGACCTGTTCACTCTTGAAGCGCAATTCAGCTCGTAGGCGCTCTAACTCTTCTTGTGTAATGGACGTTTCCATGCTCAAATACTACCCCCGACGGGCCTGAGATTGCACCCCAACGCATTCTGGCACGCGGCGTGCTCAGCGTCCGTGAGCGTGAATTTCGTCTCGAAACCGTTACCGTCATAGAGCGTGCATCGCACCGCAAGACCTGGACGGCTTGTGCAGAGCACCATCGACCGTGGGATGTCGCCGAACGATTGCGTCTGTGCTTCGTCCGTGAATGTTGCGAGGACTTCGACGCCGTTGTGCTCAGCGGAGACGAAGTACTCCATGTGTGCCCAGGGCCGTGAGACCTTCAGGAAGGGTTCTAGTTGCATGTGTGCCTCAAATGTCAATGTTGAACTCTGTCTTGATGACGCCGTACGTGTACTTGAGGAACGTGATCGCCTCCTCGCAGTTCATATCGTAGATCGCATCCTCGGCGCGATGCTTGATCATGATCATGCGCGCCTCTTGGCGAGCCTTAGCGGCGATCTGCTTTTCACGCTCCTCGAGATCGTTGAGCGCTCGCTGGTGACCCTCCATCTCGCTCTTGTGAAATGCGATCTGCTTGCGCCTGTATGCTGGCTCATCTTCGGGTCGAATGTTCATCATGATCTCCTCAATCTCGATTGTCGAGATCAAGCTTCTTCATTCTGTCTTCCTGTCTTCATGTGCACATGCAGCGAGGTAGCCCAGTGCGAAGTACGTGCGACACATGATCTCCTCAGGAGAGTGAGGACCTCGAGGAGGTGCGTCGGACAAGAGGTCGACGACCATCGACGATGATCCGTCAGGTCCCTTCGTCCACCAGACGCCTCCTTCGAACTTGTCATTGAGCGCCTTCCACAGGCGCTGTGCATGTTTGTCAGGCACGTTCGCAGCGATCGTTGATGGCATCATGTTTTCACCACGTGTCACGGTCGTCACCGTAGTTGTCGATGCACTCGTCGAGGTAGCGCGCAAGATCGCGCATTTCGGAGAGAGAGCAATCCACGATCGCGTTGTCGATGCGCTCCTCTAGCTCGATTTTCCGACGCTGTTCCTTGAGGGCGACCAGCGACCTGAGTTGCGCCTCGAGCAGCTCGAGTTGAGATCGAACTTCTGCGATCTGCTGTTCGATGATCGAATTTGTCAGGGCTTCGTTGTTCATGCGTTCATCCTACCATGAATGGTTCAGAAGTTGCACAGCACTCAGGAGGACGCCAGGCCGAAGAAGCAAAAGAGGTCCTTCTCGACCTCGACGCACAGTGCGGGACCCCACTTGTCCTCGTACCCGTACGGGTCCTTGTTGTTGTCGTAGACGTCGTTCTCGATCCGACGGATGAAGTCCTTCGGACTAACGCCTGCCGGGACAGGGATGTACCTGAAGCCGTCCTTCTCCGCGATCGTCCCGGTGTACCCGCCGTGACCGTGCTCGTACCGAGCTTCCCTCACGGCGTTGTCGAACGCTTCCTTGACGGTCTTGCCCCTCGCGTAGGTGACGAAGCTCTCGGCGCCCATGTCAGTGCACACCGCCGCACTTCGTGCGATCGATAGAGGCAGTGAACTGTCCGCCGTGCAGTTCGTTCTCCGCATTCTCGAGGACCTCGATGAGGTCAGACTCGAGCTTCTCGGCTGCCTTGTTCACCTGGGCACGCCACTCTGCGGGTGTGACGTCGTCGAGTGCGTCGATGAGCTTCTCGAACTTGTTGTCTCGGACGAACCGGTGAACCAGCGTCGTGACCAGCTCAGGGTTCTCAACGTCACCGATGAACTTATTATCGCTGACGATCGGGTTCTCATTGTAGTAGTTGTGTTGAGCCTTCTTCTCCTGCTTCATCGGAAGTTCCTCCTGTGTTTCGCGGTTGTGAAGCCTGTTGCACATCACGATCGACGCCAGCAACTCTTGCTCACTGACATCGCGCCAGACCTCCATGCCACTGTCGACGTCGACACGGGACATCACCCTGATGCCGTTCGCCATGTTGAGGTAGATCGCCGCAAGCTCTGTGCCTGAGGCGAATCCCACGCACACGGCGCAGGGCCATCCCTCCTCGTCGACGTCGTCGCCTTCAACATAGTTGAGGTCGAACATTGAGCAGTACCTCTTCACGAGTTCCTTGGCGGTGATCATGGCTGTATATTACCTCTGTAAGTTGCTTACTTGCACAGTCGTCAGATGAACTTATCGATCTTTCGACAGCGCTCTTTGATCGCATGGACTGCACGCCCGAGCTCGACCAGCGTCTCCTCAAGGTCACGACGTTCATCCACGAGACCGGGACGCAAGTTCTGCATGATGACAAGCGCAGACGTGACGCAGTTGAGGACTGCCTTCTTTTCTTCGTCGTTCATCAGTCGTCCCTTGCGTGGAGGATTGCGTCGATCTCCTCCTTCAGTTCGTTGAGGTCGTCCCCGTCGAGGAAGTTGAGGTGCTTGAGGATCTTGTTCCAGTGCGTGGCGCGCTGGCGATCGGCGAGGTCTTGCTCTTCGCGAGTCATCGGGCCAACTTCTCCATCGTGGCGTAGATTGCGCTCAGCCGAGCATGAACGTCATCCCATGCAGAGGTGACGTTGCCGTCGTCGGAGAGCGACGCTGCGATCATCCCAACGTGGCCGATCGTCTCATCGAGATGACGGCAGGCGTCTTCGAACTCACTCGACCTGTAATCGTGTCCGTTCAACTTCTTCTTTGCACCGGGCATGTCTCTTCCTCACTTGTCCGCGGGATTGTCGAGTTCGGCGATGGTCGCTATGAGTGTCACGACGGCTTCCTCGAAGTTGGCCCAGACGACAGTCTCTCGATGACACCCCTTTCTTGTGCACCCGCCTCCATGATCTTCTCACGTTCCGGAACTTTGTTCGTAATATCTTGTCTCCTGCACGAGCCATTCGAGTTTTTAACAGTGTGGCCATGGTCTGACCCCCGCGGGTAATACGTGGGTCAGCTCGTGGGCACCATTTGCCGACCAAGGGACCCTACCACCACCCATGGTTTCGGTGCACAGTCAGCCCGAGCGGGTGCACGAACGCGTGCTACAACGTGAGCTTGTCGAGCAGTGCTTCGAAACGATTCGTGATCTCGAGGTCACCAACGTCGACGCCGTGGTGCGGTGTGCTCTTTGCCTTGACACGGATCTGGTGATGGCACTCATGGAGATGATGCATGACCGCGACCCTCAATGCGAGTACCTCGTCGGGCGAGAACGCGAACAGGAGTGCATTTTCACCCGTCATTCGGCTCGACTTTCGTGTCAGCGTACTCGATCACCTGCTGTACCGCGGAGAGGTAGGCGGACAGGAGCTGTGCGAACTTCGGGTCGAACTTCTTGACGTCCTCGAGACTGAGGGACTCGTCAACGACCTCAGACGTTGCCCAACCGCGTACGATGTGCTGAAACTCCTTCTTCGTCATCATGATTCTACCTCCTTGGTGATCGAACTCTCGGGAATGACGCGGCCCGTAAGGACCGGCGCCCAGAACGCCCTGTCAGCTAGCCAACGATCGTGCTCGAACCTGTGATGGTTCTTGCATTGCCTCGTCTCGAGGCCGCCCATCTCACTCCAGAGCTTCTTCGACTTGGCGCCGCAACGGGGACACAGGACGAACGCTGCAGCACCGTGCTTCTTGCGGGTCGCTGCCGCCTTCTTCGCACCCTTCGCCCGCCGCGCCGCAGTCTCTCGGCAGATCACTGCGTTCAGTTCTGCGAAGTCGATACGATTGAGGACGCGGTAGTCGGGACCGACGTTGCCCGTCTTCGGGCACCTCTTGATGAGGTCGTTGAGGAAATCATGCGCAGTGAGACTTGAGTCCGTGGCGAACTTGATCTTCACGCTGCGTCGACCGTCATGGTGGGACGAGACGAGAACGACCTTGTACGCCTTGTCAGGATTGAGCATGGAGGCATCCTACCATCGTGGTTGGTGAACGTTCACTCTTCCCATTCACATTGTGCTTTTGCTGCTCGAACTGACACGTCGTTCTTGAGCGCCACGAGCCCGCAGTTCGAGCAGAACGGCCAGTGACTGATCTTCCTTGAAAAGTTGTGGACGCCCCTGCGGCGTGTGCCGCGAGCGAGGAGCCACTGCTTCTTCTCTGAATCAGAGAGCTTTTGCTCACCCTTCATTTCATTTGCCATGCGTCCTGGACGAGCTTCGTCGTCTCAGGCCATAAGTTGGTCGTGATGTGGAGACTGTCGAGGACAACAACGTCAGGAGCGAGGACCTCGGGTTCTCGCCCAGCGAACATCAGTTCGACGTCGATCCGCGTCGGATAGCACTTTGACTTCTTGAAGTCAGCCTTCAACGCCTTCTTGACGAAGGCCCACCGCAGCTCTACACCATCGTGGACGAACACGGTGTCCTGCACCATCTTTGCGCATGCGTTCTGGTGACTGATCATGTCCGCATCCTACCTCTCTGAGGTCCTCGGTTGCACATTGCTGTGCCACGGGCACGTCGAGCTGCACGATCCTTTGTACTCGCGACGACGACACACCCATGGTGCCTGCTCGTCGGGCTTGCGTGACTCCTTCGCGACGAGGAGCGCGTCAGCCTTGAACTCGTAGCCGATCGCGTTTTCAGCGTGGTGAATCCACCCGCGGCCGAGGTACCCGAGGAACGTCCCGTCGGACGGGTAGAAGATGACCCAGTCGTCGGGCAAGTGTGCGGGGAAGATCATCGACGTGACCCTCTGCAGTAGAAGCAATAGCACGGCCGCCCGGCGTGTGACTCAGAGAGCTCCCGCATCCTGCGCCAGGGATGTCCATCGTGGTCGATGCAGTTGCGCACCCACCTGCCCGTTTCGGGATCCTTCTCGCAGAAGGCGTGAAGCAACCCTTCGTGGTAGTGCGGTCCACCGAGAAGGTTCGTGCACCAGTAGCCGCGAAGCGCCCGGGTGAAGGGCTTCTTCGGATACGTCATCGCCCAGAGCGCGCGCTGGATGTCCGTGAGTCGCATGCCCGCGGCACCCAGTTCATCGATCGCGTCGAGAATGCGTACTGACTTGCTTGGCTTGGTCATGTGTCAATGGTAACACAGCAGTGAGGCGATTTACACAGGTGTAAGACCGGTCGCAACGGTGGTAGATTGTCTCATGATGACGGTGGAATGCACATGATCAAGTTGACCCGCGAAGAGTTGGACGAACTGCTGCGGCTTCGTGACCGCCTGACGTGCAAGCAGATCGACGCCGGGTGCTGCCAGACAAACGAGGACTACCGCCGTCGAGACGAGGCTCAGGAGGCCTTCGATAAGCTTTACTACGAACTCGTTGACCGATGATGTCCACTCGTCCGTTTGACGAGGTACTGTGCGACGTGGTCGCTGTGATCATCGCACTGTGCTTCGTTTGCGGGCTGATCGCAGCGCTCGCCGCGTACCCTGAGATCCTCAAGGGTCTCACTGATGCAAATGACGACGGTGTACTCTGGTACCAACTGTGGTAGGGTGAACGCATGAATCGACAAAGTGGTGCGCATCGAAGACTTTTTACGTCATCATGAACCAGCGCACCGGGAAGTACTTCGTACGCTGGAATCACTGGGCCGTGTCACCCGCTGAGGCGTACACCCATACGCCTGCGAATGCGAAACACTTCACATCGAAGGCTGAGGCGGATTTAAATCTCAGTGCATTCCGAAAGTACGGACGAAAGGGTTTTCTTATCAAGAAGCTTTTCATCGAGTACGATGTCGACGTCTCAGACGTGGGGTGAGACATCACTCTGGGTGATAAACCCACACCATCACCGTCATGAATAACAGACGTGTGTAAACTTCATACCTTAGTTGATACACTGTAACACGCGGTACGGCAAGCAGGTCGTCTGCGCATTCTCACAAGGAGAGTTCCAAAGATGAAGCTCAACGTTGCTCGTGGGTTCAAGCCCGGGACTATGATCAGCACGGTCGAGGTTCCTCCGGAGCTGCGCATCAAGCGCACGTCCGGAATCGACTGGATTGACGACGCGATGGGCGGGTGCGGTGGATTCACACCGACGAGCACATTGATGCTCACCGGCGGCCCGGGCGCAGGAAAGTCGACCCTGCTTCGTCAGCTCGCGGACTCGCTCACGAAGGCGGGACACATCGTGTTCTATAACTGCGGCGAGGAATCGATCTACCAGTGCAAGATGAGCATCGAACGCCTGAGGTTGAAGAACGACTTCATGGTCGGCGAGGAGCGTATGCTCCCGAAGGTCTACAACTTCCTTGACAACGTCAAGGCCCAGAACCCTGGGAAGCAGATCTTCTTCCTCCAAGATTCGCTTCAAACACTTGACGATGGCAAGTACGTCGACAGCCACGGCGAATCGCGTGGCACAACGGGGAAGACGCCGGGTTACTGTGCAGAGATGATGGTCGACTGGTCGCAGCAGAACTACGCGGTGACCATCTTCATCTGTCAGGTGACAAAAAATGGAGATTTCGCTGGTGCGAATAAAATTCGACATGCTATCGATATCCACGCGAATATGTTCGTGGATGAAAAAGAAAAGTCGGACACGTACGGGTGCCTCCTCTTCGAAGTAACAAAAAATCGTTGGGGGAAATGCGGCACAACGTACATCCTCGGTCTCACCGAGACAGGGCTCGAAGAAAGGGGTAGCTTCAAGAAGGCTGGGTTCTAACTCTTGTCGAGCCGCGCTTGACGCTTGAGCTCTCTTAAGCTTGGGAGCCCAAGTTTCTTGCGTTCTTCGCGTGTGTAAGCTGCTTGACGCATCTTTTCACGCGTTTTATCTGAAGTTACGTGAGAATCGCGAGCGATTGCAGCTTTACGTAATTTTTCGCAGTGTTCAGGCGTACGCAAAGGCTTCTGTTTACCTTTCAGTCGTTCTGAAATTTTAGCACGCGTTTCAGGCGACATACCAATTTCTTCATTGAACTTCTTCAGTGTTTTGCTGATTTGCGCCCGTTGCTCGGGCGAGATGATCTTTCCTTTGTGTGCAGCTTTCATCTTTGCGATCGTCTCTGGGCTATTCTTTCTTCCAGATGTTCCGTCGCCACCGTCAGTCTCGTTGTAGAGTTTGACACGCATCATGCGCAGGTATGCGATCCATTCCACTTCACCTGCTTTTGCTGCATCACGCGTTTCATAATCATCAACGTGATGCATCACGAAATTCTCGATACCATGCTTACGCATTGCACGATAGAGGTAAGAACGACCGGTTCTAGAGGCAGTTCGATGCTTGTACCATCGACGCTTTTCATTCACTGTCCAACCTATGTACGCTCTCCCGTTGATGAGATTCTCAATCACGTAAACTGATGGCTGTGTATTTGTAACTTGTGCCATGGTAAGATTGTATCTCAAGGTCACTCACACTACAATCAAGCCCACTTAGCTCAGCGGTAGAGCACCGGTTTTGTAAACCGGCGGTCGTCGGTTCAAACCCGACAGTGGGCTCCGGGACGTTAGCCCAGGTGGCAGAGGCAGCCTCAGTAGCACGATGAAAATCGTGCGAACAGGCAACAGCGCAGGTCCGACGCCTGCACGTCCCACGGAGATTGACAATGAAATGCACCAGGTACAGCGAGACCCTCGACGGTCTGAGTCTTCACAGCATCACCCTCACACGTGAGGAGTGGTTGACACTGAAGGAGAACTTCAGGCACGTCATCAACATGGCTGAGAGCTTCGCAGACCTTGAGGACATTGAGGAACGGTCGATCGACGAGGTGTACAAGTTCATCTCTAACGTGGAGAAGTCATGAAGATAGTCAAGTACTTCGACGACGTCGACGACGTGCAGATCGGTTCAGTCCTTATTCCTCCTGAGGAAGCGTTGCAGCTTGCGAAGTGCATCAGGTTCGTGTGCTCCCTCGCGAGGAAAGCTGACTACCCGAGCTCAGGTCTCGTCACCGAAGGTGGGTACGGCATGATCGACGAGCTCGAGGACTTCACGCACGTCCTATCACCTGTGGTGATGCTGTGATGTACATCAATTCACGTGAGGACGAGAGCAACGAGCTCCTCAGCATTGAAGTGAAGGTCAAGGAGTTCGAGGATGTCATGCGATCGCTCAAGTACCTCATGAACGTCACCGGAAGTTGGGCGATTGAACGCGAGGACGTTGAGCACGTCATGAAGGTCGACGGGTTCATCCAGGCCCTCAAGAAGGACTGGCGATGAACGTCAACCGCTACGTCATCAAGTTCCCTCGCATCGAGAACCGCGTCACCCTCGACATGTCCGACGATGAGGCGAAGTTTCTCAAGGAGATGCTCAGGCGTGCGATCGAGTTCAGCAGCGAACGTCACTGTCTCGCAGAATCATCTCCCGAGGACGAGGGGCACAACGCAATGTGTGCACGTGAAGAGGAAGAACTGAGTGCAATGGACGTGATCGTGGGGTTACTATCACCGAAGGTGGACGAATGAACCGAGACGACCTCATCTACGTTGCAACGCTCTTCATGCTCGGCGTCGCCTTCAGCTCACCCAGGGAACGTGAGGTGCGAGGCAAGGCTTGCTTCAAGCTCATCGACACACAGACGTTCCTGTCGGTGATCGGCGCATCTGCAGAACGATGGACCTCTACCAGATGAATCGTATCTTTCAGGTTCGTCGTCTCCTGTGCCAGTTCGCGTTCGATTGGTCAGGATGGTATGACGTGACCGACAAGGGATACGAGCATCGTCATCACCTGTCGATCGCAACGATTGTCAGCGCACGGGACAAGCTTAGGACGTTTCAGGTCATTGTCGGGCCGCTGTGGCTCTGCTTCGCAATCGTGAGGAAAAGATGAAAGCAACGAAGGAAGAGAACATCGTTCTGCGCATGAACAAGGGTGAGGCGAGCAAGCTCCTCGAGGCGCTTGAGGTCGTGCGTGAGACGTTAGAGGACGCCATCTACACTAACCGTCCTGTCATCGAGCAGGTCACCCAGTTCATCAACGTCCTTCGAAAGGTCAACCCATGAGAGCGACACGTAAGAAGCTCATCAGGCTCTCGATGTACGACGAGGAGTGCGAGAAGGTGTTGCAAGGGTTGGACACCGCGATCACACTTCTCGAGGCCAACACGCCGATCGTGACGAACGAACAGGAGCACGAAGACATCGCATCGGCAGTTGACGTCCTGAAACTTCTCTACAAGACACTGGAGTAAATGATCATGCTAGCATCGAAGCACCAGATTGCGTTTGAGGTCACGGAGACGAAGATGATGAACGTCATCGACCTCAAGCTCACGAACGCTGAGGCAGGTACGACGAAGACATGGGGCTCACAGAGGGACGTACTGTACGTTCTCGACAGCGCGACCATGCGCACCGGTTGGATCTACTCTTACGCTGCGATAAAAAGCGTCTGATAAACGCCGGCACCGTCGCTGTATATCTACGATAGATGGCTGAGCGCCCGAAGACTGATTTATCGCCAGGACGCTTCAAGACGGACTTTCTTCCAGGCGACATCGTTCGCTGCCGGCTTTTCAATGAGAACGGCGTGAGGCAACCTGGCGCGTTGTACAGGACGTACAACCTTGCGAACGCAGCCTCAGACTTGAAGGATCGACTGTTCTTTGTGAAGGCATTCACGTTTGGCGTCATCATCGCAGTGATGTCTCGTGATGATGCCCTCGTCGCAAGGGACTCGATATTCGTGCTTGACAGCGTGACCATGCGTACCGGCTGGATTTACGCAGCTGAGCTCGAAAAAGCCTGACGACTGTGCAACACAAACCTCTTACGTGGTAGGATGGAACCATGAGCACTGACGAGAGCACAGTACCGGTTGAAGAGCTCAGCGACATTGAGCGCATGGTGCAGAGCGCGATCGACGCAGGAGTCGAGCCCAAGGACGATGACGACGTTGTCGATCCGGAAGATGCAAGTGTCTCGGACGATGAACGTCGACAGCGCTGGCTCGCGCGGCGGCAGCCGATCGATCACCTCAAGCCGGGAGTCATCACGACTGTACTCGACGGCGTGACAACGACGCTGCCGCTGTTCGACATCGGCGATCGCATCGTTGCTGATGTCAGCACGACACTCCTCAGGGGCAATCCGTGGATCTACACGCTCGTCGGAAAGGTCAGGAGCATCGATGATGACACTGGGCTCGTCACCCTGTGGGACGAGGACACCGACAGACGCAACCCGATGACGAGGTACGTCAGCATGCGGGACCCGCTCATCATCCTGAAGATCGCTCCCACACGGGGTAACCCGTTCGACACCACACACGTGGTGAAGCCGCGTCCAGTTGACCTCAAACCAGGCGAGGTGAAGCGTGGCCGAGGTCGCCCTGCGGGCAGTAAGAATCGTCCCAAGGAAGTCATCAGGGCAGAGCGCGAGGCGATGAAAGCACTTCGCGCAGAGAAGAGGGCGCGCAAATGAGCAAGGTCATCGGAGCGGATTTCGGCATTCCTACCACCTCAGCGAAGGCGGCGTACGACGAGCTCGTCAAGCGCACCTACGACAAGCCTGCGATCTTTGGATTCGCCCGGGCTGCGAGGTCCTGGACGAAGAGGGACTCGCATGAGTGGAACGTGTGGCTCGAGGTCGAGACAATGTCCTCTGGATCGCAATCATGACAGACTCGATCATCGATCACATCGTCGACAACGTGACGCTTGATGTGGAAATCATCTTCATCAGCGACCCTGACGATGATGAGCCGACGGTCGTTATTCCGCTGAAGGAACTCTCTGTGTTGCTCGAAAGGTCATGAGGAGATCGGATGATCAAGTTCATTAACACATGGTTCGAACGTCGTAGGGCGCTCGAGGCTGCTCGGAAGGCGCAGCTCGAGCATGACATAAAGCTAGCAGGTCAACGAGAATGGGCGCGCATGCGCATCAACAACGCACTTGAGGAGCACAGCAGGCTCCATGGAACGCGCTGGCACGTTGATGAATTCGGATTCTGCAGCACTTGCGGAGAGCGAGAGCTAGGGATTCGTCGGCTTCGGACTGAGGTCTCATTCTCTGGCGAGGAGTTCACTCGTCAAACGTGCGTGGAGGCGCGGACGTGCCTACGTTGCCACCGCGTCACGGACAACCTGTCAAGCATCAGCATCAATAGACATGTTGAAGAGTGGTCTCCTACGAGTGAGGAGCCACCCCTGTCGCCGCTGCGCTAGAAATCGCCATAGATAAACACATGGCATTCAAGTTGATGATCATGTGCATCAAGGAGACCGCGACAATGACCTATTGCGGTCGGTGCTTCGAGCACAACGAAGCGGTCTTTGAGAATGCTCGGTACGCAATCAACTTCTGCAAGAACGGTGACGTGATGCGTACTTGCCCGACATGCACTTGTTACGCGGAAGCCATGTTGGGTGACACAGCACAGGACCTGTCACACATCTCAACGAAGGGCATCAAGGGACTCTAACGAATGACCCACGACGCCTTCAAGGCCATCATCAAGGCGAACAACGACATCAAGAAGCTCGACAAGCGCCGCAAGCTCACCATGACGAAGGACATCGTCCCGGGCAACATGATCGGCGAAGCGGTTGACGGTCACGACATGGGCCTGTGTGTCTGGAACGTGGCAGAGAAAAATTGGAATGGAGGAGATGTCCAACGGCTCGGCATTATCGTAAATTCTAGGCTGCGGCAGGAGACCTACAGGAGCGCTGCGAGGATATACGTGTACGTATGAGCCGATCGTTCAATTCAGTCAATGACCTCAAGCCCGGTGACGTCTTCACGTGGTGGTGGCCGAACTCAAAGACTGAGAAGCGTCCGACGTTGTGTATGCTGATCTCGAAGCTAAGGGAACCCGAGTCTGACGTTACGTACATCACGTACCTCGAAGACCTGCGACTCAAACGAGAGAATGTGCTTGACTCAGCACAGTTCTTCAAGATCAACGCATGAGCAAGCCGAACGACGTCAGAGGACTTCCAGGGGACATCGTCCTGATCAGAGGCGTCAGTGAGATCGACGTTTACGCTGCCGGCCCGGGCAGCCGTGATGAAGTGACGAAGCGTCCCAAGAAGGTGGGATCAGTGAACAAAAAAGCAATCGGCATGATCATTGCGTTAGATGACACAGGCATGACATACGTACTGTGGTCGAATCCTCTCATCATGGGATGGGTATTTGACGGTCAACTCCAGAAAATCAAGGTGTGATTATGACAATCGCGTTTGCAACCATCATCATCATGTGCGCATGTGCAATCGGGCTCGTCACGATCCTCATTGCGTTTGAGGCTGCGCATCGCCTGCACAACGCAAGGACGAAGGAGCGCCTGTGGACGTGTCCGACGTGTGGCTGTGACTACGCCGTTCGCTATGCTGCCCTTGACAAGGCCACGCCTCGGTGTCCCATTCATCACGCCCGACTGTGTGAAAACGAACCGTGAGCAGCAACAGGACCCTCAACGCTGAGGATGTGTTGCCGGGCATGGTGCTCGCGCATTCTTCGCAGTCCGGACCGTTCTGGTTCGACCTCGTTGTCGCAAACTACGTGCTCGATCCGAAGAGCTGCGAGGGCTTCGGCTACCCTGCCGTGCACAAGATCTGCGTCTTCTCGACGGCGTCCGACGGACGGATCGTCTTGAGCTACAAGATCCTCACCGCCGGCACGAGCGTGCACATCCTCTGTTAAAAGAACGTGCGTTAAACGTCTTTGCGCTTGTATTGAACTTTCGACCTTTCTAGGTCGAGGTAACGCCACTTAAATCCGCCATTTGACAACGTATTATCACGGCAGCACTTGAAGATGTACTGGCGCTTGATTCCCGTCGTCTTTCCCGCGTCTGTTGCTGACGCATGTGTTGCGATGAACTCATTGTCGAGTGTCAGTTGAACGACAGCGACCTTGTGCTTTTCACTCATACATTTTCGCGCTTCATGGGTGTGACGATGTCCTTTGTTACGATATCCTTGTTGACGCGCACGTTCAGCTCGTTTCTTGCACTCATCTTCGCTGTATACATGTCCTTTGTGAGCATTGCTCATCGCGCGTTTCGTTTCTTCGGTGTGTTTTCGTCCGAGCATGGGACGAAGTTTACGCATGATTTCTGATTGTCGTGCCTTTTGCTCAGAAGTGAATCGATAACCCGGGCATCCATCGCCTCCTTCAGTCATGTTGTATCCATTGTCAGGATAGTCACGTATGAACGTCTTATGCTCTTTAATGAGCAACTTTTCATCTTCGCAGGCTTCCTCCCACGTATCATACGTCTTCAACTGCGTAATTGCGAAAGCATCATTACCGTATTTGCGCATTGTCCAATGTATCATACACGTTGAACCCTCGGCAGCGTGATTGCAATGTCGTTTCCATCGCTCTTCAAGCGTTTAAGACGAAATTCCAACGTTTTTTTGATGTTCACATTGTTCAAAATGATGTATGATATCATGCTTGTACATCCTCTTATCATGTATAATAATTCACCCACAAGGAAATGAAACACATGGCCACAACTGAAAATGATCGTAACGAACGTGATCTGATTCTCGCTCCGAATGAGTACGCACTCGTCAGCGATGCTACCAAAGGCAGCATCGACTGTTACGTTGGACCATTCAAGACCAGCCTTGCAGGGACCGATCGATGTGTTTTGTTCGACACAAAGACGAAACGATTTCGACCGGTGCCGATGGCAGAAGGTGTACAGCTCTTCCAGACAGCGCCGGAAGGGTTCTACTGTACACTCAAGAACGCCGCTGAAGGCGACAAGCACCCGACGGGTTCGGGTAAGATGTCGACTCCGGTCCTCCGGATCGGTAAGAAGGTGAACATCTCCGGTCCTGCGAGCTTTGCGCTCTGGCCCGGTCAGATGGCGAAGGTCCTGCAGGGGCACAACCTCCGCAGCAACGAGTACCTGCTCGTCCGCGTATACGACGAAGAGGCTGCACGGGCAAACTGGCACAATGCGGTCATCAAGACGCAGGAAGGCGCTGACGCCGCTGTCGACGCGAAGAGCAACAAGAAGACGCAGTCTCTCGCCGACGCCCCCAAGGGAAGCTTCGACATCCCGTCCGAGAAGGACCTGACGATGGGCAAGCTCTTCGTCATCAAGGGAACCAACGTCTCCTTCTACATGCCCTCCACAGGCATCGAGGTCGTACCCGAGCACGTCAACGGTGAGACTCGCTACGTTCGAGAGGCTGTCACGCTCGAACTCCTCGAGTACTGTCTCCTCCTCGACCAGGACGGCACCAAGCGCTACGTCCACGGACCCGCGGTGGTGTTCCCTCGACCGACTGAGAAGTTCGTCGAGGCTCCCATCAAGTCGAACCCGGACAAGGCCAAGGCGAAGAAGTTCCGCGCTCAGGAGCTGACCGCCGCGAGCGGCATCCACATTCGAGTCATCGCTGACTACACGGAGGACGACGGCACGCAGCGCAAGGCCGGCGACGAGCTCTTCGTCACGGGCAAGCAGCAGACGATCTACTTTCCTCGCAAGGAGCACGCCGTCATCAAGTACGGCGAGCAGGACGTCCACTTCGGCATCGCGATCCCGCTCGGCGAGTCGCGCTATGTCCTCAACCGGCTGACCGGTGCCATTCGGACTGAGTTCGGTCCGCAGGTCTTCCTCCCTGATCCCAGGCATGAGGTCATCGTCAACCGCGCACTTCCCCTGAAGCTGTGCGAGCTGATGTACCCAGGCAACGGTGAGGCGCTCGAGATCAACGCCGCCCGTCTCGGTGTCGACGACCAGGACATCATGTCCGCGGCCGGCGGGTCCGAGGTGATGCTCAACAATGCGATCTACAACGCTGACAGCGCAACGTACAGCGCTGCTTCGGCTGTCGCGACTCCTGACACGACGCGAAAGATCATGATCAAGGGTGCGAGCAAGTCGCTCCCGGGTGATGCCTTCGATCGCAAGACGAAGTTCACAGCTCCTCGGAGCATCGTGCTTAACACGAAGTACGACGGCGCCGTGACCGCAACCCTCTGGACTGGCTTCGCTGCGCTCCTCGTTCGCAAGAACGGCGATCGACGCGTGGTTCAGGGTCCTGGGACCTTCACGCTCGAGTACGATGAGGCACCGCAGGTCCTCACCCTCTCGACGGGCAAGCCCAAGACGACGGACAAGATGTTCCAGACTGTCTATCTTCTGACCACAGCGAACAAGGTCAGCGACGTCATCGAGGTGGAGACGAAGGACTTCTGCAAGCTCAACATCAAGGTGAGCTACCGCGTCTCCTTCGAAGGTGACCCGAACAGGTGGTTCAATGTCGACAACTACGTCAAGTTCCTGTGCGACCACGAGCGCTCCCGCCTCCGGGCTGCGGTGCAGAAGGTCGGCATCGAGGAACTCTACGGCAACCACACTGACTTCGTCAGGGACGTGGTCCTTGGGAAGGCAACAGCTTCCGAAGACGCCTCAGGTGGCAAGGCGAAGGCCAAGTCTACAAGGGAAGGAGCGTTCTTCGAGGAGAATGGCATGCGCATCTACGACGTCGAGGTGCTCGCAATCTCGATGCAGAACGCAGAGGTCGAGAAGATGCTCGTCGCCGCGCAGAGGGACGTCATCCAGAACGCCCTCGTCCTCCAGTCGGAGCGCCGCAAGCTCTCCTACGTCAAGGAGGCCGAGGACATCAAGCGTCAGACTGCACTGGCTCAGGCCGAGACGCAGCACGCAAACATGGAACTGCAGAAGGAAAACGTCAAGCACAAGCTTGAGGTCGACCTCGCAGCGCTCGAGGCGAACTCTACGGTCCAGTCAGTGCAGATCACCAAGGAACTCGAGACAGAGAGAGCTCGCGATGAGATCGCAGCTGTCGCAAGGGCACGCAACGTGGCCGACCGCGAGGTGCAGGTCACCTTCGACGAGAAGGCACAGGCGCTCAAGCTCAAGGAGCTCGCGGCGCAGGTCAAGGCAGTCGTCGAGAAGGGCCAGGCCATCACGCCCGACCTCATCGCAGCGCTGTCCGCATTCGGCGAGCGCGCCATGGTCGAGAAGGTCGCGGAGGCCATGGCGCCCCTGGGCATCCTCAGCGGCGGGAAGAAGAGCGTTGTCGAGATCCTCCAGGAGATGCTCAAGGGCACTGCACTGGCGAGCCAGCTCGGCACCGTCCTGAACACAACGGAGAAGGCGAACGGCACGACCGGCAAGGGTCGCGGCGCAAGCGCCTGATCGACACGCCACGATGAAAGTCATCGGGCCGCGGGGGCATGTCCTTCGCGGCCCGATGCCGTATGATGAACTGAGGTATCACAGATGGATGAAGAAAGCCTTCTGAGTGGGGAGTACGACGGCAGGGAGTTCTTCCTGAATGAACTGTACGATCGTGATCACACCGGTCAGATCTACAGGCTAACGCACATCGAAGCATCGACGCGCCGGGACCTAAGGCACACGCATCACTTCACATTTGACCCGGTCATTGACACTGTCGGTTTCATGTGGCCTGTGATGTGTCGTACGCAGACAATGACGCCGTCAGGATGGCACCACGTCACGCTCCTGGAGCTAGCAACGATGAGGACGAGGCTCGACAATGTCATACTCGAAGAAGCAAAGCGCAGGGGGATGGAGTGAGTCAACTCAAAACGTACACCGGGTTCAAGTTCGATGAAGTGACCGACGAAGCGTCTGTCATCGCCCTCGACGCAAAGCCTGGCGATGCCGTCAAGCACCGGTACGACAACGTCCAAGGACTAGTCATCGCAATTGACAGGAACGATGAGTATCAGATCACTGTCCTGTGGAGCATCAACTCAACGTCACGGAAGCTTGATGCTACGTGGACAGTTGAGTCAGCGGAGGACTTCAGGTCTGCTTCTGGTTGGAATCTTTCGTCGAAAGATCTCGAGGCAGCGCTCGACTCCAGCATCGAAAAGAAAACATGAAGTTCACCACCGAAGAGTTCAGGTTTCTTCAGGAAGCGTACGAGCCCTTCACAAAGGACTACGTACCTCTCCCGGGAGACATGGTGTTCTTCGGTACGTCTCAACGGGACAAGGGCGAGACAGATTCTTACGGCATCGTCATCTCATCTGATCTTGAGTCAGAGACCGCAAATGTCATGTGGACGATACCCGTTGAATTGCTCGTGAGGGTCAACGCAAATGCAGCAGAGCAGATCCGAGAACAGATCGACGCAGACATCATGAAAGACCTGCTTGCGATCGTGGAGAAAAAGGATGGGTGAGCTACGCATCTACGAAACAGACTCACATCCTCTCATCGTGGTGGATGGTAAGCCGCTCGTTCCAGGCGCGCTTGTCATACACAGTCAGGATGAGGAAGCGTTCGGCATTGTCACGTCTTTGGATGCCACAAACATCAGCGTGTTGTGGTCGACTGTCCCAAAGCTAGCGTTGTGGTTCGATCCGAACGTCTTCACAATGAGGAAAGGGATCCTTCCTCGCTACGAGAAATCCAAGATTAGGAAGGATTTCTACGGGACAATCAACGTACTTGACATCCCAGAAGAGAAGAAAAAGTGAGCTCGCTCAAGACGTACACGAGGCCTGACGTAGAAACGCCTTTCACCAGGTACGATCATCCATCCTGCATCTGTCACTTCGATCCGAAGGACGCAGGAAACACGCTCACGCCCGGTGACTGGGTGTACCACGCGGGGACGATTGCCCACACTGGCGACCGCAGCTCCCTCGGCATCGTCATTGCCGTGGAGTACGAAAGTAATGTTGTAAGGCAGATCACCGTGTTGTGGAGTAAGGAACCGAAGCACTTCACTGGCTTCGGGCAATTCGCGCTTCCTCTCGTCAGGAGTACGTTCCCACTACTACGTGCTCCACAACTCGTTTCAATCCAACCCATGACGATACCTGTCGGAGGAATCTTCTACCTTGACTACAAGTACCCGGGCATGGAAACATGGCTCGACAGGAGATGCAATTCCGGGCCTGCATGGGTTAAGATGATATGGAAGGGCATCAGATGGTTGATCACACGCACGCAATCGAGGCTGTCATCTTTTCGATCTTGGCTACGATCTGCATTTGGCAAGCGATCCACGCCCGTCGGGATCAGCGCAGAAAGCAAGTTGTTGATGGAAAAGGCGGTGGGAACTGAGCTCATGAAGAAATGGTCACACATCATCGAGGAAGAGAATGACACGCACGCTCGCTGAATACAACCTAGCTGAGGGTGACTTCGTCTGTGTCAGAGCTGCGAGCTGGGGCGGTGAGATCTACAGGATCGTGCGTGAGCATGCGCCCGTCCCTGTCAAACCCGAGGAAGAGTACGTCAAGGTAGTAGCAGGTCGCAGGTACAGGAGGAGTGTACGTATCTATCGCGACTTCAACGGCAAGCGCGTCCAACTTCGCGAGAAGGAGGGATACGTTCAACTGCAACCTGTGTTCGACTTCTTTGGTCTCGGCACAAAGCGTCCCAAGTACGTATGTTCCTACGACGTGAAGCGACTCAGCAAGGTCGACATCGTGACTCTCGGTTCAAAATACGTCGAGTTGGGAAACCTTCTCAAGGAGATCATGGCAGAGAAGGGAATGGAAGAAACGTGATGTTCAAACGTTATTACACTTACATTGATATCACAAGTGATGATCGACCTTTCTATGTTGGAAAGGGCAACAAGCGACGTCTGAAAAATGTCAAACCTCGTAACGTGATTTGGAAGAATATTGTTGCAAAACACGGCCACAAGAAACGCATCATCGTTTTTGAGACGCTCGTTGAACGATGGGCACTTGACCGTGAAGTCGAATTGATTGCACTGTTGAAAACTCACCATGGTCTTGAGGGTCACTGGGGATCGAATTTGACTGATGGAGGCGAAGGCGTATTAAACGCTAGTCCTGAATCTAAACTCAAAATGAGCGAAAAACGACGGAGACGCGAACCTCCTTCTGAATTCACAAGAAAACGAATGGCTGATGCGCAAAGAAAATGTAAGGGAGAAAAACGTAGTGAAATAACGCGTCAACGACTTTCGATTGCTGCATCAAAGCGACGTCTTTCAGACGTAGAAAAAGCAAATCTCAGCAAAACGTTACGTGGACAAAAAAGATCGCTAGAATCACGTAAGAATATCAGTGAAGGTGTCAAAGCTTATTGGGCAGCCCATAAGGCCTCTAAATTGGCCACCACGGCTCCCACGTTGGCCCAAGATAACTCTTTAGACCAACGTATTAGGCCATCCAATACATTGGACGTGGGTGCATGTGAATGAAAAGAAGGGAACGTTGTGAATCACCGAGCAGGGTGACGCTGGCGCTCATGACTGTCGCGGTGCTCGCGAGCTGCGGCGGCGCCGTGTGCCTCGTCGAGGGGATGAAGCCAGTCGACAAGCCGCCGAGCTCCTACAACGTAGACATCGACCCTGCATTCTCGAGCACTGACATCGCACTGATAGAGGAGGCAATCTCTGATTGGGAGAAGGCACTGCCTTACGACAAGCCGTTCGACGAGGTGAGGATCACGCAGTGCACCTACGAGCCTAGGGAGATCTGCATCCACCCAGGCGGGGAGTTCTCACCTCTGGGGAAGACGGTGTGGAACGATTTCACGGGCCACGCTGACGTCACTGTCCGGCAGTTCATCTACGCGAATGAGGACTACACGCCTGACCAGATGGTCATCACATTCGCTCATGAAATTGGGCATGCCATGGGACTCGAACACTCCTGCGACGGGACGCTCATGTGCAAGGACATCGGTTGTGCAGCACGTCGACCCACGCGTTTTGACACAGATCGATGGCACTACATACGAAAGTGAACATGCATAAACTAGACGAATACAGCACGAGAGGCGACAGTATTGTTAAGCTCCTCGAACAGGATGATACTTGTCGTAAGTGTGGCATCGTGTCTGAATGGCACAGAGTGCATGATCTGACGTTCTCAGAAATACCGAGAATGGTGTGTGTGGCGAAGAAGACTGGTCAGTCGAAGCAGTGACAAAAGCAAATGCGTTCTTCCGTTCGACTGAACGTGACTACGTCATCCTGCACGTGGGAGAGAAAACGTGTGTCATCAAGCGAACGCTCGCCGAGCAACTGAGACGCATGGTTGACGATGCTGACGGGTGATCTGCTCATCATGGGACCGAAGGATGGTTCAGGGTCGATCATCATGCGAAGGGCGCCTAAACGGATTAGCAACTCCGATCAGGCGTACGCACTAGCCGGCCTCGAGGTCAGGAAAAGGTGCCTCGCGCTCTTCCTGGCGCGGCACGATGAGGTAGACACAGGATCAGGGCACTTCCTGTTCGTCCTTGCTAATGACACTTACGGATGGGTCGCGTCATGGGACGCAGACTTCGAGGAACTCAGCGCTTAAACGATTAATCGTAATTGATCGACAATTGAAATTGTACGTAGACAAGTAGTACTATTGATCTATCTCTTGATGTTCCCGGTGGGTAGGGGCGAGTAGTCCCTCGAAAATGGATCGGCGCTGACATGAACCGGGTCCGAATCTGGGGGAACTGGGCCCCAGCAGTCGCTAGGTTTTACTTGTGGTTCACGAAGATGTTCAGGAAGTCCATCTTCGTCATTTACAGTATCGATCGCTTTCGCTGAGATCGCGCCGAGTTGTTCTCTGCTATTGATGTCAGGCGACAACACGTTCTTCGCCTGAGGCTGTCCGGGCCATGCGTGGTTCGCCGCTTCCTCATCGAGCAACGCCTCGTGGATGATGCGTCGCAGCGTGCCCATGCGGATTCTCATGCTTGTAACTATACTGTCACGTCACAGGTCGGGTTCACCATGTAACGGCTTCAACGCACCGAGCGGGATGTTCCACTTCTTGAACGCTTCCTTGACCTCGTAACGCATGAAGTCAGGCATCATCAGGACCTTGTCGATGACCTGCTTCAAACCAGCGGGATCATCATGCGCCCACTTTCTGATCTTCCACACGAGGGGTGAGTCGGGGTCCTCATCACGAGCAGCATCATGGATCAGGTCAACGACCTCTGTCCAGTTGTGCAGCTTGCACAGGAGCTCGAGGTCATGCTTTCGTGTCTTTGTTTTGTCTCTGTATATCTGACCGAAGCCAATGGTTGACTGTCTTTGGAGGGATCGCAACTGTTCTATGTTGCGAGGAGTCTTGACGTTCGGCTCAGGCATGTTCGAAGGAGCGAGATAGATTGCAGTGAGCCATGGTTGCCAACGCGTTGAGCTCGATTGCTGCATGATGCGTGTGGGATCGTCCTTGTACTGATCATAATAGCGCTTGATCACTGACTGCGCTGCAGGTGACACGTTCTGTGATGGGTTGATCGCCCTCCAGTACCCAAGCGCTGCCATCATGATCGTCACAGCATCAGCGGGCGTGTGTGCGTACAACGATGCAATGTCCTTCCATTCGCCGTCACTGTCTCCCTCGATTGAAACGCTAGCGACCACGACGCCTTTATTGTCAACGAGAACGAGCTCATCGTCTCCCTCTTCAGGGACATTGAGGCCATAGTCATCTTCTTCTGTCTCGTCAGCGTCCCAATTCTGTGAACCCAACCTCATCAGCGTGCGCCCGCGAAGGCCCCGTTTCGCTAGCCTGTCAAGGTCGATCGCTTCGAGGAGGACATCGAGTATCGCGACACGCAGTTCTGAAAGCCTGACCCTCATTCTGATAAGTATGAAAGCTCAGAACACCTTGAGCATCATGAAGTTACCAAAGTTCAATTGAAAATTTGCACCGGCGTTGTTGCTCTTTACACGAATGTCAACGACGTCACTTGTATTGTACATATCAACGTCTGACAACGTAACGTTCACAGGAAAAGGTTGACCGTTCGCAATTGTCGTTTGAACCATGCAATCTGGATCAGGATATCCGTTTTCAAATTTTGCAAACGTGTAGACGCCTGCAGAACCAGAAAATGACATATTCGTAATGTGTAAATACGAGCCAGGAGCATTGATCTGCATAGACGTACTGCCACTAGTCGTAACGCTCGATTTCCATGAAGATGTTAGCCATTGATTGATTGCAGTGAAAACATTTGGAGAGCCCAAATTCTGACCTGCTGAAAAGTTTCCGGACACGAACATCTTTCCAGCGTTTGATGTTGAACCGATGACGTTAAGAGAACCTAACGTTGCTGCTCCTGAAATTTCAAGAGCGCCTGCGTACAAGTTTGACATTTGAACCTCAACAATAAGTAGTCACGCGTTTTTCAATTGAAGACCCGCGCGAAGACATACCCTGCGACGAGGACGATTGTGAGCATCATGAACAACGTTGTCACGAACCTCAGATCAGAACTCATTGCAGTGTAAATAGGACAGCGACGGTGGTAGAATCCTCACATGAGGCGCTTCATTGACTGGATGTCCTTGCACCTGATGCTGATGGGGTTTGAAAGGACGTCGACATTTTTGACGAGGTTTGGTACGCCCTTCCCAGTGCACAAGGAGACGATCCTTGTGGTCGACATCAAGGACGCAGACCCTGCTGAAATTGTATTTCCTGCGACGAAGATGGACGTGAACTGAAAGGAAAACGTGGAAAACATGCTCGAAAAAATGTTTGGAATCACAGTATTGTTGCTCATCATCATGCTCATCCTGTTCGGAGGATGGACTGCGGTGAGTTCAGCACGTTCGAACGGTGAGATCGACTATTGCTTCGTCGAGATGTGGTCACCTCCGCAGATGTCACCGCAGTACCAGCTGTGGGGTCACCGTCCGTGGCGCACGGACCGCAACATCGGCGTCTACTTGACGATCGAGGAAGCAAAGTCGAAGGCTGACATCCTCGGTTGCAAGCTGAACTCCAAGTAACATGAGCAGGACGATCTTCATAGGTGACCTTCATGGCATGTACGATGAGACAGTCGCGCTCCTAAAGAAGGTCGATCCTTCGCCCGGCGATCGGATCATCTTTCTTGGCGACTACGTCGATCGTGGTCCCAAGAGCGCAGGATGCATCGACCTCGTTCGGCAGCGTGAGCAGCTTCAAGGCTCGTCCGCTGGCATCATGGGAAATCACGAGGAAAAACACCTGCACTACGAACGCCTGATCTCTTGGGGCGAGAAACTGGACGAGTCCAGGATGCCTGCTTCCCACATTGAAACGCGGAAGCAGCTCAGGCTCGAGCACTACGAATGGATGAGGTTCATTCCGTTCTTCATCCGCGTACCGGAGCACAACGTCGTTGCAGTTCACGCCGGTGCGTGGCCCGGGCGTCCCATCGAAGCGCAGGAACCGCAGCACCTGCTGCACATACAATCTATCAGACCTTTCGACGAAGAAGGCAAGCCCATGCTTCTGCGAAAGTCGAAGTGGCCGTCACGCGTTCCTGACAACGAACCCGGGTGGGCTTTCTGGACTACGTTCTGGCAAGGGCCCGAGACGATCGTGTTCGGTCACAGCGTCCTGGACAAGCCGCTCATCACCGAGCATGCGATTGGAATCGACGGCGGTGCGGTGTTCGGTCGCCAGCTCCACGCATACGTGCTTCCTGAGAAGCAGATCGTCACAGTCGATGCGACCACCGATTTCGGTAAGGGTCGTCGTGGTCAACCTTCTGAGGAGGAGGCGCTCCGCGGGAACAAGATTCGTAAGTTCCTAATTCATGGTGACGTGAGCACTTTCAGTTGAAAGGAACACAATGAAATTTGAATGGAAGTGTCCCAAGTGTGGTGCCCCTGCGCATGGTCACGGCAAAGGCGGTCTGGACAAGTGTGATTATGAGGATCCAGCAGGCTTGTGCGAAGGTTTCATCTGTGAATGCATGATTGACGACAATGATGAATGCCACGGAATGACCCTCGAAAATCCGTGCCCCGAGGCCAACTGTTACCACTGCGGGTGGGGTGGGACATTTCCTGTGCCACCCAAGGGATTGCAGGCATGGGAAAAGAAGGCTCTCGCGGCCGGGTGGACGATGCCTGACTCACGGGCGAAGGAGCTCGAAGGAAAGTGAAGCGCGGCACACGCGTCAGGATGTCAGAGCAGCTCAAGAAGCGCATGCGCGGCAATTGCACACCGACAAAGCACGTGCGCCTCCACGACAGGGGTCTGACCAGCACTGATTACAACGATCCGAACTACGTCTGCATCTTCTGCTCAAACGACCACGTTGAGGAGTTCGGCGAGTGCGTTGGCATCGTGGAGGACCCTGTGTTCCCGCAGTATCCTCACCTCGAGGTGAACGTCAGATGGCAACCCAGCAACCTGCGCTACGGGTACCTGCCTGAGGACCTCGACGTTGTCGGATGAAACCGGGCGACTTCATCGAGTGGACTGACACGAACGGTGAACTCGTCGATCGAGACTCGATGTGGTCATCAGTGCTCAGGCGCTTCGTCCACATCGGAGGAGTCAACATGCTCATTGCCATCTATGATGGCCAAATCACATGGCTCAACGCAAAAGGACTTCACACTGCGTTAGAGATCGATGGTGACTGGCGACGTGATCGTGGCAGCAATGGAGCTGGAATATCAGTGATAGTTCGCGTCGTCAAGAACCCTTGAAGGGTTCGCACCCGTCGTCAAAGAACTTGTCGAACACTGCTTTCACCTGCTCGGGTGTGATGCCTGCGGTGTCAGCGTACATGCGCTGCTCGTCACGCGTGTCCAGCTCGAGCCTGCGCATGTCACCCCTGATGCAGCCGCGGTGCTCGTTAGCACAGCCGTCATAATCACCGTACAGGCCATTGCGCCTAACGAGCCTCGCGTACGTCATCGGGTAGCCCATCAGTACCTCCA